>Ga0351844_1005_pt2 | contig 112144 bp, 93 predicted proteins | sample TotcelHFGM3001L5_FD_206880 | JGI IMG/M metagenome (GOLD analysis project Ga0351844, IMG submission 206880) | Enriched cells from coal bed in the Powder River Basin, Montana, United States - Total cells FGM rep1 HSBNCT.FGM.300.1.L5 ... | reverse complement strand
CCTGGCGGCGGGCAGCGGCTTCCTCGATGCGCATCTTTGGCAGGCCGCTCTCGATCGCCTTGGCCATACCGCCGAGTTCCTCGATTTCCTGAATATGGGCCCAGCCTTTTTCGAGCAACTCCTTGGTGAGAGATTCGACGTAGTAGCTGCCGCCCCAGGGATCGACCACGGAGCAAATGCCTGTCTCCTTTTGCAGGAAGAGCTGGGTATTGCGGGCGATACGGGCGGAGAAATCGGTCGGGAGGGCGATGGCTTCGTCGAGCGAGTTGGTATGCAGACTCTGCGTGTGACCAAAGGCTGCCGCCATGGCTTCGATGCAGGTGCGGCCGATGTTGTTAAAGGGATCCTGCTCGGTGAGCGACCAGCCGCTTGTCTGCGAGTGGGTGCGGAGAGCCATGGACTTTGCGTCCTTCGGAGAGAAGCTCTTCACGATCTTGGCCCACAGGACACGGGCGGCCCGCATCTTGGCGATCTCCATGAAAATATTCTTTCCCTGCGCCCAGAAGAAGGAGAGGCGGGGGGCAAAGGCATCGATGCTCAGACCCGCGGCGATGCCAGTCCGGAGATATTCCAATCCATCTGCCAGCGTGTAGCCCATCTCCAGATCGGCGGTGGCACCAGCTTCCTGCATGTGGTAGCCAGAGATCGAGATGGAGTTGAACTTCGGCATTTTCTGCGAGGTAAACTCGAAGATATCGCCGATGATGCGCATGGACGGGCCCGGTGGGTAGATGTAGGTGTTTCGCACCATGAACTCCTTGAGGATGTCATTCTGGATCGTCCCAGAGAGCTTCTCCATGGAGACACCTTGCTCCTCAGCCGTGACGACATAGAAGGCCAGTACGGGAAGCACGGCTCCATTCATGGTCATGGAAACACTGATGCGATCCAGCGGGATACTGTCGAAGAGGACATTCGTATCGAGTACGGAATCGATGGCCACACCGGCCTTGCCCACATCGCCGACGACGCGCGGATGATCGGAATCATAGCCACGATGAGTGGCCAGGTCGAAGGCCACGGACAATCCCATCTGCCCGGCAGCGAGGTTGCGACGGTAGAAGGCATTGGATTCTTCCGCAGTGGAGAAGCCGGCGTACTGGCGAATCGTCCATGGACGCTGGACGTACATGGTGGCATAGGGACCTCGGAGGAAGGGGGGGATGCCTGCGGTGTAGCCAAGGTGCTTGCAGTCGGCAAGGTCTGCCGGTCCGTAGGAGGATTGCAAAGAGATGCCCTCGTCCGTCACTCCCGAGCAGGACGGCTTTTTCGACGCCGCAAGCGGGAGTTGAGTATTGAGTGAGCGAGCGCTGAAGTCGGGTGTCTGCATGGCGACGGGGATGGAGTTAGGAAACAGTGGGATAGCCAAAACGTTTTTGCAGGGATTGGGCAAAGCTCAGGCAATCCAGGCGGATATGGATGAAGTCATCGATCCCGGCGGCTTTGAATGCCTCTACATGCTCGGGTGGGTAACCTGCGAGGAGCACCAGGACTCCGGGTAGAGCCGCCTTGATGGCCTCTGTGAAGGTGGGGACAATCTCCGGGTAGGTGTCGTCGGTGGAGCAGATGACGACGATGGGAGCCTTCGACGCCGTAGCGGCAGAGACGGCTTCGTCGATCGACTTGGCTCCGCTGCCTTGGTTGATTTCGAATCCTCCCACGGAGAGAAAACCCGAGACGAAGTCCGCCCGCAGTTTGTGCTGCTTGGCCGGGCCGAAATTCGCCAGCCAGATTTTGATTTCGTTGGGCTGGCCTTTGACGCACAGAGCCGCCTTGCGAAGTTTTTCGAAAGGCTCGGCAATCCGGAAGGGAGTGACTTTTTGAATCTCCGGATCTGCGGCCACGGAGCGGGATAGAGAGATATTCACTTCCGCAAAGGGAGCTCCTTTGGCGAAGGCCTCGGTAATAGCCTCCACGGAACGCTCCAGGCGGGAAGCTTCCGGGTTGGTGGCAGGAATCCGCTGGATGGATTTACGGGGGGAGGAAGCATCTTCCGAGAGGAGGTCGGTTTCCTTCGTGTTGGGAAACATGTTTACGCCGATATAGGAGTCGCGACGTGTTCCTGCGGCCTTGATCTTGCCTTGTAAAACCGCCTGGACCTTTGACTGAGGAACGCCCGACTGCAGGGAAGCGATGAGCCCACCGGCTTTTTCCACTTCCTGAAAGAGCTCCCATGCTTTGGTGGCGAGCTGCGTGGTAAGTGTCTCCACGTACCATGAACCCGCAGCGGGGTCCGAGATCTTGTCCAGCAGACATTCGTCCGCCAGAATCCAATGCGTATTCCGAGCGACCCGGCGGGCAAGGTCACCCGATGAGCGGTGCGTCTCGTCAAAGGTGGCGATATGCATGCTATCCACTCCCCCAATCGCGCCAGCGAAGCCCTCAGCGGTGGCTCTCAACACATTGGTATAGGGATCGAGGCAGGATTTATTGAAATGGGAACTGCGGCCATGGATTTTCATGGCAATGGGTGGGATGCCAAAGGCTTCCAGGACATTGGCCCAGAGCAGTCGGGCGGCACGCAGTTTCGCGATCTCCATGAAAATATTTGCCCCCAGCGCAAAGGTGAACTGGATCTGTGATGCGCTGGCCTGAGCAGGAATATCGAGCTTCGTGAGTTCGCGGATATATTCCACTGCGGCGGCTAGGCCGAAGGCGAGTTCCTCGACCGCAGATCCACCCGCCTCGGACCAAAGGGAGGCATCTACGCCGATGGTGGCACGGTCATGGCCCTGCCGGGTATTCCATCGAGCCACGGTGGCCATTTCCGTGAAGGCATCATCAAGAGCGATGGGCAGATAACCAAGACGCGCGTACTCCGCGATAGGGTCGGCAAGGATACCCCCACACCACTTCTTGCCTGCGGCTTCAAAAAGGCCGGTCAAAAGGAGGGCGGAGCTTCCGGCTTGGAGAAAGAGAGGGGTGTTTTCAAGATCGATATTCTTGAAGGCCGTGGCGACATCGGAGGTGGTCTGAAGGCAGAGGCCACTCTCATTTGTAATGTCTGGAAGAGGAGCCATCCCTTCGCGGCACAAAGGGTGGATTTCCACGGACAAGGCGTCCTGACCTCGACTGATATCGGTGGCAGCCATGCTTTGAAACTCAGCGGGATCAGAAGGCGTGATATTTTGCGCAAAGAGCCAGGAAGTGGGTAGGTTTTGCGGAGCAGAGGGTGGGACTTCAGCGAATGACTCCGCGTCGTAGAGGGGCTGGAGAACGATGCCCTCATGAGTGCGTGTGGTCATCTTCTCGATGGGCACACCTTTGAGGGAGTCCACAGCAGTCTGTTTCCACGTGGCGAGATCGGTAGTGGGGAATTCGTCGAGGGTGAGCGGTTGGTTGGACATGGCCGGGGAGTCAGGAGAGTTCTTCGATCAGGATTTCTGAAGTTTTGCCTTCGATCTGGAGGCGCAAGCGGTGGGCGTTGCCATTGGGCGAGGGGGATGTGCTCGAAGTCACAGGTGCAGGGGTAGAGGCGACGGCTGCAGTGGGAGTGAGAAGTTTTTCGTATTCCCGGGGAAACATGGCGAAGAGCACGGCGGCTTCATCGTTGATCGGAAGTCCTTTTTCTTTCAGGGCTGCTCGTAGGGCGGGCATCCGGGGCTCCAGATTTTCCGCTGGTCGGCTGGTGACCGATTTGGTCTTGGAGTTCTTCTCCGCCAAGGCCCGGACTTCCGGATCGACCTTGCCTGGAGTACGACCGTATTTGCCGAGTGCGACGTCCATGGCCTGAGGGGAGAAGTTTTTCCAGCGGCCGAATTTTACGTTCAACATCGACTGGGTGCCGACGATCTGGGAGATCGGAGTCACAAGGGGCGGCCAGCCGAGGGCTTCACGCACTCGGGGAATCTCAGCGAGCACCTCATCGAGACGATCATCCATCTTGAGATCCTTCAACTGGACGCGGAAGTTGGAAAGCATGCCTCCGGGCACCTGGTAAATGAGGGTGTCGCTCTCCACGACTTCATTGGCGTGGGAGGTGAAGGCCGAGAGTTCCTTGTAAACGCCGGTGAAGTATTCCCGGAGCTCGGCGAGCTTGGCGCGGTCGTATTCCGGCTTCCTCGGATGTCCGTCGAGGATGGCGAGCATCCGCAGGGTATCGGGTTGGGAAGTGCCGTTGGCAAAGGGGCTGATGGATGTCTCGACGGCGTCCACTCCCGCGTCGATCGCGGCAAGGTAGGATGGCGCTGCCAAGCCTGCGGTATCATGGCTGTGGAGGGTGATGGGAAGGCCTGTGCGTTTTTTGATCTCCCGCACGATCTCAGCGGCGGTGCGCGGTGCGATCACGCCCGCCATGTCTTTGATGGCGATGGAATGGCAGCCCATTTCCTTAAGCTCCTCGGCAAATTTGACGAAGGCGGGTGTGGTATGAACGGGACTTGTCGTGTAGCAGATCTCGCCCCGGGCGTGTTTTCCAGCCTTGCGCACGGCTGTGATGGCGGTGACGAGATTGCGGCTGTCGTTCAGAGCGTCAAAGATCCGGAATACTTCCATCCCCGCTTCTGCCGTGGCGGACACAAATGCTTCCACGACATCGTCGGGGAAGCAGGTGTACTGCACGATATTCTGGCCACGAAGCAGCATGCTTTGCGGGGTCTTGGGAGCAGCTTTGCGGAGAGCTCGGATACGATCAAAGGGCTGCTCGTTTAGAAAACGCAGGCAGCTATCGATGCTGGCTCCTCCCCAAGTCTCCAGAAGGCCGAAGCCCATACTATCCAGAATGGGGGCGGCGGGCAGCATCTGAGGGGTCGTCATGCGAGTGGCGGCCATGGACTGATGGCCGTCCCGCAATACAGTGTTGTTAAAAACAACGGGCTTCATTCAAATGAAAATATAAGAATTACTTATACATGTAGCAATTAAAAATTCAGATGAATCAAATCTTATTTTAAAAATCAGCCGAAATGGCTGAATCGGGCGGAAAAACAGAATCCTGCCCGGGCACGGCTTTGCGGGGACAGGAGGCAAAAAAACCTCTGTAAAAGTCCTAAATCACCTCGCGAACTGAGGAGAGAGCCCTCAGGCGCGTCTTTTTAGTCGATGAGCTCGCCGTAGTGGGACTTGGCGACTTCGAGGCAGCGATCCAGAATCGCTTTTCCATCATCCAACTGCATGACCTCTGTGATCAGGGCTTCACAAGTTTGGAGAGAAAGGGATTGTACCGCTTTTTTCACACGCGGAACGAGGGTACTGCTGGCACTGAGTTCCTCAATGCCAAGACCGATGAGCAAGGGAGTGAGTTGCACGTCGCCGGCCATTTCGCCGCAGACACCGGTCCAAATCCCATTGGCCTTGCCGGCATCGACGACGCCTTTGATCAGGCGAAGGACAGCGGGGTGGGTGGGCTCAAAAAGATAGGAGATACGGTCATTCACCCGATCCACGGCAAGGGAGTACTGGATCAGGTCGTTTGTGCCGATACTGAAGAAGGCCGCTTCCTTGGCCAGAAGGTCGGCTGAAAGGGCGGCACTGGGGACTTCCACCATGATGCCCACTTCGAGATCGTGACGGTATTCCTTACCTTCCTGTCGCAGTTCCTCTTTGCATTCTTCCAGCACGACATTTGCCCGACGGAGTTCCGAGAGGCCGGAGATCATGGGGTACATGATCTTCATATTGCCGGTGGTGGCTGCGCGCAGGAGGGCGCGAAGTTGGGGCTTGAAGATGGCGGGGTTTGCGAGGCAAAAGCGGATGGCACGGCAGCCCAGGAAGGGATTGGCCTCATTTTCTATGCCCAGGCTCTCTGTGCTCTTGTCGCCGCCGATGTCGAGAGTGCGGATGATGACGGAGTGCGGCTTGGCGCGCTCGGCCACGAGTTTGTAGCTCTCGTATTGCTCTTCTTCGGAAGGGAGTTCCTCGCGGTTGATGTAGAGAAATTCCGTACGGTAAAGGCCGACTCCTTCCGCACCACTGGCGATCACGTCATCGAGCTCTTCGGGGAGCTCGATGTTTGCGGACAGGATGATATGCCGCCCATCCGTGGTGGTGGAAACGGTATCGCGAATGAGATCCAGCTTCTCCTCAACCTCTTCCTTGATGAGCTCGATCCGTCCATACTCTGCGAGTGTCTCGGGCGTCGGGTTAAGGATGAGCTGACCTGAGTAGCCATCGATAAGGATGTCGTCGCCATTGGAGATCGTATCGGCCAACTCATGCAGGCCGACAATGGCAGGGATCCCCATCGACCGCGCCATGATGGCGGTATGGGAGGTCTTGCTGCCCATCTCCGTGGCAAATCCCAAGACCAGAGAGCGATTGATAAGCGCCGTGTCGGAAGGCGTCAGATTCCGGGCAATGATGATGTGCGGCTCGGAACTGGAGGCGACGTCATGGGGGCCTTTGCCCATCAGATGGCGCAATACACGGCGGGTAACATCCTCAATATCGACCACACGCTCGCGCAGATAGGGATCGTCGATCTGCTCAAGGGTCTTGCAGTACTTGTCGGCAACTTGGTGAAAGACATATTCCACGTTGTGGCGGTCTTTCTCCAAGTTGCGGAGGACTTCGTCGATCAGAGTACGATCCTCGACGACCAAGAGATGGGCGTCAAAAATGCCCGCATCTTTGGCACCAATGGCGTCAGCGATACGCTGCTGGATTTCCAAGAGTTCCGCCCTCGTGGCAATGAGCGCAGATTCAAAACGAGCAATCTCCCCGGCAAGGTCTGCCGCATCGACATTCCGCATGGGAATATCCTCATCATCCACCCAGTGGATGACTGCTTTGGCATGGCCAATGCCGGGAGCTACTCCCACTCCTTGGAAGCGTTTTTCTTGGGATGGGGGCGCGGGATGTTCCGACACTTCGAACGTCCTAGCATGTCTTTGGCGGTACTGTAAATTTCCAACTTCACCCGAGGTTGAGAAAAGCGGCGGCCAGTTTCACCGCAAGGATCGATATCTTGGTAGAATACCACGGCCAAGAGCTTCCTCCCGGACCTCATCGGAAGTGGGCACGAAACATGCTTTTATCTAATTTCGATGATTCACGCAAATTGTCGGGCAAGGTTGACGGCCGATGACTTTGATTTCGTCGTCGGGGTACTGGGTAAGTCGGAAAAAAATCGCGCTTCACTGGCCACTCTGTTGGCTGATGAAGAGGAACGCGACCGGGTGCTGGATTGCGAGGGGCTGAGTCAGGCCATCCTCGATGATCCGGAAAGGTTGGGGATATCGCCGCAGTTCATGTTCTACGTGCTCTGTCGGAAGGTGCTCCGGTCCACCTCGGTCCAGAGTAGGGAGGCGGCGGATTTCGTGGCCTCCATGCTGGAAAACTTCCAGAGGACATCGTCTCTGGAGCGTCCCAAGGACCTAGGGCAACGCAGTTGGCAGTATATGACCGACATGATGCAAGCCCTGGAGAAGGCAAATACGCATGAATCCTTCCTTCTGAGGTCGCACATCGCGAACTACTCGCTCTTCACCAGCGGGATGTTTGCCGAGAACCTCGTTGCCCGGACGCATCGCCGGGGCGCGCCGGATCTGAAGTTCTACGAAGAGATGGGACGGATGAATTATCGTGCTGCAGCGGAGTACCGCGAGGCGAAGAAATTCAATCTGCAGAGGATCTATGAGGAACTGTCGGACGGATTTCATGAAGTCCGCGTGGCACTCAATGATCTGGCCATCCGGCTTCTGCACTTGGATTCGCAGCCTCAAGGTCCTTTGCTGGCATGACGACTCTCTTCAGCGAGATTCAGAGGCTCTTTGAGAGGACGTACGCCAGTATTGGTGTGAACCTTGAGGACTGTCTGATCGATTCGCGAAGGTGTCGGCAATTATCGGCCCTGGCTGGGGCGCAATGCGCGGAGCTGAGCATGCTGGCAAGGACCTTCCTACGAGAGGCCGATGGGGCCTTGCATGTGGGGATCTATTATTCGGGTTGGCTTGTGGAGCAGTTGGAGAAGCATGATCCTCGGTCGGGCCTGTCGGGGGATAATATCAGTCCACTGATTGTCTTCGTGGAGGAGATCAATCATGCCCTGCATGCGGTATTGAGGTTCCGAGCGGGAGAGAATCCATCTTCCTCGGAAGATTATGCCCGGAACCTCGAGTTGCAGGGCTCAGTAGATACTTATCTGGTGCTCTTGCTCTTCATGGCCATCTTCCGTCGTCCCGGCACGATGACGGCGATGGATCGGAAGTGGCTGAGGTTTCACATGTTTTCCAGAGAGACAGGGGCATCCTTCTCCTCGGAGAATCTGAGGAGCCGGTACATGGAGACGACGATGCTGGCAAAGTCGTATACCCTGTATCTGGAGTCTCTGTCCGCCGCGGCTCGCATTCAGGAAATCAGGGTCTTTCATGCGCTCGACTATACGAGCAAGAAAGACCGGATCTCGGATGTTGCGGCCTCTATTGAGGAGAGCGACGGCGAGGATTAAGCGACGGGAGCGCTATGGGCGGCTTCGACGAGGGGGCGAACGAAAGTCTCCACTCGCTTGGCTAGGTCGGGTTGAGTCGCATTTTCCGCAATGAAGCGGACGATGGCGCTGCCGACCACGGCGGCGTCGGAGGCGGCGACCACGGTGCTCACCTGAGCGGGTGAAGAAATTCCGAAGCCAACGGCTACCGGGACATTCGTGTGCTTCTTGATCTCGGCGACCTGAGAGGCGATCGAATCGGAGAGCTCGGCCTGCTCGCCGGTGACACCTTCCCGGGAAACGTAATAAATGAAGCCCGTGGCTTCCGAGCAGATGTCTCCCATGCGGGTGGGAGGTGTGGTCGGAGAAATCAGGCGGATGCTATTGAGCCCACCGAGAGTGGCGAGGTCCTGATTTTGAATCGCTTCTTCCGGCGGGAGATCGAGAATGAGCAGACCATCAGCACCCGCCTCTGTGGCGTCCTGTAAGAAACGGGGAAAGCCGTAGGCGAAGACGGGATTCAGGTAGGTGAAGAGAACGAGAGGGGTGTCATGAGTGGCACGGAAATCGTGGACCAGATCCAGAGCCTTGCGCACGGTCATGCCTGCGGCCAAGGCACGACCTGAGGCGGCTTGGATAGTCGGACCGTCGGCGAGGGGATCGGAGAAGGGGATGCCGAGCTCGATGACATCAACTTCCGCATCGGCCAGAGCATTCAGGATTCCCTTTGTGGCATCGGGCGAAGGGTCTCCGGCCGTGATGTAGGCGACAAAACCCTTGCGGCCCTGCTGGGTGAGTTTGGCAAAACGATCCTGTATACGGCGCGATCCGGTCATGAGAGTGGCGAGCATCCAATGGAGGAGGGTTCCATTGCAAGCCTAGGGTGTTGGGGAAGCAGAAAGTCGAAAAAGGTTAAAAGGGCCTACGCAAAGATGTGCAGTCGGAGGGTGAAATCCTCGGCGTGGTGGTCAATGGCAAATGGCTTCGTCGTTTCCATCATCTCTTCTAGCCGAGATTTCATCTCAATGTCACCCCTTGGATAAAGTTTGGAGAGGTGAATGAGATCGAACTCGTCTGTAGCGAGAAAAAAATAAGGGGAGCGTCCAATCAGTCAGTCTGAATTTCTACGATCCAGCAGTCTATCCCTGAGCGTGAAGCCTGGGTGGGGGGGAAGTCTCTGATTTTACCTCCCTCCAGCCCGCAGGTTGTCTTTTTAAGCAAAAATGCTCTCGGAGATTGCTTTTCTAGTCTCAGCAAGCGTAAAAAAACAAATAAAGCGAGTTTTGGTAAGGCTTCCCGCTCGGTATGGGGTGAGTAAACCGGATCAGGCTCTGATTCCAATCATGAACGAACGCGCATTTGAGGGCATAGAAGTTCGATCCACGGAGGTGGCTCATCGCTCCATCGCGATGACGTTACGAGAGCGTATCCTTAAGGGGCTGATCCCTCCTGGAACGGAACTACCTCCCACGTCGGTTCTGGCGACCAAGTGGAATACCAGCTACTTCACGGCCCACACGGCCCTCAAGACACTGACCAAGGAAGGCCTACTGGAGCGCAAACATGGTGCAGGTACGCATGTTCGCGAGAGAACGCCCGCCTTGGAAAAAGTCGGTATTTACTACTGCAGCGCCAGGCTGTGGACATGCGACGAGAGTGCGTTTTATCGCAATATCTACGCCGCGTTGGAAAGTCGCCTCATTGAGAGTGGCTTGGAGATGAGCGTCTTTGTCGATCCTCGTCCGACGACGGCGCAGACCTGTGCTTTGCCATCCCTCGTAAAAGCGGTCGAGAATCGCGAGGTCCAGGCCATCATTGCTCCCTTGGTGAATGAGAATCTTCCTCATCTTCTGAAATTGCCGGTGCCTGTCGCGGCAATCACGAGCGGAGTGGGGGTGTCCGCCAAGGTCGGATACGATAATAAGGAGTACTTCCGTACGGCTTGTAGCAAGCTGAAGGCACGCGGTTGTCGCACTGTGGGACTCATTAGTCCCATTCAAGTCGATACCAAGTCTCTCATTCCGTCGGATAGACTGTTTTATTATCACGACTTCCTGCGCGAGATGGAGTTTGCTGGTCTGTCCACACGAGCAGACTGGATTTGCCGACCGAAGGGACCAGTCACCGATCTGGCGCGCTTCGGTTATCAGGAATTCAAAAATCTCTGGAGCCAGGAAACCCATCCCGATGCGGTGATTGTCTATCCTGATATGACGGTGCGTGGTGTTGTAACCGCAGCACTTGAAATGGGGCTGAAAGTTCCCAAGGAAGTGACCTTCCTTTTCCATAGGAATGCCCATGTGGAAGTTCTTTGTCCGTTCCCTGCTCTCTGGGCGATTTCGGATGAAGATCTCTTTGCCGATGCGCTGATCGACATGGTGTGCAAGCAATTCAAGGGCGAGGCCGTCTCGCCGATGCGCATTCCGATTTGTTTCGAGTCCCTGCGGACTTGCGGCGTGGAATAGGCCTGTCTTCGTTTCTCTAGCGCGAAACACCGGATTTTTCGCAGGCTTCCTTGAAGCTGGATTCCCGGCTCAGCAGGCCGGCCAGATAGACGTCTTTTTCTGGAAGATTGCTGATGGCGTTCAGCTTCTCTGGGTTGGTAAGTCGGGAGAAAATCACCCGCGCGACCTTTGACTTGGGAATCGTCTTTGCGCCGTAACCTCCGGGTTTATTGCTGGACCAGAAGCTCACGTGTTCCTTGCCCTCGATCATCTCCGTTCCCAGATAGACGACGGAGTGCCCGCGCTCATGCTTGCCGACGGCGTCCACCCAGAAGATCTTCATGAAGTCGCCGGGCTTGGCTTTCTCCCATTCCGTGAAGTTTTCCCCTATCGCCGATTCGTGGAAGAGCCGTGCAGTACCAGGGCCATTCGCATTCCAGCGCCCCCATACACCTGCTCCATCGGGAAGAGGGGCGGGGAGCAGATTTTGCCAGGTTTCATTGCCCAAGCTGATACGGCCTTGCTTTTGCAAGGCACCCAAGGTTTTCAGAAAGACAAGGTAGGTAGCCCCCGAGCAGTAACTGGGAATCGCCACTTGGGGGCGAAGGCGGACGGAACCATTCTCGATGGTCGCCGCTTTGGACAGAGCGGCGTGAGCTTCCCGTGTCGTGGCGTAACCTCCGGCAGCGGGCATCGCATCGATTTGCTCCAGAACGATCTGATTAATATCGCAGTAACCATTTGAAATCATAAGAAGGCAGGCGAGCATGGACAAAAGACGCATCTTCATTTCCCATGGAAGAACCTCTATCTAGCCTGTGTACGCAAGACGTAAATTATTCCTGACTCTGACATTGCTCGTGGGAGTCGTGTTGCTGGTCGCTGCCTTTCTCTGGTTTCGCAAGGGGACGATTCCCGCTGCTGGTGGTCTGCCGCTTTGGGTGCAGGTTTCCCCTGACGTGCCATCCTTCCTCCAGAATGATCCCAGATGGTCAGCCGATCCGCTCGGGGTAACTGACGGAACGGTTGGCGCAGAGGGGTGTGCGGTAGCGTCCGCGGCCATGGTGCTTGCAGGGCGGGGAGTCGATGTGGATCCAGGTCGCCTGAATGCATTTTTGATCCAGACCGAAGGAGGCTATACACCGCAAGGATGGATCTATTGGGAAAAAGCAGCGGAGTTTGATCCGGCATTCACGGAAGGTTTGCTGCCCCATTACGAGGATTTACCCTCCTTTTTTCTCATTGATTGGAATTTGCTGAACGGAAATCCCGTCATTGCCCGAATGAGATATCCCAGTGGGATCACCCATTTCGTGGTGATCTGCGGGAAGGAAGGCTTGGACTACCTCATCCGCGATCCTGGGAGTGGCGGAGTGAAGGGGGTCTATCCTTTCCGGGAAGTGGCGGATTCCATCGAGGCCATTCGCTTCTATCGGAAGCCTTGAGCGGGCTTACTTCCACAGGCTGAGCCCGGCGGCAGCCAGTACAGCGAAAAAGATGCACCAAGGAATGACGCCGACAGCGATCCAGAGGATCAGGCGAAGAGGTCTCTCGCCCAAAGCCAGGGCGATCAGGGCAGCGAAATAGGGGCCACACGTCACCGGGGCGAGCAGTGCCAGTCCCGGAAGACCCCAGCGCTGCCAGACACGCCAAAAGAGTTTTGCAGGATCAGGCTCCAAGGAGAAGCCAAAGCGGCGCGAAATCCACGCCCGAGCGGGTGCGCCCACCAACAGCATCGCGGCTCCTATCGCCACATAGCCGGCCCAGGCAGCGACTGCGGCCAGAGCCGGGTGGAGGCCCATTGCCACACCTGCCGGAATAGCTGCCAGGAAATAAACGATGCCCAGCCCAAAAACGGAGGCCATGGCGGCGAGAATCGATGACATGGCGGGGAATGTAATCGAGCTTTGCGCCGAGGCCATCTCCTTTCTCGACAAAGTCGCGGGGAGTCGGCATCACAGCAATCAATGCGTGGCGTACGAATAGTCCTCCTTTTTCTGAGCCTGGGATTCGCCGCATGTACGCAGGGAAACTACGAGGGGTATAAATATAAACCTTACAGTGTACGCGGAGTCACCTACTACCCGATGGCTCCCGAGGTGACTCCAGGCTATGTGGAGGAGGGTATCGCCTCCCACTACACCGAGGGCTGGCTCGTCTTTCCGGGAAAGAATTCCCTCGGAGAGAAGATGTGGCCCTGGACCTCGACAGCAGCCCACAAGACCCTGCCGATCCCCTGTCTGGTGGAGGTGAAAAATCTCAGCAATGGCCGCACGGCCATCGTGCGAGTCAGTGATCGAGGTCCCTTCATTCCCGGGCGTACTCTGGATGTGACAGAGCCCGTAGCGAAGAAGCTGGGCTTCCATCAACAAGGTCTTACGCAGGTGCGTATCCGCGTCCTGAGTGTGGGCGAGGGGAGGAGCAAGCTGACACGTCCTATCCCGCGTGCCCTCAGCGTCCAGCAGGATGGCGAAGCCGTCGGTGGATTCTATCGGTAGAAGGCGGCGATCGCTTCTGCTGTGGCTGATATCTCATCCTGAGTCAGCTCAGGAAAGATGGGGAGGGCAAGTGAGTCTTCGGAGGCTTTTTCTGATTCCGGCATGTCGCCTTTTTTATAGCCCAAGGGGCTGAAGCATTCCTGCAAGTGAAGAGGAACCGGATAATAAACAGCGTGGCCCACTCCTTTTTCCGCCAGAGAAGCTTTGAGCTCATCCCGACGTGAGGCGCGGACGACATACTGGTGATAGGTATGATGATTCAGGAGGCCACTGTCAGCCCAGGGTTCGGTCGGGAGCTGGATGTGATCCAGAATGCCGAGAGAGGTGAAGGCCTCGCGGTAAAGATTCGCATTGGTCCGGCGCTGCGCGTTCCAATTTTCCAGATGAGGTAGTTTCACGGCAAGCACGGCAGCCTGGAGTGCATCAAGGCGGAAATTTCCCCCGACGACGCGATGGAAGTAGCGATCTTCCATACCGTGGTTCCGCATGAGGCGGAGTTTGTGAGCAAAGTCCGCATCGCGGCAGACGGCCATACCGCCATCGCCAGCTCCACCCAGATTCTTGGTCGGGAAGAAGCTGAAATAAGCGCACTCGGCAATTGCTCCAGCACGGACAGGGCCATTCTGCCCAGGGTACTCAGCCCCAGCCGCTTGAGCAGCATCCTCGATCACGGTAAGGTCGAACTCTCTAGCCAGCTTCTGAATTTCCGCCATCCGGCATATAGAGCCAAAGAGGTGAATGGGGATGATGGCTTTGACCACCTTGCCGGAAGGAGTCTTGAGTTGTCCATCGGCCTGCGTGCAATGATCTCTCAGATAAGCCTCCAGCCTGGCTGGAGACATGTGAAGGGTATCAGGAAGGACATCGACGAAAACGACCTCGGCTCCGACACGCTGAATACAGCCCGCCGTGGCAAAGAACGTGTAGGGAGTCGTGATGACGGCGTCATTCGGACCGATACCGAGAGCCATGAGGATGGCTAGCTGGGCATCAGTTCCCGATGACATGCCGACAGCATGCTCACAATCGAATGCCTCGCAAAAGGCCTTCTCAAAATTCTCCACGGTCGCTCCGAGGACAAATTGTTGAGTCTGGAAGCAATGGCTGACCGCTGCCATCACCTCATTTTCGATGAGGTGATGCTGGCGCGTTAGATCAAGGAGAGGAATGCGCACGGTGGCGCTTACTGGACGAGGCCGAATTCTGCCCGGCGATTCATCGCCCAAGCGGACTCATTTGATGAAGGGTCGGCAGGCATCTCAGAGCCAAAGCTGACAGTCTGAACCTTTGCAGAGTTAAGACCCAAGGCGATCAATGCTTCACGGACTGCCAGAGCGCGACGCTCGCCGAGGCCGCGGTTGTACTCGGCTGTACCACGCTCGTCGGTGAAGCCGGCGATGATCAAAGTCTTGCCCGAGTCACGAACGGCGGAAGCAACTTGCTGGAGCTTGGCGCTCTCAGCACCGGAGACTTCATAGCTATCGAAGCCGAAGTAAACCGGGGAAAATTGGCCACGCTGGACATTGCTGCCGAAGAAATTGGCGCCGTCCACGCGATCAGAGAGAGGCGTGCCGGAGACATAATCTCCATCAATGCCTGCGAACTGCTCGCTGCTTTTCTTTTTGCACGAACTAAAGGAGAAGGCCATAGCCACAGCCATTCCGAGGAAAGCAATACGTTTCATTTCGTTGTGAGAATAGAGGTTAAAGAAAAAGAATCAACAATACTTCGCCCGACAGGTAATTAACGGGACCAAGTAGGTTCCGTGACCTTTCCGAGGCCTGTCACGATCGGTGTACTGCGGCCACTCTGAGTGTCGAGGAGGATCAGGTTTGTACCATTCGAGTAGATAAGGTGGCGGGAACTCGGGCCCCATGCAGGATCCTCTCCGGCACCGACGATCTGGCTGGCTCCACCCTGGAGGTCTTTCACGGCGATGGAAAATCCGCCGGATCGTGCCGTGAAGGCAAGCTTCTTGCCATCAGGGGACCAGCTTGGCTCGGTGCAATAGCCGTAGCCGGTGGGGATCAGTTGACCCGAGCCGCCTCCCGCACCGATGCGGTAAAGCTGAGGGCCACCGCGTTCATCGGAGGAATAAATGAGTTCCGAGCCGTCCGGAGACCATGTCGGCGAGGACTCCACTCCACGTGTGCGGGTCAGGCGACGAGCGCCCGAGCCGTTGGCTCCGATCACGTAGAGTTCGGGGTTTCCGTCCTTACTGATCGTGCAGGCCAGACGGGAACCATCGGGAGAGAAAGATGCGCCGGAGTTTGTGCCGGGGAATTTAATAATGCGATTGCGAGCTCCAGAGGCGAGATCGATGAGGTAGATATCAGCGTAACCGCTCTGATAGCCTGTATAGGCTAGGCGGGAACCATCAGGGGACAGAGCTGGTGCCACGCTGATGCTGCTGTCCTTGGTGAGTTGGCGAACATTGGCACCGTCATAGTCGGCGGTATAAATTTCCTTGCGGCCCGAGCGGGTGGAGACGAAGGCGATCTTTGAACTCGCGATGCCTTTGTGGCCGGTCAGGGTCTCGACAATGTCATCCGCGAAGAGGTGGCTCGCCCGACGGGAATCGCCGGAGTAGCTTTTCTGAAGGACGGTCTGACCGCGTTGATCGACGACCACGCCTTGCAGAGAGCCTCCACCTGCCGTGCCCGAGATCGTGTAGGATGCGCGCTCGGGGACCGAGACATTGATGACGCCTGAGAGTTGCAGGTCATTTTGCAGGACCTTTGTCGCGGCGGCACCGTCGGCACCACCGAGCGACTTCAGAGCCACATTGGTGGCCTCGCCTTTACGAATTGTGATGGTGGCTGCCTCCTCCTGGGCATTTAGGGAGCCAGCGAGCACTGTCAGCAGTAGAAGCTTAAGGAGACGTTTCATTAAAGTAGTTCATTCCAAAAGGCTGGGCGCTTGGCAATCTAGGATTTGTAACGCTTTCCACATGTGAAGCTCCCAAGGGAGACAAGGGACTCTGATAACTTGCCCGCGCGCTCGATGACCCGGGCGATGGTGGGATCGGTGGAGTTACCCTCGATCTCAGCGAAAAAGACGTACGTTTGAGGTTTGCCAGGGACTGGGCGGGAGACGATGCGACTGAGGCTGATTTTTTGCCGGGCAAAGGGGCCCAGGAATTTGTGCAAGCTGCCACACACATTTGGTAAAGCGGCTACGAGCGCCGTTTTTATGAGCGGACTGGAGGGGATGGGGGCAGGGCGGCCAGCCTGAATGATGAAGAAGTGGGTGACATTCAGGGTGCCTTTATTCGGAGGTTCCTTGAGAATCTTGAGTCCATGGATCAGGGCCGTGCCGGGAGAGGCAAGAGCTGCGGCGGTCTTTGACGAGGCGGCTTTCTTGGCCGCCAGGGCTGTGCTGGAGACGGCCCGGAGTTGAGCATACGGATAAACGCGGTGAAGCCACTCCGCGTGATGTTTCAGCTGGATGAAATGGGAATAGATGGTCTGTGGGACATTGTCGCCCTTGGCGAGGAGGGCGATACGGACATCGAGAGCGAGTTCCTCGACGACATGGACATGCTGGCAGTTGCGGATAAGCAGATCCACCGTGTCGTAAACCGTGCCTCCACTGGAGTTCTCTACAGGGACCAAGCCAAGGGAGGTGGGATCTTTTAGCGATGCCTCGACGACGGCGTCGATGGTGTCGCAGCGGCGTAGGTCGGCTTTCTTCCCAAATCGCTTCAGGGCGAGGATGTGTGAGAATGTTCCTTCGGGGCCGAGGTAATAGACAACTTGCATGAGATCCGCTTGCACCTTCGCAAACTCCTGACAGCCTTGCAATTCTCTTCCCAGAGAACCTCTTGGCGGCTTTTGCCCTCGCATACCCATGATTTCGATGGCAGTTTCCCTCTGCTGTGAATCAGATCCCACGTTTCATTCATCCGGACTTTCTCAAAAGGGTACTCGTCTGTGCTCTGATACTGGTTTTGCCGCTGACATGGAGTGCCTGTAAGAATAAAGCTGCCGAAGGAAGCACCTCGACTGAAGCCGCAGCCGTTGCCAATCCCACGGGTACCCCCGCTGCTCCCCAGGTGCCGAAAATTCGCAAACCCATCTTGTCGTACCTGTTTGGCTGGACCTCTATTTGGCAGAAAATCTTCCCGCCAAAAGCCAAGCCTCCCACGGCGCAACCCGTGCAACTGATCGGCACGATTCGCCAAGTCAACTTGGACAATCAATTTGTGCTGATCGATACAATGACCAATTTTTCCGCTGCCCCGGGTGAAGTCTTTGTGACTTTGTCCAAGCAAACTCAGACGGCCACCCTGCGCATGAGTCCGCTGAAAAGTCCGCCTTTCCTGATCGCGGACATCACGGATGGCAAGCCCTCGCCGGGTGACCGAGTTTTTCGGCAATAGCCATCCAGTTGCGTGCTCTTCTTCGGATAGCCTGCAACGAGCTTCTTTCCGTCGCTTCTCGTTCTTAGTCCCGTAGTTAGTCTGGACTTCGCGAGGAAAATACGATAGGGGAAAGGGTATGTCGGCGGTCGCATCTCCGCTTTTGCCTGTATCGTTGCCCAAGTTTCTGCGGGGAGCACGGGGCCTCGTTACCCAAAGATGGTTTCTTGCGGCTTGGACCATTGCGGTCTTTGCCTTCCTCTATATCCCGATCCTGCTGCTGGTGGTGTTTTCGTTTAACTCCTCCCGGCTGAATATCCGTTGGGAAGGATTTACCTTTAAGTGGTACGGAGAGTTGCTGAGCAACGTCACTCTGATCACGGCGTTTAAAAACAGCATGATTGTGGCATCGTTCACAACCGTGCTGGCGACGATATTGGGCACTATCGGGGCTTGGATGCTGTATCGATATCGGTTCCCGATGCAGAGGATGATCGGCTTGCTGATTTTCATTCCAATGGTGATGCCAGAGGTGTTGATGGGGGCGAGTCTCATGACGGAGTTTGTCCATCTCTTCCAGCGACCGCTGGGCTATGTGACACTGATCATCGCGCACACGACTTTCTGTTTCCCCTTCGTGCTGGTCGGAGTGCAGGCGAGATTGCAGGGACTGGATCCGTTTTTGGAGGAGGCTGCCTTGGACTTGGGAGCCACTCCTTTCAAGGCTTTTTGGTTGGTGATCGTGCCTTACCTGATGCCGGCGATTATTTCGGGGGCTTTGATGTCGTTCACGCTGTCCTTCGACGAATACATCGTCTCGGTCTTCACCTCTGGCGCGTCCTCTCAGACACTGCCCCTGAAGGTCTATGGCATGGCGAAGGTGGGACTCAATCCTCAGCTCAACGCGCTGAGTACAATTTTCATCGTCGCGACCATGCTGCTCGTTCTTGGTAGTCAACTCCTAACCCGTAAATCAAAAATATGAAGAAACCGCACCTCCTATTGGCCACCCTGGCTGCGCTTGCGCTCGCCGGATGTGGAAAAGCTCCCGAAGCAGCGCCGGCGCCATCTCCCACCCCGGCTTCTGAACAAAAGGCCGCGGCAACGGAAGCTGCTGCCACTCCCGCAGCAGATTCTGCCCCCGCTCCGACGGGCGATGACTCCAAGAATCTCAGCGTATTCTGTTGGTCGGAGTACATTCCGCAGAGCGTGATCGATAAGTTCAGCGAAGAGACGGGAATCAAAGTCTCGGTCGAGAACTACGCTTCCAACGAAGAGATGCTGGCAAAGCTCCTCTCCGGCGGTGGAGTGTATGACATCATCCAGCCGAGCGAATACGTGATCGAGGGATTGATTAAGGAAAATCTCCTGGATCCGATCGATGTGGCGAATATTCCCAACATAAAGAATGTCGCCCCTGAGTTCCTGAATATGGCGTTCGATCCAGGCAACAAATACTCCGTGCCTTTCATGGCGGGTACGGTCGGTATCGTCGTGAACACAGAACTCGTCCCGGATCCCATCACGAGCTACAAGGATGTATTCCAAGAGAAATATAAGGGAAATATCGTGGTCCTCGATGACGCCCGGGAAATCGTGAGCTGGGCTCTGGAGACCCAGGATATCCCGGTCAATGATGTCTCGGACGAAAATCTGGAAAAGGTTAAGCCGATCCTCACTCAGTGGCTGCCACTGGTCAAAGTCTTCGACTCCGATAGCCCGAAGACCGCTTTGTTGAATGGCGATGTGGCCATCGGGATTGTCTGGGGCGGTGAGGGAGCCAAGCTGCTGGAGGCCGACAAGAAATTCAAATGGGTGATCCCATCGGAAGGCGCGCATCTCTTTGTGGACAGCCTTGCGATTCCCAAAGGTGCCAAGCATCCGAAAAATGCGCAGCTCTTTATGAACTTCATCCTGCGCCCCGACATCAGCAAGGAAATCTCCGACGAGTTTCCCTACCTGAATCCGAATGCTGCTGCTCGTGAACTGCTCAGTGCGGAGCAATTGAATAATCCCGCCAGCTTCCCCACCAAGGAAGAGATGACGAAGATGGAGCTCTTCAAGGATATTGGCGATCAGGCCACCAAAATCGATGAGGTCGTGACCTCGATCAAAGCGAACTAAACCATGTCCGTAGCCGTGCCGGCAGCGGGAGGGAATTCCGCCTCCTCTTATAAGCGTCGACCAGGCCTCATGGCCTGGCTGACCTTTCTTCCGCTTGCCGGCTGGCTACTGCTGTTTGTCATCATTCCCACGATCATGCTGATTGCGCTGAGCTTCGGCCAGCAGCGGGGACTGGGGACGATTGAGTTTACATGGACGTTTGATAACTACGTCAGAGCCTTTCAGTGGAAGTGGTTGAAGGTGCTCTTTGATTCCGTATGGTATGCCTTTCTCACCACGGTGATTTGCATGATCATCGGATACCCTGTCGCCTACTACATCGGTCGCTCACCAGAGCGGATGCGCAACCTTCTGCTCACCCTGGTGATGATTCCCTTTTGGACGAGCTTTCTGATTCGCACCTATGCGTGGATCACCATTCTGAGCAAGGAGGGTTTTCTGAATGCGATCCTGATGTCAGCAGGGATCATTCCGGAACCCCTCTCCATTATGTACACCCCATTCGCCAGCGTCCTGGGCTTGGTGTACAACTTTTTGCCTTTTATGATTCTGCCGATCTACACAAGTGTGGAGAGGCTCGATAATGCGATGATCGAGGCGGCCTATGATCTGGGAGCGGGGCCTGTGCGGGCATTCTCCCAAGTGATCATTCCGCTGACCCGACCAGGTATTGCAGCGGGGGCACTCCTAGTGTTCGTGCCGTCCATTGCAATGTTTGCCATCACCAACCTGATGGGTGGGGGAAGTGTGCCCACTATCGGCGACGTCATTTACAAGTCCTTCTTCGCAGGACGGAATCAGCCTTTCGGAGCGGCATTGGGCACGCTGTTGCTGCTGATCTTCATCATATCTCTCTGGCTGACGCGAAAGCAGCGCGAAGATTCCTGACAAGACTGCACAATGGTTCGGATTTCGGCACGGGAAACGCTTGCAGATCCTGTGACGAAATCGTTGCCCGCCGGACATTGATGGCTCCGGCGAACCCATTTCTTTACCAATCATGCGAAAAACGAAAATCATCTGCACACTCGGTCCTGCCACGGAATCACCTGAAAAGCTCCGAGCCCTCATTGTAGCCGGAGCCAATATTTTTCGTCTCAACATGAGTCATGCGCCGCACGATTGGGTGCGGACCGTGGTGAAGAACATCCGGGAGATTTCCGCCGACTTGGGAGTGATTATAGGGATTCTCCTCGATACACAGGGCCCGGCGATTCGCACGGGCGATTTGGAGGCCAAGCTCGATCTGAAAGAGGGGGATATTTTTGATTTCACCGTTCGGGGAGAGAAAAGCGAAGACGTGGCATCGGTTGATGTGAACTACGAGGGGCTGATCAATGATATCGCGGTGGGCGATATCGTTCTTGTGGACAACGGTGTGATCCACATGAAGGTCCTCTCAAAGGATGCCCCACGCATACGTTGCGAAGTGCTCACGGAAGGTACACTCGGCTCGCGGCGGCATATCAATCTGCCAGGTGTCAAAGTGAATCTGCCTCCGCTGACTGAGAAGGATGTGGCGGATATTACCTTGGGCGTGTCCGTGGGAGTGGACTATGTGGCGCTTAGTTTTTGTCGGGAAGCTTCTGATATCGAGGCGCTCAAGCGTTTGCTGGGTGAGCTCGGCAGCGACGCACGCGTGATCGCGAAGATCGAAGATCAGCATGCCGTCAGTGTGCTGGATGAGATCATCGACAAAAGCGACGCGGTCATGGTGGCTCGTGGTGACCTGGGCATCGAGTGCCCGATGGAAGAGTTGCCCATCATTCAGCGAAAGATCGTCAAGCATTGCATCCGCAAAGGCCGTCAGGTCATCGTGGCCACGCACATGCTGGAGTCGATGATCGAGAATCCTCTGCCGACCCGAGCGGAAATCACCGATGTGGCAAATGCCGTCTATGAGCAGGCGGATGCCATCATGCTGAGTGGCGAAACGACCGTCGGGAAGTATCCCATCGAGTGCGTGCAGATCTTCAACAAGGTGGCCCGGCGCATTGAGATGACGGGAGGGGCGAATTTTGCAGCAGAAGCGGAGACTCTGAGCTCGCGGCAAAAGGCCGTGAAATCGGCCGTGGAGCTCGCAAATTCATTGCCCGGCTCCAAGATTGTGGTCTTCACGAAGCGTGGCTATCTGGCCGACAATTTCAGCCAACTGCGGCCGGAAAAAGCCCCCATCTTTGCCTTCACACCGAGTGAGCATATTGCCCGCAGGATCAGCTTGAACTGGGCGACACTGCCTATTGTCATGCGGTTTGACCTGAATCCCGAGCACACCATCGCGGATGCGGAGAAGCTCCTGCTCCAGCGGGGACTGATCCAGCCCGGAGATCAATTGGTGGTGCTTACCGATGTCTTGGCCGGGAGTGAGCGCTTTGACTCTATCCAGCTTCGCCGGGTGATGTAGTCCCGAGCGATCTCAGGAAATGCCCAAGGTCAAGGCGACGGCTTTTTCGATCGTCGCGACCTGGGCGGAGACGCGGTCATCGATGTGAAACTCGGAGGGAGTTTCAATCGTGAAGGTGCGATCTGCATGTTCGCTGTTAAGGAAGAGAGCTTCCGGGATACCCGGTAGCTTTGCGGCGTCGATACGAGGACGAATGAGGCCGGCCTGGGAGCGGCGGCCCTCGATGGTCTTGCGAGCGTCGTAGGGGAGATGGGATCCCATGGAGGCCAGGAGAGCCTCGCCCCAGAAGGGTTTTTGTCCGCGGACTTCGTAGAGGTAGGTGCCCCAGCCGTCGTAGTCCTCGTGGAGATTGAGCGCGAGGTCAAAGCGGAGACCGCGAAGGAGACGTTTTTGCGCGACGATCTGCGGGATGTCCTTGCGGTGATAGCTGCGATTGAGATCTCGACCTCGGCTGTCCAGACGGCAGTTGTTTACAAGCCCCCAGGGGTTCAGACAGGGGAATATGATGACATCGAGATCGCGCAGGAGCTGGGGATCTTTCTGCGCCCATGCGAGGAGCCCTTCGGTCGAGGCGGGCTCGTCACCATGAATGCCTGCCGAGAGATAGATCTTTCGAGACGCGGCTGTCGGTCTCACCGATCGAAGAACATACAGGTCATACTCCGCAGCCTGGGAAAAGATGGAAATCTCCAGCCCCGCTTTGCGAGCGAGCCTTTTCCATCTGCGTATCAGCCAGGCGTAGTCGTGGGAGCGATTGGCCTTAAGTCCCGGGAAACTCAATCAATATACCTCCGCGTAATGTCCTGGTAGGCGTCAATACGGCGATCACGCAGGAAAGGCCAGTGGGTCCTCTGTGTATCGAGCGAGCCGAGATCGGCTTCCGCGATGAGGACGGTCTCAGTGTGGTCGTCAGCCTTGGCCACGATTTGCCCAGCGGGATCGCAGATGAAACTCTGCCCCCAAAATTCGATGCCATCTCCGCCGTCGGGAGCTTCGTGTCCGATGCGGTTTGGCACGGCGACATAGCAGCCATTGGCGACGGCATGACCGCGTTGAATGGTTTCCCACGAGCTATGCTGACGGGTACCGTGTTGAGCTTTTTCCGTGGGATGCCAACCGATGGCCGTGGGGTAAAAGAGAATCTGAGCGCCGCGCAGAGCGGTGAGACGGGCGGCTTCGGGGTACCATTGATCCCAGCAGACGCAGACTCCGATGCGACCGAATTTCGTATCCCAAGCCATGAAGCCGAGGTCTCCGGGCGTGAAGTAAAACTTCTCGTAGAAGAGCGGGTCGTCCGGGATGTGCATCTTCCGGTACTTGCCGAGATAGGAGCCGTCGGCGTCAATGATGGCGGCAGTATTATGGTAAACTCCGGCGGCCCTTTTCTCAAAGAGTGAGGCCACGATGACGACGCCGAGCTCCTTGGCCAGAGCTTGGAAGCGATCCGTGCTGGGACCCGGAATAGGCTCAGCCAGTTCGAAGTATTTGTGATCTTCGACCTGGCAGAAATAGACCGAGGTGAAGAGCTCTTGGAGGCAGACGATATTCGCGCCCTTGGCCGCAGCCTCGCGGACGACGCGTTCCGCCGTGGCGAGGTTTTCCTCGCGATCAGCGGTGCAGGCGGTCTGGGTGATTCCGATTTTTACCTTTTGGGGATGGCTGGCCATGTCAGGTCAATAAACACATTCTTTCCCTTCGCAAAAGGGACTTTTTGTAATGATTTCGGTGAGGTCGTTTTCCTTACTTTTTTACCTCGCTGAGCGGAACGATCTTGATGGTCTTGATCTCTACGCGCTCGGTCGGCTTGCTCGGTTCGCCACTGGGCGACATCGTTACGGGGGTGGTCTCGATTTTGGTGAGAGTTTCCTCCCCGGAGATCATCTTGCCAAAGCCGGTGTACTGGCCATCCAAGTGAGGGGCGGTGCCGAACATAAGGAAGAACTGGCTGTCTGCGGAATTCGGGTCCGTGCTACGGGCCATGGATAGGACGCCGCGGGTGTGCTTGCGGGAGTTGAACTCGGCGGGGAGCAGGTTACCGGAGCCACCGGAGCCCCAGGCGGATTCCTTGGAGGGGTCCTTGGTCAGAGGGTCGCCGCCCTGGGCCATGAAGCCCTCAACGATGCGGTGAAAGGCGGTGCCATCGTAAAAGCCGGATTTGGCGAGTTTCTTAAACTGCGCAACGGTCTTCGGCGCCACATCCGGCCAGAACTCCACCACGATATTCCCTTTCGAAGTCTCAATGATGCCGGCTTCCTCAGCAGCATGAGTGGTGAGGGTGGTCAGACAGACGGCAAGCAGGGAGAGGATCCATTTCATGGCGCAAAACATTCCACGGGTCCTGCATCCTGTCACGCGAACATTGCTTTACAACTGCCCCCTGAGGCCGGATTCTTCGCGGCTTATGTCCGACATCCGCATCATTCTCAAGACCGACAAGGGCGATATCGAGGGAACTCTCTTCGCCTCCAAGACCCCCGTGACTGTGGCGAACTTCCTGAATCTCGCCAAACGTGGCTACTACGACGGCATCACCTTTCATCGTGTGATCCCTGATTTCATGATCCAGGGAGGCGACCCCAGTGGTACCGGTGGTGGAGGCCCAGGCTACCAGTTTGAAGATGAATTTCTGCCCGAGCTGAAGCACACCAAGCCCGGTATCTTCTCCATGGCTAATCGCGGACCACGCACGAATGGCAGCCAGTTTTTCATCACTCACGTCCCGACCGCATGGCTGGACGGCAAGCACACGGTCTTTGGTGAAGTGACAAAGGGCCAGGATATCGTCAATGCCATCAAGCAGGGCGACAAGATCAAGTCGATCGAGGTCCTCGACTCCACCGACTCTCTCTTTGAGGCTCAGAAGGCTCGCATCACTGAGTGGAATAAAAAGCTCGGTTAAGTAGATTCTGATTTCCAAAATCTCTGAGCTCCATGGCCCCGTGTCATGGAGCTCTATTTTTTTGCCCGGGACTTGGTCCGCAGTTCGCAGATACCGGCGCACCACTTGCCGCGTGAGATGACGCTTGGTTTGGTAAAGCCCGCCTTTTCCAGAGCCTGACAAACCTCCTCAGCCTGACGTCGGAGGACGCCGGAAAAAATAAAGATGCCGGGAGGTATGAGGATGGAGGCGATGGTCGGTGCAGTAATTGTCAGGAGGTCGCTGTAAAGATTCGCCAGGGCCAGGTGACATTTCTTTTTGGGACGCCATTCCGGCGCGCTTCCGCGCACGACTTTGAGTTTGCGGCAGCCATTGGTGCGGGCGTTCTCCTTGGCGATACGCACGCAGGCCGGGTCATTGTCCATGGCCTCCACGGAGCCCGCTCCCAAGACCTCAGCAGCGATGGCCAGGATGCCGCTCCCCGTACCGAAGTCCGCAGCGATGAAGTTTTCTGGAAGGGACTTTGCGGTGTCCGCCAAGAGGCGCAGGCAGGTTGCCGTGGTCGCGTGCTCCCCTGTACCGAAGGCCATGCCTGCGGGGACGAAGATGCCAGGAGGGCGGGAACCTTTTTCCTGCCATTTCGTCCAATCTTCCTTGTTGGAATACACCTTCAGCTTTCCTCGTACGGAAAGCGGTGCTCTCGGCTTATCGAGATCCCCGGTGATAATCTCCTTGGTCAGGCGGGTGACCTTGCCGCCGAATGTCTTCACAAGATGCTTGGCTGTTTTTTCATCGCAATAAGCCTCGATCTTCAGAGCGCGGGAATTGGGCCAGCTCATGAACGCCAGTTGCGAAGGGGATAGAAACCTCAGGCGCTCCTGCCAGGCGTCCTCCCATTTGATCGAACTTAAGCGTGTCCATCGATGCATTGTCTTGCTCATGGGGGGCAAAATGCGCAAATTTCGGGCAAGTGAAACGCGCAAAATTAATGATTTCCGCCAGCGATCACTGCGCGGACATGCTGTATGCGTCGGGATTCCGTGCCCCCGATCCGTTTGTTCTCGTGGAAGCCGATGGGAAGCGCTGCCTGCTTCTGAGTGATCTCGAGGTGGATCGAGGGCGCCATGAAGCGCGTGTGGATCATGTGGTGTCCTATTCGGAATTTGAGAAGGCCATTGCCTCAGGCAAAAAAAAGACACCTTCCTATGCCAAGGTTGTCGCGGAATTTGTTCGTCACTATGGCGGAAAACGGGTGGCCGTTTCCTCTGATTTCTCGATTGGGCTTTTCAGAGCTCTCAAAAAACAAAATCTCCGCCTGCGCCCGGCGAAAGGGGCTCTCTTTCCCGAGCGCGAGTTTAAGACGTCCGAGGAGATCCGAAAACTCTCGGCGGCGTTGCGCGTGGCTGAGTCGGGGCTGGAGCGGGCCATGGAGATCTTAAAGGCCTCCACCATTCGCAAGGATGGCAAGCTGCAGTGGTCACGTCGGATTTTGACGTCTGAGATCCTGCGATCCGAGATGGATATCGCTGTGATCCGCGCCGGTGGAGAGGCACGAGGAGACACTATCGTTGCCTGCGGAGATGAGGCCTGTGATCCTCATGCCCGAGGAGCCGGACCTTTGCTCGCCAATAGCCTCATCATTCTCGACATCTTTCCTCGCTCCCTGAAGAGCGGCTACTTTGGGGACATCACCCGTACCGTCGTGCGCGGTCAGGCCTCGCCGGAGCAGCGTCGCCTCTGGGAAGTCTGCCTCGCAGGGCAGGAGAAGGCTTTTGCCGAACTCGTCCCCGGGGCCAAGGGCGGCGTCCTGCAAAAGGGCATCCGAGATTTTTTCGCCGAACAGGGATACCCCACCGAGCAGCAAGAGGGACGCTGGCGAGGTTTCTTCCACGGTCTCGGGCATGGTTTGGGACTGGAAATCCATGAGGCTCCCCGCATCGGAGCTACCACACTTGCCGCCGGGCAGGTGGTGACGGTGGAGCCGGGAATTTACTGGCCCGGAGTCGGTGGAGTGCGCCATGAAGATGTCGTCGTCATGACAAATACCGGTCACCGGCTGCTCACGAAATTTCCCAAAGCCCTCGAAATCTAGCTCAGAAGGATCATTCACCGAGCTGGAAAGATTTCCAAGTTCAGGGTATAATCTACGTATGACCTCTCCCTCGTTGACGTCGCTGCAGGAGAAGGATCGCGCGCATCATGTGCATCCTTTTACCAATCACTCAGATATGCATTCCGTGGGTTCCCACGTGCTGGTAAAGGGGGAGGGCTGCTATGTGGTGGATGCAAACGGAGTGCGCCTCCTCGATGGGTTGGCCGGTCTCTGGTGTGTGAATGTGGGCTACAGTTGTCAGCCGATCATCGACGCGGTGCATCAGCAAATGCAGAAGTTGCCATACTATCCGTCGTTTTTTAACTCTACGACGGAGCCTCCGGTGCGGGTCGCTGAGTTCCTGGCTCGTCGGGCGCCGGAGGGGCTGGACCATGTGGTTTTTTCCGGATCAGGGTCAGAAGCGAATGAGACGGCCCTTAAGACCATCCGCGGCTATCACAAGATCAAGGGCAATACCCGCAAACGGAAGATTCTCACGCGCACCTTTGCCTATCATGGTGTCACGCTGGCCACGACGAGTATGACGGGGTTGCCAAGTTGCTATGAACCCTTTGATCTTCCTCTTGAGGGCTTCATCCAAGTTCCCGGTCCCTATAGTTACGGAGCCAAGACGGACCTTGATCCCGAGAGTTACGGCAAGTGGTGTCTGGAGCAGACCGCCAAAAAGATCCGCGAGGAAGGGGCAGATACCATCGCAGCCATCTTTGCCGAGCCTATTCAGGGAGCCGGTGGGGTGATCGTTCCTCCATCTGGCTATTTGCAGGAACTGCGGGCACTCGCAAAGGAGAATGATATCCTCTTTGTGGCGGATGAGGTGATTACAGCCTTCGGTCGATTGGGGGCTTGGTATGCCAGTGGCCTGTGGGACCTGCAGCCGGACATCATCACGGTCGCCAAAGGGTTGACCAGTGGTTACCTCCCTCTGGGAGCGACCATCCTCTCCGCGGACATCGTGGATACAATTCACTCAGCGGGGTACTATGCCCATGGATTTACCTACACGGGTCATCCCACTTGTGCGGCTGCGGCGCTGGCGAATCTCGAGACCATAGAGTCTCTCGGCCTCGTGGAGAAGGTCCGGGACGAGACAGGCCCGATCTTTCAGGCCGCATTGCAGGACTTGGCCTCACATCCTGCCGTGAGTGAAGTACGCGGATATGGACTGATCGGCGCTTTGGAACTCATTCCTGCCGGAGGGCGTGAAGCTCTCACGCCGACCACGATGCTGGGAGTCAAGGCATCGGCCCTCGTTCGCGAGGAGGGAGTTATTGTCCGAGGAATCCGCGATCTCATTGCCCTGGCTCCGCCACTCATTATCACCCCTGCTGAAATCAAAGATTTATTCGATGGTGTGAGGAGGGGGCTGGACAGACTCTGGAAATAACATCACCTTTTGGCCCGCATGGCCTCCATAACGCCACCATCCACAGATGAAGTGCCATCTCCGCTGGCGAATTCCGTTTCGCGTGGGGTGCGCAGTTTTTACCGGATTGAGAACAACCGGCTCGTATCCTGTCCGGGCAATGAAGCTCAGGTCATCGTCTATAATGCACCGACCATCGACGAGGAGTCGGAGTTGCTGGAGCTTTACAATATTGACTATCACACGCTCCAGTCCTCTCTCGATCCTGATGAGCTATCTCGTCTGGAATTTGAGCCGGACCATGCGGCATTGATTTTTAAACGACCGAAGAGCTTCTGTGCGGATGATAATTTCCTCCTGAAGCTGACCTCGACCGGTGTCTTCCTATATGATGACTACCTCGTCATCGTCATGCCGGATGATGCGCCCGTCTTTGAGGGACGCATCCCCATTCCCATCAATACGATCCAGGACGTCATCCTCCGCCTGCTTTATCAATCCGTCATGCACTTCGACGGACACCTAAGAGCAATCAATATGCTCTCGGACTCGCTGGAACGGCGTATCAGTACCTCGCTGGAGACCACCTATCTTCTGAACATGTTCGCTCTGGAAAAGAGCATGGTTTATATCATCAACGCCATCGGATCGAACGGCGCGCTCCTCGATAAAATGAAGGCGGCGACGGAGAAGCTGGGATTTGATCGCGAGCAGGTGGGCGTGCTGGAGGATCTGACGATTGAGAATCATCAGTGTTACCGCCGCACGGAAATCTACGCACAGATCATTGGCAGCCTCATGGATGCCCGTGCGTCCATCGTCAGTCACAATCTGAACCAGCTCATCAAGAAATTCACCCTCTGGACCATTGCCATCATGCTGGCAAATCTGGTGGTCAGCATATTTTCGATGAACGTACGGCTCCCGATTCCTTCCGAAGAAATGTGGTGGCCCTTTTATTTTGTCGTCTTCCTGTCATTCGTCTCTGCCGGCCTCGTGCTCTGGATGTGGAAGATGAAGAAGTGGTGACCCCAATTCCGGGTTTCGGATTCTACTTTTCGTTGCGATACGCCTGAGCGAGCAGCGAGATCGGATGCTGAACTTTAATGGTCGGATCCTCCCACTTGAGTCCGTTTTCCAATTGGAGATGGCAGCCGGGATTGGCTGTGGCTGCTATGTCGGCTTCGGTCTTGAGGATATGGCCCACCTTGCGTTTCTGTAACTTTGCCGCCATTTCGGGCTGGGTGATATTGTAGATCCCCGCGCTGCCACAGCACCATGTGGATTCCGCGAGTTCCACAAGCTCAATGCCGGGAAGACTCTTGAGGATTTGGCGAGGTTGGCGGGTGATCTTCTGGCCGTGGCAGAGATGGCAGGCCTCGTGGTAAGTGAGGCGCCCTTTTTTGTCAGGCGGTGCGTATGGAGTGCGGAAACCGATCTGTACGATCCATTCGTGGATGTCCTTCATCTTGCGGTCCCATTCTTCCGCACGTTCGCGATAAGCGGGATCATCATGCAGGAGATGTCCGTAGGTCTTTAGATGCGAACCGCAGCCTGCGGCATTCGTGATGATGGCATCGTAGGAAAAGGGATCCATCTGATCGATGTTTCGGCGGGCCAGCATCCGGGCGGATTCGAGTTCGCCGTTGTGCGCGTGCAGAGAGCCGCAGCAATTTTGAACTGGCGGGGTGTGAACCTCGCAACCGTTTTCCAAAAGCACTTCCGCCGTATCGCGATTGATGTCTGAAAAGAGCAGGTCCTGGACGCAACCGGTCATTAATGCGACTCGGTACCGCGTTTGTAATGGACTTTGCTTTGGTTCGATGAGGTCGTGAGAGAAGCTCTTCTTAACCGTTGGTGTCTGAGCCTCCAATCCGCGCATACGGGATGGCAGCAGGCGATTCAGCCGGAGCTTGCGGAAGACATCCTGCATCCCGGAAGCCTGATAAACCCAGAGGAGGCGTCCGATCAGGCGCAGTAGTCTCGGGCGAGTGAAGATGCCTTTGAGGATGGAGGTACGGATCAGCGTGCGCTTCGGTGAATCCAGTGTGCCGGAGGCTTCTGCGGCCGCGCGTGCGGTCTCGAAGAGTTGCCCATATTTCACTCCGGCCGGACAGGCCGTTTCGCAGGCCAGGCAGCCGAGACAAAAATACATTTCTTTGGCAAAAGTCTCGGTGACTTCGAGCCGGTCATCGGCGATGGCCCGCATCAGGGAAATGCGTCCCCGCGGGCTGTTGCGTTCCAACTGAGTGTCGTCGTAGGTCGGACAGGTCGGAAGACACATCCCGCAGTGCATGCATTGCTGCACGACGGAGTAATCCATGGTCTTCAGCAAGTCGACGGCCTTGCTTCCGGAGTTGCAGGCTTCGCTCATGCTTTTTCGCCGGATGGCTGGAGATCGAAGATTTTTCCAGGATTGAGGAGGTTGTCCGGATCGAGGGCCCGCTTGATTGTGGAAAGCAGACGCATTGTGTCCTCGTTGAGTTGGAGAGGGAGAAACGGTTTCTTAGCCACCCCGACGCCGTGCTCCCCAGTAATGGTGCCTCCCAGTGAAATGGTGAACTTCATCATCTCCAGTAGGGCTTCCTCCACGCGGTGCATCTCTTCTTTGTCGCGCTCATCGGTGAGAAATGTCGGATGGACATTGCCATCGCCGAAGTGACCGAAGACGCCAACTTGAAGATTGTAACGGAGAGCCGTCTCCTGAATGAAGCGGACGAGCTTGGGGAGTTCACTTCTGGGGACGGTAACATCTTCCAAGATCGTGGTAGGACGTACTCGGGCAAGGGCGGAGAAGGCCGAGCGCCGTGCCGTGGCCAGAGCCACGCGCTCAGCTTCGTCTGCGGCCCGCTTTACCGAGTCAGCGCCTGCTCGGAGGGCGATTTCCTGCATGACCTGAGCCTCCGCTTCAACGACTGAAGGATGACCATCACTTTCCATCAGAAGCAGGGCGCCTGCCTCAATCGGCAAGCCGACATGGGCAAAGTCCTCCACAGCGCGGATAGTCGCATTATCGAGGAACTCAAGAGTGCAGGGGATCACCGGATGAGCGATGATGTCGGCCACGGCTTGGGCCGCGCTTTCCAGGGTGGGAAAGGTGGCAAGGATCGTTTCGCGAGCAATGGGCTGGGGGACGAGAGAGAGAAGCACTTTGGTGACAATGCCCAGGATGCCTTCGGAGCCGATGAATATGTCTTTCAGGGACAGCCCTGCCACATCTTTGACGCATTTGCTGCCCAGCCAAGTGATACTGCCATCGGCCAGCACGACCTCCAAGCCCATGATGTAGTCGCGGGTGACCCCGTATTTCAGCCCTCGGAGTCCACCGGAGTTGTTCGCGACATTTCCCCCGATGGTGGAGATTTTCATCGAGCCGGGATCAGGAGGGTAAAACAGCCCCACGCTGGCGGCGGCTTCGGCGATGGCGAGAGTGGTGACGCCCGGTTCGGTGAGCAGAGTCAGATTTGCCCGATCAATCTCCAGGATTTTGTCGAACTTGGCTAGACAGAGGACGACGCTGCCAGGAAGCGGCAGGCTGCCCCCGGAGAGGCCGGTTCCCGTTCCTCTGGTGACCAGCGGGATCTTCTGAGAGCGCGACCAGAGGACCATCGCGGCAACTTCCTCAGTGGATTTGGCAAATACGACTGCGAGCGGCAACTGAGAAAGTGCCGCCGTGCCGTCAAACGAGTAGGGGATGAGATCTTCGGGACTGTGTAAGACATTGTCCGTACCGACAATCTCAGTGAGTGAGGAGAGCATTCCTTTCTCTGTATATAATGCCCTTTCCCCGAGTGTGAATTCTTTATTGAGCCTTCCCTCCGAAAAAGCGAATCTCTACCAACTTATGTCCAAAGACCCCAAAAGCGAACGCATGGAGAAGATTGTCAGTCTCTGCAAGCGTCGCGGCTTCATTTTCCAATCCTCCGAAATCTATGGCGGCCTCAACGGCTTCTGGGACTACGGTCCGCTGGGTGTTGAGTTGAAAAAGAATCTCAAAGACTTCTGGTGGCGCCGCAACGTCCGCGAGCGTGACGACATGGTCGGCATGGATGGCTCGATCATCATGAATCGCGCCGTCTGGAAGGCCAGTGGCCACGAAGAGACTTTCTCCGATCCGATGGTGGACTGTCTGCTCACGAAACAGCGCTTCCGTGCCGATCAGGTCGAGCCTCAGTCCGGTCAGGCCGTTTGGTTCTCAGGAGCTGTCATCCCGCATACCGGAACGAAATCCGAGAAGCCCTTTGCCGTGCTTCTGGGTAAGGGCGGTCATATCGAGAGCGCTCGCAAGCTGGCTCGTCAATTTTACGGTCAGGGTGCGGATGTCGAAGTCGTACTGCTCGATGAACGGACAGAGGAGGTCGTGGATTCGACCCGTTTCAATCCCGAGAATGGCAGTCTATTGACGGAGCCTCGCGATTTTAACCTCATGTTCAAGAGCCATGCCGGCCCCTTGGAGAGTGAGGATAATAAGGTGTATCTCCGCCCGGAGACGGCTCAGGCCATTTTCGTGCAGTTCCGTAACGTGCTGGAGACTTCCCGGAAGAAGCTGCCTTTTGGCATTGCCCAGATCGGCAAGGCGTTCCGCAATGAGATCAATCCCCGCAACTACACCTTCCGCTCCCGTGAGTTTGAGCAGATGGAGATCGAATACTTCTGCCACGCGGAAGACGGCCTCGCCCTGACGGATTACTGGCTCGAACAGCGTCTGAAATTCTACGAAGACATCGGTCTGCCCCGGGAGAAGATCCATGTGGTCGATATTCCGGACGGTGATCGCGCTTTCTATTCCAAAAAGACTTACGATCTGGAATACGAGTTCCCCTTCGGCATCAGCGAACTCGAAGGCGTGGCCTATCGTACCGACTACGATCTCTCAAAGCACATCGAGCACAGTGGCAAGCCGCTGGATTACTACGACGAGGAGAAGAAGGTAAAGTTTGTCCCGCATGTCGTGGAGCCGAGTGCAGGCGTGGATCGCACGACACTTGCGCTGATCTGTGAGGCATACGAAGAGGAAAATCTGACGGACGAGAAGGGCAAGGCCGACGTACGTACGGTGCTACACTTCCATCCCCGTATGGCTCCTGTGAAGTGCGGTGTATTCCCGCTGCTGAAGAACAAGCCGGAACTCGTGCAGAAGGCCCGGGAGATCGTCGAATCGTTGCGCCCCTTTATGATGGTGCAGTACGACGAAGCCGGAGCGATCGGACGTCGCTACCGTCGTCAGGATGAGATCGGCACGCCTTTCTGCGTGACGGTTGACTTCGACACGGTCGGCGAGAATGGCCCGGAAAAAGCAGGCACCGTCACTCTACGCCATCGCGATAGCATGCAGCAGGAGCGTGTCGCCATCAGCGACCTGCGCCAGATCCTTCTCGACGCCATCCTCTGACGTTGATCTCTACTTCTTTCCCCGTCGATCAGCCTTAACGGGCTGATCGATGGTGGAAGGCAGATCTTACAGGAACTTGTCAGCCCAGGCTTTCACGGCCGGGTCCATCTTTACCAGTTCCGGCCAGCCTCGGGTGTAGCCTTCGCCAGGAAGTTTCTTCGTGGCATCAAATCCCATGTGCGAGCCGATATTCGCCAACGTCGTTGCGTGGTCCAGTGAGTCGCTGGGATTCTTGATGAAAGTCGAGTCACGCTGCGGGTCGGTATTCGCACAGAGGCGGAAAAGGACCTCGCTGGTATTCTGCACGTCGCAATCCTCGTCCACGACCACGATGTACTTGGCAAACATCATCTGACCCATTCCCCAGAGCCCGTGCATGACCTTGAAGGCCTGCCAGGGGTATTGCTTCTTGATCGAGACAAAGACCAGATTGTGAAAGACGCCCTCTGCGGGGAGCGCGATGTCCACGATCTCGGGGAAGTTCATCTTGAAGATCGGCAGGAAGACGCGGAGGCTGGCGTCGCCCATGTAGAAATCCTCCATCGGAGGAATGCCGACAATGGTGCAGGGATACACCGCATCCTTGCGATGAGTGATCGCGGTGATGTGAAAGACTGGGTAATCATCCACATTGGTGTAAAATCCCGTATGGTCTCCGAAGGGACCCTCTGCCCGCATCTCACCGGGCTGCACATATCCCTCCAGCACGAAATCTGAGTCCGCAGGCACCTCGATGTCCACGGTCTCGCATTTGATCAATTCTACAGATTTTTTGCGGGCAAATCCGGCGAAGAGGATCTCATCCAATCCATCTGGCAGAGGAGCGGTGGCAGCAAAGGTGTAGGCAGGGTCGCCTCCGATGGCTACGGCCACAGGCATACGCTCGCCGCGCTCATAGTAGCGTTTGCCATGACGGGCACCGACCTTGTGGACCTGCCAGTGCATGCCTGTGGTTTGACCATCATAGACCTGCATGCGGTACATGCCCACGTTGCGCTCTCCGGTGTCAGGATCCTTGGTATAGACCGTCGGGAAGGTAATGAAACGCCCACCGTCCATGGGCCAGCACTTCAGGACCGGGAGATCGTTGAGGGAAAATCCGCTCGTGTTGCCCTCCAGCTTGTGGATGACGTCCTTGCAGGGTCCATTTTTGACGTGCTTGGGACGGGCATGAATGAGATCGATCCCATTGCGCAAAAGAGTGATGGCATCCCGAAAGGTTTTCGGGGGTTTCGCCTTCATGAGGAATTGCATCTGCGCGGCGAGCTCTTCGATAGATTCCAGACCGAGAGCCATGGCCATGCGCTTGTAAGACCCCATCGTATTGATGGCGACGGGGAAGGGCGATGGCTTGCCGTCAATGGTGGGATTTTCAAAGAGAAGCGCCTTGCCTCCGCCTGCGGCTTTCATCTGGCGATCGGCTAGTTCCGTGATTTGCAGTTCCGTTGCGACGGGCTCGCTGATGCGAATGAGCTCGCCGGATTCGTCGAGTTTTTGCAGGAAGGCGCGGAAGGAAGGATGCATATCAGTGAGAAGCGGGAGCGGCACCTGCCAGAGCGGCTGGGGCGAGGGTGGAGGGCGGAGCGGCAGGAGTGCCGTGAGGGGATTTTAATCCCAAGGCGTGAATCTCAAGTTTGAGCCAGCGGAAGAGGGCCGCGAGGAAGAGGGGGGCAGATCCCATACCGGTCGAGAATCCGGGATTCAACTCTCTCCAGCCGGTGTTTCTGCGCCCATAGCAGCCTGCCTGTCGCCGTTTCAGAGCGATGTGAAACAGTCTGCGATTGTAAAACTTCATGAGCTTTCCCACGAGTGTATCCACAGGGCCTGTAAAAGGCAGGCAATTGCTATCACAACTGCCACGGCGAGAAATGGATTCCCTCACAGGTCCTATGAAAAACAGTCCGATATCCAGCATGTAGGCAATGGACATGATCTCGGCATCGCCCAGATAGTAATACTTGTTGAGATAGAGAGCGCGGAACCACGTGTCGTACGAGGTGCGAAACCGGGAGTTGATATCCTCGAGATCGACCGTCTCTCCACGGTACTCGGAACGGATGCGGGCAAAGGCCAGGCGACTTGTCCACGAGCAGTAATCCATCCCTGGGCTGTAGAGGGGATCTAGAAAGGCGGCTGCATCACCCACGCTTTGCCACCCCGGACCGGCGATTTTTTCGCTGTAGTACGGAAGCTGCGAATAGGCCTTGATGTCGCCCTCATTCGGCACGGCATCAGCAAACATCTCACGACCCACAGGGTCTGAGAGGAGGTGTTTGAGGAGTCTCTCACTGAGATTGGCTCCCTCCGGGGGCGTGAAAAGACGGGAATCGTAAACCAAGCCCGCGCTGACATCGCCGCCACGAAGCGGAATGATCCAACACCACCACCCGTAGCCTGTCAGGTGGTTCGTGGAGGCTCCCCGGCTCGCGATGCAGGAACCTCCATAGTTTGTATGACGGCTGCGAAAAGCAGCGGAATCCCAATCCGCAACATTTCGGAATCGCGCCCAGATGGCATTCGTGGGGTGTTCCGGTACAGGACGCAGATGACCCAGTCTTCTGGAAAGAAAGGCCGCACGCCCCGAGGCGTCTATGACCCACCGGCAACGCACGGTGCGTGTCTCACCTTGTGTCCGGACCTGCAATTCCGGTCGCTGGGGTTCGTCGAAAGAAACATTCGTAACGGTGGCAGGTCTCCACAGGATGGCCCCTTCTTCTTCGGCTGTTGCCAAGAGGTGACTGTCGAGCTTTTCCCGATCGACTTGATAGGACGGGAGGCGAGATTGTAGTTTTGCGCCGATTTCCACGCAGTCGTCAAAGGCAGTCTCGGGTCCACCATTAAACCACATGCGCAGACCCTGCTTGGCGATATGCTCATTCGAGAGATATCGGGCTAGTCCGAGGCGGCGGTGCAGGAATTCGCCGCTGATCTCAGTCGTTGCTTCGCCCACCTTGCGGTCAAAGCTCTCGCTTCTTTCAAGGATGAGTACTCGCAAGGCGGGTAATTCGCGCCGCAAAAGCAAGGCCACAGAGCACCCCGAAAGTGCCCCGCCTAGTATGACAACGTCCACCTCCATCGCAGAGTGCATATCTGAGGTAACGTTTTCATGCAACTGCTCGGACGCACCGCTTTTCATCATAGTACCTTTCCCGCGGACGGGCAGTGCTCCCGAAGTTCGCAACTTGCACAATCCGGCTTCCGAGCTGTGCAACGCCGACGACCATGCCAGATGAGCCAGTGGCTGAGTTGGCACCATTCATTTTGAGGGAACAGGGCCATCAGATCTTTCTCCACTTTTACCGGATCGGTGTGCTTGCTCAGGTTGAGACGGCGTGACAGCCGCCCCACATGGGTGTCAACGACGACACCATCGTTGATATTGAAAGCATTTCCCAGCACGACATTCGCCGTCTTGCGACCAACGCCCGGCAGACTGGCTAATGAGGCCAATTCTCGCGGCACCTCTCCCTGATACTGGGACAGAAGGATGCCCGCCATGGCCCGGATGTTTTTCGCCTTATTGCGGAAAAAGCCTGTGGAATGAATGATCTCCTCGAGTTCGGCTTGAGAAATATCGGCGTAGTCCTGTGCGATCTGGCATCGTGCAAAAAGCCGCTCCGTCACGATATTGACCCTCTTGTCGGTGCATTGAGCCGAGAGGATGGTGGCTACCAGCAACTCCAGGGGATTGCGGAAATTCAGTTCGCAGTGAGCCTGGGGGTAAGTCTTTTGCAAGAGCTCTCCGATGACTCTGGCGCGCGCTTTTTTTGACGCCGTCACAGCTTTTGTAGGATATCACAAGTGCGTGCGGTGGCTCCACGGTGCACCTCCAGGCAGCTCATGCCAGCGGCGGCCATTTGGCGTCCCTCCTCAGGATTTTCCAGTAGCCTCTCAAGATGGTTTTGAAGTTCCTCGGGGGCTTTGACCTCAATGGCCGCTTGGTGCGAGACCAATTGGCGGACCAGAGCTTTGAAATTCTGCATGTTAGGGCCGAAAATAACCGGCTTTCCGACCTCGATGGCCTCGGCTGGGTTTTGTCCCCCTTTCGCATTTGTGGCCAGAGTCTTGCCGATAAACACCACATCGGCACACCTGTACCAATCACGCAATTCCCCTGTGGAGTTCACAATGAGTATGTTCGTGGCTTGTCCGGTGGGGGCTTCAGAACGCAAGGCTGCTTGGAAGCTGTGGCGCTCCAGATCGGCCAGAATTTGTCGTCCCCGTTCCGCATGCCGGGGCACGAGGATGAGAAAGACGCTATGGCCTGCTCTTGCGAGTTGGTCGCGGATTTGAGCCAGCAGGATTTCTTCTCCCTCAAAGGTGCTTCCTCCGAGAATGATCTTGGCCTCGGCCGGAACGCCGAAATCTCGGAGAAGAGGCGTGAAATCCCGCACGGCATGAGACGCCGCCGACTCATTGTCAAATTTGATACTACCCGTCAGCTTGATCTTCTCCCGGCGCACTCCGAGGGATAGCCAGCGATTGATATCTTCCTCCTCCTGCACGCAGATGGCATCGAGTTGATTGAAAAGTGGAGCAACCAACGGCTTAACCTTGCGGTAACGGCCCTCCGAGCGGCTGGACAGGCGGGCATTGATCAGCGCCAGAGAGGCCCCGTTTTGCTTGGCCAGGGCCGTGATGTTTGGCCAGACCTCGGCTTCAACAAGGATCAGCCGTTTTGGTCGGATCGTTCCGACCGCCCGAGCGGCGCTCCAGAGAAAGTCGAGCGGATTATAAACCGGCTCCAACCAAGACGATTTTTGTCGATGAGCAAGGCGGTAGCCCGTGGAGGTCGTGGTGGAGAGGACGACATGGAGGTCGGGTTCACGTTCCTTGAGGGCCTTGATAAACTTCAGAGCAATCATCACCTCGCCGACACTGACGGCATGGATCCAGGTCCAGCGTTTCTCCTCCCCCAGCTTGTCGAGGACGCGCTTCGAGTAGATCCCAAAACGCTGGCCGAACTTATGGCGGTAATTCCCCCGCCGCAGCATACGCAGAAGGAACCCGGGCAATAGTGCCAGAAGAACGATGGGAAAAAGCAGGTTGTAAAAGAAACGGATCAGTCGCATGAGGCCTCCGCGACATAGTAGGCCACGGCTGTTTCACCATATTCTTTTACCTTTAATAAAGCAAAGCCCGGAGGATTCTCCACAAGCTGTGAAGGATGGCATTCTAGGACGAAGGTGCCGGTCGGAGACAGGGCCGGTCCAAGACTCGGATGAGCGAGGAGTTCCGCAGCAAAATCCCGGTCTCCCTCCCTTTTTGCATAGGGCGGATCGGCAAAGATAAGATCGAAGGAATTTGGCGGTGTGTAGAGATCGAGAAATCGGAAGACATCCAGAGTCTGGATGCTGAGAGCCTGGAGAGATGTTTTCCTGAGATTGGCGCGCACACACTGCGTGCATCGGGGATTCATATCCACGAAGACCGCCGAGGCAGCTCCTCGACTCAAGGCCTCTATACCCAGACCTCCACTTCCCGCGAAAAGATCAAGCACTCGAGCCTCGGGTACCGCATCACCCAGACTGGAGAAGATGGCCGCTCGCACACGATCCATGGTAGGCCGCGTGGGGTCTGGGGGAGGCTGGAGTGTCTGTCCGCGAGCTGTGCCGGCAATGATGCGCATGGAGGGGAACCTTAGTTGGCCGGGGTGGGCGATGGTTCCTGCGATGGCTTCTTTTTCTTCGGCTTTTCGGAGGTCGGGATTTGTCGGAGGATGTTTTGCAGCAGGCCCCCCACATCTTCCCCGAGATCAATTCCGATCACTTTGTCCAGCAGGTCGGTCTTGGGATTCGCGACAGTCCCCGTGACCTTGAAGGGGAGTTGTTTGTAGGCGGAGTCTTCAGAGGATTCGAAGTTCTTTCCCAAGCCGGATCCCAATTGTTTTTGAATCTTTTTATTAATCAGGAGACGTGATTTTAGGTCGAGTCCCCCGTCGAATTTTGCCCGTCCCTTTCCTTCCAGAATGAGGTTTTCCGATTGGAGTCGGATATTTTCGACGATCACTTTTTCATCGGCGATGACAAACTTGGAAGTGGCCTCGCTCAATTGCAGCAACTGAAGTTCGTCGATGCCGAAGAGTTCGCCCAGCTTCACAATGAAATCGACAGGCTGAAGTCTCGCCTCGATCAAGTCGACGCTGGCTGTACCCGACAGAGAGGCTGCGTTTATGGGATTACCGGTTAAGTGGATATGACCCTTCATTGTGCCAGCCGTCTTGCCCGCGTCAGCAGCGGCATCTTCCGCCAGCTTGCTCAGCTTGGCATCGACGACATTGGCATTGAGAGTGAATGAGGGTTCTTCCCCGGCTTCCAGCTTATAGTCACCGGTGATGGCGCCTCCCGCGAGGATGCCCGTGATTTCCGGCATCGAGAGAGTCTTGCCGTCCCAAGTGAAGGGGCTTCCCAGCTTTCGGATACGGAGAGAGGTGCCGACTTCGACCTCACGAATGAGAATAGTACCTGACGTTGTGAAGTCTGGAAAAACATCGGCTTCAAGATTCGCATTCTCGATACGAAGCTGCGTACGGCCCATCTGATCCACAATGGCAGCATTTGCTCCATGGATGCGGATACGTTTGACCTCCACTTTGACCGACCGGCGGGGAGAGGGACTCTCAGTGGCACTGGTAGGCTCTGTGGACTTGTCGAGAGGGATGGGGATCTCAGGGCTGGGAGCCGGAGGCACCAGGGCGACCCATGTACCTTCTTTCCGCTGACGGATGATCAGCACGGGATCTTTGAGCGTGACGACTTTGATGATCACTCGTCCCTGCAGCAGGGGAAAGAGGGCCACGTTGAGTCTCAAACTGGAGATCTCAAGGAGATTATGCTTTTTGCCGTCAGGAGAGGGCACTGCGACTCCGCTGAGTACGATTCCTCCCCAAGGGGTGTAATATGTCGTTTTGAGAGTAATTGGAGCACCCAGCGCTTGCTCAGCCGCGTTTAAAATTCTTTTTTGGACAGCTTCAGATTGCAGGTACAAGTTGATGCACAGCAGGATAACTGCAAAGGCCACTACAAGCGCGGCTGCTATAATGAGAAATCTCTTGGCAATTTGGGGCACTCGGGGAAGCTACGAAACTTTCACAGAATGTGAAGCGTGAACACATCCAATCGTATCCTAGTCATTCTTAATCCGGCCGCTCGTGGGGAGCGTGCCAGTCAATTGCAGACTCGTATCGAGGATCTGTCTTCGCGTATTGTCGTCCGCTTGACGACATCGGCTGGGGATGCGGAAGATATGGCGGAAATAGCTGTAAATCAGGGCTATAAAACCATAGTTGCAGCGGGTGGAGATGGCACGATCAACGAAGTCATCAACGGTCTTGCAGGACGGGATGTGCAGTTCGGTATCCTGCCTGTGGGGACAATGAATGTCTTTGCGACAGAGTTGGGAATCCCGCAAAATAATATCCCTCGTGCCTGGGAAATCATCGAGCAAGGCTTCTCCCGGGATGTGGACCTCGGCATCGCCAATGACGAGTATTTTGTTCAACTCGCTGGTGCCGGACTGGATGCGGAAGTTGTGAAATCGACGACCCCGGACTTCAAAAAGGCGCTCGGACCGATGAGTTATCTCATCAATCTGGCTCAGGTGGCGGCTAGAAAGCCTCCCACCATTTCCATCACCCCCTTCGATGGCCCTCGTCGGGAAGGCAGCTTCGTGCTCGTAGGCAACGGACGTTATTACGGAGGCCCCTTCGTACTTTTCAAGGACGCCCGTTTGGATGATGGCCTACTGGATGTCCTCGTTTTTCAGAATCAAAGCCACTGGGACCTTCTTCGCTACATGCAGGCCATCGCCTTTGGCATGCATCCCGAGCTGCCCGACGTGGAGTATTTTCAGACCACGGGCGTTAATCTGGAGAGCGACCAGGAGGTTCCGGCAGAGGTTGATGGAGAATTGAGTGGCAGCCTGCCTTATACGATCCGACTTGCTCCGACGAAGCTTCGCGTTCTGGCTCCAGCCCCCGATACGATCGAGGGCTGATCGCCAAAAGCGGTTTAAGAGCGACTAGATCGCAGCGGCTCGATCAAAGCGGGCCAGCACACGGTCTTTACCCAGGACCTCCAGCATCTCATAGAGGCCGGGGCCGACGGATTTTCCGCTGACCGACACACGAGCCGGATGCACGAGTTCGCCCACCTTCGCGCCGAGCGCGGTGGCGGTCTGCTTCAGGGAAGCTTCGATGCTGGGATGGGTCCAGTCTGTCAACTCGGCAAAGGCTGCTCGCAGGGCGGCAAGCTTCTCCAAGGCTCCGGGCTTGCGAAGCGTCTTCTCCACGGATTCCGCGTCGAATTCAAAGTCTTCGGTGAAGAGGAACCCGATCCATGAGGGAACGTCGCTGAGATGCTTGATCTTGGGCTTCACGATGGCCAGGGCGGCGAGAAGGGCCTCATCGCTGCCATAGTTGATGCCTGCCTTTTCCACAAACGGAAGGGAGAGCTCACGAAAGCGCTCGATGCTCATGCTCAGAATGTGCTGACCATTCAGCCAGAAACATTTGTCGAGGTCGAAGATGGCATTGCGGCGATTAATGCCTGACAGGTCGAAGATTTCCTGAACCTCCGCGATCGTGAGGACTTCGCGATTGTCTTTCGGAGACCAACCTAAGAGGCAGAGGTAGTTCGCCACGGCTTCGGGGGCATAACCTCCGTCGATAAAATGGGTGATGCTGGAGCCGCCGTCACGCTTGCTCAGCTTCTTGCCCTCGTGATTCAGGATCAGCGGGATGTGGGCAAATTTCGGCGGCTCGGCACCGAAGGCCTGATAAAGTTCGATGTGTTTGGGTGTGTTCGAGAGGTGGTCTTCTCCACGGATGACATGGGTCAGCTTCATCTCGATGTCGTCCACGACATTGACGAAGTGGAAAATCCAAGAACCATCGGGACGACGAATCGTCATGTCGGGGTGGGTCGCGGGATTCGACATATCGAAGTCGATCTTGCCGCAGACGATGTCTTCGACGCGCACGGTCTTGCGCGGAGAGCGGAAGCGGATGGCTCCCTCGTCTTCGTAAACGTGCCCACCAGCCTCGAGCTTGGCGAGGTAGGTCTCATAGATGGAGTTGCGCTCGCTCTGCTGATACGGGCCATAGTTGCCGCCCTTGTCTGGACCTTCATCCCAGTCGAGGCCGATCCAAGTGAGACCCTGATAGATGACGGCCTTGGCCTCGTCGGTATTGCGTTTATCGTCGGTATCTTCGATTCGCAGGATGAATTCTCCTCCATGCTTACGGGCAAAAAGCCAGTTGAAAAGAGCGGTCCGTGCGCCTCCTACGTGAAGGAAGCCGGTGGGTGATGGGGCAAAGCGGGTGCGAATGGGCATGGGTTAATCCTGTAAATCTTTGGAATTCTGTCTATTGATTTCATACATGAGTCTTCAAGCCCAGATCGATTCCGATATTAAAGATGCCATGCGAGCCAAGGATAGTGCCCGCCTGAATACTCTTCGTCTCCTCAAAACCGCTCTAAAAAATGCCGCGATTGAAAAAGGCGGTGCCGATACCATTCTTGATGATTCTGAGGCACTTGCCATCGTTCGGAAGCAGATCAAGCAACGTCAGGACTCCATTGAGGGATACGAAAAAGGTGGTCGTGCGGAACTTGCCGCCACTGAGAAGGCGGAAATGGAAATGTTGGCGGCTTATCTTCCGGCGGGACTCTCGGCCACCGACTTGGAGGCTCTGGTTCGCGATGCCATTCAGGAGGTGGGAGCCACTTCCCGCAAGCAAATGGGCGCGGTCATGAAGATCGTTTCGGAGAAAGCGGCTGGACGGGCCGATGGTCGTGCGCTGAGCACGGAAGTCCAGAAGCAGTTGCCCGCCTGATTCACCTTTGTGAGCGAGTCTCTCTCCGTCGTCATCGTTGCTGCGGGGTCCAGCACTCGGATGGGCTTTGACAAGCTGATGGCCCCTTTACGGGGAGTGTCGGTTCTGGCTCGTTCGCTGGGAGCCTTTCAGGACACAGCTTGCGTTGATCGTATCGTGCTGGTCTGCGCCGCGTCGCGGGTGGAGGAGTTTCAGGCCCTTGCTGATTCCTTCTCAAAGCTGATCTCCGTGGTGCCCGGTGGCCGGGAGCGCAAGGACTCTGTCACCCAAGGATTGCTGCAACTGGCGGGCGATGGCTTCGTCGCGGTCCATGATGCTGCCCGACCTCTTGTCACTCCTGCCATGATTACGCGTTGCTTCGCGGCTGCGCAGGGTAGGGGAGCTGCGGCGTGTGGCGAGCCTGCGACGGACAGCATGCATCGGGTGGATGAGCACTCCGTGGCGACGGCAACGGTTCCCCGGGAAAATCTCTGGCGCATGCAGACTCCTCAAATGGCCCGGCGTGATATTTTACTCGCTGCTCTGAATCAATCAGGCTCCTTTACTGATGAAGTCTCGGCATTGGTGGCGGCAGGGCAGAAAGTGGAAATCGTTTCCGCTGGCCGTCGAAATTTCAAGATCACCTTCCCGGGAGACCTACTCCTGGCGGAAGCGATTCTTGATTTACCGGATTTTTAACTTCCTGATTTTTTAATGAAGACACAATTGACGACATTGCCCGGAGGTCTCCGCGTGGCAACTTGCGAAATGCCTCATGCGGAGACGGCTGCCGTGGGAATATGGGCGGGGGTAGGGGGGCGTCACGAGTCTTCCAAGCTCAATGGCATTTCCCATTTCATCGAGCACATGCTCTTTAAGGGAACGAAAAAGCGCTCCGCCCGTCGCATCATGGAGGAAGTCGAGGGCGTCGGTGGAGACATGAATGCCTATACCTCCGAGGAGCGCACCTGCTACTACGCGACGGCAGCGGCTGAGTACTTCCCCCGGATCTGCGATGTGCTTTGCGATCTCTATGTGAATCCTCGATTTTCTCAATTGGATATCGATCGGGAGCGGAGTGTCATCGGGGAGGAGATCCTCATGTACCGGGATGAGCCTTCCGCACACGTGCAGGAACTCCTGAACGAAAGCTTCTGGCCTTCCCATCCTCTGGGCCGTCCCCTCACGGGAACGCTCTCAAAGATAGAGTCCTTTACCCGTGAGGATTTCATGCGCTATCGCGAGACGCACTATCATGCGAAGAGCACGGTCCTTTCCGCTGCGGGTAAGATCCGTCACGAGGATGTTGTGGAATTCGCCGTCCGCAAGCTGGCGGACCTGCCTCGGGGACGTTCCGTGAAGATGATTCCGGCCCCAGGTTTTCCCAAAGGACTGCAAATCGTGGTCGAAAAACGTGAGACCCAGCAGACACAGGTGGCCCTCGCTTTTCCTGGTCCGAGCCATCACGAGGACAGCCGCTTTGCCTTTCAACTCCTGCACATCATTCTCGGAGGAAATGCGAGTTCCCGGTTGTTTCAGCAACTCCGGGAAAAACGGGGACTTTGCTATTCCGTGAGCACTCATCCGTCCTTCTTTGAGGATACCGGCTCGATGAATTGCTCGCTGGGTCTTGATCAGCGCAATCTGGAGAAATCGCTCCGCCTTATCTTAACCGAGATCACCCGTCTGCAGACCCAGCTTGTCGGTCCTGCCGAGCTCCGCCGGGCCAAGGAATACTCCATCGGTACGAGCCGGATGTCGCTGGAACGATCATCCAGTCAGAATATGCGGGCTGGCAGTTCCGTCCTGGCCTATGGCCGGATCGTGCCACCGGACGAAGTCCACGAACGCCTGCGCCGTGTCACCGCGGAGGAGGTCCAGGAGGCGGCTAAAATATTCCTCAATCCCCATGCCGCGGCTCTGGCCGTGATCGGCCCCTCTCCGGACGCCCATGCCATCCAAACGATCTTTTCCGTATGAGTACTTCCTCCGCTCCCTGGGCCGCCCTTTTTGATTGGGATGGCGTCGTGATTGATTCTTCAGCTCAGCATGAACGCTCATGGGAACTGCTGGCTGAGGAGATCCAGAAGCCTCTCCCGGAGGGTCATTTCAAAAAAGGATTTGGCCGCAAAAATCAGATCATCATTCCCGAGATCCTCGACTGGTCCCACGATCCCGAGGAGATCGAGGCCCTGGGACGCCGCAAAGAGGAACTCTACCGGGAACTCGTCGCTCGCGATGGCGTGGAAATCCTGCCCGGTGCTCGCGAACTTCTCACGGCCCTACGCAATGCCGGGATACCCCGTGCGGTAGGCTCTTCAACTCCACGCGCGAATCTTGAAGCGATCTTCGCCGCTACAGGCCTTGACTCGTTCTTTGATGCCGTGGTCTGTGCCGAGGACGTGAGCCATGGCAAGCCCGATCCCGAGGTGTTCCTCAAAGGGGCTTCCAAACTCGGAGTGCCCCCGACACGGTGTATCGTTTTTGAGGATGCTCTACCGGGTATTGAGGCGGGTCATCGTGGTGGAATGAAAGTTGTCGCCGTGGCAACGACGAATCCACTGGAACTCCTCGCCCACGCTGAGAAGGCTGTGAAATCCTTGCTGGAAGTCAGCGTGGAAGATCTCGCCGAGCTGGTGGGTTAAATTTTTTAGACGGTCATCCGCGGAGTTCGTCCGGGATGACCTCATTTCTCCCGCTATTGAGGCGAGAATTGAAAGATTGCGACCTCCCGCGGTGAAAGCTTCACCGGCAATCCGTCTTGCCAGATTTTCTCTCCGCTCAATTTTCCGAGGTTACGGCCTGAGATCAACTCGGTGATCTCGTAAGATTTTTTGGAATCGACCCGATAGCGCACGATACCTTCGGAAACCGTGTCGGGTTTGCTCTGCCATTGTCCGGCATGTGCGAGTCCGAAGTATTTTCCGTTCTTTTCATCGTGCAGCATATTCATCCACAAGGCGGGTTCGGTGGATGCCATGACTTCCTCGACGCCTGCCCAGTCGGCCGCCGCGCGGAGTAGGTTGCCACTTTCCCCATCCTGGCCTCTAGGGATCAATTTCTCCCCCCACAAGACCGCCGCCTTGCCCTTGCCAAAGGATTTCCAAGTGAGCAGAGGTGTGGACGTTTGGCGGGAGCTGTTGGCGACGATGTGTTCGCCCTCGACGACCTCATGCGGCCATAGCCCGCGGACAACGAAGGATTCCAGTTTCGGGCTGAAGGTCTGCCCCTCCACGGGTACGCCTTTCGAGCCCCCCTTGACCATGTCTGGCGAGGAGGGCGGGGCGAAACCAAGTTCCTTCAGCAGCACCCAATCCTCGGTCGGTGTTTCCACACAGCGACGACCGGAGTTGGGAACGATCAGGATATGCCCACCGTCCTCGACGTATTTCTTGATCTGATCGATGCGTTCGCGAGTCAGCATCTCAAGGTGGCTCTTGATCATGGGGATCAGTTTGGCCCTCGCCACGCCGGGGAATTCATCAGCACCGAAGTTGACCTGGGATCGGTAGAAGGCTAGTTGAGCTTCGCCATCCCAGAGGCCATTGCGATTCAGCGCTTTGTTTGTGAGCAGGCCGGCCTGGGTATCCAGTAGTTCGAGGACTTCCACTGGCATGCGGCTGGCAGGTCTCATTGCCGTCCAGATGGGCATGAACTTCTCAAACCGGTCGAGCGAGTATGGCGCTTTGCGCAGATCATCAAAGGTGGGGTACTTGTCTTTGCCGATCTCTGGCAGATACGTGAACATGTAGTGCTTGCAGTTCATGCCCAGCCCTCCGCCGTAGCTCATGGCGAAGACACTGGCATCCAGGACTTCGGGGAAATACCCGGTCCATTTTCCCGGCCAATGGTCCTCGGTACGCTGGAGCACGCCATTGAGTCCGATTTGTGAAATCGAGAAGGGATGCATCGCATCGTGCGAACCTCCGTTCGCTTTCGCGCATCCCAGCGACGGAAAATCCGCGCTCTTGAGATCCACCCCAAATAGATCGCCATAGACAAAAATCGGGCGGAGCGGGTCTTCTTTCCGTACGGCACCGATGAGCTTCTGCATGAAGCGATCATACGTGCCGGCACGAAGCGTCAACCAATCCAGCCACTCACGAGGAGAAGCGTTTTCCGCAGGGGGTTCCGCGGTGTCAAAGGAAGTGACCGTCCGTCCCCAGCGCTCGCTGAGCACTTTGGGATCTTTGTACAGCGCTTGGAGTTCCTGCCGATAGGAGGCTTTTTCCATCGCTCCGTAGCCGGACATCCAATTCATGAAGGGCGCATCGGCAGGGAGTTCCTGAATGACGAAGTATCCCTGGACGGCCGGATTGTCTCGCGTGTGCACCACAACGGAGCGCAGGGCCTCGAGCAACGGCTTCTGCAGGGCGGGGGTGTTCGAGTAGTCTTGGCGCACGCCGTAAAAGTCGTACACAAAATCAAAGAAGATCCGTCCATCCTTGGCTTGGGTGGGAATGCTCGATAGCCACTGTGGCTCTTCCCCCCAGAAGCCCGGCCAGATCAGCACCTGAAGGTCTTTTTCCTTGGCCTTGGCGAGGAAGAGATCCATCTCCTCCCAGTCATAGACTCCGGGCAGAGGTTCGAGGATGGACCAAGGCGTGTTGTATTCGATGTCGTGCGTGATCGTGCCGGCTTGATCCAGGAAGTTGCGAAACCAATCCCATCTCGTGCGCTCCGGCATGAGCCATGTCGAGGAGTGCCACATGGGACTGAGGTGGAAGTAGGGTTCCCGTCGCTTCAGGGCGGCCTGAGCGTCCAGGACACCCTCGGGCAATGAAGTAAGAGGCTTTGTCTCGCCGGGGGCATTCTTTAAGCCTGTGAGGACGTACTCGCGATCATAGACTTTGTCTCCGATCAGATACTCGACTTCGATTTTATAGGGCCCCGGCGGCAGTGAGGAGAGGGAGGCTGTTGTCTCGGCAACATCACCTTCCTTGAATTCCAAGGGCAGCGTTTCCCTTTTAATCTCGGTGCGCAGATGATTGGTGCGGACAGTGAGTCTCAGTGAGGCTGGGGCGTCTGTCCCTTCAGGGCGTTTGGCCTTGATGCGCAAACCGAAGTCGTCAGGTTTCTCGCTGACAAAAGTGGAACCCTGCGGAAGGACCTCGATCCATCCTGGCGCGAGCACCGTCGAGCTTGAGGGTGTGCTGGACGTGCCGCTCGTGTGAACATAGATGCGTTCCTCTCCATTAAGAATCTGCGCCGGAGCTTCAGCCTCTTTCCCCGGTGGGTAGTAATGAGCGCGCCAGCGCACCCAATAAGTCCCCGAGGGTTTGCGCGGATACGGAATGATTTGTGCGAGTTGCAGGGGCAGGGGAGGAGCCTCCTTGCCGCTTTTCAGGGTGATCGTTTCTGTGCCGTTTGCAGCGGGGTTGCCGGCATACACGTCGTATAGCTCCCAGTTCACCCGATAGGTTCCGGCGCCGCGATAGTAGTCCACTACGGGGAGGCCGGGATCGCCATCCAGCTCCGCACAGAATTCCACTCTTCGCCCGGAGTAAGCCGTGGGCTTGCCGGTGATCTCTGCGCGAATGCCGGTGTATTCCGAATGACGCGTCGCTTGCGAGGTGAGGGCAAAGCGGCTGAAGTACATCGTGACCGGGTCTTTGGCATGATGCGCCTGACGCTCACCAAGGAAGCGAAGCCCCTTCAGCTTCCAGGGACGAGCCGGAGTCCCCCGTCCATCGCGAAAGAAGCGGGGATTGGTGGGTTGCGAAAAGGCGGGCAACGTCAGTCGCGTGGGACGGCCTTTGAGTTGCCCGGTATTCACCACACCCACCGCGCCATGATATTCGTTGGCGCCCGGCAATTTCGTCCGCGCATACCAGGTGTTGCCCGAGGCATCCTCGATGATCACATCCAGCCCCAGCTGACAGGCCTCCGGTTGGGCACTGAGCAGAAAGGTGAAGTCGTCGCTATCAGCAGGGACGGGGATGGGCTCCGTAAGAAGGATCTCTCCCTTTTCCCCTGGCTCCGCATTGAAGCGGACTTCCAATGTATCCTGGACACTGGCAATCGTGAGACTTCCCGTATCACTGGCGACCTTCCAATGCGATGCCGAGGTGAGCTCGGGAAGAGGCTGGACGGGAGCGGCCTGAGTAGTCAGTGCAGCAACACTGAGGAGGCCATAGGCTATGAGGGGATGAACTCGTTTCATGAGGGAAATCAGGGCTGGGTGTTGGAGGCTGGCACGTTGAGGTCGGGATATTTCTCCGGCCATTTGGTGCCGCTCAGGATTTTTTCTCGAGGGATGAAGCGGAGGACTTTTAAGGGCGAATAGGTTTCATCGAAGGTCAGATCGAGACCTTGCTCGCGTGCGACTTTTCCAGAAACCCGTCCGAGTCGTTGATCGGAAACCATCTCGTCAACGAACCAGTCACCATCGGGTAGGAACTCGATCTTCTGACGATACTCACCAGGATTGTCATTATAGATGAGGGCGTAGTGACGATTCAGCGCGGAGTTTTTGCCTTCCCTCATCAAGGGGAGGGGATTGTCGGAGTGGCTGCTTTCCGCGCCAGCCCACTGCGTGGCGTGTGCCATGAAGCTGGGGAGATTGTCGCGCTTGTAGTCGGGGAGTCCCCAGAAGACGATCACCTCGCCCCGGCCGGATGCATGCAGGGAAACTGCGGGTGCCCCCGAGGGGAAGGTCGCCAGGATTTTGCCCGTCCGTTCCTTATTGTCCCGATAGTAACCGTAATAATCTGTCAGTGGCAGCCAGCGGTAAGGATAAGACCAAAAATTCTCGCGGATTTTGACCTCGTCGGAGTCGAGATCCTTGCGCAGATCAGCCAGAGAGAAGAATCGGATCTTCTCACCATTCTTGAACAAGGGATTGTCTTTTCCGCTCGCAGTCGCCGTGACTCCGGCTTCCTGCACGATGTATTCTCCGGTTGGGGGCGTAATGCCGAGTTCACGAAGGAGGACAAATTCCTGCCCCTGATGCTCAGGCGAGTATTTGCCAGTATTGGCCGTCATGATGAGCTTTGCGCCGTCTTCCTGCACGGCCTTCTTGAGGAGTGAGATGTTGTTGCCACTCATGACTTCATCGAGGGCGTTGGCGACCACGAGTTTCACGCCTTTGAGTGTATCCGGCTTCATTTCTCCCTGGAGCCGTGTGAAGCTTACGTTGTCACGATCCAGCAATTCCCCAAAGCGCTTCAGATCCCATATGCGCTGGGAAAATGTGGTCCGATGCTTGGTATAGAGGGTGTGAGGGTCGAAGAGAAATGCGACTTCGGGCTCCGGCAGAGTCATCTCCATGGAGTGAAGTTCTTGGAGGATTGGGAAATAGCGCTGCATGCGGTCGTTGCCCATCTCGCCGCCGTAGTGGGGGAGCAGATCGACTTCCTTCGGGTGGTAGTAAACATGCAGGTTGGCCCCACCGGCTCCGGCTTGGGCAAAGGCTACCCAGAGGGACCAGTCAAGCACCCAGCCGCGTTCCTTCGGATCTCCATAGTCGGACCACTTCTGGGGCTGGTGAGGCTCGGTGATCCAGCCGGTGCCGTGTTCGTACCAGGCATTCATGTAGGCTCCGAGATTTTCGAAGAAATGATTGCCGCCATTATGCCCATAGTCGGAGAGGCCCTCAGCCGTACGCGGGTCGCTATAGCAGATGACCACGCGATGAGGGTCGTAGGAACGTATCTCGGTCAGGGCGCGCTTTGCCCAGTATTCTTTATCGAGCCAAGCCTTGAAGCGACAGAAATCCACCCAAGCTGGCCGCAGGTCGGGCTTCTGGCCAAGTGAAAAGTCCGGCTGGGGCAAGGGAACTTCACTCCAGTCCTTATACTCCGTGCTCCAACGCTGGTTCACATCCGCGAGGGAGTAATCTTTCTTTTCCTGAAGCCATACGCGGAAGGCCTTCCGCATGGAAGGGGCGTAGTCAGAGATAAGACCCTCCCACGGCTTGTCGGAGACCGTGAATTCACCTGCTGGCTGGAGCAGGTAGTAGCCTTGGAATGCCGGATGGCTGCCGTATCGATTATACAGGGCGCGGAAGGCGTCCATCCACGATTTGGTGTAAGTCTCATCGGTCACGGAGAAGCCTCCGTAGTAATGCTCCGGGATTTCCTTGCCGTCGTAATTCACCTGCCGCGCATACTTGATCCACGTGAACTCGCCTTCGTCGTCGATGTGTCCGAAGCGAATGGTGGCGGCCATTCCGCGTTTGGCCGCGGCATCCAGCACGCGGTCCAAAAGGTTGAAGTTATATACTCCCGGCAATGTCTGCACGTCGCGGACATCCATCATGTAGGTGATGTGAGGAGTGATCTTCTGGATCTCGTCGAGCCGGGCCTCGTAGTACTTCACGGCCTCGTCCTCGGAGGCAAATTTCACACTCGATAGCTTGGTGACGGTGACGCGATTGTAGCTGCCGGATTTGATGAATTCACGGTCACAGAGAGGGATCGGGCGGGGATGGGAGGTCTGGGCAAAAATCGTTTTGCGTCCGAGATGATAGAGAACCTCGTCCACCGTCTTACCATTCTCCTCGACAGTCACTTTCAGCCGATAGGCGTCGCGACCAGTGATCGGCTTGATGTCGATGACCATGTCCTCGTATTTGGCTTTCGTGGCAGGGAGAGCCTGCTCGCCTTTGTCCAGGACTTCCGGGAATTCATAGGCCAGAAGCTCCCATCGTAGTTTCCTCTCTCCCGAGGAGGTTCCTGCGGGAAAGACTCTTGCGACTACCTTCATTGGTTCGTCGGAGCCATAGACACCATCGGTGTGGCTTTTCGGATTGATACGCAGGTATCCCACCGTGGGAGCTTGATCGGCTGGCAGGACGTTGGGGGCCGAACCCTCCCTGTCATAAATCTGAGCCCGGAAGTGATCCGAAGCGGCTACCGTGCCTCCGGGACCGATCAATCGGTACGATATCCAGTAGTTGTCCGTCGGCCCGAGTTTGAATTCCAGGTGCTTCTTGCGGCTGGCGATATCCTCGGGATCGTAGGCGAATTCATATTTCTCGCTGTGAATGGGCAACCCTTGGAAGGAATTACTCACCTCGTAGCCCAATTCATAATTCCCCTTCTCAGCACACACCGCATCGGCATAAAACCAAGGGTCTTCTGCTTCCGCCGCACCTCCCAGAATACCGAAACTCCCGAGCACGAATCGTCCGGCCTTTCTCCCCTTGGCGGGAGCCCGGACTTCTGCCTCAAATCCCAGAAACGTCAGCTCACCGTCGGGAAAATTGTTTCCGTTTTCCGAACGTGTTTCGAAAATGTCCTGCGTGGCAGCACCAGCCTCGGAGGTTTGAAATTGTCTCGTGACCCAGCGACGCCAACGCACGGAGTCGTTCTTCGTAGCCGGGTGAGTCTTGGCAAAGTGGAAGCGCTCGTCGGGAAATCCGTTGTAAACCAAGACCTCGCCCTCCGCATCACGGATCAGCGGGCGCAACCGCACTTGGTTTGTCCGCATGTTCCAGCTTTTCCACTCGTTCCCAATCGCCTCGAACTCGATCCGATCCGTTCCCTGTGGCAAGGGAAGAGGCTCCTTAAGTAGAAGGTCGAAACCTCCAGTAGGATAGGTTTCATGCCCCACTTGATGGAGTCGGTTCACCTCGACATCGAAGTCGATGATCAGATTCCCCTGCTTGTCCTCAAGCTGGACTTTGTCTTGTGGTGAGGCCTTTACCTCCCATCGCGTGGCGGGAGTTGCGCTTTCGATTTTTTTGAAGTTCGGTGCCTCCTTGGCCTCAAGTGATCCGAGGAATGACGGCAGGATCAGGAGCAGGGGGAGGAGACGGGTGGGGGATGTCATAACGTAGAGAGGGAGGGGTCAGGAGGGTTTGTGGCACCGGACTTCGAAGATACGCGCTTGTCGGCCTTCATTGCAGGCTTTGCTGACGCGGATCTCCAGTCTTTGTACCGGGGTGGTGGCGATTTTGTGAATGGCAAGGCGATTGCGATTTTTGCGAACACTGGCGAGCACGGTGGACGTTTGCCCATTCCAGCCGATCACCTCATAGTCTTCCGCCAGAGTACTGATCCCTTCGACAGGAGGCATGGGAAGATCGATGTCAGAGTCGAAAACGATGCGGATTTCTGAAATCTCCATGGCCTCGCTCCAGTCCACGAAAAGAGATTGCGGGAGCGGGAGGGCTGCATCGGAAGCCCAGAGGTTTGGCAAACGTTCGGGACGGTTGACGCCATTCGCGACATTGCAGGCAGCGTACGCATGTTGCTCGGGTGTCACTCGGAACGCAGGCGTGCTGTGAAAGACCTCGGGCTCATTGAGTCGGGTGTGATTGAATCTCCGGATCCATCGCGGCGGATCGGGCATGCCTAGTTCGTTGCTGGGGCCGAGCGTCTTGCCGTCTGGGTAGTGATCGGCGACATGGGTTCCCGTGATACGCTGTTTCGTTTGTCCCAGGAGAAGGGTCTCGTGGCTTGCGGTGAGAAGAACCTTCCACAAATCGGGAGCGAGATCAGTTGCGAATTGGAAAATGGCATCGGACGTGCCCGGCGGAATCGTCAGGGTGATTTCCTTGATTGCGGGCATCTCATGGAAGTCACGACGGACGCGGATGGGTTGCAAGCTGGCTGTGAGCGTGACCGGAGAGGATTCCGGATTTTCCACGGGCAGTTGGAGCGTTTCCCATCGTCCGCTGGTGATCGGGAGAGCCAGTCCCATGCCGGAGCCAATCGGCTCCCAGACCTCGACTTCGCCGCCACTGAGGTTGGCTGTGCTGGTGGCGGAAATTTGACGAGCATTGGGAACCAGATCGGTATCATCGGAACTCGCCACGCCGGGTATATAGCCACCGTTCTTTAGGATTTGCTGCTGAATGGATTTGATCTCCGTGGATGCTGTCTCGCGACACGTCCAGCTCCGAGCTTGCGCGCGAACTGCGGCGATTCCTATCGCCTCACCTTGCAGGCCGCACGACGCCATCAAGCGTGCACCGCCGAGAGCCACATGCGTGACACTGATATCCCGTCCGGCCAACCAGAGATTCTCGACATCCGCCGCATAGAGACAGCGGAGGGGCACGGAATGGATCTCCGGGAAGAAATAAAAGGTGGTTGGTCGGTCTTTTCCGTAGAAGCCATCGGGATTGTGCAGATCCAGCGACCATCCCGCGTAGGCAACATCATCGGGGAAGCGCTGGGTGGTGACGATGTCGCCCTGTGTGAGCACGTAGTCTCCGATGACTCGGCGGCTCTCTCGTTTTCCGGGCAGTGAGCTGATAAAGGAAAGGCGATCGCAGGCCATCTCCTCCGGGAAACGCTCCTTCAGATCCGCCCACGCGGCGTGCACGATCTTAATGAGCTCGGCATGGATCTTTTCCGCATCGCCGATGGTGTCGAGCTTGCCTCCGTATTCGAAGACCCAGGAACCGTGTCGCATCGGTGCCTTCGGAGGATGGATCGTCCAGTAAATGTCCCGCCCTTTCAGATCAGGGGCCCACTCGGGTTTCTCATAGGGAGCGGGTCGGTCCAGTGTCTCGGATTGGAAGAGCAGAGTGTTTCCCATCGTGAGTTGCTGTGGCTCTTCCGGTGCGAGGGATTCGTTGAAATCGTGGCGTCCTTCCTGCCCGGACATATAGCGGCATCCGGCGAGATAGGCGACATGGGCGTCCCCGGTGCAGTCGGCGAATTGACCGGCCCGGACGGTGAGTCGCTTGCCTGTGGAGCTTTGGGTGCCTTGGACTTCGGCGATTCGGTTGCCGGACTTTTTCACCACATCGATGTGTGTGTTGAATATGACCTGGAGCAAGGGTTCCTTCCAGCAGATGTCGAGGATGGCGGTGCTGGATTCGGCGAAGTCGTTGAGATTGTTTCCGTAGCATTTCCGGCGAACTGCCGACCAGACCTCATCGGTGATGCCGCCTTCCCGGGCGTCGGGGTAGTGGCCCATAAAGGATGCGCCGCCGATGTGTTGCCGGATCTCGCTGGATGCATTCCCGCCCAGCAGGGAGCGGTTTTGAATCAACACGGTCCTGAGCCCTTGGCGTGCAGCGGCTAGGGCGGCGCAAACTCCGGCAATGCCGCCGCCGATCACGCAAAAGTCGGCTTCAAGGTTCTCTTCAGGGGATGTCCTCATAGGAAAGGGTAGTTCTTTAATCCTATTAAAAAATCTGATCAACAAGATTTATAAAAATGTGCATTTATACCGATAAGGTAAGGTGTAAGTCGGGAAATGTGTATTCTTCTATTCTTAATAATCTTGTGATACGGATTTTTTAATTGACCGGTTTCCGGGAAAGAGTTAGGTGGTTGGTTATCGCATGAATTCCTCCCGCCAAATGAGTCGCAAGCCTTCCACTTTGGAGGCCTATCGGAGTGTGCTTCGCTTGATCCACGGCATGAAAGCCGCGGAGGGTACACGGCTTCCGACTCAGACCGAGTTGATGGAGGAACTGAAGATTTGCGCCGTTACTCTCGATACGGCCATGAAGTGGCTGATCGAGGATGAAGTCATTGTGCGGAAGCGGAGAGTGGGCACTTTTGTTCTACGCCCTTACCCCGAGCATCCTCGGAGAGCGATCTGGCGGGTGGGCATTGTGATGCCGCCGATCACGCATAGTTACTTTGGCGCGGTCCTGACCCATTTTCTCCACAAGCACCTTGATGCCTTTGGAATATCGGATCGCACTTATTTGCTTTCACCGCATGCGGTTCATGGGTCTGAGGTGCTTGAGCGTCGACCTTCGGACTTTACTGGATTGCAGGATGACATCGACGAAGGTCTCCTCGATGGCATTGTCACAAGTACCCGCTTGCGCCAGGCAGGGATCCCGGTTTGCGGCGTGGCTTCTTGGGAGCGCGCGGAATTTGGCGTCCTGATCGACTATGCCGCATTTCTGAAGGATTCAGTTAAGGCTCTACAGGGCAAGGGCTGTCGGAACCTCCTCTACGTGCTGCCGCACAATCCCTTGGATTGGTGTTATTTCAGCCAGCAGTCTGCCCTGGGTACCGTGGAGGCAGAGCTTCGGACTCTGGGGATTGGTTTCCGTTCGGAGATCTGTCCTATTTCGACGGGATCAGGTTTTCCTCTGGAACGTCGCTTTCTGGAGAAGATCCTTGCGTTGTCTCCTTCCGAGCGCCCTGACGGCTTCATCGTTCAGGATGACATTACCGGTCAGGCGTTGGCCTCCATGTTGGCTACCACCAACTATCGTCCGTTCTTCGCCGTTCAGACGAATCGCCAGATGCCGATTTCCTTTGCCATTCCTTCGCTACCTTTTTCCATCGACCTCGATCAGCTCGCATCCTGCGCTGCCGAGCTTCTCATGGCGAAGCTCCTCGCTCCCACCTCGGAGGGAAAAATCGTTTTTGCGCGCCCCCTTCCCATGCAGGAAGTCAGCCCGGCACTGATCGGATGGGAATCCTTCCGATCCACTCCCATCTCCAGTCTGCAATCCAACGTCTCACCAAACCTATGATCACTACCCCCTCGAAAATCTCTCGCATGATTGCTCCGGCTCTCGTCGCTGCGAGTGCGCTTGCTGCCTCCACCATGCCCGCTGATGCGGCTTCGCTGGTCTTCGACTTCTCACGCACCAGTGGCGATCGGGCGCATTATTTCGGAACCAATCAGACGGCGAATTCCATGTCTGATGCGAATAATACCGCGACGGGTTTTTATGTGTCGAGCACGGGCAATGTCTTTAAGTACTCCGTTCAAAACTCCAGCGGCTGGTCGCTCGTAAATGACAGTCAACCTGACATCGTCAATACGACTCTCCCCGATGGAAGTGAGACCCTCAATGTCAGCTCTTCTTCACCTTTGACTATTCGTACCCGGCTGATCTCCCTGTCGAGTGGGCAAGGGGGAGTGGCTAGTTACGGCGGAGTCTTGTTCGGAATGTCGGATTCTTCAGCCACGGCTTCGGGGTATATCGCCCTTTATACACGTGTGCCCGGTAGCTCGGCATCCATTGGCCTGTATAATTTTACGAATGGTGCCATTGGCAGCCAGATCATGAGCACGAACCTCGCCAGCAACAGCGATGCCATCTATTTTATGAACCTTTCCGTTCAGAATACCGGCAACTTTGTGTTTAGCCTCTACACTGACGCGAGCATCTCCGGTTCTGGCAACGATACTTCGCGACTGACGTCCTCGGACTTCTCGACGGCGACGGCTTATGCCTCTGTATCCGGTACGATCTCGGGCTACCACGCCGGCTATACTGGTGTGTATTTCCGTAACAATAGCACGACGAGTGCAGGCGGAGTAAACTACGGCAACTATTATATGAACTACACGGCTGTTCCCGAGCCCGGGGTTCTTTCTCTGCTTGGAGTTGGTGCGGTATTCGCTTTCGTTACGCGCCGCCGTAGGCACCAAGCATAATCTTCTCCTTCTCCATTCTTCCCCCCCTTGTGAAGAGTTCTCGCTTTGGCAATAAGACAGCCTTCTCTCTGTTTGAGTTGCTGGCGACGGTGACCATCATCTCCTTGCTGATGGCTGTCCTTTTCCCGATGGCCATTCGGTACCGGGACAAAGCGAGGGAGACGAAATGTGCAGCAAACCTCCGCGCCATCTCAGGTGCAGTGGCTCTCTGGTCGAGTGAAAATGACGGGAAGTTGCCGAATAGCATGGATAAGAGCGTGGAGGGCTGGAAAAAGCGTATTGCTCCTTATCTTGGAGTAGTCATTCAGCCCGGCGATGGGGAACCGGGGTCGCCGGAAGCTCCTGTTACTGTTTTTACGTGCCCATCGGTAAAGGACGACAAGACTGTGGACAAGCGTAGCTATGCATTCAACCCTAATTTGAATGATGGAATTGGGATTACGGATGATCCGATCGCAGGACTTGCCCGTAAAAGTGGAACGATAATGGTAGCTGAGCAGCTAGGCGGTTCATGGTTGCAATCGATCGATGCGATTGCCTTCCGTCACATGAAGAGAGCCAATGCTCTATTTTGTGATGGCCACGTGGAGGGCCTCACCTCTGCCGATGTGACGCGCTTAGGTAAGTCTAAATTGATCGAGGGCAAATACTAATCCACCCCCGTTTGTTTATGAAATTGTCATCATCTTTTTTCTGTGCTGCCCTTGTTTCCTCCGCTGCTCTTGCTTGGTCTCCGCTGCATGCGGAACTGATCGTGTACGAGGGGTTTGCCTATCCCGGTGGAATTGAAAATCCCGGCGATGTGGGCAGTGGGGGAACAAAGAGTGGGGAAGCTCCTTCACAAGGTGGCACCGGACTTGCCGCTCCCAAGCTTCCTTCCGGGCGGCAACCTCTCGTTATTACGGAGGAAGGCCTTTCTTACACCGACCCGGCTGGCAAAAGCCTGCTGATTGCGGGCTTGGCTGCGCGTGCTCCGCAAAAGGACTCAGCCGTGTATCCCCTCTATAGTCCATCTTCCAGTGATCCTCTGGAGCGCCTGCGCGATCCGGCGAATCCCGAGGTTTTTGGCAAGCCAGGATCCACGCTCTGGTTCAGCTTTCTTATGAAGGTGGATGGCGACATCACCACGGCCACGCAGTCTGTCCTCAAGCTCGGACAGAGTCATATGGCTCTGGGCATTTGTAATAATGATCGCTCGGACGCGCCGTACATCCGCATCTCCGGTCCGGCGAGCAAGGTCGTGGCCGAGCCTGGGCAGACCTACCTCATCGTCGGGAAGATAGAGTTCGGCGAGGCGTCCTCGGCTGACGACCGTAATGACAAGGTCCAAATCTGGGTGGATCCACAGTTGGGGGAACAAGAGCCCATCGAGCCTCCCTCCACCGCTCTGGAAGGTACAAATGCCAGGCTGGGCGATTTTTGGATCGAGACCGCTCCCGCGGAGGCCAATACCGCGAGCACATTTGATGAAATCCGTATCGGAGAGACTTTTTTGGACGTCACTCCGCTGAACCCTTGATTGCGAGGCTCGCTCGCTCTATTCCAATCCAGATGAAGATTTCTTCGTGGTCCGCTTTATGCGGCGTTCTCCTCCTCGCCTCGCCTTCAGTTGCTCCGGCTCTCACCCTGAATCTGGCCCGCCCCTATGACCCCGCCTACTCTCCGCCTCGTGCGACCGAGATGGCCTTCACTTTTCCGAAACAGGAAACCGCCGTTTTTAAGACACCGGAAGAAGCCATCGTGGAAATCAGCACCCCGGCTCAGAAGTACCTGACTGGCAAGTGGAAGCTCTCTCACAATCTCGTCACCACGCCTCTCATTGAGGGGGAGCTCTCGCAGATCGATGACATGAGATTCGTGCTTCCTCTGCCCGTGGACAAGCTTCAGCCCGGATTCTACGATCTCCAGATCGAACTTGCGGGCGACGTTACCACAGGAAAGAACGCCCAAGTCGCGACCGGCACGACGACCTTTGGCTGGAAGGTGGACCAGATGAAGCCAACCGCCGTTGCTCCCGAGGGCTTTGCTGAGTTCTGGAAGAAAACCGTCGCTGATATTCGCGCTCTCCCTCTCAATATGAAGGTGGAGTTCGTTCAGAAACTTACGGGTTCCGAAATTGACTCTTACAACCGCAAGAGCACTTGTCTGCCCGGCAATTACGACCCTGCAGGCAAAGTCTATGACGAGGTCGAGATTTACCGCGTCAGCTTTGATTCGCCCAATGGCGGTCGGGTTTACACTTGGTTTTGCAAGCCGGTGGGCGATGGACCTTTCCCAGGCCTTCTTGTGCTTCCCGGTGCTGGTAATAATGCCCGCCCCGCTCCGGTTGAGCATGCCCGCCATGGCTGGGCGGCCATGGATGTTCAGATCCACGGCTTCCCGGTGGATCTTCCCCTTTATCCCGCGCTCCCTCCGAATAAGCCGACGAAAGTGGAGGAGCACGAGGGCTATCGCATCTACCGCAATGCTCTGATGGCTGTGAATGCTCTGGCGGCGTTGCCCTCAGTCGATCCCTCCCGTCTGGCCGTCTGTGGCGGCAGTCAGGGCGGTCGTATGACTGTCGTCGTGTCCGCCTTGGATGAGCGTATCCGAGCCGGTGTGGCGGCGATCACTCACTTCTCCGAATTGCCGCGCCTGAACTGGGCAAAGGAGATGAATCGTTTGAAGTCCAATGGCGCACAAGGCTACGAGGTGGTCGAGAACAAGGAAGGCGTGGCCTTCGACGAATGGTTCGACGTTTCCAACTTTGCCCCGCTGATCAACAAGCCCATGCTTTTCAATATGGGGATGATCGACAAAATTTCCCCAGCCTCCTGCATTCAGTCGGTTTACGCTCAGGTCAAGGGAGACAAGGAAATGATCTACCTGCCCACCATGGGTCACGACTGGTCTCCTTCTTTTGACCGCAGAGCCTGGAAATGGCTCAATGCCGAGGTCCCACCTTCTTCAGATAAGAAGTAATCGGAACACAGTCCGAAATTCTCAAGATTGCCATCCCTCGCCGTCTCAAGCGGCGGGGGATGTCTCTTTATAGGGGTTTCGTGATTTTGATTGGAGATTTGCAGCATCCTCTTAACGTCTGCCTCACATGAGTTCGATGGATCTCCGCTGGATAGTCCCTCTGGTGGGTGGCCTGCTGGCGTGGCTGTGCTTATGGCGTGCCTATGTGGCGGGACGGCGATTTCTGCTGGTTGAAAATCTTCCCACCTCCAAGACCACCGGGGTTTTTATCGGGCTGGTCGAGATCAAGGGAACCGCTGAGGTGGCAACACCTTTGACCAGTTACCTCGCGGCTACTTCCTGCGTGCTCTACAACTGGAGCGTCGAGGAACGATGGTCGCGGACGGTGACGGAGACTTATCAGGACAGCAATGGTCGCACACAGACCCGTACGCGCCGGGAGAGCGGCTGGACGTCCGTAGGTGGAGGAGGGGAGCAGACCCCCTTCTATCTTCTCGATGATTGTGGAGCCGTGCTTGTGCGACCGGATGGGGCCAAGATCGAACCCCTCACCGTATTTTCCGAGACCTGCTCGCCCGTCGATGCCCTCTATTACGGAAAAGGCCCGGTCACTTCGATAATGAATTCCGACAATGTCCGACGATTCTCCGAGACAGCGATTCCTCTCCATGCGTCGCTCTATATTGTGGGGCAAGCTCGGGAACGTTCCGATCTCGTGGCCGCGGAAATTGCATCCGATCCTTTGGCTCCCTTATTCCTCATCTCCACCCGCGAGGAAAAACAGGTCTCCAAAGGCTATCGAGGGTGGCGATGGGGATGGATGATTTTTGGGTTTGTCTTGGCATTGGGAGGCTTGGCGCTGGGGATACTGATGACGGGAGCTGACCCCGAGCTTTACCTCCACGAATACTTCATCGCCGCCGCTGTTTATCTAGCCTGTGCTTTTTTCGGATGGGCCTTGTTGGTCTTCAATGGATTCATCGACCTGCGACAGCGCGTGAATAGCGCATGGGCGCAAGTGGAGGTGCAACTAAAGCGTCGCTTCGATCTGATACCTTCCCTTGTCGATATCGTGAAAGCTCTACGAGGCTATGAGCAAGGCCTCCAGACAGACCTCGCCGATCTTCGCAGACAACTCTCCGCCACAGCCCCAGGCACCGCTGGACAGAATCATCAGGCTGTAAGTGTGACCGTCTCTGCCCTGGCCGAACGCTATCCCGATCTGAAATCCGATACCGCTTTTCTCAATCTTCAGAAGAATCTCACCGATACCGAGAATCGCATCGCCCTCGCTCGCGGGTACTTCAATGAGATCGCGACATACTACAATACTCGCATCAGTCTATTCCCCGATAAGTTAATTGCCGGCTGGGCAGGTATGCATCCCCGCATCTTGATGGAAGCAGGCGACTTTGAGAGAGCTCCGGTGTCCGTGGACTATTCCTAGAGCGATATGCCACAGTATTTATCGCGATAAGCTGCTCGCAGGTTGCAGTCTTCAGATAGCTCCTCTACTAGCTCCGCATATGAATCCCCCGGGTCTCCTTGTTTTTCGACGTATCTTTTTTTTAGGGGCTCTTGCCTGCCTTGCTCTAGCCACTGCCTCGGCAAAGGACTTCTACGTTGATAATATCAAAGGGAATGATGCGAACGACGGCTCGGAAGCAGCCCCCTTTAAGACCGTCCAAAAAAGTGCGGCTCTCGCCGAAGCGGGAGACACAATTTACCTCGTGGCAAACTCCGAGCCCTACCGAGAACCCGCCATCAATTTCAAGAAGAGTGGCACAGCAGAAGCTCCCATCGTCCTGGATGGCCGCGGAGCGGTTCTCTCCGGAATTCAAAGATTTGGCATTGAGGAGTGGAAGGATTTCGGCGGAGGCATCTACGGCAGGCAGTATGAAAATGCCACGCACATGAAGACCCACTGGGAAGGAGGCTACGACTTCGTCTTCTTTGACCGTGCGCCGGGAACGAACGTCACCAAACGTGAAGACCTTACTCCTCTGAGCTATTTCATGGACCCGAATCTGGAAGGGACCGAGGGCAAGATGCTCTACATCCGCCTTCCCGAGGGCAAGACTCCCGCAGACGTCGCCGTGCTTATTTCCCGTCCCGCACACACGGGGCTTCATATCTCAGGCAGTCATGTGACGGTGAAAAATCTGACCTCCTCAAATACCTCTGAGGATGGCTTCTCCACCACGCATGGGAAAAACATCATCTTCGACAATGTCCGGGGATGTTACAACATGGACCAGGGGATGTCGCACCATGGCTCCACGGCCATCGTGAAAAATTCCATCTTCGATCACAATGCCGATGCCGGTATCCGGGATGTCTTTCCTGAATGCGAATCGACTTACGAAAACTGCATCTTTGCCTACAACCGCACTTCCGGAATCGACGCCAAAGGCCGCAAGCACACCGTCCGCGACAGTCTCTTCCTCAATAACGATCGCACGCAGATCCGCGTCGAAAAAGATTCCTTAGGTATTGTCGAAGGATGTTATTTCCTCGCCCCCGGCCTCGACGGCATTGGCATTTACAAAAGCTCCGCAATCGTAACCCGCAATACCTTTGCCGATTTAAAGGTTGGGTTTCGCGCCGGTCAGGGTACGGCCACACTGGAAGGCAACGCCTTCCTGAGAAATGAGATCCCCCTTTCCTATTTCGAGCACGCCGATGCGGAGCATCCCACCTACGAAGCCATTAAATCGAATAACAATCTTTTCGTCGGGGGTCAGTTCAAGCTCGGTGAAAGCAAGCCAGCCCTAGCCTTTGTGGACTACATCCAGCAGACTGGTCAGGATCAGAACTCGATCGAAATTGCCGACCTTGGCGAAGCCTCCGCCCTGCCCATCAAATATGAGGGCCAGACTTTTGGCGCTTCCGTAAAGGCTCAGGTTACTGAGGAGCAGTTTGCCAATCCCGATCCGGCCGTGGACTCTGTCCTGCGCCAGAATGCGGCCAAATAAGCTAGACGGCCTCGTGGCGCAGTTCCGTGGGTGTGACGCCCGTCTGGCGCTTCAGCCAGTGGCAAAGATGTGCCGAGTCAACGAATCCATGCTCTGCCGCCAGCTCCTTGATCGAAGATCCTCGCGTTAAAAGATTGCGTCGGAGCACTGTGACCAATTGTTGGTCGCGGTACGCATGGAGGCTCTTTCCCAGATGCTCCCTTGCCAGGCGATTGATCTGTGAACGACTCAGCCCCGCCATCCTCTGCCACCTCTCGAAGGGTAGGGGGCCCGCGCCGGGGCTCTGCCTGACTTCCCGGATGATGCCGATCAAGCGGGGATCGCCTTCCTGAGGAGAGAGGATTTGAAATCCACTTCGGCCAGCCCACTGGAGAGTTGCAGCCAGGAAGGCTTGGAAGCTGGATTGAAATCGCAGCCAGTCTGTGACGGAATCGTGGCGGGCGCCAGCAAGGCCGCAAGCCGCTTCGGCATGGCTGATCAAATCCTCGATCTCATCACCGGAGTACTTCACCGGCGGCAGGGAATCGAGGAGCGGTTGCCCGTCCTCCCAATGAATCACGAAGCTCAGCGAGAGAAGCAACGTATCATCAGCGAATGTCTGATGCCGCTTGATTCCCGGAGAGAGGAAGAGCCCCTGACCCTCCGGCGTTCGCTTGATGCCAAATTCCCCAGTCACCTTGGCCCACCCTCGGCGGACCCACCAGAAGGAGTGAAACGCCGGAGAAACGGTGATGTCTTTTCCTTGTAGCGAAACAGCTCGATCATAGGCGACCACGGGTGTGGCGACGGGATACTGGGCGAGATTCCCATACGGAGCGGCAGGCGGCATGCGCTGATTATACAATTATTTGCACTATCGGAACAAGCCTTCTGATTTGTCTGATGGCCTATTCTGTCGCAGCGTGGATGAAACGATTATGCAATCCTTTCCCCTGTATCCCTCCGTTGACGTTCTTATTGTTGGTGCCACCTCAGCAGCCGTAAGTGCGGCCTTGCAAGTACGAGCCTCGGGCCACTCCGTGCTGGTCGTCAGTGATCGCAGCTACTTCGGCGAGGAGACCGCCGGTCGTTTCATCTTGGATGATCAAGGCATGGATCCTCAGGAACAGCTCGTTCATACCGCTTTTCCTGAAGTAGGGGCGCGCCGATTTCCCGGAGCTATTAAGCGTTCGCTGGAGATCGCATTGCTGGAAGCTGGTGCTCGCTTCCTCTATCTCGCCCGACCGATTGCCTTGCTGCGGACCGACGAGGGCTGCATCGCGGGAGCAGTTATTGCTCAACGCTCGTCCCCCTTTGCCATACGATGCCGTGCGGTGATCGATGCCACCTCGCAGGGCGTCGTGGCTCGATTGAGCGGATTGCCATTGAAGCAAAATCGCCCACTGCCAGAGCATTTCGATTGGCGGATGATTTGCCGCGACATACCTGAGGCGTGGCAGGGACATGTCAGCATAGCAGGCGATCCCTTTCAGGGAGGTGAGAAGCAGGAGGGAGACCCTTGCCCTTTCCTGAGTCTTCGTGTGCCGGTGAAAGCGGATCTCACTGATCCCGTTTCGTGGGAGCATGAGGTCCGCGCGCAATGGATCGCTGGAAGTCTTGATGTGACTTCGGATTTTCTCGATCTGCCGTCACGCGAAGTGCTGGATGCGCCATTGGTCTCGCATTGGGAGGACTTGAGGGAGGCTTCCTTCAACCCTCTCCCGGGACTTTGGCTGGCCGGCGGTGTGTTGCCTTTAAGTCTGGCAGGTGCCAACGCGCTGCTCAGGCTTGATACTTCAGCAACTCTTGGCCGTCACGTGGCAAATGGCGTGATTAAAAATCTCGGGCAGAGAGAAGCCTGTACTGATCGTCTCCAAGCCATGACGGGAGGTGAGGCGACTGGTGATTTCCATTTCGCAGAGGCCTTCCTGCGCAAGTCGGAAGGCATGCTGGAGTTGCCTGATTTGCTCTTCCCCAGCTTGGGATCGGTGGATGTTGCGGTTGCTGGTGGCGGTACAGGCGGTGCCGGAGCGGGAATCTCGGCAGCCCGTGCAGGAGCCCGAACCATCATTCTGGAAATGCAGCATGGCCTTGGCGGAGTGGGGACCCTCGGCCTGATTTCTTCCTACTACTTTGGCAACCGCGTTGGATTTACTGCGGAACTGACGCGGGAATTAACCGCTCTTGGAAACCCTCGGGAAGTGAACTGGTATCCCGAGGTCAAGATGGCTCTTTACCATCGCCTCCTACGGGATGCGGGAGGCACGGCTTGGCTTGGCAGCTTTGCCTTTGGTGTTCGTCGTCAGGGCCAGACGGTGGATGGATTATTGGTCTCCACCCCCTGGGGATGCGGACTTTTGGAGACGGGTTGTGTCGTTGATGCCACAGGCAGCGCCGATGTCGCTGCCGCAGCAGGTGCTCCTTGCCGCGTGGTGAATGCTCGCCATGCCGCCGTGCAGGGGACTGGTCTCTCTCCGCGCTATGCCGGTACACGGTATGTAAACACCGATCACACTTTTATCGATGACAACGACTGCGAGGGCGTGACCCATGCTTTCGTGAATGCCCGAGCCAAGTTCCCGAATAGCTTTGATACCTCTCCCCTAGTGGACAGCCGTGAGCGGCGCCAGATCGTCGGTGACATTGAGCTTTCCCCGCTCGACATGCTGGCGGGCCGTACTTTCCCGGACACCATGGTCACGGCAATGAGTAACTTTGATACTCACGGCTTCACCGTGCATCCTCTCTTTGCCGTGTTGCCTCCGGACAAGAAGCCCATGTTTGCGCATGTGCCCTTCCGTTGCATGTTGCCGCAGGGGCTGGATCGCGTGCTTGTCACAGGATTGGGAATGAGCGCCCATCGCGATGCGATTCCCGTTATCCGCATGCAGCCCGATGTGCAGAATCAAGGCTATGCCGCCGGTCTCGCTGCCGCCACCTCTGCAAAGGAGGGGAAGGCTCTTCGTGACCTCGATATCCGCGGTCTCCAGTCGCATCTGGTGAAGAAGGAGATTCTTGCCCCCGAGGTCACCTCCCACGAAGACTCTTTCCCGCTGGATGACTCTATCGTCGATGCCGCCGTCTCGGCGGGATTGGTCGATCATATGCAGGCCGCCGTGCTCTTCGCCCAGCCGGAGAAGAGTGTGCCCCGTTTACTCGCTTTCCTGACGACGGAAGCGGACCCGGAAAGGAAGCTCGATGCGGCATTGGTTTTAGGAATGCTCGGGCACACCGAAGCCGCGCCCTTCCTGGCGGAGTACGTAAAGACCCAGCCTTGGGACAAGGGGTGGAACTATACCGGCATGCATCAGTTTGGCTTTAGCCTGAGCCGCCTGGATGCCTGTATTGTGGCCCTTGCTACGACAGGATCGCCCGAGACGGGTGGTATCCTTGCGGAGAAGGCTCGGAGCTTGGACGCCTCCTCCGAGTTCTCCCACTGCCGCGCCCTCGCTGTTGCTGCTATGCGCAATCCCTCACCGGAACTCTCTTCTGCCATCGTGCGTCTTCTGCGCTTGGACGGAGTCTCGGGCCATACCCAGATAGACTCCTTGGCAGTAGCGCGCCAAGCCAATGACGATAAGATCGAAACCGCTGCTCGCAATTTGTCTCTTCGCGAAATCTATCTCGCACGGGGACTCTTTTGGTCGGGTGATATTGACGATCTGGGTCGGCATATCCTGGAGTCTTATACTTCTGATCTACGAGGACTCTTTGCCCGGCACGCCAAAGCTGTTCTTTCCTCCAAGCCATCCTCATGGCGGGAAGAAGCTCCGCTTGAATGGGCGGTGTAATCGGAGCCTTCGAAGACGGTGGGAAAGATTATCGTGATAAGTAACCCGGAGTTTGCCCTCGCCTCCTTGAGGCAGCTACAGTCGCTGCTTCATGTTTCCCCCGAAGCTGGTTCCTCTTTCTATCCTTCTCTGCACTGGTCTGCTCCTGCCTTCCATAGCCTCGAGCCGTCCTGCAGAGTCCGCTCAAACTCAGCCATTACCAAAGCTCGCTGAGGCAAAGGAGTGGATAGTGACGGGAGGCAGTCCGATCATTGTCGAGCAATGGCCGGATCGCCTCGCCCTAGCTGTGAGAGACTTCCCCGATGGGCAACGGGTGCGTCTCGCACTGCAGGAACCCGTGCCAGTCCCGGACTGGGCCAATGACTTCCTCGTGACGATTCACTCCATTGGTGGTCCGGACTTGGGCGTTGTGCTCCGGCTGATCCTCAAGGACGCAGAGGGACGAGAGTACCTTTACGATCTGGAGTCTGCGCGTTTGTCTCATCGTATTCAGTATTTTCCCAACAACCAGCGCCCTCGTCCGATCCGACTTTCGGCGACAGGCCTCGGACGTCCTGTGGTGTTCCCGAAGGCAGCCGCAAATATCCGTGCCGTGGATGCGGAGAATCGCGCCGCGCCCCAGGCTCCTCTTTCTCTGGTCGGGCTGGATATAGAGAGTCTTGCCTATCGTCCCCCGGCTGATGGCAGTCATCCTCCGATCATGGTTTCCCTCGGGGACTTTACCTTCACGCACCTGCGGTGGCGGGATTCCAAGTTTTATTACTCGATCGCAGATGAGGAACGCTTCGGCGAACTCGATCCCGTCCCTTTCCTGGCTTTGGGAAATCTCGGCCCCCCCGCGTATGGTCAGGATATCGCACTGAGTTGGGAAGTGCGGGATCGCTACGATGGGCAGCCGTTCCTTGCCGGCGAGAAGAAGTTTGCTTTTGATCCTGCGGACTCCGCGCAAGCCCTCTCCTTCCTACAGGGCATCGAGATTCCTGTGCGCGAAAAAGGCACATACTGGGTGCGGGTGAAACGTAAGTGGAGTCGCACCCCGGCGCTCATTCCAGAGCGTATCGAGGAGTTTGATTTTCGTATCGATGTGGTGCGGGGAGATACGGCGAAGAAGCGGAAAACTCTCTCCGCCACCGATCCTCGACCAGGCTCTCTCATCGTGATTGGTCCGGAGAGGGATTCCTTCATCTTCGCTGCCAATCAACGCTCGCTCGGAGTGGAATTTACCCTTCCTTCCGAGCCAGCCGAGGAGCTCACTTGGAAAACCGAGATCCTCCCCGTCAATGCCGACCAAGTTCTCAAATCCACCAAAGGCTCTCTGACGGCGGATGCGCGTCAAACGACTCTGGACCTGGGCGACCTGCCTCCCGGTGCCTATCGCGTGCGGGCGGAAGTCCTCAAAGGCGACGGTGTGCTGGATCGTGTCGAGCGTATCATTGGGCTGACTGGTGAGCAGAAGGCCGACGGTGCCATTCCCGCAAATATTCCTTCCTGGCAGGACCTTCTCGCCCGAGATCGATCTCTCATTTATTTCATGCCCACCGGCCATTGGGATAAGGACGATGCCAACGAGCGCTGGGAGTTGTTGAAAGGTTACCTCGACCGAGCCTCCACCATCTCCCCGGATATGGAGTACCTCATGCGCTGGCGTGATGTGGAGGTCCTCCCCGGTGTCTATGACTGGACCGAGGTGGATCGTGTGTTGAACTACGCTGCGGAAAAAGGCGTCACAGCCCTCCTCTGGCCTTCCATCGTGGGCGCCGAGCCTGAGTGGTTGCCGGCTCTCTTTGAGGAACCCCGCAATGCCGAGGGCAAGATCTTCAATGCCATGCCCTATACTTTCCACGGTGGGCGGCTGAATGTTTGGCACGCTGACCCCATTCGCAATGCGGCTTTGCGTTTCCTCGCTGCCGTGGCCGCCCGCTATAGGACTCATCCAGCCGTACATGGATATTATGTCCTTACCGAGCACCCGTCCGACATACCGACCGCTGGCTGGTATGTCGGGGGATCGCCGGAAACCTTGGAAAAATTCCGCGCCGATTGCCGCAAGCGTTTCGGCTCCCTCAAGACTCTGAATGCCCGCTGGAGCACCTCCTACGGGGATTGGAGGGAGATCGGTGTGCCCCCGGCTGATGCAACCGCTCGGCACGAACTCGATTGGTACATTTTTCTTCGAGATGGCATCGGTCAGTATCTGGTAGATGCCGCCCGTAGTATCAGGAATGTCGATGACCACCGCATCATTCAGGTGTACGGAGACGGTGCGGATGATCGCTTTACCGAAGAGTTTTTGAAACTCGGCACCATGACTGCCGATGGTGGCAGCCAGTATCCTGAGACCTTCGGCGGGCCTGCCATGGGCATTGCGGACATGGGGATTCAGCGACGACCCGAGGAAGTCAGTGTGGGCAACTGGTCAGCGATGTTCCCCACACAACTCGACGCCACTCTCTTCACCATGATGCTGGGTGGTGGTGGCAATGCTCACTGCAAGATGTTCCTGCCAGTGAATCGCTCTTTGGAGGAATTGCGTAAGGCCCCTCATTCGCTCGACCGTTTTGAGAAGTTTATCCCCATCTGGAATGAACTTCGCCAGACAGAGATCCTCCCTCGGCAGGTTTACACACTCTTTGATCGGAATGCTCAGCTCATGGATGCGGGCCTCAAATTCCACGGAGACGACTGGGGGACCAAGATCTGCATGAAGGCAGGTTTGCTTTCTCCCTGGGTGCCGATCGATCTGGCCGTCAAGGGACGCATGCTCGTCCTTCCGCGTGCGAAAAATTACGAGAAGCATATTATCGATCGCATCGTCGAGTACGTGGAGCAGGGAGGTACCCTGGTCATGAGTGCCGATGCCGGTCGCCATTCACCAGACTTGCCCGACGAGGATTGGATATTGCTTCGTCGCCTCGGCTTTCAAGCGCCCGCGGCTGCGGAATCAAATGGCGGATACATCGAGACTTCTCCCGTGACGGGGGCCATCTTCCCACCTCAGGCAGGCGTTTTCCGCCTGCGGGATTTCTGGCCCGCCGCTCTGTCTGGCCATGATGAAGTGCTGGCAAATTTTAATGGAGATGCCGCCCGTCCGGCCATCACCACTCATCCGCATGGCAAAGGCAAAGTCGTTGTCGTATGGGCTTCCACCATCGTTCCCGGAGGTTATCCCTTCCTGCGTGATATTGCCCGCTGGGCCGGGGTGTCGTTCCACGCGGAGTCCACGCCATCCTCCTTCTGGACGAATCTCCTCCGCCATCGTTCCCGCGAGGATTTTTATGGCCTCGTCTATCGCTCCAGCTATCCGGGTGGAAACGATGAGCCTCCTCTCGATGGCAACGTGCGCTGGTTCGTGCCGGAAGGCAATTATCGCGTGACAGAGCTCATCGATGGCCAGGACCTTGGCACATTCTCCGCTAAAGATCTCGGCGAGAAGGGCATTGCTCTCCGCCTGAACCCCTTTGCCGTGGCGATTCATCGTCTGCAAAAAGTCCCCACTCCCTGAGGGCTCTCACTATCCACTGATTACGACATGAAACATTTCCTCCGTATGGCATCGCGTCCTCTGGCCGCTTTCCTCCTGGCTTCTCCGCTGACTGTATTTGCTGCCGATTCCGGTCAGCAGGCCATTCCTGTGGTTCCGATATCCGTTTGGAAGGTTGTGACCAAGGAAGGTGACAGGGTCACTCTCTCCGAAAAAGCTGGCATCCTTCAGGTGGACTTTGACGTGAAGATCAATCAGGAGCGCCGTGTCGGACATGTGACAAGTCGGGAAGGCGCTTTCACCTTGGAGCTTGCTCAGCCAGTCGATCTCACTGCCGATCAGGTACGCATCTACTTCGAATCTTTTGTCTCCATCCCGTCGGTCTCCGTGCGTCCGCTGATTCTCGATGAGAAGGGGGAGAGGATTTCCTACGAACCCCTCGAGAGCTATACCTTTGCCACGCTCAAGAAGAAGCCGGCTTGGCAGCGTTTCCGCAGCCACATCTTTCAGATGACTGAGGCAGGCGGGGCCGCCCAGAATATCTACGACGCTGAGGGAGGTGACATTAACGCGTGGCCCGATGGCAAGCTGCGCTTCCTCGGTTTTCAGGTGCGGGTCAATCCTGATGTGGCCAAGAAGGACGAGCCCAGCCGTTCCGGCCAGATCTTTATTGCTGATGTCACCACCGGAGCCGCCCAGTTGGATGAGAAGGCTTTCGCTTTTGCTGATGCCCTCGTGACTGACAAGGGGACCTATCGTGCCGCGTTTGCGATCAAAGCGGCCTTCCAGGGACAGCCCATCACCGAGGAGGTGAAGGAGTTCACATTCGATCCCACCGATGCGGCCAGTGCGCGTCAGAAAATCATGCTCCCCATCGGTTCCTTGCAGAATGCCTGGGCTACCTACCGGATCAGCGACGCCGATGGCAAGATCGTCAAGGAGGAGGATATCCGCTGGGAGCAGGATCTCCCTATCGGCGGCGAAGAAAAGCTCTCCATCGTCGATCTCACCAAGCCTCCCGTGATAGGCCTCGTCCGCATCGACCCGGATCCTTCGCGCAAGGCCGATGTGGTTGGCGGTGTTTTCAAAACAGGCCAGCCGATGGAGGTGACTCTTCGTGTATTTGCACCAAAGGATGGAGCCGCCGAGTCTTTGGAATGGAAGCTTACCCCCTACATGTATTCCACGTCTCTGGGCGAGGGCACTCAGAAAGTCGATTTCGCCGGTAAGCCTTATGTGGATGTGAAGATTCCCATCAAGCCGGAGGAAGGACGTAACGCTTATCGCCTCCACTTCACTCTCTCCGATTCTGCCAAGCAACCTCTGGATTCCGGGGAGTATGTGATCGGCTTCACTCACGATCAGATCCCCACTTATCTCAGTAGGAAGGGCACACTGCCTGACCGCAAGGACATCAAGAAATACCCGTATTTCAGGACCACCTTTTTATCCCGTACCCAGACTCCACCGCAGTCGGAGACGGAGGAGATCGCTGAGTTTCGCACGATGATCGACGAGTCCCGTCAGGTCGCGAATCACATCACTTACATGATCGATCTCTCGGACTTTGAGGTTCTGCCGGGAGTGTACGACTTCGCGATGCTCGACCGCGTCATGGATACGGCTTTTGACAATGGCTGTGGTATCACGGTGCGTCTCGCTCATGCGGAACAGGAGGCTCCTTATCTCTGGCAGCCTTACACGATGCCTCGCAGCTTTGATGGTACGCCACTCGTCGGGCACAAATTCTACGGTAGCTTCGCGGTCGCGGATGAGCGCTTCGTGGACTCCTGGCTCCGCGCCTTCCGGGCTGTGAATGCCCGTTATAAAGATCACCCGGGCTTCGAAGGCTACTACGTCATGCAGCCGGGTGGCGAGTGGACCATTCCCGATGAACCATGGAAAGGCTACATCTCGGACTATTCCTTCGCTGGAGCGGAAGCTTTCCGCAACTATCTGAAGCAACAACTCGGCCTTGATCTTCCCAAGCTCAATGCGCGTTGGGGCAAGGATTACAAGGATTGGGCCGAGGTCCTTCCGCCGCAGCCTGACGTCGCCGGAGGCAAAAAGCCTGACCTGCGTCCCGAGTGGATGGATTTTGCCCGCGCGAAGCAATACTGGCGGGATACGTGGTTCATCCGTGCGGCCGACAATATCCGCTCCTTTGATCCCACCCGTGTCATCATCTCTTACGGGGGCCAAAGCGCCATTGATGGGCTTATGGGTAAAGTTGACTACTTCCACAACGGAGGGAATCACTACCTCGAAGGGGAGGGGACTTTAATTAAGGCATGGGAAGAAGGCGGTATCGGCTGGATCACGGAGCCGCATCATCCGCATCGCTGGGCCGCCTACGGCGACCCGGAACAGCGTGGATGGGTGCTGGATTGGTCCGTGTATGTCATGACGGCACAGGCCGCCGCAGGTGGGCAGAATCTCCACATTTATTACATGCCAAATCCGGGTTTCTCCCTCGTTGCACATTATGGAGGAGCCTTTGCCTACGACCGTTTTGAGCTCTTCAAACCCGTGTTGCGTGAATTGCACGGCATGAAGCTCATCGATATCCCCAAGCAGGTCGCCGTCATTCAGGATGATGACACTCTTATTACCAAGCATCGTACGACATTCGTCGCCCGCCAGCGCGACTTGCGTCGCTTTTTCGAACTCCTTCAGACCGACTCCATCGACTATGAAGATTACCGCAAGGATCGGGAGGACTCTTACAAGATGGTCATTCTGAACCCCCTCGACGAGGTCGTCAGCAAAGCTACCATCGACAATATCGACCGTATGGTACGCGGGGGAGCCTGGTTGGTCATGAGTGCCCGGAGTGGCCAGTACTGTCCTGAGGAGCCGGGAGTGGAGTTTCCTCTTCTGAAGCGCCTCGGCATTACCGCTCCGACGGGTTCCTTCGAGATGAATGACTCCAAGGTCGTAGCCAAGCTCTCGCCGAAGCAAAAATTACTGGAGCGCCGTAAGACTCTGCCTTTCTTCACTCAATCCGACTTTGTGACCCAGTTACAGGACCCCGCCATCGGCAAGGACTTCTTCCGCTGGCCCTATCGCTGGATTCCTCAATCCGACTACTTCGGTTACTTCAAGGGGAACAAGGGCATTGAGGGGGAGGTCATTGCCTCCTTCCCGGACGGTGGGGCCGCCCTCACACTCCACACTGTGGGCGAGGGCAAGGTCCTTGTCTTCTGGGGCACTCCTGACATGAATGCCGGAGCCTTGGCTGGTATGATGTCCCAGATCGCCGCCGCCGCTGGAGTGACGAATCCCCGTGCGGACAATCCCATCCCTCTCATGATGGAGGCTTCGCGTGAGGATGTCGGCCGCCATTATGCCCTCCTTTTCCGGGAAAAATCCGGCACCGTTACCCAGAAAATTCCAAATGTTCCCGATGGCGAGTGGTTCATTGATGACATGGTCGCAGGGCAGCGCTTGGGCACGTTCCGTGGTGAGGATCTCCGCACCAAGGGCATGGAGATCACCTATGTGGAGGGTGCCTCCCCGCTGAAAGTCCTCCGCTTTATTCCAGTGAAGGATATCAAGGCGAACTGGCTGCCAAAATATCCTCAGCCGAAGTAACCCCCGGCCGCGATCCGCCGCCTCAGCCTATTAGAGGAGTATTCCAAAGACTGGTGGCGGTGGGGGTTGGGCTTGGAAATGTTGATTCTGTATCCTCCGCACACATTTTCTAAGCAATGTGGCATTTCGTGTTTGTCAGGCTCCGGCAATCCTCCCAATCTGCCTGTTTCCCTCGTTTGAAATAAATACAATGTCCACCCAACCCATTCGTCTCTCCGTCCTTCCCGGCCGTCTCCTGAAACAGGGCGAGGCCTGTGAATTTCTCGCCAATGCCGATGGTGACCTCGTCATCTCGCGTCGTACTCCCACACCACAGCCAGAAATGCATCGGCTGCACTTGGCCGCCGGTCAGTCTCAATCCTGGCTGCCCACGGATTGCGGGAATTATACCCTGGAGTTCCTCTCCGGAGATGAGCGCCTTCAGGCTCCTCTCGCTGTGGTTGGACCTGGCTGGGCCGTCTGTCAGATCACGGTCGGGGCTTTTACTTCCGAGGACTTCGCGGAGACGATTCACGGCTCTGGTGTAGCCGCCGACTACTACATCGGCCTCTCCAAGCGCAGGGGCGAGGCTTTCACGGCTTTTGATGAACGTTGGAAGAACTATGAGCGTCTTTTCGGCGATGCGATTCATCCCCACGTCATGGCTCGTGACATCGGAACGATCGATGAATCCCTCGCCCATGAGGACCCGAACTGGGATAGCCTCACCGAGGAGGGGATTCGCACCCGCTTGCAGTCCCTCCAGAATTGGTGGATTGAGCGCGGCTACGAGCCTCTCAACCGTCTCGCCACTTACACGCCGAGCAATATCTTCGCCAAAGTCTGCGGTGAAGAGGGCCTGCGTATCATGCACTCTCTCGTTCCCGAGCAGAACTGGTCCGATGGCGAGTGGGCGATCAACCACTGGGGCATGCCCACCTGTCCTTTCTGGATCGCTGCCGATGACTTCCGCAAGGCAGGTCGCCGTCATGCCCAGAGCGTGCTTGGTATGACGATGAACCACTATCAGGTTCTCATTCCGCACCTCACCAATTGGGGCGATTTCGTGCTTTCACCCTCACACTTTGCCCGCTGGCTGCGCGCTGCAGATGCTGGCGAGACTCCGGTGCGCTTCGGGCAGTTTGCCGAGGAAACGGTCAAGAGCTGGACGGCCTTCAAAGGTGATCCTTTCTTCTTTGTTGCAGGCTTCGAATTTGGCCGCACTTTCGGCACCAAAATCATGACCCGCTACAACCGCCGCGGTCTTGAGAAGCTGATCAGCCTCTCGGAGAAATATCCACTGGCCTTTGCTACAAGCCGGGACGTTCTCGCCTACTACGATCGCCACATCGAGGGGATGCCGGAGCGCGCCTTCCGTCAGCGCGATAGCTGGGCGGGTGTGACGGTCAATGGCAAGCCGGGCGTGGTAGCCGATTCCCTGGTCATCGAGCGCGAGGATTACAAATCCGTGATCGTCGCCCCGGAGAATCAACCCTTCTTCTATTACGACTATCTCACCAAGTGGACCTTCCATCCTCGCGACGAGCATGCCCCGCATGACTACGCCGAAGACTGCCGCAAGGAACTCTCTGTTGAGCAATCAGCGGCGAGTCTGAAGATCTCAGCCAGCGCCCCTCTGACAAGGATCAATCCCGTCGCCGTTTGGGATGCTGGTATTTTGGACAGTCCTTTTCCGATCACTCCGCTGCCCACCCTCGACGATGATCGCAAGCTTTCCCTCATCGAGATTCCGAAGGGCTGGAGTGGCTTCATCGAGATCGCCCTGACGAACCCACCAGCCTCGTCTCCCGACTCTCGTTGGCAGACCAAGACCTTTGGCGTCGGCGCCGAACGTCACACCTACCTGCATGCGAATCTCCCGCTCGTTGAGGAAACTCCCCTTAAAGTCCGCCTCAAGAAAGCAGCCCGCGTGGATAGCGCCCAGGGACCCTTGGGCGAGTTGCCCGCCGGTGAGCACCAGCTTCCCTACGGTCTTCTCCTCCAGTGGTACCGTTTCTGGGAATGCGGCGCAGAAGATATCGAAGTAAGCGACACCGATCTCCCAAGCCCCGACTCTCCATTGCTCGTCCAGCCAGATTGGGAAAAGGAAGTCGCTCGCCACGAGGAGGAACTGCACGCCCTCGCCCTGCAGCGCGCCGGGTGGAAGCCGGAAGATGTCCTCTGCGGTGTTCTCTGTGGGGCGAATCTTCCGCTCGGTACCCGTAGCCGGGCCGCCGCCTCTGATCGTCTCATCACCTCGCAGAAGGGCGTCAAAGCCGCTGAGTTTGGTGATGGCGTCATTGCCTTCGGTCCCGCCCGCAGCTTCTGGTATCACCCACGTGGTTTCCACTTTAAGGTCAGCGGCATTGATCCCACCGCCAAAGGCTGGAAGGTGCTTTTAAATACCTTCGATCCTCAAGGCCGCAACGCCGCTTATCACGTCAAGGTGAAGGACCGCATCCTCGGCCACTGGGTACTGCCAGCGTCTCCCATGGAGGACTCCTCATGGTTCATGGCTGAAGTCGGCCCAGATGATCTGAATCACGAAGGCCGCCTCGTCCTGAGCCTGGCCGCAGATCAGACCGCAGTCCTTGACGAATGGTGGGCTGACAAAGGCTTCATCGCAGCCCTCCACGCCGTGTGGATCGGTGAGATAACGGCCTAGTCTGTCTTGGCTTCTGCTTCCCCGTCTGCGACCGGTGACGGCTCGCTGGCGGGGAGGGGAGGCTTAGTCTCCTCCTGCGAAGGCGGTGCCATCATGGCGCGGAAGATCCAACTCTCCTGATCCTCCGCATCTCCCTCACGCTTCCGCGTGCTGTAGTATAGCGGCCCGGCTTCTGTCTGGACCGTTACATAAAACACCTTCCCACTCGTGCTTGTCACGACGACCGCATTACGGCCACTTTTAGGCTGGGGCACCAATCCCTCCTTGGCTTGGCGAAAGTAAGCATCAGAGACCGCCCGCACAGCTCCCGTGCCCACCTGCCGACTCTCAAGTCGCGTCGCCGTCCAGTTTGCCAGGAAGATAAAGCCAGCGATGACCCCGACACCTACGATGGCAATCGTTCGCGAAAGGGGATTCCGAGGAGGGGGAGCATCGTGATTCATGACGCATGCAAAATCGTGTCTTCGATTAAATAAAGTCTAAATTTCATCCCACCACTTAGCGAGTTATTTTCCCTCGTCTGCTCCCTTGACTCCGCGCCTGCTGCCGCCGAGCATCTCGGCATTATGATGGAAATCGGCATCGATAGTTTCGTCGCCACCGCTCCCGATCCTGTGACCGGAGTTATCCTCAAACCCGAGGAGCGTATCCACAATCTTCTCCAGGAAATCGAACTCGCCGACCGTAGCGGAGTCGATGTCTTCGGCATCGGCGAGCATCACCGTCCCGAGTACCAGGATTCTGCGCCAGCCGTCCTTCTTGCTGCCGCCGCCGCGCGTACCAACCGTATCCGGCTTTCCAGCGCCGTGATCGTACTCAGCGCCGCAGATCCTGTCCGCGTCTTTCAGGAGTTTGCCACCCTGGATCTCCTTTCCATGGGACGTGCCGATCTCGTCGTTGGCCGCGGATCCTTCGTCGAGGCCTACCCTCTCTTCGGACTGGATCTGGAACACTACGATTCCCTCTTTGATGAGAAGCTCCGTCTATTACTCACAATCCGGGATAACATCCACGTCCACTGGTCCGGGCGACACCGCCCGGAGCTCACCGGCCAGGCCATTTATCCGCGTCCCTATCAGAAGGAACTACCCGTCTGGGTGGGCGTAGGCGGGACGCCTCAGTCTTTTGTTCGCGCCGGCACTCTCGGACTCCCCCTCATGGTGGCGATCATCGGAGGACAGCCTCAACGCTTTCGTCAACTCGTGGACCTCTACCGCTCCGCTGGGGAGCGCGCAGGGCATCCTCCGGAGAAGCTCAAAGTCGGTATTCACTGCTTGGGCTACATAGCCGACTCCTCGGATCAGGCCGCAGATGACTTCTTCCCCGGCTATGCACGCGCCTTTACCGAGATCGGAAAGGAACGTGGCTGGCCACCCACCACACGCGCCCAGTTTGATGTCCTCCGTGGTCCTGCCGGAGCCTTGCTCGTAGGCGACCCCGAGACGGTCGCACGAAAAATCTCCTACTTTAGCGATGCCCTCGGCGGTGTCGCGCGCCTCTCCTTCCAGATGAGCGTGGCCGCCCTTCCTCACGAAAAAGTGCTCCGCTCTATCGAGCTTCTTGGCTCAAAGGTGATCCCTCTTCTGCGGAACTGAGCTTACCTAGAATCCCTTCGGCTTGCTGCGATAAGCTGGGGCCTTTGCGATCAGAAGCGACAGGAACGCTCCCAAGACGAATACCAGGACAATGGATAGCCATGCGACCGTATTGGGCTTGATGAACAGATCCTGAATGTAGGAACTGAACTTCGGAGCACCCCCCGCGAAGTTAAAACCAAAGACATCGATCAGGATCCACAGCGTGAGAATGACCAGCAGGAAGGCTGGTGAAACGTACTTCATCACCAGCCCGAACCATCGGGGAATGGAAAAGGCCGCTCCCTTGTCCGATTCCTTCAGCAATCGATCCACTCCAAATATCCACGTAAAGGTAATGCTCTGAATTGTCCCGAAGACAAAGATCAGGAAGGTGCCGACCCAGAAATCCAGTGTATCCAAGGCCTTCAGATCCTGACTGAAGTAAAAGACAAACCCACACCCCATTGCCGTTAGTCCCCCCAACAGAGCCACAGACTGCTTCCGTCCGATCTGCAAAGCTTCCTCCAGGAAGGCAATGCCGGGTTGCAACATTGAAAGCGAACTCGCCATCGCCGCCAGGAAAAGCAGGAAGAAGAAGCAGAATCCGAAAAGCCAGCCAGCGGGCATTTTGGAGAAAACCAGCGGTAGGACATGAAACCCCAGTCCGAAGGTGGACTGCCCCACCATTCCCGCCATGCCGAGGAATGCCACTCCAGCGGGGAGGGCGATCAATCCTCCCATCCCCACTTCACTGAATTCATTGGCCGTGGTTGCCGTGAGAGAGCTGAGAACGATGTCATCCTTCTGGCTCAGATAACTCGCGTACGTGATGATGACTCCAAATCCCACACTCAACGTAAAGAAGATCTGACCCGCAGCCGCCAACCAGAGCTGGGGCTTGCGGAGTTGCTCGATGACACCGATTTCCCGGATCCTTAGAGCGGGATCGGTGGAAACCTCGGCTGTAGCCGTACGGACGGCATTCTCGCCGAGCACTTCACGCTCGATCTGCCATTCGGCACCGACTTGCCGCTCGACCACCGTCTTGGTCGGGTTCCACATGAAGCCCAGCCCGTTGTTGATCGAGTTATCCGGCAGGCTCGGATCTGGCGTGCCGAGAGTGAGGACTCGCACAAGCACGATCACCGAGAGTACGAGAAGTGTCGGCATCGCATAGTTGCAGAAAACCTCGATTCCCTTCGCCAATCCCCGGTAGATCAGCACGAAGTTTATCAGGAAAACAACTGTCAGATAAACTGCCGCATCTTGTAGGCCGAATTTCAAAGCGCTCCCATTAGTGCCCGCCCCGGCAAACGCTCCGAAGAAACTTCCTGATTCCGCAGCTGTGGTGAAATGCATGTTTCCCAGCAGGAAATTGATCGCATACCCCAGGCACCAGGACTCGATGATGACGTAGTACATGTAGATCACCAGGGGGATGATCAGGCCGAGAAGGCCGATGTATTTACTCCATCTCTGCCGCATGAAGGCATGGAACACTCCGGGGACAGAGTTGAACCCATGCTGGCCCGCATAGCGGCCTATGGTCCATTCCGCCCAGCCGATGGAAAGACCGATGACCACCAGCGAAACAAAATAGGCGATCATGAAAGCGCCACCTCCGTACTGGGCCGCCTGCCCGGGAAAACGGAGATAGTTGCCGATCCCGACAGCACTCCCTGCCACGGCAAGTATCACCCCAAGCTGCGAACTCCACTTTTCCCCCGGCTTTTTCATTCGGGGACTCAACCTACTTTTATCGACCGGCTCGGTCAAACCTCCAGCAACTTTCAGCTAGGAATTTCCGCTATGCTGTCGCAGGACTTCGAGAAAAGCCTGCGCCATGGCCGGCAGGAATTCCTCCCGCCAGATAGCCGATACTCGGAAGGAACACCGCTCGGGCGACTCTTTTAGCCGTCGCACGGACAACCCCTCCAGCCCGCGCATCCCGGGATGACGTGCCACGAGCGAGACCCGCGTGCCCCCGGCGATCATGGCGATAAAGGAATCGTAGCCGTTGACCGTCCGCGTCGGTCCCATATTCACCCCAGCACTCGCGAGAATGTCGGCCATGAATCGTGCGTGTGCGGAGTGAGTGCTCCCCCCGCTGTGATAGCTGAGCAGTTTTTCATCCTCCAGATCCCGCAATCTCACCTGCTTAAGTTTCGCCAGACGGTGATCACAGCCATGAGCGACATGTAGCCTCATCGTTTGCACGGGAAAGTGACTAATGTCCGAGGAGAGTTGTTGCGTCCCATCCACGACAAACCCGATATGCAATGAGCCATCCAGCACCCCGGCGAGTTGGTCGTCGAAGTCCGCCTCCACCAGATTTACCTCGATCTCGGGATGCTCCTTGCGGAAATCATTCAGACATCCCGGCATGAAGGCGAGGAGCAAGGGGCCGGCATTCCCGATACGCAGCGTTCCCAGCTTACCTTCCGCCGCTGCCCGCGTCATTTCCTGAGCCCGTTCGACTTGTGCTAGGATGATTTGCGCTTGCTCCAGGAAAACCTCTCCAGCCACCGTCAACCTCACCTGCCTCGTCGATCTATGAAAGAGAGCTGTGCCAAGCGTCTCCTCCAGATCCCTGATCTGCTTGCTAAGGGTCGGCCCGGCCAAATGCAATTTCTCAGAGGCCTTGCGAAAGCTGAGTTCGCTCGCCACCGCTGTGAAATAGCGAAGATGCCGGAGTTCCATCTCGCGTTGATTAGGAGGTGAAAACTCTCAATCTGCAAGAAACAAAGTCATTCTCCGCTGGGATAGGCGGAGTAAACTTTGATCACATAGGGAACAAGGTGCCATCCAGGCAGTTAACTTCCTACACTATTATGAACTCCATCTCCTCCCGCTTGAATCAGAGAGATGTCGCTCTCCACGATCTCCTCCATGTGGAGGATGATTTCCTTACAACTCCTGCCACTCGGACTGTGGGAATCCATCGCATCATGGTTCCATCAGATTTTTCCCCGGGTTCTATAAATGCCGTGCGTTACGCGCGTTATTTTGCCCGGCATTTTTCTGCGGACTTACTATTGGTCCATGTTCGCGATGTTTCACAATCAGCCCCCGGGTATTATCCCTATGAAGAGGTTCGGCAGTCGCACGAGGCTATGGTGAAATCTGTTCTCGCCCGTCTGGCCGCTCTCGCCGAGAAGAGTGGTACGGGAGACTCCGCTCCCATCACCTGTCGCTACATGGTTGCCGAGGGCGAGCCTGTCTCAGAGATCGTGGGCATCGCTCGTGATAATGATGTGGATATGCTCATTATCTCTGCCCACGCCTATGCCGGCTATCGATATCAAATGGGCGGGGGAGTAGCCGATAAGATTATTCATCTGGCCCCCTGTCCTGTCCTGAGCGTCCGGGAGTCTGACCATGACTTTATCCCTTCGAAGGAGGTAGAATGATCTATTCCATAGCAGGCTTTCAGTTCATCTTCATCGCCATCGGTCTGCTGTTTGTGAATGTCATCGTGAAGGTGGCGACAGCTTCATCAGACCTTACCAGATTGGATTATTCCCTCTTTCATGCAGGTCTCTATCTCTTTTTGATCCCTGCGGTGTGGTTGACTCTGGCAAATTTTCTTCAGAACCAGTCGCTGGTTTCGGATAGGACCCTTAGGGTTTCCGGCTATATTTTGACTGCTGTTTTGTTGGTCTTGCTGGGAGTGCCACTCGTAGAACTCTACTTCTGAGGAGCGAAGCCCTTTCATCATGGGCTCAGATGCCGTTCGTCACAGAGCCGTTGCCATGTCAGATGACGTGGGTTTATGTTTCGACCATGAAAAAGCCCGACCATCTTCCCCAGTCCGATCAACTTTCTGACGACCAACTGGAACCCATCGTTGGCGGCTTGGCATCCTCCCGCGTTCGCCCGACGGCGGAAGAGGCCAATAACATCATGATAGACAAATATAAGGCACTCGGCATCTCTGTTGACGCCTCAGACCTGAAGGACCCCCGTAAACTCTCAAACCCCTTTCGGGGCTAGAAATAGCCGGGCTTTCCTCAGCCTTTCGTAGATAGATGGTCCGGATAGGGGGTGCTTTTTAGTGACTCGTGACTCGGCGCCGGAAAAAGAGGACCGACGCCAATCCGACCACCAACAGCGCACATGTCGAGGCCTGCGGGCTTGCGGAGTTCACTCCGGATAGTTGTGTCCGCAGGAGGGAAGGATCAGCGGTAAGACTGCCTAGCGAGAACTGCAAAGTATTCCGACGAAGAAGCAGCGCGTCAGACGGAATCGATGTACGCAAGAGCCCGGCCAATTTCGCCCCCTGTGTCACCTCGCGATCATCCAGAGACAAGCAAATGGCCTCATCTGTCATGAACATAACGCCTGTCCAAGTCATAGTCTCAAGCTGAAGTCCGCCCAACTCCGGCATCATGAGAGGCCGCACCTCATCCATGGGCTGATAAGCAAAACTGTTTCTCATCGGAGTCAGCCAATGGGAAAATCCTTCGTGAAGGAGCCAGTGGGGTACTGAGGGAGCTAGGAGATTCTCCTTCTCGATAGCCTGGCTGAGGCTTTCCTGGAGGTCGCCATTTTCTTCCATGAGAAAGGTAGGCTCCGCCGGTTCCTGGGGTTGAATGTCCAGAGGGGCCGCGTGCACGCAGTATGAGATGAGTGCAAGGGATGCGGTCGCCACTAACCGTCTGATCGGTGGGAAGCTCATAAAGGGGGGGTATTACTACTAGAGGATCTTTTTTGGCCGTTGTAAATCGATTTCTATGCTTCAGGTTGCATTGGGGCGTTCTCCTCCTTTTGCCATCTTCTTTTTTCCGTGTAGCGTTGGGGCATGGATTTCCATCACTCATCGAAGACAAAAACTCTACGCTCTATTTGCGTCTATTGTGGGTCGAATGCCGGCTCTCTTCCGGCGTACACTCAGGCCGCACATGCCTTTGGTGCGGAACTCGCGAGGCGCGATATCACTCTCGTCTATGGCGGAGGGAATGCAGGTATGATGGGTGCTCTAGCGGATGGCGCTCTCTCTGCTGGAGGAAAGGTCATCGGCATCATTCCTGCCGCTCTTGTGGAGCGGGAACTCGCTCATCTGGGCCTTACCGAACTCCGTATCGTCCCTTCCATGCATGAGCGCAAGGTCTCCATGGCAAATCTCTCTGACGCTTTCGTCGCACTGCCAGGGGGCATCGGCACCTTGGAGGAGATTTTTGAAGTCTTCACCTGGACTCAGCTTGGCATTCATGCGAAGCCCTGCGGCTTTCTCGATGTGGAGGGATATTATCAGCCTCTCATTGCTTTCCTGGAGAGTGTTGTAGATCGGCAATTTCTTCGCCCAGAGCATTTGGGTGCCCTCATCGTGGATACGCATCACGACCGTTTGCTGGAACGCCTGGCTGCCTACGAACACACAGGTATCAGCAAGTGGATATCCTCCGCTGCCCCGGAGAATCCGCCGGGCACCTAAAGCTGGCTCTCGAAAAATCAACTTCAGTTCACATGGAATGACTTGCTTTGCTGACAGGCACAGGCTTGCTTCTCACCCAATCACGCATGGACGAGGGATTTGATCCAAAGTCAGCGCCCGCAGAAGCTATTGCTGAAGCGATTTTTGAGGCGATTGCCGATCCGGTTTTCGTCATCGATTTTGTGGGTGATGATCTGGGAACGGGGTTTCGCTACGCCAATGATGCCGCTTGTCGTCTCTTGAAGAGGTCTCGCGCCGAGATCCTGAAATTGCGTCCCGGCACACTGGACGATATTCCAGACTCCGTACGAGAAGCCGCGTATCACAAGCTCGTGACGGAAGGCCGCGCTACTTTTGAGACTTTATTAATCGCTGCGGATGGTTCGCGCATTCCCATGGAGATTCATGCCAGTGATGCCTTGATCTCCAATCAGCGCATGTGTGTGGCTGTGGCCCGGTCCTTGGTGGTTCGCAAGGAGATGGATCGGCATATGCGCGAGGCCAAGGAAGCCGCTGAAGCTGCGAATCGAGCAAAGAGCGAGTTCCTTGCCGTGATGAGCCACGAGATCCGCACGCCTCTGCACGGTGTGATTGGCTATGCCTCTTTACTTGAGGGAGTAGAGGTTCCTGCGGGGGTGAGGGAGGCTATCGATGGTATTCGCGATAGTGCAAATCTCCTTCAGGCTCTCGTGACCGATGTACTGGATCTGTCCCGCATTGAGGCGGGATTGCTGGAGTTGCAGATGGAGCCCGTGGATCTGGCGGATCAACTGCGACGGATTGCATCAGGCTTCAAACTTAGGGCGATGGAGAAGCAGTTGGCCTTTCACGTTATGGGTGAAGCCAACTTGCCGCCCTACTTGCAGGTTGATGTCGTGCGGATCGAACAGGTGTTGGGAAACCTGCTGGGGAATGCACTGAAGTTTACCGATCATGGGTGGATCACCTTGGAAGTGAAGATGACTCCTCCCGGCAAAGACGGATCCCGGGAGATCCGTTTTATTATCACGGACACCGGCATTGGTATTCCATCGGATCAACTCCCGCGACTGTTCAATCGCTTTAGCCAGGTTGATGCTTCGCCGTCACGTCGATATGGAGGCAGCGGTCTCGGTCTTGTGATTTCCCGCAAGCTCTGTGAAATGATGGGGGGCACCGTGACGGCCGAGAGCGAGTTTGGAAAAGGGTCGGTTTTCACTGCCTCCCTCATCGCTCTGCCACTGATGCCCCCTACTTCAGCCAAAGCGTCGGACGGGACCAGCCTTGCGCAGGAATCGCTCCCGTCTCTCCGCATCCTCGTGGCGGAGGATAATGTTATCAATCAAAGGCTGCTCAAGCGCATGATCGAGCGGCTGGGACTCACTGCACGCTTTGCAGCCAATGGCTGGGAGGCGGTACGGATGACGGCAACCGAGCCCGCAGACTTGATCCTCATGGATGTCAGTATGCCTGGCGTCAGTGGACTGGATGCGACTCGTTTGATTCGTAATCGGGAGCAGCGGATGGACATGCCTCGGACTTGGATCGTGGCCATTACGGCGGGGATCTCGGAAAACGAGCGCAAAGCTTGTCTCGATTCCGGCATGGATGATTTCCTGGGCAAGCCCTTCACCGAGCATGGCCTCCGCGCAGCGATCCAACGGAGACCTTCTCGGCGAGGGGATGATTAGCGTGTCGGGGCCGCAGGCCGTACACGCACAGGGGTGCCCTCACTGACCGCATCGGAGGGATGCAGGATGACAATCTCGCCTTCCGCGACTCCACTTTTCACGGCGGCAGACAGACCATTATTCGGACCGATCTGCACTTCCCGTGAGTGCGCCTTTCCTCCCTCGACCACAAATGTCATCCAGGTACTTCCGCGGCGGAAGAGGGCTCCCGTTGGGATCTGAAGCACATTGTCTTCGTGCCAGGTTTGGATACGAGCTTCCACCCGGTAGCGGTCACCGAGCTTGCCTTCCGGTAGATTGGTGAAATTCACACGGACTTTGACGCGCTGCTCTTCGACGCCAAGTGCGGAGACTTTCATGAATCCACCAGGCTCGATTAGTACAACCCGGCCTTCCAAGGGCTCGTTACCGCCCCATTGCTCGATGCTGACAGTCGCTCCCGGAGATACTCCCACAGCATCGCTGGAGAGTAACTCGATCTCTGCTTCCAGATCTTTAGGATTGCCGATTTCCATCAACGGCATGCCCGGTGTGACGGAACGGGCGCTTTCCTCGATCACGTTCAGGACATAACCCGAGACTGGCGAGCGGATCTCAAGTGGCTTTCCGCTGGCGACAGCATCGCCTTCATATTGGGTAAGGGCGGCCATGGCCTGTTGAAGTTCAAACTCTCCGACTTTGGCCGCAAACTGAGCCGATCCCAGTTGGTTTGAGAGCATGTCCACACGATTGATTGCGGCATCATGTTCCTGGACGGAGATGGCTCCTTTATCTCGCAATGTCCGTGCGCGGCTGAGTTCCTTCCGGGCGAGATCGAGCTCAGCAGCGGCACTGCTTACCTGTTCATTGCGCTGCATGCGGGCGGCTTCGGCGGATTGCACTGCGGCCTCGGCTTGCGCTTTGGCTCGTGGGTCGAGGAAATTGGCCGGAGAGGCCACGATGGTTGCGACGACGGTCTCACCTTCCACTACACGATCTCCTGCTCGTAGAGGGATGCGTTTGAGATATCCCGCGATCGGGGGCGAAATGATATACCGGTTTCGGATGCGAGTCTTGCCTTCCTCCAAGACGGTCACTGTGAGGGGAGATCGTGTGATCTCACTCGTTTCGACTTCCACCGGCTTGGGCATGAGTCCCGTAATGATGAAAATCGCCAGCACAAGGCCGACAGCGATGCCGATAAGTTTTTTCCAGCCGCCTTTCTTGGCGCGCTTGGTGGGTGGTGTGGAGGTGCTCATTAGTCTCTGGCTTTTAGGACACTTAGGAGGTCGAGATTGCGAATGCGACGGCCCACGATCGCGAAGGAAACTCCCGAGGAGACCAGCACGATCAGGATAGCCGTAGCATAGGTTTGGTGAGTGAGGATGAGGGGGAGTCGTGCGGTTTCCGTGCTGGCAGCCTTCACGATGGAGTTCGCCAGATGCCCGCCGATCCAGAGACCGATGGGAAGCGCTGCAAGGGTCAGCATCGTGAGTTCCCCGATCATGACACCAGCGACTTCACGGTTGGTGAATCCGACGACTCTCAGTGTGGCGAGATCTCGACCGCGCTCGGAGAGCGAGATGCGGGCGCTGTTATACACCACGCCGAAGGCCACGATCACCGAGAAGGAGAAGTAGATGCCTTGCACCACATTGATGGACTCGGCTGTGGTTTTGCGGAAGCTCTCCTTCAGTGCGGTCGTGATACCGATATTGGCGATGCGCGGGATTTCCTTCACTCGTTCCAAGAATTCATTCCAATGCTGCCGATCAACGGCGATATGGGCACCACTGATGGAGGGGCCTTCCTGCATCAGTCTTCGCAGCACGGCGATGTCCATGTAGGCGGAGAGCCCGGCGTAATCTGTGATCAGGCCTTGCACCTTGATGTTCGCTTTGGGCCTCTTACCTTCCTGCACTTCGATCTGCAGGGTATCCCCCGGCTCGACGGCCAGCATCTCAGCTAGTTTCTTGGAGATCAGCAGCCCATCGGAAGGGATCGGCAACGGATTCGCATGCGGGTCCAGCGCGCGGTTAAGATCGGTGCCCCCCGGGACCCCCGTAATGGCGAGCCTATGACTGCGGTGCCCCGCTCGGAAGCGGGCGGGTACACTGCGGAATTCTTCCGCGAGGATCACGCCCGGCAGTCTCTGGATTTCGTAAAACGCCGATGGCGATCCCGGCTCGATCAGGCTGAGTGTGATGTCCTGTCGCTGGGCTTGGGACCACTGGAAATCCAAGAGATACTCGACCCCATCTCGCAACGCCCCCGGCACGATGGGGATTCCTGTCGCCAGGGCCAGCCCCATGGTCGTGAAAAACGCCTGCCAGGGGCGTCTCTCGATATTCCGGAATGCCATTCGCATCGAGGGGCTGAACCACTGCTGGATTCCCAGTCGCTCGATCAGTGAAGGTTTGAATTCCGCCGGTGGCTCCGGCCTCATCGCCTCTGCGGGTGGCAGTTTCATGGCCTGCCGGACAGTTCCCGAGACACCCAGCAGGGATGCTCCTGTGCTGATGGCAAAAGCCCATCCCAAGGCCGAGATATCCAGATGAAAAGTCAGGGACGGAAATTGGAAAAACTTGTGATACATCTGCACCACATTTCCCCCCAGCCACACGCCGCCGAATCCCCCTATCACCAAGCCGATGCCGACGATGATGAGGGCAAATTTCAGATAATGCCCGCCAACCTGCCGCGAGGAATAACCGAAGGCCTTCAACTGCGCGATCTGCTCCCTTTGCAGATGAATCACTCGCGCCAGCACCGCGCTTGTCATGAAAGTCGCAATGCTCAGGAATACGATGGGAAAGGCTATCGAAAGTCCGTTGAGGATCTCGATTTCATCGTCGAGTTGCTTTGCCGAGGCATGGTCGCTCCGGTCATAGGCAATGAGTCCGCCGTAAGGCTCGAGCAAGCGATCAAGCTCGGCCATCACGGGGGCGGCGGATGCTCCCGGAGCCAGCGAGACCACGACATTGTTAAAGGCACCATCGAGATCATAGGCCGTCGCAAGATCTCGCTCGTTCATCCAGAAAACACCAAATCGCTTGTTGTCTGGCAGCACTTGTCCAGGACGGGCTTCGAAGACGTACTCCGGCGATAGTCCGATTCCGACGATGGTCAGTCGCTCTCGGGCACCTCGGAGAATCACGTCCAGTTTATCCCCGGGCTTAAAGCCGTGCGCCTTGGCAAAGGCCTCGCTGAGCACCACTTCGTCGGCCTTTCCCGGCTCCGGGAATCGCCCCAGCCTGAGGAAAATGTGATTCAGTAGCTGCGGCCGATCTTCGGGAAGCGAAATGATGGAGCCGTCCGCAGGCTCGGCCAGACCGGGCAGATCGATTCGTAAACTTCCCTCCACGCGTGTCTCCACCGAGGCCACTCCGGGGATCTCCGCCAGTCGCTGCCTTAGGGAGTTTGGTGCTCTCTTGAGACTGCAAAAGACATCCGCAAAGCGATTGCTTGCGTAGTAAGCCGTGCGCGTGGATTCCAAGGAATAAATCAGGCTTCGCGCCATGATCATCATCGCCAGTCCGCATGCCATCACCAGACCGACAGCCAGGATCTGGCCTTTCATGCGGCTGGCGTCGCGGATGAGCTTGAGATCGAGTGCTTTCATGGCTCTACCACTGAAGCGAGCTCACGGGCTGACGGTTCGTGTTTTTGTCGATATGGGAAATGCGTCCGTCAGAGAGGTGGATCACTCGGTCTGCCATTTCGGATAGCACGGCATTGTGGGTGATGATGACAGTCAGCGTGCCAAGCTCGGCATTGACCCGCTCGACGGCTTCCAATACCGCGACGCCTGTCTTTACATCCAGCGCCCCCGTGGGTTCGTCGCACAAGAGCACTTGAGGACGTTTGGCAATGGCTCGCGCAATCGCCACACGTTGCTGCTGACCTCCCGACATCTGGGAGGGAAAATGATCCATGCGATCCTGCAAGCCGACGAGTGCCAGAGCCTCTTCCGGGGTCATCGGATCTTGGGCGATCTCGGTGATCAGTGCGACATTCTCTCGGGCAGTCAGGCTGGGAATCAGGTTGTAAAACTGGAAGACGAATCCCACGGCATCCCGCCGGAAGGCCGTCAATCCATCCTCATCCGCCTGTGTGAGATCCTGTCCCAGATAGGTGAGTGTCCCCGATGTCGGGACATCTAGGCCGCCGAGATTATTCAGCAAGGTCGATTTTCCACTGCCAGACGCTCCCAGCAGCACGATGAGTTCGCCTCGATAAAGGTCGAGATCCACGCCATTCAAGGCACGCACCTCAGAGTCGCCACTGACATAGATCTTTGTCAGATCCCGTCCGACGAAAATGGGCTCTCCGCGGTCACCGTCGACTGTCATAAACCCGTTCCTTTCCCCGGAGCGGAGAGGCTCGCGAGCAATTCGTCTCGTAGTTTGCGTGTGACTTCGATGATCGCTTGGCGGGCTTCCGCACGATTTTTCATCGTTTCAGGTGAAAGGGCTCGATTGAGCAATTGCCCGAAGCCATCCACCGCCGCATCAAAGTCCACGCGATTCTCTTCCGGGATGGCTTCGTCACCCGCGATCAGCCCGTAGCTCATCGCGCCTATGAGATAGGCTAGCACCTTCGGTGACAAATCAGAGCGCAGGGCCCCCAGGCGCTGGAGATGCAGGAAGAGCTCGGCGTGCGCTGAGGAGGATATGGCCATCAGCCGCGTGTCCTGTCGCAGGAGATTTCCGTACATGCGCTTGTCTCGCGTCATGAGAGCCTTGACGACAGGATTGGCATGGATGGCCAGAATGCTGTGCTGCACCATGCGGGCAAAATCCCAATCCTCCTCATCAGCCTCGAATCGCCGCAACCAGTCCTCAACATACCGGCCAAATTCCCGATAGAGCACCCCTTGGAAGATGGCCTCCTTCGAGGGAAACTCCAGATACACTGCTCCTTTGGAAACCCCGGCCTCCCGGGCGATATCATCCACGCTGGTCTTGTCAAAACCCCACTGGACCAATAATCCGGCTGCTGCTTCGAGCAGCCGTATCCGACGGTCAGATGTCGCTTGGTTTGCCATGGTAACTAATATTGACCAGATATGCTGAAATAGTCAAATGGTCAAATTGGGGGTGAATTAACGATATGCGAAATTATCAGACCTCTCAGGCAAAGAGATCCTGCTGTGCGGTATTGACCTTTAGGAATTCGGCAAATTTGCCCGCCAGATCATCCAGCTTTGCGAGATAGTAGGCGGTGTTTTCATCCCGGCTCTCAGGGTTCCAATCCACCGTAAACCTTGCATGATCGTACGCGGTCACCTTCTTTTTCACTCCAGTGATATAATATGTCACTTGGTCGCCCGCCTGATACGCTCGACCACTCTTCAGTGCGAGCTCAAAGGCCGCCGAGCGATTGCGTGATGAGGCCGTGATTTTCTTCTGATAATTCGCCAGCGAATCCTGGAGCGCCTCGGTCTTGGCCAGTCGCTCGATGGGCCATTGCCTCTCAGTGATGGCGACGGCGTATCGATCCCGCAATGCCGAGGCATCGTCAATGCGGCTCTCCAATAGCAGTTGCAGCAACTCCTGCAGGTAGTCCCGTAGATACGGCTCCATCCCCCGCGACTTCAGGGCCGCTCCTTTGATGTGCAGTTTTCCTTCGAGGTCCAGCAGAGCGTAGTTCTTCGCCTTGTAGCTAAACATCGCCCGATACATTTTGTCGAATTCCACCTCGATCCCCGCAGGCAGCACCTTCGAGAGTTCCTCATCCAGCCCGGCCATAGTCGCTCCTGCCGGGGGCTGGAAATAAATGCCGTCCGTATCGATCTCGATGATCGCCGCCCCTCGCTCCTTCAGCCAGTCCACCATTTGGTGAAGAATGGCTCGTCCCTGTCTTGTGATCTCCGCCGCTACCTCGAAATCCGCGAAGTGCCCCTGCGAAAATCCCAGGTAGCCGTAGAAGGAGTTGATCAGGATCTTAAACGTCGATTGCAAGGCATCCAGCCGGGACCTGTCCGCCGCTGTCGGTGCCGCTTTCATTTCCTCTTTTGCCTTCAGACGGAAGGAACGCAAATCCGCCAGCAGATTGCGGAAGATGCCCAACCCATCATTCGGGGGCGTCAGTCCGAACGACAGCATCACCGAGGGGTACAGCGACGTCACGTCACAGTGCCAGACGTCTTGCAGCACTCCCGTGATGAAGACATCGGTGGATCCTCCTTCGAAGCTCCGAGCTTCAGGAGGCTGGGGGAGGGAGTGTCGCTCATGCAGATAGGTGCGGAGAAAGAGCGTGTCGATCTTGGTCGCATTCCCTCGCACGATCACATCCTGATAGCCGTAGGGAAAAATCCCCGCCTGTACGAAATAGCTCCGGCTCAGCGTTGCGGAGAGGGCGCGAGTCTCTCGGACATCCTGCAACGCGTAGGTCCGAAAAGCCTCGGGATCATTCTTCCAGGCATCTTGGATTTCTTCGCCCTTGAGGATCACACGATCTTCCTCCGCCAGGCCGAAATGCTGTGCCACCGCTTTCAACCCAAAGCTTTCCAGTTCCCGCGATGAAACATCGTAGAACTGCGCCAGCAGATAAGTATCGACGACATGTCGCCCATACACCGTCGCCTTCGGATACTGGATCGTCTTCTCCGCGATCTGCAGCCGGGACGAACGTGCTTTCAAGGTTTGCCCTCCGCGTCCCCACGTCAGCTTCACCTTGTGTTTCTTCGCTCTCGCCATGAGGAAGGGTAGGTCGAAGCGGAAAATATTATGCCCTTCGAGCACGTCGGGATCTCTCTCTGCGATCAGCCTCGTCAGCCATTCCAAAGCCTCTTTTTCCGATCCTTCCTTGGCCGCATCGATCACAAAAATATCCTCCCATCCCGAGGAATCCGCCACCGCGATGGCTGTGAGGCTGTCTCGCGCAGCATTTGAGAATCCAAATCCCTCTGTGGAATCCGTCTCGATATCGATCTGCATCCGTCGCAGATCCTCAAAGGTCATCCCCTTGAAAAACGTCCTCCCGCTCGCAGTCAGATAGTGCTGGATTGGATCGCCGAAGGCAAAGCAGGGGGCATTCGCGGCTTTCAAAGAGTTCCGAGAATCCTGAAACCCCGTCCAATCTTCAAAAGTCAGCAGATGGCCCAGATCCTCTCCCCCTTGGAGAGCCTCCGCACCGGGGATGGGTACGCCGGTCCACAGAAAAGGCCGGAGAGGTTCCACTTGGCTGAGTGTCTTGCCGTCTGCCTGGCGCAGGAAGACTTCCACCTGCCCCGGTTCAACGAATTCCACTGCAACAATGCCGGGTGTGGCATCCCAGCCGAAAAGCACATCTTTGGTTTCCAACACCCCTCACGCATATCACTTTCCCCCTTCTCCTGCTACCGTGGATAAATTCGCTGGCTATCCTTCACCTCCTTTGCTGCCATGCGGGCATGTTGCGACTCTTCCTAGCCCTCCTCCTTACGGCTCTTCCCGCCATGGCCCAGAATATCCAGCTCAGCGATGCCCAAGCTCAGGAAATTGGCAGGCGCATCTGGAAGAACGAATGCGCAGGCACCGTCGATGGCCTCACATCGTGGAACAGAGGGGAGGAATTCGCTTCGCTTGGGATCGGCCATTTCATCTGGTATCCCGGCAAGCCCGGCCCCTTTGAAGAAAGCTTTCCAAAACTTGCCGCCTATCTTGCCCAGTCCGGAGTCAAGGTGCCCTCCTGGATGCTGGGAACCTGCCCGTGGAAAACACGGGCTGAGTTCATGGCGGATTTTCAGAGTCCACGGATGAAGGAGCTTCGCAAGATGCTGCACGACACTGTCGCCCTGCAGGCGCGGTTTGCCGCGCTACGCATGGAGCAATCCCTGCCGAAGATGCTGGCCGCTGCGCCAGCGAGCGCGAGGGAAAAGGTTCGCACGAATTTTTACCGTGTTGCCGCCGAGCCTCTCGGGCTTTATGCGCTCATGGATTATGTCAATTTCAAGGGTGAGGGGATCTCTTCGACTGAACGCTACAATGGCCAGGGATGGGGGCTTTTGCAGGTGCTGGAAACCATGCCTACGACAGGACCTGCCCTGCCTGCCTTTTCCAAGGCTGCGGATGAGTTGCTCACTCTTCGCGTGAAAAATTCCCCTCCCGCCCGCTTTGAAGCCAAGTGGTTACTCGCTTGGAGGAATCGGTTGCAGACCTATTTGAAGTAAGGAGGATCGATCCGAAAAAAATGTTGCTTTAGGGTGCCAATGATATACTGAACATATGTTCAGTTATGTTAACGGAGCGCCAAAAAGCCATACTTGAGTTCGTCAGGCAACAGACGGAGAAGGGAGTTTCCCCCACGGTGCGGGAAATCGCCCGACACTTCGGCTTTGCCTCCACGAATGCCGTCCATAGCCATCTCCAGCTTCTGGAGAAAAAGGGCGAGCTTCGTCGCGAAGCTGGTCGCACGCGCAATATCGTCCTGAACCGTCCCAAGTCCCCCGAACCGTCCGCTCTGCGAGATTCATTGCAGAGCTTCACTTCCCGCATCGTGGAGGTGCCTCTTCTGGGAATGATTCCTGCCGGACTCCCCGATTCCATGGACTTATCATCGGATCGTTACGTGGCCGTCGATTCCGCTATGATTCCGCTGCCTCCTGCAGATCGCACGTTTGCCTTGGAAGTCCGAGGCGATTCCATGATCGAGGCCGGGATTCTGGACCGCGACATCGTTATTCTGGAAGTCACTCCCCCTCGCCATCGCGATATCGTGGCGGCCCTCATAGACGGAGACACCACTCTCAAGCGCTACCTGCTTCAGGCCGAGGGTCCCTTTCTCCGTGCCGAGAACCCCGAGTATCCGGATCTCATTCCGGCTCAGGAACTGATCATTCAGGGAGTTTTCCGTGCTCTCATCCGTATCAACCGCGCCCGTCTATGAAAAGGTCCACCACCGCCCGTAAACCCCGTCGCCTCGACTCCTCCTCCCGGGGAGGGGATCTCTGGCAATGGGCAGAGCAACGCTCCGCCCAGGAGAGCTCCCGCACGATCGCCTGCTTTCAAGAGGAACCGACGCCCCGCCCGGGACTACTCTCTTCCCTGCGCCAGACTCTGAAAACGGCCTTTGGAAATCCCGAGGAGGAACTCTCCCCGGTTACACCTCCCGCCGTGGCCAGTTCGTCCGACGATCCATTCTGACGCTTTCCTGCTTCCCGATGGCGGGTTTAGCGGCTAGTTTTCCCGCCATCTATGTCAAGTTTGTTTGGAGAGGTCTTTCGGATATCCACTTGGGGCGAGTCCCATGGAGGAGGAGTCGGTGTGGTCATTGACGGCTGTCCGCCCCGCATCACACTATCCGAAGCCGATATTCAGCCGGAACTCGATCGTCGCCGTCCCGGCCAGAGCGATATCGTTACCCCTCGTAAGGAAGCCGATAAATGCCGCATTCTTTCTGGTGTCTTTCAGGGCCAGACTTTGGGTACGCCCATTTGTGTGGCTGTCGATAATACCGACGCCCGGCCCGAGGCCTATAGCGAGATGCAGACCATGTTTCGCCCCTCGCATGCGGACTATACCTATCAGGCCAAGTACGGCATTCGGAATTGGGAGGGTGGGGGACGTTCTTCCGCCCGCGAGACTATCGGTCGTGTCGCCGCTGGTGCTGTAGCCAGGAAGGTCCTCGCTGGTATTTATCCAAATATCGAGATCCTCGCCTACATCGTTCGCATCCACGATATCGAGGCGACCATCGATCCTGCCACGGTCACTTCCGAGGCCATTGAGTCCAATGCCGTCCGTTGCCCGGACCCCGTGGCCGCAGCCGCCATGATCGAGCGGATTAAGCAGGTTCGTTCCCAGGGAGATTCCGTGGGAGGCGTGCTGGAGTGTGTGATTCGCGGCGTGGGTGCCGGTCTCGGGGAGCCCGTTTTTGACAAACTCGATGCGGATCTGGGCAAGGCCATGCTGAGCCTGCCTGCCACGAAGGGGATCGAATTCGGCAGTGGCTTCGACGGTTCCCGCCTGAGGGGTTCAGAGCACAACGATGCCTTCGTCCTCAAGGACGGAAAGGTCGCCACCGCCACCAATCGCTCCGGCGGCATTCAGGGCGGTATTTCAAATGGCGAGCCCATCTTCTTCCGCATCGCCTTCAAGCCCACGGCGACCATTGCCCAGAAGCAGCAGACGGTCACCGTCGAGGGAAAGGAAGCCGAACTCGCCGCCCGTGGTCGTCATGATCCCTGCGTACTCCCTCGTGCTGTTCCCATGGTCGAGGCCATGGCTGCTCTCGTGCTCTGCGATCACGCCTTGCGTCAACGCGCGCAAAATGGCCTGTGAATAGTCTCCCCGCCGAAGCTTCACCTCAGTGGCAGGGAGTCATCTTTCTCTGCTCTGCCGTCTTTATCCTCTGGGAATTCTGGAGGGGATGGCGTGCTGGTGTCGTGAGGTCGGGGATCAATCTCGTCGCTCTCTTCCTGTCCGGCGTGCTCGGCCTGCTTGCCGGACAGACAGCCGCATCCGTCTTTGGCGGAACGAATGGCTTGGCCGGGCTCTTCGTCGGGCTCGGTGTCGGCAGTGTCACCGCCATGGTCGTCTTCGTGCTGATCTGGTTTCTGAGTAGTGTTCTCTTTAAACGGACCGACCATCAGGCCGGCGGCCTCCTGAAGTTTTTCTGGGGCTTGGGCGGAGGCTTCTTCGGTCTCCTCACGGCTCTCATGATCCTATGGAGCGGGATATCCATGATCCGGGCCATGGGGACTCTTGCTGAAGCTCAGACCGAGGTGGCGCGGGAAAAATCCCGCCAAGTCTCGAAGCTCGCCACCGGCATGGTCACCCTGAAGGAATCTCTGGAGCTAGGCCCGACCGGGGAATTCATCGAGTCCATCGATGTCATGCCGGATGACGTTTACACTCTCATCCGCGATGTCTCCGTGCTGTCCTCCGATGAGACCTCCATGGTGCGGTTTTCCGAGTATCCCGGTATTCAAGACATCATGGCTCATCCGAAGATGATCGAACTGCTCAATGATCCCGACATCGTGCAAGCCGCCCAGAATAAGAATTTTCTCGCCATCGTCGGTAATAAAAATTTGCGAGCCGCCCTCGAAGACCCCACGCTCGTCGAGCAACTCCAAAAAATAGACCTGCGCGCTGCGCTGAATTTTGCCATGAAGAAGGCTTCCCCCAAGCCTTCGCCCACACCCTCACATCTTCCATGAAAGACTACATCGCTACCATCGGACTTGAAGTTCACGTCCAGTTGAAAACCCGGACCAAAATGTTTTGCTCCTGCAAGGTGGAATACGGAGCCCCTCCGAATACGAATGTCTGCCCGGTCTGTCTCGGTCTCCCTGGTGCTCTGCCTGTCATGAATGAAGAGGCTCTTCGCCTCACGGCTCTCGCCGGCCTCATGCTGGGGTGCGAGATTCCCGAGATCTGCAAGTTTGACCGGAAGAACTACTTCTACCCCGACATGCCGAAGAATTATCAGATCAGTCAGTACGATCTGCCGCTCTGCCTCGGCGGTGCAGTCCCCCTGCACACTTTGGCTTACCCAAAGGACGTCCAGAAATCCATCGCCACTCCAGATAAGAAGATCAAGCTCACCCGTATTCACCTGGAGGAAGACGTCGCAAAGAGCTTCCACATGGAGAGTTCCACCGGTATCGATTTCAACCGCGCGGGCACGCCTCTCCTTGAGATCGTCAGTGAGCCGGACATTGCCAGCGCCGAGGAGGCCTTTGCCTATCTCACCGTGCTTCAGCAGGTTATGATCTACGGTGGCATCAGTGACGCCGATATGGAGAAAGGTCAGCTCCGTTGTGACGTGAATATCTCCGTCCGCCCTGCCGATACGGACAAGTGGGGCACCAAGATCGAGGTGAAGAATCTGAACTCCATCTCCGGAGTCCGTCGTGCGCTGCTGTTTGAGATTCCCCGCCAGATCGAGGCCCTTGAGGCCGGTCAGACCCTCCAGCAGGAGACCCGTCGCTGGGATGATGCTCGTGGAGAGACAACTCTCATGCGGATCAAAGAGAGCGCCCACGATTACCGCTATTTTCCCGATCCTGATCTGCTTCCCGTGAAAACAGCTATTCTCGTCGAGGCCGCACAGGCTCGCAAACCTGAGCTGCCTTGGGAGAAGCGCGCCCGCTATGTTGCGGATTTCGGCGTCACGGACTATGATGCCTCTGTGCTCGCTGATGATCTGGCTTTGGCAGGTTACTTTGAAGAAGCCGCTGCTCAGGCGTCGAAGCCCAAGTCTATTGCCAACTACATCCTCAATGACTTGCAGAGTGCGCTTTCCTCCGCAGGCATTCACATCTCGGAGTCTCCTCTGAAACCGTCGGCCTTGGGCGAGCTCGCCACTCTCGTCGAGAGCGGCAAGATCAACTCGAAGCAAGGCAAGGAAGTCTTCGCCGAGATGTTCTCCACCGGCAAGACCGCCTCGGTCATCGTGAAGGAAAAAGGCCTTGAGCAGGTTAGCGACACCTCAGCCATCGAGACTCTCGCCGACGAGGTCATCGCAGCGAATCCCGGCCCCGCCTCGGATTTCCGGGCTGGCAAGGTAGCGGCCTTGAATTTCCTCAAAGGCCAGCTCATGAAACTTTCCAAAGGTAAGGCCAACCCCCAACTCGCTGGTGAAATCCTCGAGAAACGCCTCAATGCCGGATCGTAATACCCCCCGCTCGTGAAACATAGGCTCTCTCCGGAGAGCACTTGGCTAAAATAGGTGGAAAAACCGAATTTTCTTGATTGTTTCCTGATTATTAGAAAAACTAATACCGTAATTAAACGATAAGAAAATATGAGTGTTGCTTCAGAAAAGAAAATCCACCCGAAGACGAACAATCAAGCGCTCCTTGAATGGGTCGATGAGATTGCCGCCTTGTGTGAACCCGATGCCATTGAATGGGCGGATGGTTCAAAGGAAGAGTATGATCGCCTTTGCGATCTCATGGTAAAAGGCGGCACTTTCCGTAAGCTGAACCCCGAGAAGCGTCCGAATAGCTACCTCTGCTGGTCGGACCCGGGCGATGTGGCTCGCGTCGAGGACCGTACTTACATTTGCAGCCGCCGTCAGCAGGACGCCGGCCCGACCAACAACTGGATCAATCCCGAGGAGATGCGGACCACTCTGAATGGCCTTTTCAAGGGCTGTATGAAGGGCCGTACCATGTACGTCATCCCCTTCAGCATGGGACCGCTTGGATCCCCCATCTCGCACATCGGTGTGGAGATCACGGATTCACCTTACGTGGTCGTCAACATGCGCATCATGACCCGCATGGGAGACGCCGTCCTGAAGGTTCTCGGCGATGATGGGAAGTTCATTCCCTGTGTGCACTCCGTTGGTGCTCCCCTGGCTGCCGGCCAGAAGGATGTGCCATGGCCCTGCAACAAGGAGACCAAGTACATTGTCCACTTCCCCGAGAGCCGCGAGATCTGGTCCTACGGCAGCGGATACGGTGGCAACGCTCTTCTTGGTAAGAAGTGTTTCGCTCTCCGCATCGCTTCGTGTATGGCCCGTGAGGAAGGCTGGATGGCTGAGCACATGCTCATCCTCGGAGTGGAATCCCCGGATGGTAAGAAGACCTACGTGGCCGCTGCCTTCCCGAGCGCCTGCGGTAAGACAAACTTCGCCATGCTCATTCCTCCGGCTGGATTCGACGGCTGGAAGGTGACCACCATCGGTGACGACATCGCCTGGATCAAGCCGGGCCCGGATGGCCGCCTCTACGCGATCAATCCTGAGGCTGGTTACTTCGGTGTCGCTCCCGGCACAAATGCCCAGAGCAATGAGAATGCCATGAAGTCCTGCGAAAAGGACACCATCTTTACCAACGTGGCCCTCACTCCTGATGGCGATGTCTGGTGGGAAGGCATCGGCACTCCCGCTCCCGCCGGCCTTATCGACTGGCACGGCAATCCTTGGACTCCCGAGAGCAAGGACAAGGCCGCTCACCCGAACAGCCGCTTCACTGCTCCCATGCAGAATAATCCGGCCCTCGCTCCGGAAGCCAACGATCCCGCTGGTGTGCCGATCGATGCCATCATCTTTGGCGGACGTCGCGCTACCACCATGCCGCTCGTCTTCCAGGCCTTCAACTGGGTGCACGGTGTTTACATCGGCGCCACAGTGGGCTCCGAGATGACTGCCGCCGCCGTCGGTGGTGCCGGTCAGGTGCGTCGTGACCCGATGGCCATGCTGCCCTTCTGTGGTTACAACATGGGCGACTACTTCAACCACTGGCTCGACATGCGCCGCAAGGTGAAGGTCCTGCCCCGTATCTTCCACGTGAACTGGTTCCGCAAGGACGAGAACGGCAAGTTCCTCTGGCCTGGATTCGGTGAGAACATGCGTGTCCTCAAGTGGATCATCGAGCGCTGCCGTCACGGTGCGCACGCCCTCGAGACCTCGGTGGGCTGGGTCCCAACTTATGAGGACCTCGACATGAAGGGAATTGAGAACGAAATCACTCCGGAAGCCTTTGAGAAGCTCCAGCTTCTCGACCGGAATGACTGGCAGAAGGAACTCGTCATGCAGGATGAGCTCTTCTTCAAGCTCTACTCAAACCTGCCAAAGGAACTCGTCTTCCAACGCGAGTTGCTCATGTCCAGGCTCTAAGAGAGTACATTAAATCCCTGTTTTTGGTTAGGGTTGTTGGCGGGCCGCCTTGCGCAAGTGAGGCGGCCCGTCACATTTTTTACCTGCAATCACAGGAATCCGTTTAAGTTAGCACGGCTCCGTGGATGGGGGGAGGGGAGGATGCTGGATTATCGAGAGGGGAGGCTCTTCAGGCTCTGAAGGAAGGCGACCACCTTCAAGTCATCCCCATGGGAAGACCAGACCGCCCGCAGGAAATCGGCGGGATGCACTCCATTGTCCCGGAAAAATCGGCGATCTCCGCCGCACCCGTACATGATATCGTGGCAGAGTCCTCCATTGAGAAAGCAAGTCGCCTTCCGCAGGATGCGCGGTAGCCACACGATTCCCTCCAGAGAGTCCGTCTTGGGAGGGAGTTGAGCAGAGGAAATTTCTTCCGTGCTGGTGACGCCCTGCTGCTCGTAGAGGAAGTAATCCCGCCGCGCGGCCGCGACGAGGAGGAAGGTTTCCCAGTCTGGCTCGCCATATTTTACCAGATCCTCGGCGTAATCATAGACCGTGATTGGGCGCAGTCCGATGGAAGCCAGGAACTTCACCTCGTCCTCGGTGAAATACGAGGGGAGGTCGCGGTTTCCAGATTGGTAGAGAGACACGGCCTTTTCATGGGCCGCACGGAGCTGGAGAGTCCAAGCATTGAATTCCATATCGGCTGGCAATAGAGCACGGAACCACTCCTCTTGCCAGTCCGGGCCAGCGAAAACCCGCATTCCAGCAGGAAAATCCTCTTTCTTTCGCAGAACATCTTTTTGACGCATCGTTTTGCTTGATGAAGATGCCGTAAAACTGAGAGAAACAGGAACGATGTCAGCCGTCGCAGAAGCCACCACCCGTCAAGCCGACCAAGTCACCGCCGACTTTGAAGCAGAGATTGATGAGATTGTTACCCATTATCCTGTTTCGAAGCGCAGTGCCTCCCTGCCTTTGCTCCATTATTGGCAGAACCACTTCGGTTATGTCGATGATAGCGGGATCGAATGGATCGCCGCCAAGCTGGAACTCCAGCCTGTAAATATTTACGAACTCGTCACTTTCTACCCTTGGTTCCGCCGTCAAGCCGCGGGCAAGACGATCATTCGCGTCTGCCGGACCCTCGCCTGCGCTCTCGCAGGGGGATACGATATCAAGGAGAAGTTCTGTTCCGCCGTGGGTCTCGATCCCCACTGCGAGCATCATGGTTATGGAGAGGCTCCTCCCACCACGGAGGATGGGAAGTTCAGCGTCGAGTTCGTGGAGTGCCTGGCCAGTTGTGGCAGTGCTCCTGTCGCCCTCGTGAATGACGATCTTCACGAGAAGATCACCCCCGAAGCCGTCAAAGCCATCGTAGAGCAATACAAATGACCGCCACACCTTTTGTCATGCCGGCTCCTCATCCGAAGGAACGCCGCATCATTTTTGAGAACATCAGCAAGCCCGGCTACGATGCCTCCATCGACACCTATCTGGCCCATGGTGGTTACGACTCCCTGAAAAAAGCCCTCGGCATGAAGCCCTCCGAGATCATCGATCTCATGAAGGCCTCAAATCTCCGCGGACGTGGCGGTGCCGGCTTCCCCTGCGGAGCCAAGTGGAGCTTCATCCGCTACGACGATGGCAAGCCTCACTACATCGTCGTCAATGGTGACGAATCCGAGCCCGGCACCTTCAAGGATCGCTACATCCTGCACTACGATCCGCATCAGCTTATCGAGGGACTTGTCAGCGCAGCTTACGCGACGAATACCCATCTTTGCTACATCTACATCCGCTGCGAATTCCCGCATGCGGCCAGGATCGTCTGGAATGCCATCAAGGAAGCCCGTGCTCGTGGCTTCGTAGGTAAGAATATCCTTGGCTCCGGCTTTGACTGCGACATCTACGTCCATCAGGGTGCCGGTGCCTACATCTGCGGTGAGGAGACCAGCCTTCTGGAGTCTCTCGAGGGCAAGCGTCCCTATCCCCGCATCAAGCCGCCTTACTTCCCCGCCGTGCTCGGTCTCTACATGAAGCCGACGATCGTGAATAACGTGGAGACCATCTGCCATGTGAAGCACATCCTTCGCCTCGGCGCTGAGGAGTACACCAAGATGGGCACTCCCGGCGACGGTGGTACCCGTACCATGTGCGTCAGCGGCGACGTGATGAAGCCCGGCTTTTACGAGCTTCCCGCCGGTGCCGTCACCTTGGGTGAACTCATCTTCGATATCTGCGGCGGTCTCAAACCCGGGCGCACCCTCAAGGCCGTCATCCCTGGTGGAAGTTCCGCCAAGGTCCTCCGCGCCGGGGAGGTCTTCAAGATCAAGGTCAAGGGCGCTGATGGCAACATGGTGGACAAGGAGCTTCCTCTCCTCGACGTCGTCATGGACGCCGGTACGCTGGCTTCCGTCGGTACGATGGTCGGCTCCGGTGGTGTCATGGTCATGGACGACACCCGCGAGATGGTCTGGGCGCTGAACAATCTGAACCAATTCTACGCCCACGAGAGCTGCGGTCAATGTACTCCCTGCCGCGAAGGCAGCCTCTGGATGTCGAAGATCACCACCCGCATGCTCGATGGCGGATCCCAGGGCAACGACCCGAAGCTCCTCAAAAACGTGGCCGACAACATCGCCGGCCGCACCGTCTGCGCCTTTGGCGAAGCCTGCTCCTGGCCCACCCAGAGCTTCCTCGCCAAGTTCCCGGAAGAGTTCGACGCCATCGCCACCTCGGGTACCACCAAGCCCGAGCCAGTCGCCGCGCATTAATTTCCGGTTACTGCACAATCTCAGCTGAGGTTTCTTTTACGGGAACTGTGATTTCATCGCAGTTCCCGTTTTTGTGGTGATTTTTAAAGGGTGAAAATGGGATTGCGACCTATCAAAGGGTGAATGACATTACCTTTTGATGGCCTCCAATCCCAAACCGCGACGGAGCAAACCCAAGCCCATCGTCCACGCCATTCAGATCTACGATCATGAGAAGTACGGCTACCCTTTGGCCGTATTTGAAGGAGTGGGTCAGTTTCAGGATATTGCGAAGGGCGACACCATGGATGGAGGTTGCTGGCCTTCGATCAACGGGAATTCCAACTACGCCAGGATCTATCGCGTGGTTTCAATCCGACACACTCTGAAAACGGAGAGCGATGGCACCGTCAAGCACCTCAAGACTCTCTTCGTTGAGGCCGTCGTTCCTGCGGCGAAATCGATCTTGCGATAGCGCGCCTACCGTCCTCGCAATAAAAAAGAAACCCGCCAAGTCCGGAAGTGCCGAACATGACGGGGTAAAACTTCCCTCAGAGTCTGATTTTTAGATTCCCGAGCCCTGCTCGACGTTGGGCGTCGAGTTGGTAGCCGCAATGGCCGAGATATCTACGGAAAACTCAAAGAGTTGGCGAAGCGAGTCTTCACGGCTCAACTCGCCCGTGGCCAGTTCGAGATCGGGCTTCTCGGGAGCCTCGTATGGTGAGGTGAGTCCCGTGAAGTTACTGATCTCACCCGCACGAGCGCGTTTGTAGAGGCCGCGAGGATCGCGATCTTCGCACACGGCGAGCGGAGCATTTACGAAAACCTCGGCAAATGGCACCCCGTCGCGGCCGCAGATTTCACGTACCTTGTCGCGGTCAGCGCGGAAGGGCGAGATGAGTGAGCAGATGACTACGAGTCCCGCTTCAGCCATGAGCTTGGCCGTTTCACCGGCGCGGCGGATATTCTCAGAGCGATCTTCCGGCGTGAAGCCGAGATTCGAGCACAGGCCGTGGCGGAGATTGTCTCCATCCAGAATGGTGCTGGAGATGCCCCGGCGATGCAGTTGGTGATCGAGTCCTGTGGCAAGAGTGGATTTGCCGGACCCGGAGAGACCGGTGAGCCAGATGACCACCCCACGATGGCCGAAGTGCTCGGCCCGCGCCTCGCGTGTAACGGGACTGACCGTCCACGTGATATTGTCACTTGTGATGGACGGATCGCCCGAACCATAGTCAGCCTCGCGGACGATGCCCCCGCCTCCGATGCGCTTACCGGTCACGATGACGAAGCGACCAGTCTCGTTGATTCGGTCATGGCGATCAAAGGCGACTGGCTTCCGCGCACGGATACGCACGTCAGCGACTTCGTTTTTCTGAATTTGTGTCGATGTGCCTTCCTTGGTTTCCAAGCTGGAGGAGTCAAGGATACGCACGATTTCCACGAGGCGTGCTTCCACGCTCTGGGTGCCCATCTTGAGTGTGAAGGGTCGATTCAGAGTCAAGGGCTCTTCTTGCAGCCAGAAAAGGCTGGCGTGGATTTCCCTGGCCTCCGAAGGCCCGTCTCCAGGGATCGAGCCGATCTGACCACGTTCCACGAAGATCTGTTCTTCCAAGGTAATCGCGATGGATTCGCCAGGACCACCCTGAGTGGGAGTTTCTTTGGCAGCCCAGTTCTCGATGGTCTTGATGCGGCTCCGCTTACCATCAGGCCAGAACATGATGTCCTGACCGACTTTCAAGCGACCGGTCTCGATGCGCCCAGCCAAAATGCGACGCTCATCAAAGCGGTAGATATCCTGCAAGATCAGTCGCAGGGGCAGACCTTCCGGAGGCGCGGGTTGGTCAAAGGTATCGAGAGCTTCCAGGATGGCCGGGCCATTGTACCAAGGCATCTCGGTGCTCTGCTTGGTGATGTTCTCGCCCAGCTTGGCAGAGATGGGGATGAAGTGCTGCGGCACGATGCGGAGCTTCTTCAGAAATTCCGTATATTCACTCCGCACGCTTTCAAAGCGCTTCTGGTCGTAGCCGACGAGATCCATCTTGTTCACCGCGATGGCGATGCGGCGGATGCCGAGCAGGGAGAGTAGGTATGCGTGACGCTTTGATTGCTCTTGGATGCCCTCGTTGGCATCGATCAGCAGGATGGCGGCATCAGCGCTGGCCGCTCCGGTGACCATGTTTTTGAGGAATTCCTTGTGACCCGGAGCATCGATGATCACGTACTCCCGCTTCGAGGTGCGGAAGGGAAGTTGTGTCGTGTCGATGGTGATATTCTGAGCCTGCTCTTCCAGCAGAGCATCGAGAAGGAATGCGAACTCGAAGTCCATCCCCTCGGCCTCACTAGCCTTGCGGATCTGCTCAACCTTGCCCTCGGGAAGGGAGTTCGTGTCATGGAAAAGTCGCCCGATGAGGGTCGATTTGCCATGGTCCACATGCCCCACAATGACGATGCGGAGCTTTTGGGCAAGGGAATGAATTGAGGGAGTGGTGACAGGTTTTTCGGAAAGTTCGGCGCTCATGTGAGAGAGAGGATGTCGCGGTCTTGGGACCAGTTGGAGAGTTGAGGTCGGCCGACCGATCCCGGCGGCATTGCCGTGGGGAAGAAGGTCGGATTCACGCCCGGGCAGTCTTACATGAAGCCCTTGGCGCGGAGTTTCTGCATGGCATTGCGCTCATGGTGGTCTTGCGCGCGTCCAGCACGTTCGCTGGTGCGTGTGACCTTCAACTCGGCAATGATCTCATCGATATTGGAAGCAGCGCTCTCGATCGGCTTTGTGATCGGCCAGCACCCGAGCGAGCGGTAGCGGTACATCTTCCCGTCCTCACCCTTGCGGGCGTAGTACATGCTGGGAATCGGGATGTTTTCGCGCTCGATATAGCTCCAGATATCCACTTCCGTCCAGTCCAGCAGCGGTTGCACACGGATGTGCTCACCGGGATCGACGGCGGTTGTGAATTGATTCCAAAATTCCGGCGGCTGGTCCTTGTAGTCCCATTCAAACTCGGCATTACGAGGCGAAAAATACCGCTCCTTTGCACGGGTGGAGTCTTCGTCACGGCGGATACCCGTGATCAGGGCGTCGAATTTCCGCTCTCCCATCACCTGCTGCAATGCGACGGTCTTGAGTTCGTGAGTGACCGTGACAGGATCATGAGTCTCATAGCCGACGGAGGAGGTGTAAGCTCCCCGGCCCGCCCGAGCGTCCTCGTTGATCTTCACGATCAGTTCGAGGTCATACTCCTTCTGTGCCCATGAGCGGAATTCCAGCATCTCCGGAAATTCATAGGTCGTATCGATGTGCAAAACGGGGTAGGGGATCTTGCCGCAGAAGGCTTTTTTTGAGAGCCAGATGAGCACGTTGGAATCCTTGCCCATGCTCCACGGCATGCACAAATTGGAAAAGCTATGATAGGCTTCCCGCAATATATAAACGCTCTGTGCTTCCAGTTGGTCGAGATGGTCCATGTGTAAACGCCCACTAAATCAGTAGTTATTTCACGAGCCAACAAGAAATTTGCCCGGAGACAGATTTTTTGGTGATGGAAAAAATCGAAAATTCTCCGCGATTACAGAGGTTTGTCTTGAGATTTTTCCGATTGAGAGTTGATTGACTACACCGCCCTCTGTATCTGCCTTTTCCAAAAGGGCGGCTCGCACATGAGAGCACATTACGACTATTCCCGGAAAAGAGGAGACGGCTATCACGCGGTCAAGCGTCGTGAAAAGCTGCAGATCTTTTTATTACTTCTGATCGGAGGCTCGATCCTGGGATTTCTGATTTATCTGCTGCTCACACGCTAGCCAGTGCGTGCAATCCGGTCTTTGATTCGATCTCGGGAAGCCTTACACAGACTGTCCTCATGCTGCCCGAAATTCTGACTGCTGTTCCCGGCCCGCTTTCCCGATCCTACGCCGATAAACTTGCTCGTTTCGAGGCGCGCACCGTCACATGGATGTCGGAAGATTTCCCCATATTCTGGGAACGTGCTGAGGGGACAAATGTCTGGGATGTCGACGGGAATCGTTTTCTGGATCTCACGGGTGCCTTCGCCGTTGCCAGTTTGGGGCATTCTGCTCCTGTCTTGCGAGAGGCTCTTTTGAAACAAGCTCGGTCGCTTTTGCATGTCATGGGCGACGTGCATCCCGCTTCCGGCAAAGCCGACCTCTGCGAGGCTCTCAGTGCCATTACCTTTGAGCGTTGGGGAGTGGGGACGGGGAAGACGTTCCTCACGAACTCCGGTTCCGAAGCCGTGGAGGCAGCTCTCAAGACCGCTCTTCTCTCTACGGGCAAACCCGGCGTCATCTCTTTTACCGGCGGATATCACGGCCTCGGCTATGGCGCCCTGGAGGCGGGCGGCCAATCTTATTTTCGCGATCCCTTTCTCTCTCAACTTGGGCGCTTCGCTGTGACTGTTCCTTATCCTACCTGTTCCCGGTGTTCACCAGATTCAGGACACAGCGAGAAATTCGCGAAATGCCCTGAGGGTTGCCTCATTCGTACCGAGGAAGCTATTCGTTCGCATATCCGCGAACGAGAGGTTGGCTGCATTCTTGTGGAGCCAATTCAAGGCAGGGGAGGGGAAATCGTACCCCCGCGCGAGTTTTTGCCCATGCTGCGTCGGATCTGCGATGAGGAGAAAATCCTCCTCATCTTGGATGAAATCTACACCGGCTTTCATCGCACCGGAGCTTTCTTCGCTTGCGACCACTCCCAAGTCGTACCCGACCTTATTTGCCTGGGGAAAGCTCTCACGGGAGGTTTTCCTCTAGCAGCTTGTGTGGGGAGAGCTGAAGTCATGGACGCCTGGCCTTCCTCAAAAGGGGAGGCTCTCCATACCAGTACCACTTTGGGAAATCCCCTTGGCTGTGCCATGGCTCTGGCATCCATCAAGGAGCACTTGAGGCCTGAAACCCGGGATATGGCCCATCAAGCAGGTCTTTCTTTCAGAAAGGCCCTTTCCAATCTCAACTCACAGCGTATTGGAAAAATTCGCGGTCTGGGTCTCATGCTAGGGATGGAGCTGGTTACAGCCGAGGGAAAGCCTGACGGCACGCTTGTGGGCCAGATCATGCTTCAAGGCCTCAAAGATGGCCTCATCCTCCTCGGCGGTGGACCAGCCGGCAATGTGCTGTCCTTTTCACCTCCCTTTACGCTCAACGAGGAGGAAATCTCCTTCGTGGCGGGAAAACTTCAGGAGTACTTGATATCCTTGCCCGGCTCCATCTCGTAGTCGAGCGCCAGACGGGCCGTGATATTCGGTTTGATGACCTCTTCGACGAATTTCACGTGGACCGAGTCCTTCATGTAGAGTCCCAGCTTGTCGAGAGATTCGATTTCCACAGCTAGGAAAAAAGGCCACTCACTGCCACTCTCCACGTTCTTACCGCAGCGGACGCTGAGGACTTCGGGGATTTTGAGGAGCTGCATGCGCGTTTCACGCATCATCCATTCCACTTTTTCCTCATCCACATGAGGCTGCAATTTGAAAAGGACCAAGTGATGGATCATAAAATCTATTTAGAGCTCCACTCCAGGGCACCCTTCTTGATGGCATAGATGTAGCCAAAGAGGAGGATCAGGATGAAAAGCAGCATTTTCCAGAAAATGCCGGGACCGAAATCCGCAACGAATTCCTGAAATACCACCGCCCATGGGTACATGAAGACAATCTCGATATCAAAAAGGATGAATAGCATCGCCACCAGGTAGAACTTCACGCTGAAGCGTGGCTGTGGCCCTGCCTCGGGGATGACGCCGCATTCGTATGCTGTATCCTTGGTGGGATTTCTCTTTCCTGCTCTTCCCAGTATGATATTGGCAAGCATGGCGACCGTGGCAAATCCGACGGCCACGATGACATGCAGAAGCATGGGAAGGTAATCACTGATCATTGCCCCTCTTTGCTAGCGGAGACACCCGTCTGCGGCAACTTGGAAAAGTGAGTTTTCTTCAGAAAATGAAAACCTTTGCCTTGCGTATTGAGACGCAATCTCATTTTATGTCCCGCATGTTTGGTCCGCTTATGTGCAGGGAAGAGTATTTGAAGGCTCGGGAGATCGTTGCAGGTCGTAAAATCCCTACCTCTTCGACCCTCTCATGAGTTCTGAGGGCTTTTCCCTCGTGCAGGAGGATGAGGATTTACGTGTCTGCTGGCACGATTTCCAAGGCTCTCAAACGATGCCCTCCTTGGGCGAAAAGTTGCAGGGATGGCTGGAAGTCTGTGTGAATTTCTCCGGCCAGGCCCGCGTGGCTCTTGGTAAATCCGGGAAATTTGACATCTCTCCCGGTACCGTGGCTCATTATATCCGTCCGGCTTCAGAGTGTCTGGATCGCATGGATAGCGGGAAGGACCCCCATCGCTACCTGAGCCTTCATATGTCCCGTGCCTGGCTGAAGCATCTTGTTGCCGGTCAGCATACTCACGCGACTAGTGTGATACAGGGGTTCTTGGAGAACCGCCGTTCCGCTCGTACCGCCCATATCGCAGGCATGGATGACAGTGTGAAGGGCATCGCCCAGCAACTGGCCTCCCCGAGTATTGCGGCTTCTGCCCGTCCTCTTTGGGTGCGCGCAAAGGTCCTGGAGATCGCCTCTCATGTGTTCTTTCCTCAGGAAACGACGTCGGCGGAGTTCTTCTGCCATCGCCAAAAACGCGTAGCCCGTGAGCGTGTGGATCGCGTCATTGCTGCCTTGCAGCGTGATTTGGAAAATCCTCCCACTCTTCAGGCTCTCGGTCGCGAGGTGGGATGCAGTCCTTTCTATATAAGTCGCGTTTTCTCGGAAGAGAAGGGCATGACCATCTCCCGCTATCTCCGTAAACTCCGACTCGATAAAGCCGCGGAACTCCTGCGCACCGGCAACTACAATGTCACCGAGGCCGCCATGGCGGTCGGTTACTCCAGCCTGAGCCATTTTTCAAAGGCCTTCGCCGAGCAGTTCGGTGCCTGCCCCTGCGTATTCCCGCTCGCCACACACTGATTCCTGTCGATTTAGACAGGACTCCCGGTGCGGAGAGCGGTGTAATAATCCAGTTTCTATCCGGTGGTACGCAGTCCGCTCGCGATCGCGTTGATCGAGAGGAGGACTTTAGGCAACAGGCGCTCGGCCTCCGCTGGGGCATCCGTGCGGGCCGCTCTCCACTTTTTGAGAAGCTCGATCTGTTGCTCGTGCAGGATGCGCAAGGCATGATCCCGCAGCCTCAGAGTCTTGAGCATACGCGGACGACGCTGATCCAGACTGCCTCCGAAGAGCTCGGCCATCATGCGATTCGTGCGGTCGTATTCCGCGATCACGAGATCCAGAATGGCTGAGCGGTCCCCTTCGTTGGGTACCAGCCCGGCATATCGGGTCATGATTTCCTTGTCTGCACTGGCGATGTTCGTCTCGACATTCGTCAGCACGTAATAGAGCAAGGGCGACTTTTTGAGGTGTTTCTGAAGGGTGGCCAGCGCGCCGGGCTGCGACTGCACCAGCGTTTCCAGAGCAGTGCCCACCCCGTACCAGCCGGGCAGGTAATATCGGCTCTGATTCCAACTGAAGACCCATGGGATCGCACGAAGATCGGCTAGTGTCCGTTGCCCTGTTCGCCGCGAGGGACGCGAGCCGATACTGCTGATCTCCAAGGCATCGATGGGCGTGGCACTGGAGTAAAAGGGCATGAACTCCGGCATTTGAATCAATGCTGTGTAAGCTTCTTTACTGCTGGATGCCAGGAGGCTCCACAAGTGATCCATGTCTTGATCGACAGGCGACGGGCGCTGCTCCAGCACGGAGAAGCCGGTCACACCTGCCATCAGGAGCTCAAGATTGTAAGTGGCAGTAACGAGATTGGAATATTTCTGGGCAATGGTCTCGCCTTGTTCCGTCAGGCGCACGTCACCCTGGATGGAGCCATGGGGCAAGGCCCCGAGGAAACGATGAGTCGGACCCGCTCCACGGCTGATCGTGCCGCCACGACCATGGAAGAATCGGATCTTCACACCATGATCTTCGCCGACCCTTGCAATCGCCGACTGAGCCTCATTCAGAGCCCACTGGCTGGAAAGAATTCCGCAGTCCTTGTTGCTGTCGCTGTAGCCGATCATCACCTGCTGAATCGGCTTCGAATGTGGGAGCGAGAGGACCTTCGTCCGGTCGGTCTGGTGATAGATCAGGCTTCGCTTGGTGACCGGGTGCGAGAGGAAGGCATCGATAAGCGTTGCGCTCTTTTCCAAGTCATCGAGGGTTTCAAAGAGCGGCACCACGGGAATCGTGCAGACCAGCCCTTCCGGGGTCCACTTCATCAGGCCGGCTTCGCGAGCCAGCAGATAGACTACGTAAAGATCGGACAACTGCCGTGTCATGCTCACGATGAGGGAGCCGATGCCTCCGCGTCCATAGCTGCGGATGTGACGTCTTAATATCCCGTAACATGAGAGTACCGCATCCGCCTGCTCTCCGACCTCATTGCCGCCGTAGAGGAAGGGCCGGGGCGACTCGAGTTCCTTGTTGAGAAATTCCAGCCGACGAGCTTCATCCCATTCGCCGAAATCCGCAGCCGGCTGCCCGGCCGCTGCCAGGATCTGAACGAGGGCCTGATCATGAAATTTGCTGTTCTGTCGGATGTCCAGCGCCGCCAGATGGAAGCCGAAGATATCCAGCGCACGACGTACCGGCCATACCGCGGTGTCCGCCAGTCGCTGGGCCCCCAC
>Ga0351844_1001_pt3 | contig 121177 bp, 77 predicted proteins | sample TotcelHFGM3001L5_FD_206880 | JGI IMG/M metagenome (GOLD analysis project Ga0351844, IMG submission 206880) | Enriched cells from coal bed in the Powder River Basin, Montana, United States - Total cells FGM rep1 HSBNCT.FGM.300.1.L5 ... | reverse complement strand
CTGGCCGACCAGCCATCCCAGCCGCCCTCGAACCCCTGCGGCCAAGTCACGTCGGGAACCCCTTGCCACAAATCCACCTCGTCGACGTACCAACCTGAGCTTTGCCCGGCGAAATCCGCCTGATGCGTAAAGCCAATCCGCACCCGCTGGCCCGCCTCCGCCGTCAAGTCCACCGCCGCCAGCGACCACCCCGGGGACGAACCGGTTGCGGCCGGAAGCGACAATGTCTGCCACGCGCTCCACTGGTCCTCTGCCCAAACGGAGATCTGGACCTCGCCGTAATCGCCGGAAGCGTAGGCGTACCACTGCTGGAATCGCAGCTCCAAACGCTGCCCATCCGTGACCGCGGGCAGGTCGAACACCGGGCTGACCAATCGGCTGGTTGTGCTTGCCGGGTAGTTCCCGCTCAGCACCGTGCCGGCCACCGAGCTGCCTGCATAGGCACTGCCCGGTCCCGACGCCGGAGCGCCGACCTGCCACACGCCCGCACTGGCCGACCAGCCATCCCAGCCGCCCTCGAACCCCTGCGGCCAAGTCACGTCGGGAACCCCTTGCCACAAATCCACCTCGTCGACGTACCAACCCGAACTCTCCGTGGCAAAATTCGCCTGATGCATAAAACCGATTCGCACTCGCTGGCCTGCCTGCGCCGTCAGGTCCACCGCCGCCAGCGACCACCCCGCTGACGAACCGGTCGGCGCCGGACGCGCCAACGTCTCCCACTCGCTCCACTGGTCCTCTGCCCCAACGGAAATCTGGACCTCGCCGTAATCGCCGGAAGCATAGGCATACCACTGCTGAAACCGCAGCTCCAAACGCTGCCCATCCGTGACCGCGGGCAAATCGATCACCGGGCTGACCAGCCGACTGGCCGTATTTGCCGGGTAGATCCCGCTCAGCACCGTGCCCGCCACCGAGTTTCCCGTATGGGCACTGCCCGGCCCCGACGCCGGAACGCCGACCTGCCACACGCCAGCGCTGGCCGACCAACCGCCCCAACCGTCCTCAAACCCCTGCGGCCAAGTCACGTCGGGAACCCCTTGCCACAAATCCACCTCGTCGACGTACCAACCCGAACTCTCCGTGGCAAAATTCGCCTGATGCATAAAACCGATTCGCACCCGCTGGCCCGCCTGCGACGTCAGGTCCACTGCCGCCAGCGACCACCCCGCTGACGAACCGGTCGGGGCCGGACGCGCCAACGTCTCCCACTCGCTCCACTGGCTCTCCGACCCAACGGAGATCTGGACCTCGCCGTAATCACCGGAAGCGTAGGCATACCACTGCTGGAATCGCAGTTCCAGCCGCTCCCCATCGCCCACCATCGGCAGATCGAGCGCAGGACTGATCAAGCGGCTCGACGTGTTCGCGGCGTAGCTGCCGCTCAATACCGTGCCCGCCACGGAACTGCCGCCGTACGCACTGCTGGGGCCGGAAGTCGGCGTACCGACTTGCCACACATCGGCACTGGCCGTCCAGTCGCCCCAGCCTGCTTCAAAACCCTCCGAGAAAACCACCGACAGCACCCGGCGGTCTTCGAGCAGTTCGATGCCCAACGATCTGCGGCGCAGCAGGTGGCGCTGGTCGCGGGACTTGGCGGAACGTGTGCGGTTCCGCGGCGATTCGAGCAGAGAGACGCGGTTCATGACTTGCCTCCTCGATTGGGGAGAACGTCGTCAAGCGACACGGGCGTTGCTCGGCGCTCTCCTCCCTGCCAATGAATTGGATCGTCTCGTGCGGATGGGGGTACACCTCCCCGCAATCTCATCCCAACCTTCTGTTCGACGGTTCATCCGGCTATCCAATCACAGCGAAAAAGTCGTCCACGTGGGAGTCGACAAAGGGCTCGTGCAGCAATTGGTCCAGGAGTTCGTCGTCATCCCAAGGGGACTGCACACCCGGCAAGAACGACTTGCGCATCGGCCCCGTGTCGGGAGATGCGAAAAACGGAGTGTCGCCCGCGCGCGTTGGCGCGACAAACCATTCGAAGTCGGCGGCGTCTGCCGAATGACTGCCCCCCTCGCCCTCGCCCGAGCCGGCCGGCGGTGCTTGCAGGCTGCCGCTGAGCCGGGAATTGATGTAATTGATCACCAGCAGCACATCGAGGGCGTCCAAGCGGCCGTCCCCGCTGACATCCCAAAAGGGCAAGTCGATATCTTCGGCGGTTCGCGGCGGCAGATCCCGAGTCCCGCCGCTGTTGATCTCGTTGATCAGCAACAGCACGTCCAGCGGCTCGATCGTGCCGTCTCCGTCGACATCGTGGGGACTGGCGGGGTTTTGCCAGGAAGCGACGGTCACGACCACGCCAACCACTTCGCTCCACGCCCCGTCGTTGTCTTGCGCGCGGGCAAAACAGGCCACCTCGCCCACCGGCCAACCATCCGTGCTGCCGCTCCAAGTCCACCCATCGCTGCCGTCTTCGTCCGCCCCTAATCGCACGTCCCCCTCGAACCGATCAGGAGGAATCGCTGCGGCAGCGGAGAGCGTCAAATCGTAGTGGTCGAATTGGGGGCCCTGCGAGTTGATCGCCAAGAAGTACACGCCGGCGTCGAGTCCCTGCAGCCCCACCCACGCGCTGCCCGTTTCCCAACTCCAAGCGCCGCGAATCCAGTTCTGGTCGGCGTCGTAAACGCTCACGTCGAAATTCGCCGCTTCGTAGCCAAAGTCGACTTGGAACCGATAGGCGTCGCCGCCGGGCAGCATCTCGAAGCGGTACACGTCCCAGTCGTCCGGATGGTGTATCGTCAGATCAAGCCATTGTTGCGGCCCGGTGATCGCTCCTAAGTCGAAAGCCACTTCGAAATCGTCGTTGGGCTCGAAGCGGTCCGCCAAGACGGGCTCGGCCGGCACGACGGCCAGATCGTAGGCTCCCACGTCGCCGCCATGCACGATCAGATAATAAAGGCCCGGCTCCAAGCCCTGCAGATCGATCCGCAACTGGTTCGTCTGCCAGGTCCATGCCAGACGCGTCACCCCCGAGGTTTCGCTCAACACCAGCCCCGACAGATCGACCACCACACCGCTGAAGACGATCTCCAATCGGTAGGCATCCCCCCCGGGAGCAATCTCAAACCGGAAGAAGTCCACGTCGTAAGGGTGGTGCAGCGATAAACCAGACTCCCGCAACGGCCCGGAAAGTACCCCCAGGTCGGCAGCCGTGTCGATGTCTTCGTTGGGCTCGAAGCGGTCTGGAGGGATGGGGTCCGCCGCCAGCAGAACCAAGTCGTACGAGGCGATCCGATGCCCTTCCCAACTACCCACGCGCAGGTAGTAATCCCCGGGGTCCAGCCCTTGCAAGGCGACGTTTCTGATCCCGGGCTCCCCCGTCCAGACCTGGCGGAGCCAGTCCATCTCGGCATCGTACAGAGTCACTTCCCACACCGCCATTTCGTCGTCGGTGCGCGCTTCGATCCGCCACGTGTCATTGCCGGGCAGGATCTCGAAGCGGAAGAAATCCTGATCCTCGCGATGGTCCAGTGACAAATTGCTCCACTGGTTGGGCGCGGCAAGCGGGCCCAAGTCGTAGGCCGTCTCGAAGTCGTCGTTGGGCTCCAACGGGTCCGGAGCGGCCGGCGCCGCGACAACCGCCAGATCATACTGGTTGATTGCACCATCGTAACCAGAGATCACCAGGTAATACGTGCCGGGCTCCAAGTCGGCCAATTCGACTCGCTCGTGATCCGTGCCGCTGAAAAAGTCCCTCAGATACTGTTGGTCGGCGTCGTACAGCTCTGCATCGAGATCCCCCTGCCGATGAACGAAGCGGACCTCGAATCGGTAAGCTTCGTCGCCGGGCAAGATCTCGAAGCGGTAGCAGTCCCGATCATCCGCCGCGTGGATCGACAGCCCGCTCCACAGCGCCGGACCGGTGATCGCCCCCAAATCGGTTGCCGTTTCGAAGTCGTCGTTGGGCCCGTCCAACACGCCGTTGCCGTTCGCATCGCGGTAGAACTCGACCTGAACTACCGCGCCGTCCTGGTCGTCGGCCTGGACGGCGAACGTCAGGTTACCGCCATAAGTCACCGTAGCGGGCTCGACCCGGAAAGACACGATCTCGGGCGAGGCATTGGTGACCGTCACCGTCGCCGCTACGGCGTGACTCCACATCCCCACCTCATCCTGGGCGCGAGCAAAGAGCGTCTGCGGCCCGGCCGGCCAGCCCAGCGTACCGCCCGTCCAACTCCAGCCGTCCGCGCCATGCGCATCGGCGCCCAGAAACGCGTCGGCACCCGCGTCCCACGCGCCGTCGCCGTTGGCGTCGCGGTAGAACTCGACCCGTACCACCGTACCCTCGGGATGACTCACGCCCTCGGCCGTCAGGGTCAAGGCATGGGGACGCGTCACCGGATCAAGATCGGCTGTCAAACGTTCAATGACGGCAGCCGCTACGATGTTTAGCGGCGGCGGATCAAGAAACGCGATGTTCGCCGGATTGACTTCCGTACCGCCACCCGCCAGATAGAACACGAGCGTCTTGTTCTCCTCGGCGGCATTTCCCGAAAACTGCACAATTCCACTCTGGGCAGCCACCAACTCAAGCGTGAAGAAATGGTATTCCAGGCCGCCGTCAAGTCCCAAGCTGAACTGGCTGAGAAAAGTCCCGACTTCGCCAAACTGACGGCTGCCGGCCGGCCCGCCCGCTTCCGACGGTTCGTCCAACGCATGGGGGCCATTTCCATAAGGGGCGACGAAGACAAACGAACTGCGGAACAGCTCGGCCTGCTGTTCGGGCGTCGTCGGATTGACCGGGATGTAGTCGTCGACCACCTGCGGCAGCGGCGTGAAGTCCTGGCCTGACAACCCCATACCGTGGACCGTCATCGGCGGAACGTCCTGCTCGCCCCAAGCCCGCACGAAGCGGATGAAGAACCGTCCCCAGAAATCGGCTCCCTCCCGCGCCGTTACCTGAACATTGCCGGCGCCCACGGCAGGCAATGCCGCCAAAGCGGCCTGGATCGCCGCGGCATCCACGTTCCGATCTGCCTCATAGGGAATCGGGGCGGTTTGCTGTCCCGCAAACGTCAACTGGAAGCTGCCTCCTGCTGCGACGTCGCCGGGACGCGTGGCATCCATGCGCAGCTCTTGCGTTTCGCCGTAACGCATCGTTGCCAGATGGGCATTGGTCATCAAGGCGTCCAGGTATGCGGCGTAAACGCCGGTCACCTCATTCGCGGGTCGCACGTCCTGAACATAGCCTCGCAGCTGAAACGTCTGCCCGATGTGGACCGTATCGTCGGGCAACGCATTGCCCTGCATGTCCGTCAGATCCAAGCGGTAGCGCACCACGATCACCGGCTCTTCCACGGCTACGGTCGTCTCGACCAGTTCGCTCCACGCCCCGTCGTTGTCCCGGGCGCGGGCGAACAACGCGTGTTGGCCCACGTCCCAGTCCGCCGTGCTGTCCGTCCAACTCCAGCCGTCCCCTCCGTTCACGTCGGCCCCCAGAAAATCGTCGACGCCCTCATCCCAAATGCCGTTGCCGTTGGCGTCACGATAGAACTCGACTCGCTCCACCGCGCCGTCCGAGTCGTCGACGCCCAAGGCGTCGAGCGTTAGTGCAGACGGCTTGATGATCGGATCAGGAATCGCGGCCATGCCGGTTATCCACGGAGTTGCGTTTTGTACTCGAATCGCAGCGCTGACATCCAGGCTCCAAGCCCCATCGTTGTCTTGCGCTCGAACAAACAACGTCTGCTCTGGCAGAATCCAACCCGCGGTATCAACCGTCAAGTTCCAGCCGTCGCTGCCGTCTTCGTCGGTTCCCAGCAACACGTCACCTTCTGCGTCCCAGACTCCGTCACCATTGGCATCCCGATAGAATGCGACCCGGACGATCAAACCGTCCGCGTCGTAAGCACCGGTGCCGGCTAAGGTGACCTGGGCAGGCCGTACCACAAATTCGGGGCTGATCGACAGTGAGGAAACCTGCGGCCGGGCGTTGGGAAGCGCATTGTCCACGGTGAACGTGCGAACGTAATCCGCTCCAGCAGCTCCATCAAGATCACCGTCCAGGCGGTTGCCGGCAAGGTCGCGAAGGCTGCTTTCGCTGCCCCCACGCACCGCAAGCCGATAGGTATCATTGGGTAACATGCTGCCGCCAAGCGTTAGGTCCAAGACCGTGAGACTGCGGCCCGTCGCCGGGTCGAATGAATAATGGGGAACGACCGTGTACACGATATCGTCGCCGTTGTCAAATAGCCCGTCGACCGCCGCCCGCAATTCGTAATTGCCTGCAGCGTCCCCATCGAAGATATTGATTTCCTCACTGAAAAGAACCTCGATCCAGCCGATGTTCCCGCGAATCGCACCTTGGGCATGAATCGCTGCAGGTTGCGTTGCTGACACATGAGGCGGTGTTGCATCGGCACTGTCGCCGCGAAACTCGAATGCCCCTAGATCCACAAACGTGGGTTCGGAAAGCGTGAAGCGAACGGAGTTGGCGTCGCTCAACATCGCCTGCCCATCGTGCGGCGCAAGGACATGAAAGACCCCGTCGCCTCGCGAGATCCCCACGGTGGGAGACAGGTTCGTGTTACCAGGACCGTAGTCAAAGCGAATGGCACCGTCGCCGAACAGGGTCACGGCAAAGTTGACTTCGCTCCCGGCGGCGACAGCCGTGGCCTTCCAACGGATGGTCACCTGGCCGCTGGTCTGTGTGTCGACAAAGATGTCATTTCCCGCTTGGTCGGTGCGCAAGTTGGTCCACAGCGGGGCAATGATCCGATTGGCCCGCAGTTTCTCGGTCGAGTTTGCTCCGTCGGTCATGGACATGGGCCCCTGGAAGTACAAGAAGCCCTCCGTCGACACACGGACGCTCGTATATTGCTGGCCGTAAAACGGAAAGGAGAAACCGGCGGGAAAGCCGAGCACCCACGCGTTGCTGCCGGAACGCCAGTTTTGCGGAGTGCCAACCGCGGCGAACGGGCTGGGCCCGAGGTCTGCCGCAGCATAATCGAGCGAGCCCAGATTGGGAGTGCCTGGGTCATCGCGTCGTGGCCGCCCGAACAGGTCGGTCGGTGGTGCGTCCCAAGCACTGCCGCGATCGATGGCCGGCGAACCCGCCGACAGCAGAAAGTTGTCGTCGCGGCCCCCTTCGTAGCCGCCGCCCAGCGTCGAATAGCCCAGGATGTTGTCCGCTCCGTTGCGGTCCACAAACAGCGGGTCGGCGCTGACGGAATGCTGGTCGCTCCCCGTTGCCGCCTGCCACGACGCCAGGGCGGAATGTGCGACGCCCCAGAAACCGATGTGAGCGTTAGGCTCGGTTGATCGGTGGAGCAGATTGTAGTCGCTGTCGAATCCGGTCTGGCTGTCGGCGGCCACGTAGATGTCATGGCCTGCGTCGACCCAAAGAACATTGTTCCGCAGACGAACGTTCTGGGATCCCTGTTCAATTCGCACCGCGTCTCCGACGGACTGATAGACCGTGTTGTTGACGATCCCGGCTCCTTGCCGACCCTTCTGTACGAGGACGCCCAGATTGGTATTATCGTAGACAAGGTTGTTGATGATCGTTCCTTGAAAGGCGGCACTCCACCAGTGGGGCTTGCCAACAATTCCCACCGAGTTCGAGTAGACATGGTTTCCCCAAGCCGTGCTGGCGTCGGTCAGGATAATGCCGTTCTCTGTGTTGTGGTACACGCGATTGCCAGACACAACACCGCCGAAGTGCGGCATTTTCTGACTGTGATAATACATGCACTCAATCCCGTTGCGATTATCGTAGACGACATTATCACGAGCCTCCGCGTACCAATACAATGAGATCCCCGTGTCTTGTCCGTACACCCGGTTTCCCTTCACCAGGACTTGACGACCAGCCACAATGCCAATCGACGTATTATCGTGGACCACGTTGTTGCGGATCTCAATCCGCGTCGGCGGATTCTCGGTCGAGTTGCTGTAGACGGCATGAAGCCCTTGCGAATTGCCATGAACTTCATTGTTTGCGACCAACGCCCGGCCTCCCGTAACCCTGATTCCGGCTCCTGCTGTGGGGGCATTGTCTCGCACGACGTTGCCGAGGATCTTCGCCGCTGAACCGCTGACGTTGATTCCGTCGTTCAGATTGCCATATACCACGCACGAGGAAATTGTGGTCTCGCCCGCAGCTTGTTGCACTACCAGACCGTGTTGTCCGCCGGTCGCATGGAGGTGATCTAGCGTAACCCCATCGGCGTCAACCACCTGCACAACGAAGGCTCCTGCGGAAGTATTGCCCCGATCCAACACGGCCGCTGCGCCATCGCCCACCGGACCCTGAACCGTCACCCCGGAATCCTCGCGGAAGATCTGAAGATTCCTCGCAATCCGGTAAGTCCCCGTGTCCACGTAAACCACGTCTCCAGAGTCGAGATCGTAGGCAGCCAACAGAGCAGCCAGATCGGCCATCGGTGTCCCTGGGGTCTTGCCGTCGTTGGCGTTGTTGCCGGGCGCTGTCGTGTATTGGTCACCGGCCGTCGAAACGTCATTCACATAGAAGTCCGGCGTGTCCCGGACAATGAAGAACGAACGGTCGGACAGGTCATGCACCGTTTCCGGCGAGTTGGTTTCCTTGGGGCGTACCCGCACGAGCAAGTCGTCGCCGAAATGCGCGGGTACCGTCCAGTCGAACCTGCCGGTATTCGCTGCGTCTTTGGCAATCGTCTGCACTGGCGTAAGATTGCCTGCCCGCATCAGATCAATGTCCACCGTGCCGTATAGACGCCTCTCGAAGTGCTCGAGAATCTGTTCCGGCGACAGGGCCGCGGCATAGATCGCCAATTCGTCACACGCGACGCTCCCAGGATTCCAACCGAAAACGTGTCGAAAGGCCAGAGGGTATTGAGAGTATTTGATCGAACCGGTATACGCGCGCGAGCCGACGAGCGTTCCATTTCGATACAACCGGACAGTCGTCTGGTCATACGTGCCCACCAGGTGCGACCATTCACCTGCAGGAAAGGTGCTATATGGGATCACAACGCTATTGACGTAGAAGCCGTTGGAATTGAAACCGAAGCCATCATAGCCCGTGCTATTCGACGGCGAGTTGTCGAATCTCCATTGCGTTCCGGCATCCGGCTTGATCCAAACTTCCAGCGAAACCTGCGCTGGTTCGAGCGTCTCGTGATAGGGAATGGACAGTCGAGCGTTCGCTTTGGCGAATTGCACGGCCGTGTCGTTCTCGCTCTTCAGGGCGCCCACTACGCCCAACGTGACATCGCCCTCGTACGTGCCGTGACGCCCATTGCCGGACAAATCGTCGGCCACCGAGGCTCCTTGAACTTCGCCCAGACGCCAATAGCCGATCGGGGAATCCGCCAAGACAGCATCGCGATAGTGGCCGGCAGAAACGATGCCGCTGGTGTGCCAGCTGATGCGAACCTGCTGCCCCTCCTGAAATCTCTCTCGCCCGTTCGGCGACAGCACCTGCACCAACTGCTCCGCGGGACTCACGGTTGCCCGGGACGTATTGCCCGTGTGCCCGAGATTGATTCGGCCCCCGTTCGGATACGGTTCGAGCGTATACTCGTCGCGAGGATCGCCTGCATCGATACCCGGCGAAGTGGCCGCGATGCCAAAGTCGTCGTCCAGCCCGCGGTCGCCGCTCACACGGACCAGGCGAACAGCATCCGCCCGTACGGGCAGATTTAAATACGTCTTGGCGCCGAGCGTGACGCTCAATGTGTCGCTGGTAATCTGAAAGGTCCCCAGGTCTTTCCACATGCTTCCGGAACTCGCAAAATCATCCGGTGCCAATCGCTGATTGACTGACCAGGAAGCCAGCAAACGCGGGCCGTCATACACGTGATAAGGCACGGTCGCGACTGCTGAATCGGCAGGCCAGGTCACAGCCACGTGATAGAATTCGCCGGGCGTCAATCCGGCAAATGTCCATACGGCCTCGGCACCACTGGCATTGCTGGTCCAACAGTCGTCGCCGTAGCCTCCGTCCGTGGTCACGATCCAGTCGCCGGACCACGCGAAGCCCGGATCCCCATCGTCGATCAGGACGGCCGGCGCCAATCCCTCGTGACTAAAGCCCAGAACGTTGTCCGCCCCGTCAGGGTCCACGAACCGTGGATCGCCGGTAATGCTGTGTCCATCCAAGCCAAGCTCATAGTACCAGTCGTCCAGGGAACCATACGAACGGCCTTGCCAGAAACCATAGGCACCGTTGGGCGTAACATGAAAAAGGTTATAGTCGCTTTGAAACTCGTGCTGGCTGTCATCGGAAACAGCAAACGCAGCACCCGTTCCGACCCAGAAGATGTTGTTGCGCACACCGACGTACTGAGATTTTGCCTCGACTCGCAGGGCGTCGCCCAGTGGCTGATAGACGGTGTTGTTGACAACCATATCTCCGTCCAGAGGCTTTGCGGTGCCTTGCAGCACAATGCCATAATTCGTATTGCCGTAAACCAGGTTATGGCTGATTTGCCCGCGAAAACCATCTCGTGCCAGGATTCCGATCGAATTCGAGTAGATCTGGTTTTCCCGAACCGACAGATGCTCGACGCTTACATAATTGTCATCTCTGCTCAGGACGATGCCGGCGTTCGCGTTGTTGAAAACACGGTTTTCGGTAACAATCCCACCCACTGCGAAGATGCCGTTGTAATTACTGTAGACGACGTTCCCCTCGGCGCGGGTATCGTTCGGATCGGGCAGGTGGATACCTGCTTGACCGTTTCCGACGTGCCCGAATACGGTGTTCTCCTTAACGACGGTCTGACCGCGGGCCAGAATTCCCGTTTCCCGGTTCCCATGAACCGTGTTGTTCTGAATCAGACCGCTGTAAGCCACAATCCCGGTTCTGCACCCGTAGACCGTGTTCCCGGTGACTTCCGAATCGGTCCCCTCGATGCGAATACCGATCCCCGATTCATACGTGAAATAATTCGATTCGTAGACGACATCGTGGACCACGTTTCCCGTCACCCGAGCTCCGTCGGAATTCAGGTCGACGGCTCGATAGCCATGGCCAAAGATCTCGTTGTCCGCCACGACCAGCCCGTGGCTTCCAGCGTCGTGCGCACTAAAAATTCCCGTATATGCGCCTGTGATCTGCAGGTTCGCGAGTACCACGTCGTCGGCACCGGCAAACTCAAAAACATAGCTGCCGACCGATGTATTGCCACGGTCCAATCGCGCGAAGTGTCCCGGGCCCGTGGGCCCTTGGATGGTTACACCGCTGTCATCTTCTGCGATCACGATATTTCGCAGGACGGGGTAGACACCCGTGTCGATATACACGACATCGCCGGGTTCCAGGTCGTACGTGGCCAACAGCGCAGCAAGGCTGGCCATCGGCGCGCTCGGGCTCTTACCGCTATTGGCGTCGTCTCCCACGGCCACGGTGTACTCGTCGCCGATCGTCGAGTTGTCGTTTACATAGTAAGCGGTGCCAGCGGGCAGGAGTCGAAACGGCTCGGATACCCCCGCTGCAGACAGGGTCTCATTTCCAGTAACCCGGATGGCCAAATTGTCCCCGAAGACCGCTGGTACGTTCCAGGGAAATTCCCCATCGTTGGGCTCGCCAGCCGCGACGGTTGCGAGCAACACATGCCCGTCGGGATGAAGTTCGACCAAATCAATATCTACCGTGCCAGGGATTCGCTGGTTGTAGTGGCTTTGGATCTCGACTGAGGAGAGGGCGCGACCATAGACGGCGACTTCGTCAAGCGAACCGTTCCAAACCGACCCACCAAAGCCTGCACCAATGGTGAGAGGCGCAGGCGAGTCAAGGGGCGTGGCCCGGGAGATGGTCACGGCCTCGACGAGTTCTCCGTTGATGTAAATCCTGGCCTCGTTGCCGTCATAGACCCCGACGACATACGACCACTCGCCCTGCGTCACCTCGCCAGCCGCCGAAGTCTCCTGCCATCCCGTGGCGGTCACGAAATGCATCTTTCCATCATGCGTTTGATAGAGAGCATAGCCGTTCTTCAGGAAGGAAAGATTATCGTAATCGCTTTCACCTTTGAGTAACACGGGCCCACCGCTCCGGGCCGGCAGGATCCAGGCTTCGACGGTAAGTTGCTGGCAAGAGAACAATGGGTCATCCGGAACCATGACATAATCGTACTTGCCATCGAACATGACGGCCGAAGTCGCGGTCCCCGGCAAGGCTCCCGGCGCGCCCAAGCCGGGTTGCCCGGAGTAGGTTCCATGCAGAGCATTGCCCGAACTGTCTACGGCGGTTGTCGTGCCGAATCCCGTTTCTTCCAAACGCCAATACCCGACGGGACCATCCGCCAGAACCGCATCCCGATACAGATCGGATGGGGCTACATTCCAGCTTTGCCAACGAATCGTCGTTCTCTGCCCCGCTTCGAAACGGTCATGATGGTCCGGTGCCAACACCTGTACGACACGGTCGGGACCGCGAGCAACGGCCTGCGACGTGTTGCCGGTGTGTCCCTGATTGACGCGGCCCGCGTTGGGCGCCGGTTCGGCCGCAAAGGGCTCGAGCGGGTCGCCCGCGTCGATCGTGGGAGACAACGGTGCGACACCAAAGTTGTCATCGCCACCGCAGTCGCCGACGATCCGCACCAGGTGAACGGCGTCGGCGCGTTCCGACGAGCCATACAGCAGTTTCACGTCCAGGATCTCGGAGGTTGCGCGAACGATTCCCAAGACCTCCCAATCGCTGTCCGCCTCGCTAAAGTCATTCGGCGCGGAACGTTGGGATACGAGAAACACCTGGAGCAACCGGTCGCCATCCCAAACCGTGTACGGCGCATTCGTGTTCAGCCAGTTGTACGCCGGCCAGGTCGCTGACAGCTGATAATAGGCGCCGGTCACGAGTCCCGCAAATGTCCAGACAGCCTCGCTGGTTTCCCCGGACGAGTAACTGCTCTGATGATAGCTTCCATTCCGCCCGCCATCGGTCTTTTCAGACCAGTTCCCTACGAAAGAGAACGCCAAATCACTATTGTCGATGATCCGCGCCGGTTCCACTCGCTCGCGGCTGAATCCGGAAATACCGTCGTCTCCATCAGGATCCAGGAACAGCGGGTCACCTTCTTGGCTGTGGCGGTCCTGCCGCAACGGGCCAAACCAGTCCGCGAGCGTCAACAGTTCGTGGTCTGCCCAGCAGCCCAACCTGCCTTCTCCCGTGATATGAAAGTGGTTGTAATCGCTGTCGAACCCGACCTGGCTGTCGGCACCGATGGAGATTGCGCAGCCGGAATCCACGTGGATGATATTGTTGCGCAGTTGCACGTGCTCTGATGCGTCGATACGCAAAGCGTTGCCAAGCGGTTGAACGATCGTGTTGTTGACGACACGCGTTCCGTTTACAGCGTCTTGCAGGCGAATACCACCTTCGGCATTCGCATAAATCAGGTTATTGATGATCTCGCCGCCAAAAGGCTTGGGATAATAACCACCGGTCGCTTGCGTCAGGATGCCCACGGTGTTCGAGTAAATACGGTTCTCGCTGACGACAGCATCACGATACAGCATTATTCCGGCAACACGGTTGTCGAACAGCCGATTCCTGGCGACACGGGCCTCTCCCGAGTCGGATGAAATGCCGGTTGCATTGCCGTAAACCACGTTGTCGAAGACTTGCGCATTTCCGCTGACCGTGATGCCCACTGCAGCGTACCCAAGATGGCTAAACACCGTGTTGTCGTTGATCAAGGCACCCCTGCCCGCTGTGATTCCTCGCTGATTGGCATACACGGTGTTCCCTGTCACAACGACCTTGCCGTCAAGCGAGTTTACGGAAACTCCCGTCTCGCAGTCATAAACATCGTTGCCCGTGAGCAGTCCCGTTGCGCCCGACACAAAGATTCCGTAATCTTCGCCGTAGTACCGCCCGTTAATGCCGTGAACCAGGTTATTGATTAACTGGAAATCGTCATTCGAACTGGCCAGAGAAACACCGGCCTGCACAAATTCATAGATCCTGCTATTCGAAACAACAAGCCGATCGCTGTCCACGTCCGTGCCAGCGACGATCCCCTGATAGCCGCCCGTCATGTGGAGATGATCCAGGCTCACGTCATCGGCACCGCGGAACTCGAAGACGTAGCTCCCCGTCGAGGTATTGCCGCGATTCAACACCGCCGCATGGCCCGCCAACACGGGGCCTTGAATCGTCACCCCAGAGTCCTCCGCCTCCAAGACGATGTTGACCGTCAGATTATAGACACCCGTATCCACGTACAACACATCGCCGAGTTCGAAGTCATAGGCATCCAGGACAGCCTGAATGGACGCTTTGGGTGTCGCGGGGGACAACCCGTCATGGGCATCATTTCCTGCCGCAGTGGTATACTCGTTGTCGGAGAAATCGGTATCGCCGACGATGTTTACGTAGTATCGCGAGATGGGGGCTGTGATCTCAAAGCTGGCGTTGCTCGTATCGGCTCCCGAACCGTCTTGCCGTGTCACACGAATGCGGTAATGGGTTTCCGGAGGAGTCGCCTCAGGAATACTCCACAGGAATCCGCCGTCGTCGGGAGTGTCTTCCGAGATCAGCTGATCGAGGACAAAATCGCCGTTGCCGTCTTGATGGCCCAACTCGATGCGCACGTACTCGACCGGACGCAGTGCCAGCGCATCGAATCCGCCGTTGTTGTAGGTGCCGGAATTGAGTGTCGCGATCAGGCGGACACGAATCGAGCGCGTTCCCACCGGCGCCGTTCGCCGGTCCCAGACATGCTGCCATTGGGTCACGCTGCCAATCTCCCCGGTATCGAAGGCATCCAGTACGACGGAGCCCGATTCGTCGAGGTACTCCACGACCATCCTCGATGTGTCCAGGGGGGCCAGATCGAACGTGCGGACATACCCCTCGAACTCAAAAAGCTGGACGCCGGCATCGATCGCGGCCAGGTAGGCAGCGACATCGACATCTTGACGCAGTTCGGCCAGTGGTGACGTGCCCGCGGAGAAATATGCCGGCCCGCGAAAGGGCTCGGGATTCGAGGCTCGCTGAGTCCAGTCCGTACCGGCCACTTCCGTCCATCCCGAAATCTCGCCACCAACCAACGGCAGATCATTGCCCGGGTTTTCCAGGAGGTTGACTGTGGCATGATGGCTGCGCCAGCGAATCCAGCGGGTTTGGCCGGCCGGCCAGACTTCGCCCCCGTCGGGCCGGCTGACGAATACATACTGGAGGGCGCTCTTCGAAGCCTGGGCGGTATTTCCGTAAGCTCCCAGATTGACAAACCCGCCATTGGGCATCGGCTCCCAGTAGAAGTCGTCGGTCGAGTCGCCCCGATCGATCGCCGGCGAATGAACGGGATCGATCATCTCGGTCGCAGCCCGAGCCACGGGCAGCCGGGTCGCCGAATCGAGTACCGGGGCCAAGGAGCCACCGTGGTAGCTGCCGTACAAGCTTTGCAGATGGAAATCATCGTCACTGCCGTCGCTGTTTCCCTGGTAGCCGAGAATGTCGTCGGCCCCATCAGCGTCCACGAACAGCGGATCGGCCGAGAAACTCTCGGCATCGAGCAACGTGGACATCTGCCAGTCGTGCAGAGTGGGCAGGGCGATGCCTTGCCAGGACCCAACCTGGCCGAAACCGGTGCAATACAGATCGTTGTAGTTGCTCGCAAAGCCTCGCTGGCTGTCGGCTGCAACGGAAATCGCCGCTCCCGCCTCGACCCAGAGAATATTGTTGCGGAGGACAACGTCGCGCGAGCTGCCCCGGATTCGCACGGCCTCTCCAGTGGGCTGGTAAACCGTGTTGTTGACGATCGCAGCAGTTTCGCTGCCGGCGAGGTCCAGCCCTACGTGCTGGTTGCCATAAACCACGTTTTGGATGATCTTCCCCGTGAATGGGTAGCGAGGATAGGACGACATCTGGCCCCGGATGCCCGTCGCGTTCGAGTAGACCACGTTGCGTTGGGCCACGCTGTCCCCTTGAAGCACGATGCCGGCATCGGTATTACCGTAAACGCGGTTCTCCGAGACCACGCCGCCGCTTCCGCTGGTGATCCCCGTGGCATTGTCGTATACCACATTCTGGACGATCTGGGTTCCTGCAATCCCCACGCCCTCCGAGCCGCTTTGGCCGAACACCGTGTTCCCGAAAACCAGTACGTTTCCCAAGGCCTCGATGCCCCGCCTGACATTGTTGTACACCCTGTTTCCAAGCCCCAGACTCAGGTCCGGATTGCCGGCGGTATCCGCGCTGCCGACAACAACAGGTTTTCCCGTTCCCGCCCCAGAGACGTAAATCCCGGACCCGTTATTGAATACCTCACTTGAACTCAGCCTCGTGATGCCGGAACGGATGTTGATGCCATAGCCGCCGTTGTGGAAACTGGTGAGGCGGTCGACGACCGTGTTTTCCGAGTCAGACTCGATGGTAATGCCGTCCGCAGCATTGTCCGCTACGACCAGATCGGTGGCCGTCAGGTGCGTGCTCGCGTTGTGAACCCAGAGCCCCTTCTCCGCGCCTGTCAGGGTCAAATGCCGAAGCGTTACGTGGTCCGCGTCGCTCAGTTCCACGTTGGTAGACCCTGGATAGCGATTGCCGCGGTCCAAACGAGCAACGCGACTCGGGTCCGTCGGTCCGGTGATCACCATGCCCTCGTCATCGCCCTGCACCAAGTCGTTGCTGATGACAACGTTGCGAACCTGATGGTAGACGCCCGTGTCGATACGTACGCTGTTGCCCGCCCCCAGGGAATACGCCTGGAGGACGGATAGCAGACTGGCCTTGGGATCGCCCATCGTCGTCCCGGTGTTCCGGCTGTCGCCCAGCGCCGTTGTGTACTCGTCGCCCGCCAAGTCGCCATCGTTGACGTAGTAGATTCCCAACGTCTGATCCGGCACGGAAAACGGCTCGCGCGACGTCGCCTCGAGATCATCACTGGGATTGCCAGAGTTGAACGTGAGCTTGACGAAGTACCGAGCGTTTGGACTGGCGGCCAGTCCGCTGTGCTGCGGAGCCCAAAGAAAGGAACCGACGGTCGGATCGATCGAGCCGGACGAAGCAGACACGATGCCTATGTGCTGCACAAAACCAATCCCCTCCTGGTACAGGTCAAGAACAACGCTGCCGCTGAGTGCTTTGCTCTCGGTGGATGCGTCATAACTGTGCCAGAGGATCGGTCGGGCTTCGTCCACCGGCCAATCGGTGTAGTAGTCCGGATAGTCGACGCGGAGGTAGCGGGCCGGCGAAGCGGCGGCGAGCGTCGTATTTCCGTAGGCGCCCAGATTGGCCCGCAATCCGTTGGTGCTCGGCTCGTGATGAAACAGGCTGCGTGGATCGCCCGCATCGATACTCGTCGATATCTCAGCAACGAGGCGATAGTCGCCGCCCGCCTGGTCCACGAACCGTGGATCGTCCCGCGTGGGATGCAGCGATGTATAGCCGATCGAGTGTTTGTCGTAGCCTGCCTCGATCTGCCAGTCAAACAAGTCCTGAAAGTTCCTCTGGAACCAAACCAGCGTTGCGGTGCCCGGAGAAGCCGTGAACAGATTGTTGTAGTCGCTCGCGAAGCCTCGCTGGCTGTCGGTCGCGATATACAGATTGTACCCGTTGTCGGTCCAAAGGATGTTGTTCCGCAGACTCACCGCCACGGATCCGTCGCGAACGCGGACCGCGTCGCCGCTGGCGGTGTAGACGGTGTTGTGTTCGATGGAAACATGATCCCCGTGACCTACGAGAATGCCCTGCCCTGTGTTTCCATCGACCACGTTGTGGTGAATGTGGATTGGCTGGCGATTGTGGATGGCCGGATCCCCTGCCTCGATTCCCACGACGTTGTCATGTACGCGGTTGAATTGAACCACTCCCCCATCGTAAACACGGATGCCCGTTTGATTTTCAAAAACATCATTCGGCTGCCCCGCCAACCAATCCACGCCGCCAAAAACAACGTTTCCCTCCATTCCCAAAGTATTGCGACGAACGATGTTTCCCGAGATTGAACTTCCATCGCGCGCATAGATGCCTGTTTCGTTCTCGTAGATCTCATTGCCTCGGACGGTCAGTTCGCTGGACCGGGAGTAAACCCCGTAGGTCGCCTGGGTTATTCGATTGTCTTCCACCACGGCTGCGGAATGATTGTCTGCTCGAATTCCATAAGACCGACTGGAAATGGTGTTGTTTCGGATGCTAAGGCCAGCCGCGGCGGCGACATACACACCTGTGGAGTTCTCACCCGTGACGACGTTGTCAGCGATGACGTTGTGAGTACCGCCATCGACGCGAATGGCCGTATTGGTTCCGGCAAACAGATTGGACTGAACGAGGTTATGCGTCGAGGAATCGGCGGCACCGGGGCGGATGAAAACACCGAGCCCTCCGGCGCCGCTGAACGTGAGGCCATAGAGGGTATTATAGTCGGCATCGACGAGCTCGAAACGCGTGCCGGTGTGACGAAAATCACTTCCTGCAGGTGTGCCGACGTAGGCCGCACCCTCGTCAGCGGCCGTAACCGTCACCGTGCCGCTTCCATACACTCCTGTGTCGATCAGCACAAGGTCGCCAGTTCCCAGGTCGTACTGTGCCAGGACGTTCTGCACAGTGGCCTTGGGCGTGCTGGGCGTCAGGCCGTCGTGAGCGTCGTCGCCTGGCGCCAGTGTGTAGTAGTCGTCTTCCGTGCTGGCGTCGTTGACGTAGAACACGCGGGTTCCACTGGCCGCGCCCGGCACGATCGATAGATCGTAGGCCGCCGTGGATGCGCCATCGCCCGCCACGCGCACAAAATACTGCCCGGGTGACAGTGCGGCCAGCGCAGCGACAAGGCCCTCGGCCGACGCCGTACCGTGGGCAAGAATCGTCCCCTGGGCGTTGTGGACCTGCAAAGTCAGGCCTGCGTCCGCAGTGTCGAAGGCGACCGTGACGTCGACGGCGTCGGACCGCAGGACGCGGAACGAGTACCAATCCACATCCGCCTGCTGGTGAATGCTGAGCTGAGCCAAATGCACCCCGGGCGCCACGCCGACCGGAGCGGCATCCACGAGCGTCTCGTTGGGCTCGAAGCGATCGGGCAACAAATCCTCCAGCAACACTCCGGCATCGAGCACCCGGCGGTCCTCAAGCGGCTCGAAACGCAGTGAGCGAGGGCGGATCTTGGTCCGCCGATGCAGACCCTGGCGATCGCTGGCGGAGGAAGACAAGCGGCGTGAGCGACGCTGACTGGCCATGACATGACTCCCTTTTGCTGATCGTGAAACTTGGGAGAGCAAGCGTCGGAGCCTGATCCAACAGCCCCACGAAGTGCGGACGTGCCGAAGTAACCGCTTGCTGCCTCATCCCCGTGTCGGCGGGAATCAGCCCAAACCGGTGGCGATTGACAGCCGCCATAACCTCGCGCGCCGGCGAGCGATTGTCAACCAGATATTCTGGGGTACAGGTCGGGTTTTTTTAAGAATTTCGACTTGCCGCCTGTAGATTTCAACGTAGCGACAGGCAGCTTGCCGTATCCACTCAAACGCTAGCGGCTTGTACAGTAAACGCTGCCAATGACCGGCACCGGAGGGTCGTGGGAACGCTTGGAACGGCAAGAAGCAAATGGCCTACGTGGGTGCCGTATACACGATCGACCGCCTTCGGCGCACGACCGACGAGGTCTTGGATGAAATGGCTCGCCGCGCGCGGACCAAGGAACGCCCGCGCCCTCAGCACAAGCGGGTCTGGGCCGAGATGACGCAGATCTTGGAAGGTGAACCAGTCAGTGGATGTGAATGGCTCTTCTGCGACGGTGGTTGCACCCGCGCAGCCACGGCTCTTCGGAAAGCGAATGCCGGGACGGCGTGGCTGCGGTAAGCAGGAGGAAATCTGTTCGCCGGACTTGGCGCCGCAAAAAAACGGATCCCCTGCTTGCCGAATCGGGTGGAAAACCGTAGACATAGCTCGTGTCCCATCACGAGTACGTGGTTTTTCTATCCACCCACGGAGACTTGATCATGGCAAAGAAGATGAAGGGGTTCTTGAAGTTCACGCTAAAGGGCAATGAGGAGGCGAACTTCGAGGTCCACGGCGATGGGCTCGAGGATTCTGACGATGTCACGGTAATCAGCCGCCTGCGGGACGAAAATGGCTCGCCTACAGGGAAATCCGTTGTGTGGGAAAGCCCAACGGCGAGAAAGTTGGCCAACGGCAAGAGACTGAAGATCTCGTCAAAGAAACTCGTTACGGACCCATCCCTCAGGGACGACAAGAGCGGCGACCTGATCGGCGACCTGATCGGCGACTTGACGGTCACAGTGCAGTACCCCAATTCCGACCCCTTGTCATTGAGCATGTCCAGTGTTGTGTATGAACCGTAGGTTGTCGGAACGTGGTGCGTGGACGATTCCGCTGGAATGAGCAAGCGTTCGGCTCAGACCACCAAGTCAAAACGTCGTTTTTGTGGTACGAACCTGCTCCAGCAACGACTCGACTTCTGCTGCTTTCTCGATCAGCCGCGGGCCATCTGGGTTCACCTTGCGTGCCATCGCGATCCGCGTCTGAGCTGTGACCAGGGAGGCCCGGGCCGCGAGGGAGTTTCCCTGCATCAGTTCGGCTTTGCCAACCAGGGTGTAAGCGAACGCCACCAGCCAATGATAGCCCGCGGCGCCGCCGGCCTGCTGCTCGAGCCGTTCAGCGATTTCTACGGCCCGGGCGGCGTCCGCCCCGGCCGCCGGCAATCGCCCGATCTCAAGGTACAGTTCCCCTCGGACCGTCAAGGCATCCGCCAAGCGCCGACCGAAGCTGGCGGCGGAGGGGAATTCTGCGGTCAGCGTTTCCAGTATCCCGCAGGCTTCGTTCAACGAATCGAGTGCCTGGTCCCCGCGGTCGCCTTGTGCGCGGTACAGGCGGCCCTGTTCGACCAGGGCCGCCGCGAGGGTGAACCGCAGGTTCGGTTCCGCCGGCGTGGATCGCACATTGGCCCGGCCGCGCTCGACGGCCTCTTTCTGGGCGGCGGCCGCCAATTCCAGTTGCCCGGCGTCCCGCGTCATGTTGGCCAGGTTGTTCCACGCGATCACCGTGCTTGCGCGGACCGCGAGATTGTCCGGCTCGCCGTCGGAGACCTCGCTGCATATTGCCGCCGCCGCTTGAGCCGCTGGAATGGCCTCCGCATATCGGCCCATTTGCTGCAGGGTTTCCGCAAAGCTCAACTGGGCGCGAGCCTCGCCCAGGCGGGCCGCCACAGAATCGGGAAAGTCCTTCCGGGTTTGACTCGCCACTTCGTACGCTTCGCGGCATTTGGCTTCCGCCGCCGCAGGACCTTCGGCTCGCAGCGTCGCGTCCGCTTCGTCGCCCAGCAACTCGACCCATTTAGTCGCCATCGCCTGATCCCCCGGGCGCTCGCGGCGGACGTCTTCCAGCAGCGATGCCGACTCGCGGTACAACGGCTGTGCCCGGTCGAAACGATTGACCATGCGATACAGGTTGGCGGACCGCCGCAACGATGAAGCCGCGTCGAATCGCAAGGAAACGTCGTGGGGCGATTGTTCGAGCAGCTGCCGGTACAGAGCCACCGCCTGGTCGATCATCTCGACCCGCACCGGCTCGAACTGCGGAACCTGCGACCAGCGATCATCCCCGATGCGGATCAAAAAGTGCTCGATCACCTGCCGCGTCATGGCCGCGTTCTGCTGGGCCAGATCGCGCTGCTTGCGAACCAGGACGTAGCCCACCGCCAGCGCCACAAACGACGTCGTCAGCAGCGCGGTGACCGTGGCCACCGCCAGCCGGTGGCGGCGCATCCAGCGGCGAGCGCGGTTCAGCCACGGCTCGCGGAACGCGCGCACCGGTTCGTCGGCCAGCCAGCGTTCGACCTCGACCGCCAGCTCCAATGCCGACGCGTACCGGCGGCCGGGCTCCAACGCCATGGCTTTCAGACAAATCGCCTCGAGGGCCCGCGGAACCGGCGGACGGACGCGGCGCGGGGGCGGAAACTCGCCCCTGCGAACGGCGGCCAACACCGTTTCCCGGTCGCCGCGGAACGCCGCTTGCCCGGTCAGCAACACGTACAGCGTGGCCCCCAGCCCGTAGACGTCGGTTGCGGGTCCCAGTTCGTCCCACCGGCCCGCCGCTTGCTCGGGACTCATAAACGCCGGTGTCCCCAGCGCCTGGCCGAATGCCGTCTGTACCGAACTGCTATCGGACAGCCGCGGGATCAAGGTGGTTTCGTCGGCTGTGTCCTGGTGTTGTGCATCGCGTCCGCCCGCCCGGGCCAGTCCCCAATCCACCATCAGCGTCTCGCCGTACTTGCCGAGCATGATGTTTCCGGGCTTGATGTCCCGATGCAGCACGCCGCGGCTGTGTGCATACTCGATGGCGTGGCAGACGTCGAGGAACCGGCCCAACAGTTCCCGGAACTCGAGGGAGTTTTCGCCCGCCGAGCGGGATGCCGCTCGCTGGTGAAAATTTGCGGTGGCCGCGTTCAGGTTCTCCCCGCGGATGAACCGCATGGCGTAAAAAGGCCTGCCGTCGTCGTAGTGGCCCAAGCCGTACACGGGTACGATTCCCGGATGCTCCAGTCTGCCCGTGACCTCCGCCTCCAACGTAAACCGGGCGCGGCTGTCGGGGCTGTCGGCGTGACGGCGCTGGATTTCCTTCAGGGCCACCTCCCGATTCAGTTCCCGATCGTAAGCCACGAACACCTCGCCCAGGCCGCCTTTCTTGTGGAACCGCAGCACGCGGAACCGCTGGCCGACGGAGGTCGCGTCTCCGGCGGTCCAGGGCAGCGTGGCATCGAGTTCGTTCCTATTTCCCGCTCCGACCATCGACAGCGTGCGGCTCACTTGGTCGTCGCCGACCGCGTCCAGCTCCTCTCGGGCGGACCCCAGGGGAGTCAATGCCGCCAAGCTGGCTTGCGAATCGTTGTCGTGCTGGTCCAAATGCTTGGCCACCAGGGCCTGAAGCAGATCGCGGACGGACGGCTCCAGGCTGCCCTGCTCGACCAGAATCGCAGCCAAAGCACGCGACTTGTCCTTGACCCAGACGCGGGTGGCAGCGATCAACTGCTCGCGGGTGACGAAATCCATCTGCAACGCCAGGATTCCGAACAACAGATTGCACTCGCCTTCTTGGGACACTTGGGACATTGGTACCCCTTTCGATCCCGTTGACCAGCTCGACGCCCTCGCCGATCTGGCTGGACTCGCCGGGCCGCGAGTTGAACGTCAGATTCTTCGTATCCACTCAAACGTTTGAGCGGATACAGCTTGCCTGTCATCGGATGCGAGGACCAACGACTTGCGTCTCTGGAACCAGCTCGGCAGCCCGTTTCTCAGTCTTTGCGGCCTGCAAGCTGCGTCGAGAAGCCGCATCAGCGCAAGCCCGCGACGTATCGCAGGAACTCGGCGTCCAACGCCGCCAGATCCTCGCCGAAAGCCTGCTGAAACTCGGACACACGCTCCTCCGGCGTGTCGTAGATCAGCAGCGGCTTGGCGCCCAGCTGTTGCTGGTAACGAACGTAATCCTTCGAACGCGTGGCGATCAAAAAGTGGCTTAACGCCCAGGCTTCGGCGTAGGCGTCCAAGGCCGTATCGGCTTGACGAAATCGGCTGTCATCCGCAAGCAACGTGCGGAGCGAATCCGGAGGCCGACCACTCAAGTAGTGTCGGAATTGAGCCAAGCGACTGGCGTGGACGCCGCCGATGTTCCGCCAGCCTTGGGAACTGCGCAGGTCCGGCGTCTCGAAAAAGATCGCCAGCCCCTCGCTGACCCATAACGGAATGTCGGCATATCGCTTGTGCAGTCCGCAGTTGTAAGCCATCTGATGCGTCGCTTCATGGATGATCGTGGCCACCATCCGCTCCGCGCCCGGCTGCGCCAGCAGCGTGTTGATCTGAGCGGTCGACGCAAAGCGGCGAACGGCACCCTGCAGGCCCTTGCTACCCGTCAGGTCGTACATGGCGACGCGGTTGGTCCGCAAGCTGTAGTAGCCGATCACGCTGCGAGCCGCTCCGGCCAATTCGGCCCGGGCGTACGTCTCATACGAAGTCTGGTCGTCGAACACGAACGCGACCAGCGGTAACTCGGGCCGCTTCAACTCCAGGCCCCGCTGGCCCCAGTAGTTGGTAAACGCGCGAAACAACCGCTCGTACAACGCGCCGCACCACTGCGCATACACGGGCGATGTGTTGTAACAGATCACATAATTGGCCGTGGTATGCACACGAAATCCCTGCGGCAACTCGGCCAGCAGTTGCGCCGGCAACTCGGCAGGCGAAAAATAGCGGAACGGTGTCTCGTCCCGGCTGCGGCTGACGAGCTGCGTGGGTTGAGCGGCCCAGAGCACCCCCGCGCGGTCTTCGACCAACAATCCGCCGTCCGCGGCCTCGGTCAACACCCTGCCGGACAGTTCCACCCGCCTGCCATCCTGCTCGATGGCCACATGATCCACCCCCCATGCGACCGATGCCCCAACCAATAGAACCAAAAAGAACGCAATCATGCCTGTCCAGCTTATGCACTTTGTGTATCTCATGGCCACGCTACCAAATACGGGTTAAACAAGACATTGTCAACGCGGTTTGTATCTATATTTACACTCTTCTCGTGTCTTTGGTTCTTGTGTTTCGTTCTGTCTTTTCAAGGGCTTGGTCGCAAAGAACAAAGGCACTGAGGCGAGAATAGAAGGCGAGTTTATCAGAAAAATGGCAAGTGTTCGCCGTGTTGCATTGCCCGTATCATCTTTCTGCCGCTTGTTTTTTCTGCTAGCTTCTTTATTTTTTGCGGAAGATCTTTCTGTGCAATTGTTGAATTTTCCCCTCACTAGCGGCATTCTCCAAAAAGGGAACTTTCGAGAGAATAGGTAAGTGTGTGAAGTTGCCAATCTTGTTAAAGTGGGGAAACAGGCGAGAGCAGGGTTTTCCCGCAATGGAGCTTGCAAGCACGCTTGCGGGTAGACCGCCAGAATTTACCATCTTCACGGTGTATGTTTTGAACCGACTTCGAGGAACTTGCAGAACGCTTGTTGTCTTGTTCGTCGCCAGTGTGACGATACCGGCTTATGGTGCCGAGGCTCAGACGGTGGCGGTTCCGCGCGAGCATCATGCTTGGGCGAGATTCACACCAGGTTCTTGGAGCAAGGTGAGAAAGTGGATGGAGGAGTTGGACGAGCAGGGCAGGGTTAAATCGGCCAACATCACGGAGACCAAGACCACGCTGATCGAAGTCGAGGATTCCGGTTGCACGCTGCAAATGGAAGTCACGGTGGAAATTGCGGGAAAGCGGTTCGTCGCGCAGCCTCGGCAAGTCCGGGTGGGGTATGACGGGGGCACGAATGGAGGCCGAGGGGACTTTCGCAAGACGGGCGAAGCGACATTGGATATCGGCGGAAGACCGGTCCGTTGTGCGATCTTGGAAAGCACGCTGATCGACGGCGACACGCGTGTGGTCAGCCGTTTGCATTACAGCGAAGCGGTGCCGCCCTTTGTACTGCGCCGCGAGACGGTGTCCGCCAGTGCGGACGGCAAACAGGTGATCGAACAGACGACGGTGGACGCATTGGCGGTCGAGATGCCGCAAAAAGTCTTGACGGAACTCCAAACCGGGGCCCACATGCGTACGGTGCGGAAGCAGCAAAACGCGAGCACTTTCACGCTGGAAGTTGTCTGTCTGGAGGTTCCTGGTGGCCTTGTCGCACACACCTCCAAGGACTTGGATGTGTCTGGCAAGCTCGTTCGCCGCAGCACCCTGGAACTGCTCGATTACGGCGTCGCAACTCCGGCGGAAGCCGCACGCCGAGGGTTCTTCTTCCAACACAGCCGGATGCGGCGCTCGCAGGTACCGGTGCGGCCTTAAACGTCACGGAATCAGCGGGATTGCCTTTGCTGCTGTCGAGTCACCGAGAGTTCCTGAATCGCTGGCCGGAAGGCTCGCTTCTTGCTCGGCGGCGGGAGGCAGAAAGCGGCGATTGAATCGTTCGGGATCAAACGGGTCGCGAAAGTCGAGCATGGTAGAAACGCTGTTTTCTGAGCCATCGTTCAGCGGCACGCTCTGGAAACTGGACGGAAGTGCGGTGGCGGATTCGTCCGTCGTGCCAGGCAAGGGGATCGGCTGCCGGAGAGCGTTTTGCATCGGAAGGCCGGACGAGTTGTTGGCGAAAACGGACTGCGACGGCATTGTCTGGCCCGCTTTTTTTACCCAGTTTTCCAGCAGTTCCAACTGCGGCCGCTCCCGTTCACTGAAGACGGCCGAAGAAAGTCCACCGTGTGGCCTTTGGGGAACCGTCAGCAAAGGGGACTGTTCGGGGTTGGCAGTGTTCACCTGTTGAATGACCGCGGCCAAATTGCGTTGGGTGTACCGCAGGGTGGCCGTTTTCCCCAAGCCAGGACTTGCCAACTGGAATTCCGATGAAGAGCGTCCGCCGTGGCAAGCGGCTGTAGCGCAACGGTTTAGCAGCAGGGGTTGAACTCGCGCGGCGAAGTTTTCGATCGCATCGGCAGGCACCTCCGACGGGAGCCGCTCGGGGGGCAGTTGGCGCAGCGGAGCCGGGGGGGCAACGGGCGGCAATTCGCGGGCTGGGGTCGGGTTTGTGGCGGCATGAAACCGCCGTTCCAAGCCTTGAATTCGCGGATCGCGGGGCGCAATGGCGATGGCGGCCAGCAATTCTTCCGCGGCGCGGGTGTGTAATCCGCAGCGCAGGCACCAATCCGCCAACTGCAGGACGGCAGACACATCGCGCCGGGAGACCGTTTGCCGCTTGCGGAGGTACGCCTCGTCCAGGTTCAAGCAATGCATCTCGACGTCGCGCGTTGGAATTCGCAACTCGGTTCCATCGCTTCTCGCGACGACGTAGCGGTCGCCCACTTTCGTCGTCGTTCCCACCAAGACCTCGCCATTGCGAAGCACCAGGACGCCATGCGCCGGTTGGCCTGCGGCGTCGAATGCCAAAAGCGGCTCGACGAACAGGAGAGCACACACCAGAAACCGGAATTGATACGGATAAATCATGGCGGGGGGACGGTATCGAAAGCGGGGGCAGGCGTCAAGATCGCTTGACGGCAAGGCTCGGCTGGCTCACCCTCCGGGGATTGGCAGGCTTCGGCGTGCGCAAGCCTTTTGTTGTCAGCTGCTTGAGAATTTCGTCGCCTCTGGTGCAAGCGTGCCAGACCGAGTAAACTGAACGGACGCTGGAACGGGGATTCTGGCGATCAGGAGACGAGATGTTTCGGACGGCAACTGCGGACGCTGTAGCTGCAACCGGGGAATTTTCGAGTTTTGAGGTTCGTTTTTGATCCGAAATCGCGGGGCGTGTTCCAAAACGGGAACGGGGTTCCGAACGGTGAATCCAATCCGCGACACACGCGAAGCCAATTCATTCGGGTGGTTTCTTGAACCGAAATCCCTTTGCTTTCGTAAGATACAAAACTGGACATTGAAGTCGAGACCGTCTAACAGGAAGAAAACATGACAGCTTGGGGGATTTTTGGCGCTGTCTCTCCAAACCTCAGCAATTGGCTGACACCGTTGTGGCTGCTCGGTGTTGGAGCTTCGTTGGGCTTGGTGGCGCTGCTCGTTCTTTGGCTCGTGGCGCTGCTCGTCTCACGCGTAACTCCAGCCAGTGAGGGGGGGAGGGCGACCGCTGGCGAGAACATTTTGGTTCGTATGCTGCGGCTGCCGATGATTTTGCTTTCGCGGCGAACGGTTCGCGAGGTTCCGGGGGCTATTCGCGAAGGCGGCTTGTGGCCGGTGCTGATTGTCGTGGTCAGTTTGGCGGTCTTCAGCGTGGTCGGAGTTTTGTTTGTCCAAGAGCCGATGGCGTTGCTGCGGGCGATGGAGCGTCTGCCGAACGTGGGAACCGTGATGCTTGAAGCCACGGTCCCGGTCTCCGAACTGGAAGACGCCAACGACGAATTCTCCGATCCGGTGGCCCACGAGGTTGCCGCGACGTTCCGTTGGGACGAAGTTCGTCGGATCGTGTTTCGATCCGACCAGAACCTCACGATTGCGACGCGGCCTTTCAACGAGGTGAAACCTGGTGCAACGATCGACCTGATCGCGGGCGAAGACTTGGCGTGGGTGGCCAGAGAGCAGGCGGTCAATCCGTTCGTCGAGCAGGACGTGGAGCGGTTCTACGTGCGCAACCTGGGCAGCAGTGCGGCGACGTTGACCAGCATCATTACCACCGCACCGCCGCACCCCGAAGTATTCACGATCCCGCTGACCGCCTTGGCCGTGGTGTTGGTGTTCTTGTTTTATCTGCTCCATCGCTTCGCCGCTCCGCGTCTGTCTGCGATCGCACTGGCGACCTACAAGTCCGAGATCGCCCAGCCGCTGTTCTCGATCATCGCCATCCTGGGTGGCGTTTTGCTGGTATTTTTCATTTGGATTCCGTACAACACGTTCGGCGAAGACATCAAGATGCTGAAGGATTCAGGGTTAACCCTGATCATGGTCCTGGGCATCGTACAAGCGGTTTGGGCGGCCAGCAGTTCGATCAGCGAGGAGATCGAAGGTCGCACGGCGTTGACGGTCCTGTCCAAGCCCATTGGGCGACCGTCCTTTATCGTCGGCAAGTTCCTGGGAATTCTCTGGACGGTTGCGATTTTGTTCGTGGTCTTGGGGCTGCTGTTGCTGATCGTGGTCGCCTACAAACCGATCTACGACGGGCGCGAGTCGTCGACGCAGGACATCACCTGGCAGCTGTGTCATTTGGAGATGACCAGCGTGATTCCGGGTTTGCTGTTGGCGTTCATGGAGACGATGGTGTTGGCGGCCCTGAGTGTGGCCATTTCGACGCGTTTGCCGTGGCTTGCCAATCTGGTGATTTGTTTCACGATTTACGCGTTGGGCCATCTGACGCCGTTGATCGTCCAGTCGTCGATGGGGCAGTTTGTTTTCGTGCAATTTTTTGGTCAGCTGATTGCGACGGTTTTCCCCAACTTGGATCATTTTAATATCCAAGCGGCGGTTGCGGCTGGCGTTCCCGTTCCCGCGATTTACCTGGGATGGGCGCTGGTGTATTGCATGATCTACAGTATGATCGCGATGTTGTTGGCATTGATTCTATTTGAGGACCGGGATTTGGCCTAGGACGGAGCCACGCGTGGCCCTTTGACAGGAGGGACGTGGTGATGCGGTGGGCTTCGTTTCGGAGGGCTGCCCGTTTCAGCGGCAGCCAGCGCCGGCGTTGGTGGAACTACGGCTTGGCCTTTCTGTCCGCCGTATGCACTGTGCTACTGGTGGCGGATGTCGGTTTGATTCTGGACCTGATCCACAGCCCGCACGGTGACGGCCTCGCTTTGAACGGCTGGACGTTCGCCGCTTGGCTCGGTTGGCCGGATGCCTCTTGGGGCTGGCTGGATCGTTACGAGTATTGCCTGCTGGGCTTACTCGCGACCCTGCTGATCTTGGCGACCATCGAGTCGTTGCTGCTGTTGCTCCTGCGTCGAAGCGGGGAATTGGCGGCTTGGAATGCCTTTGCGCAGCTGCAAATCGCCGTCTACGAGCAAGTTCGGCGGTTGGGAGTGCCCGATTGGTTTGAGCGCGAAGGTCGGCAGTTGGAGCAGCGGATCCTCGGGGATTGCTTGACGATCCGCGAAGGCTTGGCCGCCTGCTGGACCACGGTGCCGCGCAGCGTTTGCGCAGGCGTGCTGCTGGTGGGTGTGGCCGCGTATATCGACTTTTTTCTGTCGCTGCTGGCGTTTCTTCTGGTGCTCTTCATCTGGCGTCTGTATCAGAAGATGCAGACCCGAGCGGACATCGCCAACCGCAATGGCCAGGCCCAACTGGCCACTCGGCAGCAGGCGGTCTTGGATGCCTTTCGGACTGCCCGAATCGTCGAAGGCGTCACCGCCGCGACCTGCGACGACGAATCGTTTGCAGTGGCCTTCGATCGCTATCGGCGCGACGCGCGGTACGGCGCCACGGCCCGCGTGGCCTTGGGACCGTGGCTGGTGTGGCTGTTGGGGATGGGGGCCGCCTTGTTTTTGCTGGTGGTCGGACTCTCGCCTCGTCCCGTCCCCACCGGCCTGGCGGTGCTGGCGTTGACCCTGGCCCGGTTGGCCCTGCCCGTTCTCCGCTTGCAAGGTGCGATGCAAACGCTACAACGGGCGGACGAAGCGGCGGAAGAGGTTTTTGCGTATTTGGACCGCATGCCCGGCGTGGGGCAGATTGCCGGCGCGTTGGCCATCAGCGGCGTCAGTCGGGAAATCCGCTGGGAAGGGGTTGCTGTCGCTGGGCATACGGGCAAGACGCTGTTGACGGAGCTGTCGCTGTCGATTCCCGCCGGATCGCACACCGCGTTGGTCGCCTCCGACTGCCATACGCCGTTGACGATGGTCGGATTGCTCCTGCGCCACCAGGATCCGACCGCGGGGCGGATCCTCCTTGACGGCACCGACCTGCGTTCGATGACGCTTCGCTCGCTGCGCGAGCAAATTGCGTTTTCGGCCTCGGACGGAATGCTGTTTTCCGGGACGATTGCCGACAATATCCGCTGTGGTCGCGGGGGGTACGCCCAGGACCAGATCGACGAGGCGGCTCGCCGGTGCGAGGTGTTCGAGACGGTCAAGCGCTTGCCCGACGCGTTCACCACCGTCGTCGGACCGGCTGGAACCAATTTGCCGGCTTCCACGGCGTTTCGCCTTGGATTGACCCGCGCCCTGGTGGGCAACCCCTCCGTGGTGATCGTGCAGGAGCCGCCGGAAACGGCGGACGAGGAGGAATCGCGAGCGATCGATACCGCGTTGCAACGGGTTCGCGCCGAACGAACGTTGATCGTAATCCCCTCGCGTCTGACGATGCTCCGCGCGGTGGAACGTGTCTTTTTGATTCATCAAGGACGGCTGCACGCCGAGGGCACACACGCCGAATTACTGCATGCCAACGCCCTGTATCGACACCTGAACTACATTCTGTTCACGCCGTTTCGCGACGTCCTGCCATGCGGGCAGAACGACGTGCGTTGACCGGAGAGGGGGAGTCAAGCACATGGGATCATGGGACGTGGGAACATGGAAGATTGGAGGCTTGAAGCTCCAGCTGACCGAAGGCGGCGACGGTCCGCCGCTGTTGCTGGTGCATGGCTTTCCGCTGGATCACACGATGTGGGCGGGGCAGTTGGCGGAACTCGCACGCCAGGCGCGCGTCTTGGCGCCCGACTTGCGGGGCTTCGGGCACAGCGAGGCCGAGGGCGAGATCGTGCGGATGGAACAGTATGCGGACGACTTGGCGGCGATGTTGGACGCGCGGGGGATCCGCGAGCCGGTGGTGTTCTGCGGGTTGTCGATGGGTGGCTATATCGCCTGGCCGTTCTTCCGCCGGCATCGGCCGCGACTGCGGGGACTGATCTTGTGCGACACGCGGGCGGCGGCCGATACGGAGATGGCGGCTCGGGCTCGCTTGGCCAATGCCCAGCGTGTGTTGGCCGAGGGCGTAGGGTTCCTGGCCGAGGCCATGCTGGAAAAATTGTTTACCGCCGAGACCGTCGAGCGCCGGCCGGAGTTGGTCGAGGCGACGCGGCGTGTCATCGTGGCGGCTTCGCCCCAGGGGGTTGCCGCCGCGCTGCGCGGGATGGCAGCACGCCCGGACGCGTCGGCGTGGCTGCCGGAGATCGACCTGCCCACGCTGGTGATCTGCGGCCGCGAGGACGCCATCACGAGCGTGGAAGAAATGCGCGGCATGGCCGCACGGCTGCCTCAAGCTCGTTTCGTCGAGATCGCCGGCGCCGGACACATGTCGCCTTTGGAACAGCCGCAACGGGTCAACGAAGCGATTGCCGAGTTCTTGCGGGAATCCTAGGGAGTGGGCGATCCGAGATTAACTTGCCCATCGTAACCCGATTGCCCATCGCAACCCGAAGTGTCAGCGAGGAACGCGGCAATTGCCGAATTCACCTCGCTGACGCTTCGGCTTTACTGTCTCGTCCCGTCGCTTTGCGGCCTCACGTCCCCTCAAGGTGCATGCGAACCGAGTTGTTCCCGCAGGCTGGTCAAGGCTGCCGAGTTCAGCTCGTCCTGGAACGGATTGGCTGGCGGAGCGGGCGGCGGACCGCCGCCTCCGCCACGGGGCGGCCGCGGCAGTCCGATGGCGTCCAGCTGTGATTTCTGCGCATCGTCCAACAACGCCACGATTTCGTCGTGTCTCGCCTGGGCATCCTCGTCGGAGACCTCTTCGACGGTCTCCACGCCGGCCAACACTGCCGACACGGATTGGGCCTGTTCCGAGCTGAGCTTGATGCCGATGTCGCCCGTGAGCAGGGCGATCTTTCGCACCAGCATCGTCAATTCGCGTTTGGGATTGGGGCCGCCCATGCCGCCGCCGGGACCTCCACCCATGCCCCCGCCGGGACCTCCGCCCATGCCGCCGCCGGGACCTCCGCCCGCTGGCCCCATGTCGCCCGTTGGAGCCGGCGAACTCATCATATCCGGGTTCGCCGCCACAGGGGTCGCCAGGAGGCTATTCAACTGTCGATAACCGCTGAATCGCAAGGCCCCCAGCGTGAGCGAGCATCCCAGCAGGATCCCGAGAAATCCGGCCGCCAACCAAATGGCGATCGTTTTCCCGCTACGTTGCCGCTGCATCACCAGCACGGCGAACATCAAGGTCGCCAACGTAATCAACACGATGCCCAGGCCCACCGTGTCCAAACCGATCCTCCACATGATGTGATCCTTTCCGATGAGAAACGTACCTACGCGACGAACGGCATCGCGAAACCAAAGGCTAAGCCTACCGCGGCGGGCCGTGGAATGCTAGCACGGTGGGCATTCCGCAACGCAAATGCTAGCACGTTCAGCATTTCGCAACGCGACGATCAAGGCCGATCGCCGCGACCACGCGTGATTCAACAGCCGTCGTCAACGCCCACTGGATTCGTCCACGCGCGCCCAGAAGGGATGTTGGCGATCGCCACGGGTGCGGACGTCTTCCAGCAGCACGTCGGAGCGAGGTTCGATGCGTTGGGTGTACGTTCGGCCGTTGATGGTCACCGCGACCCGTTGCGAGAAATCCACCATGTCCGGGGACAGCCACACGGCGGCTCGTTCGGCGCCCGTGCGCAGGGTAACTCGGTTGTTTTCCAAAACCCGCCCTTCCGTGCGCGCCGGCCGCACGCCGCTGTCCGGCGGCCAATTCACCGGCAGCACCGTCGACCGGCTGGGCAGTGACTCGAGTTCGGCCCACCAGAAATAATTATCCCAAGGCCGCATCGAGACGCAGTCGAATTCCTTGGGAAAAAACTGGCGGCGGTGCAAATCCATCCAGACGAACAGCCGTTGGATTTCGTCGATGAAGTGCTCGTGCCCGCGGCCCTGGAACGCGACCACAATGACGTCGTAGGTATGCTTGTTCAGGTAGCGGTCCAGGTCCATGCTGTTGCGGCCCATCCTATCCCCGTCCATCTCGCCGCCCACAAAGTACATCGGCACGTAGCGGCCGTTTTCCCAATACCGCGACACGTACTTGTCGGCCGTTGCGACGATCGGGATCACGCCGGCCCAAAGATCCGGGTGGGCCAGGCCGATGTCCCAAGCCGCATCGCCGCCCATCGAATGGCCACTCAAAAAGACGCGGTCCGTAGCGAGGGAGAACCGTCGGCAAGCGTCCCGTAGCGAATACAGCACGGCGGCGTGCTCGCGGGCGGAATACTCGTAACTGGTTTGATGCGGCCGCGCCCACTGGGGGGCCACCACGATGTATCCGTGGCGAGCGGCTTGCCCCAGCCGCAGCTGACTTTGTTCGTTGGCCGTTCCGGCCCACCAATCGATCTGCTGCGAGGGCGTCGTCCCCGCGCCGTTCAACGTGACCACGCACGGATAGCGGCGATAGGGATCGTATTCCGGCGGCAGCTGGACGAAGTACGTGATGTCCGGTTCGCCCGTGAGCCCGGGTACGGCGATTTCATAAGATCCGAGCGGACCGTTTGTGTCGGTGTCGGTGTCGGTGTCGGTGTCGGTCTCGACCGGCGGTTTCATGTGCGCCAGCAGCTTGGCCAAGTAGCCGGGCGAGCTGCCTTCCAGACTGGCCAGGTCCTGCAGGATCCGATCGCGCTCGGCCTTTTGCGGGCTGGTCAAGTACTGTTGCACCAGTTGGCGGACGCGAAACAACGAGAGAGCCACGGCGACATTCTTGTCCCCCGATCCGCTGCCCAGCAACCAGCCGCTGATCGCCAGCGAGATCTTCTGTTCGGGCGTCATCCCCGGATCGCTCGCCAGCCGCAGATAGTCGGCCATCCGCTCCAACGTTGTCAGGTTCAGTTCGGCCTGAATCTCCGCAAGCATCGGCTGAACATCACCGCGGACTTTCGGATCCTTGATCTCCGCGGCGTGGGCTTCCAACGCCGAGAGCGTACGCTCGATCTGTTCCTTCCATTTCTGGTTCTCCTCCTGCAACTCGCGGACCTGCAGCAGCAACTCTCCAGCCACGCCCTCGGCCGGAAACCGTTCCAGCATACTGTTCGCCAACAGGTGCTGGCCCGATTTTTTGCGGAGTTCGATTTCTTGGATCATGCGTTTAGCGCCGACCTGGTACAGCGCCGTCACTTGCCGCTTGAGGTCGGCCAAGTCCGGAAACTCGTTGATTACGCTGGCCAATTCCGCTCGGGCATCCGAATAACGCTCGGCTTGGATGTACAACCGAACCAGGCGCAGACGCTGGTCGGCGTCTTGGGGGTCGATGGCCTTCAGCAACACCGCGCTGAGCGTGTCGCGCGGGATCGAACTGGTGGCCACTCGCATGTCCCAAACGTAGGCGCTGCGTGCCGCGAGCCCCTCGACGCGGGTGTAGACTGGGGTGACCTCGGTGATCCCTTGGATGATGTCGATCGGTCCTTGCGCGGTATTCATCGTAAAGATCCGCCGCCCCCATTGGTCGAACGGCGTCACGCGAACGATCGGACCAACGGCCGCGATCCGGCGACTGCCTTTGGCGACCCGCTGGTCGATGCGGATTTTTTCCAGGTTCAGCTGGCTCGGAACCACCGCCTGAACTTGGATCTGCGAAAAGAACGTCCGTCGCAACTGGTCGTCGACGAACACGATCTGGCGGACCTTGATCTGGCCGGCCGCGCTTTGGGGACTCAACGGATCTTCGCCCAACGAGCCGATTTTTCCGATGCTGCCCTCGAACTGCATCCCATTTTTCAACGTCGCGATATCGGCTCGAGCGGGAGCCGCCATCCAGACCATCAACAGGACGGCGACTACCCGGACGCAGCGAACCCGTTTTGGTGCATGTTGCGTCATCCAGTCACTCCTTATATTCCTCTCTCATGATTCGGCTCTTCGCATTTCTGCCCGATGGCGCAGTATTACGATCCAGGCCCTCCGAGGCAATCTTCAAGCCTCCGGCTATATCATTCTGGGCGGCAGCCTCCGTTTTCGTCAACGCGCGAGAGTCCGATCGGAGCCACGATCAAGGCCCGGCGAAGGGGTTTTGATCAAGAACTTGTGAAATGCCGTCAGTGCGAGCATCGTTCGGTGCGCATGGCTTGCCCGGGGGAACGTTGCGCTCGTGGCTGCCCGCACGAACGCCCCATTCATCCCGTTCCCCCGCGGCGAAAGGCGCCGCGGGGGAACGAGGAAAGGGGGGGCGAGTTGGCATTCAGATTCGCGAATTCAGTAGGGCAGCGGAGCGACCGGTTGGGGGCTGGGCGTCGCGTTGGGCAGAGGGACGGCATAGCCTTGCCGAACTCCTCCGCGCAGGGATTCCGCCCTTTCCACCAGCTTCTCGGATGGGACGATCTGTTGGGGCTGCAACTGGAAATCCAAGTGGTGTTCGTCACGCACCTCGTGAGGCCAGAGGTTTTCGCTGACGAAATCCAAGGGCGTGAATTGATACCAGGGGGGATAGAACGTCTGTTTTACGGTCAGCGTGTCGAATCCGTCTTTCAACAGCTGGATCTTGCGGGTTCCATAGTAGGTGAACCCGGTCGAGACAGGAGTCGTTCCGATCTCTTGATCGTCGACGAACACCAGCGCGCCCGGCGGATTGCTGCGCACCGTCATGCGGCGGCGGACGCAACCGGGTAGTGCGGCCAGCAGCGTCAGCGTGGCCACAAGATACCAGATTCCCGCTCGGGCGAACCGATTTGGCGGATCAGGAAATAACACGGCAGTTGGGGCGATTTCTGGAAAACAAACGAATGGACGTTCCCGTTATGAATCACCGGGCGACGGAGGAGCGGCCGAAGTATAATGAGGTTGACGTTTCGAGGCCAGATGGAAAAGTGGCTGTAACGCGGCCGAGCGGCTCGGCAAAGCCTGCTAGCATTGGCTGCTTGGTTGCATCCGCAGGGGGCCTTACGGTAGACTATGTGGACGGGACAGTCGGAGCTTCTTGTCGCTTTAGACGAAGCAGCAAACGATGGGACAATCAAAAACGCCCTATATTGACGATCTGCAGTGCGTGGTCCGAACCGATGTCGGGATGCGGCGGGCCATGAACCAGGATTCCTCGGCCGTCGTCCTCGCGGAGGACGAACAGGCTTGGGTTACGCGTGGCCACGTGTTTATGGTCGCCGACGGGATGGGGGCACATGCGGCGGGAGAACTGGCCAGCAAGTTGGCGGTCGATAATCTCCCGCATCTGTACAATCACGATCGGGAATTGGCGGCCCCCGAGGCGCTGGAAAAAGCGATCCGGGACACCAACGCCGAGATTCACCGCCGTGGTCTGGCCAACCTCGATTTCCGCGCCATGGGGACGACGGCCAGCGTCTTGGTCCTGCTGCCCCAAGGGGCGATGCTCGGACACGTCGGCGACAGTCGCGTCTACCGGTTGCGGGGCCAACAACTGGAGCAATTGACGTTCGACCACAGCTTGCAGTGGGAGCTGCGGTCGCTGAAGATCATCACCGAAGGTTCCGACTCGTACAAAGCGGTGCCCAAGAACGTGATTACCCGTTCGCTGGGGCCGAATGCAAATGTGGTGGCGGACCTGGAGGGACCGTTCCCCCTGGAAATCGGCGATACGTTCTTGCTGTGCAGCGACGGACTCAGCGGTCAGATCGAAGACCGCGAGATCGGCAGTCTGCTTGCCTATTTGCCGCCGGAAGATGCTGCCACGGTACTAGTGGACTTGGCCAACTTGCGGGGCGGACCAGACAACATCACGCTGGTGATCGTCAAGATCGTCGGTCCGGGGTTGGCAACGGCCAGCACGGGGGGGGGACTTCGGCCGGCGGGGCGTACCCGGGACGCCGACGGCGCAAGTCTGGCCGCGTGGGTCGTGTTGGGGGTCTGTTGGCTGCTGGCCGGTGTACTTTGGCTGGCCGACCTGCTCGTACCCGCCGTGCTGTTTGCCGTCGTCGGATTCGTGGCCGTGGTGTTGGGCTTGATCATGCGGTTTTGGCATCGCGAGCCGGTCGGAAAGTCGACCGTCCAGGCAGGGAACTTGGGGAAGGCTCCCTACGTCACCACGACGTGCAGCGCCGAGAACGAGTTTGTACAGACGCTCGCCACGATTTTGGGTGAACTTCGCGAGGCGGCGACCGAGGCCGGCTGGCAGGTCCGCTGGAATGAGTTCGAGCATTTGTGTCGCGAGGCCGAGACGGCCAGCCAAGGAGGCGACAATCCGGTGGCCGTGCGGTCTTACGCCAAGGGCATCAGCTTTATGATGCATGAATTGCGAAACCAGCAGAATCGAAAGCCGGGCGATTCTACGGTCGATCTGTGAGGCAAGCCAGTGGAGTTACGCAACCAGGAATCTGCATCCATGTGCCACGGTCCACGTGTTGGCCGTGCTGTTGCATCGTTGTTTCTCGAGGGGCGCCCATGAACCGATCCTCGCGCACGAATTCTGACGGGCGTGGCGGAACGATTTCCGGAGTGACGGTGGTTTTCGGTCTTGTGCTGCTGGTTTTTGCCGGCGCTGGGTTTGCCGTCGCCATGTATTTAGCGTTAGGACCGTTCTCGCTGCGCCGACACGCGGCTGCCGAACTGGTTGCCGAGAGTGCCCGTCAGACGCCATCGCCTGCGGCAACGGACGAACCGCTCGCGGCGACTCGAACCGGAGACGTTCCCGCGGCGACGGACGATCCCTCTGCAGGTGCCAGTCGTCTGCCCGCAGGTCCAAAGGCCATGGCACAGGGGCCGAACGGTCGCGCGAGTTCGACGCCGGCGGCCGAAACGGAGGCGGACGTTTCGCTCGCCGCAGGGCAGGTTTCCGCGCCCTGCGGGATTCTCCTGACGGCATTATCGCCGCTGGAAATCGTGGGGATCGGGGGCAATGCAGGCGATTGGCGCGGTTCGCTGAAGATCGACGGTCAGGTCTACGAGCATGCGGTGTTCCTGCAGCCCGCCGAGGACGAGAGTGTCACCCAGATTGCCTTTGCTTTGAAAGCAGGCTTTACCCGTTTCACCGGATTTGTCGCGATCATCGCGGGAGATGCGCCCGCCGCCGTGGCGAACCGGGACCAGCCCCAGGCGATATTCCGTCTGTACGGCGACGGGAATTTGGTGTGGGAATCCTCGCCTCTGACGGGGCATGGCACACGTCGCGAGTTCGCGTGCGAGGTGCGTGGTGTTGAAGTATTGACCCTGGTCGCCGAGAGCCAGGCTCCGGCGAACGTTTCCCGCTTTGCGTGGGGCAATTTGAGTTTGCTGCCCGCCGAGGAGACAGCCGTTCCCGCGAAGGAACACCGTTAGCATCGAGCGAACGGTGATTCTTGGTGAAGCAGGAGATGCGAGACGATGGTTCGAGTCGAGCGACATTGTTGGCAGAGCAACAGGCTGGGCGGCTTGTGGGTTGGAATCATCATCGTCGGCCTGGTGGGATCGGCCGCTTTCGTGCCGTTTGCTGGTGCCGCAGGCCAATCGGTAACCGCCGCTGGAGAATCAGCGCTCGAGGACGCATCTCGGCCCATCGTCTTCCAGATGCAGTGGTGTCCGCAGGCGCAGTTCGCGGGCCCCATGATGGCGCGGGAAAAGGGCTTCTTTCGCGAGGAAGGCCTGGCGAATGTGGAAATCCAATGGGCGACTGCCGGGGATCGGCCGTTTGACCGGCTGGCGGAGGGCAAGTCGGACTTCTGCATGGGCTGGCTCGCCGATGCGATCGTGGAGAAAGAGGGCGGTTTACCCCTGGTGCATTTGGCCCAGGTGATCCAGCAATCGTCCTTGATGCTGGTGGCTTGGCACCGATCGGGGATCGATTCGCCGCAGGACCTCACGGGAAAACGGGTGGGGCTGTGGGGGGGCAATTTCGATGTGCCCGCAACGGCGTTTTTCCGCAAATACGCGGTTCGCCCGATCGTCGTGCCGCAGAGTACGAGCGTGGTGCCATTCCTGCGCGGAGCCGTGGATGTCGCCTCCGCGATGCATTACAACGAGTACAACAAACTGATCGAAGCCGGCATCTCGGCGGAGGAATTGCGCAGCTTCCGATTTGCCGATCACGGCTTGGTATTGCCCGAGGACGGCATCTACTGCACCGAGCGCACGCGCAGCGAGCGCCCCGAGGTCTGCGCCGCCTTGGTGCGGGCATGTCGTCAGGGCTGGGAGTATGCACTGGCCAACGAGGCGGAAGCGTTGGACGTGGTGCTGCAGACCTGCCAGGCTGCCAACGTGCGGACCAATCGCAATCATCAGCGCTGGATGCTGCGTTCGATCGGCGAGGTCATGGCTGGCCCCGTCCCCGCGGAACCGGTATCGTGGGGTTCGCTTTCCGAGGCCGCCTATGACGAAGTGGTTCGCTTGTTGTTGGACCGGGGGCTGCTGGACAAAGCCCCCGCTTACAGCGCGTTTCACCAGCCGCCTCGAGTCGTCCCGGGGATTCAAGACTAGTGGAAACCGCATGAGATTTCCCATCCGCACGAAACTGATCCTGGCCATCTGCCTGCCGCTGCTGCCGGTCTATCTGGTCGTTTTGGGCATTGACTACCACGCCGGGCAGGAACAGGCAATTGCGCAGATGAAAAATCATCTGACCGAGGCCACGGCCCGCCTTGCCGGTGAGATCGACAAGGAACTTGCCGTGGCCAGCCAGACGGTACTCAACGCGGCTGCTCTGATGACACAATTTCCCGTGCAGGAGCAATCGCAACTGGATGCCTTACTCCGTTCGAATGTTCGCGATACGCCCGGAGTCTATGGCGCGGCGGTCGCCTTTGAGCCGCGTGCTTTCCAGCCTCACCAGGAGCGATCTGCCCGCTATGTTTATCGCTCGGCGACGGCTGCGGCCCTGACGGTCACCGACATCACCTACGACTACACTCGCTGGGATTGGTACCTCCTTCCCAAACTGCTCGATCAAGTCGCCTGGACGGACCCTTACTACGACGAGGGCGCAGGCAATGTTCTGATGTGTACCTGCTCGGCGCCGTTCTACCGAAACGAAATGTTTCAAGGCGTCGTGACCGTCGACATCTCGTTGGACCACCTCCGCGAACGCCTGCGCCAGGTGGACATTCGCGAAGGATATCGCCTGATCGTCAGTCGTACGGGAACGTTTGTTTCTCATCCCAACGAATCGCTGATCATGGGAGAGTCGATTTTCAGTCTGGGGCAGTGGCATCAGTCGCCGGAACTGGTGGCCCTGGGCCACGAGATGACCGCGGGCCGAAAGGGAGTGCGCAGACTGCTGGAGGTGGAGAGCGGCGAACCCGTGTGGGTCGTGTTTGTCCCCATTCCATCAGTCGGCTGGTCCGTGGCTGCGGTGATTCCCGACGCGGAGGTGATGGCCGATGTGTACGCGGAATTGAATCTCCGGGCGGGCTTGCTCTTGGCGGGGCTGGCGGCGATCGTGGCGCTGATCCTGCTGGTCGCCGCGTGGATCACTCGCCCCATCACACGCTTGGCAGCTGCGGCGCAGGAACTGGCCAGGGGCAATCTGGAGGTGCGGCTGCCGGCGATGCAAAGCCGCGATGAAATCGGAGAGTTCGCCGCCACGTTCAACAAGATGGTTCACGATTTGCAAGGCACGATCGACCAGCGACTCTGCGAGACGGCCGCGCGGGAGGCTCTCGAACGCGAGTTGCAGGTGGCACGCCAAATCCAGACTTCGCTGATGCCCATGACCCGTCCGCCTTTTCCGGATCGGACGGAATTCACGCTTGAGGCTTTCACCGAACCCGCCAAAATCATGGCTGGCGATTTCTTCGACTTCTGGTTTGTCGATCGCGATGTGCTGGCGCTCGTCGTGGCGGATGTCAGTGGCAAGGGGGTTCCTGCCGCCATGTTCATGGCCGTGGCGCGCACGATCCTCCGCAGTTTCTCCAGCCCCACTCAAACTCCTGCTCAGGTGCTCACCATTGCCGACCGCATCATGGCCGCGGAGAACGACGAGCAGATGTTCGTCACGGTATTCCATGCGCACTATCACGTCAAAACGGGCGAGTTGATGTTTGCCAACGGCGGCCACAATCCGCCTTACCTCGTGCGAAAGGACGGTGTCGTCACGTCGACCGGATCATCGACCGGGCCGATCGTGGGCGTCTGGGGGGATGCCGAGTTCGAGGATCGCCGCATCCGTCTCGATCCAGGCAGCACGTTGATCGCCTTTACCGATGGCGTTACCGAGGCGCAGAATGCCCAAGGAGAGCTGTTTGGAGAAGCCCGACTGGAGCAATTGCTGTCCGCAATCCATGGCGAGCCGGTGGACGAGATTCGTCGCCGAATCCTGGACGAAGTCAACGAGTACCGAGAGAGCAAGGACCAGGATGATGTGACTTTTTTGGCTCTCCGGCGAAGCGAATCGGACCTGTAGGAGCACCGAGCGCCCGTGCGGTTGATTGCAGCGCCGGCGACAGGCAGCTTGCCGTTCGTTTGGATCAAGAACCAATGACTTGTGTCATTGGAGATGGAACGTCGAGCGATCCGATGACGACGTTGGAGTGTCGCAGCAGCTCGCCGCTTTAGCTCCGCCTATCGCTTGGCGGCGGCAAAACGCTCGGCGACGGCGGGCCAGTTGATCACGTTCCAGAACGCGGCGATGTAGTCCGGGCGGCGATTCTGGTACTTCAGATAGTACGCGTGTTCCCAGACATCCAGACCCAGGATGGGCGTTCCCGCGATCCCGGCGATGGATTCCCCCATCAGAGGACTGTCCTGGTTGGCCGTCGAACCGACCGCCAGTTTGCCGCTGGGGCTGACGACCAGCCATGCCCAACCGCTGCCGAAGCGTTTGGCCGCGGCGTCGTTGAAAGCGGAACGAAAGGCGTCCAGGCCGCCCAGGTCGCCGTCGATCGCCGCGGCCAATTCGCCGGAGGGCTGACCGCCGCAATTCGGGCCCATGATCGTCCAGAACAGCGAGTGATTCGCGTGTCCGCCGCCGTGATTGCGGACAGCCGTCTTGATATTCTCGGGAACGGCATCCAGCTGCGAAATCAAGTCCTCGACGGACTTGCTTGCCAGGTTCGTTCCGGCGATCGCCGCGTTGACATTGGTGATGTACGCCTGATGGTGTTTTGTGTGGTGAATCTCCATCGTTTGCGCATCGACGTGCGGCTCCAAGGCGTCGTAAGCGTAAGGCAGCGCAGGTAATGTGTAGGCCATGAGTTACTCCTCAATACGGAATGATCTTGTACGGTACAAGCCGATCGCCTGTCAGCACCAAGGGCCAACAACAAAGGCCGAACGACAAGACATTGTAGGCAGGCAGGCAACCGGTCAAGGCCAGCAATCGCGACGGTTGAGGGGAACACGGTTCGACGCCCGTGTGGCAGACCTGGCTGTCCGCATGTCCGAACACGATGTCCGAACACGGCGAGCGGGGCACGGGGATTTGCAGCGTCACGATCCGAGCCCATCGGTGCGGAGCTAGTCGTACGACTCGACAGCGGAATTGCGTCTTGACACCCGATCCACCGGAGACTCCGAACAATCCTGCGCCATCAGGTAGGATTTGAGGCTTAGAAACAGTTGGCGGGCGCGTTCATCGGCGCTGTCGCGACGGCGGTCACGTTGCCGTTTGGGCCGAATGGTGACCTGGACGACGGTCCGCAATTCCGCACCAAGGGCACGCTGGCTCTCGTCGATCACTTCGTCCAGCGTCAGTTCTACGAGAAACGGCGACGGGCGATCGGCGCTTCGGCGGATCAGCGGCAAGTTTTTTCCGGCGATTTCGAGCACGACGCGATTCTCGGCGATTTCCAGAATCTCGGCGGCATGATCGGCGACGAAGCCGCGCAGCTTCTCGGCCGCCAGCCGAAGGGGAACCACCGTGACGACGCGGCGCTGCAGCAAGTGCTGCACCGGCCGTGAAGGCCGCCGACACCACCACCGCCACAGGCTGCGCGGCGCATTCTTCTTGTGGGCATCCGCCAGGCCGCCTCCCAATTGGACGACCGTGTTGCGGCCATCACTCTTGGCTTGCAGCAGGGCGCGATCTGCCCGCCGCAGCATGGTTTCGCCGGTGTCGCCCCCCTGCAGTTCGGTCACGCCGAAAGAAGCGGTCAGGCTTTTCCCGTTGAGCATCGCGTGTGGCTGCCTGGACCAGGCTTCGCGAATCATTTCGGCGCGGCTGGCCGCCGCCGCTCGATCGCAATCCGAGCACAGCATCACGAACTCTTCGCCGCCGTAGCGGGCCACCATCTCGCCATTACGGCAGTATTTGCGGAGCAGCGTGGCGAAAGCGATCAGCGCCGCGTCACCAGCCTGATGACCGTGGGTATCGTTGATCCGCTTAAAATAGTCCAGGTCGCAGATGATCAAGCTGTACGGCAGGCCGCGCTCCAAATGCGCGGCGACCCAACGCGGGTGGGCACGGTCGAATTCGGCCCGATTGGCGACGCCGGTCAGGCCGTCTTGTGTGGCGGTTTCGTTCAATCTTTGCAGGCGTTCCTCCAGGCTGACGCGAGACGAAGCGTCCTGCAACAGCAGCGTTGCGCCACAGATCGTGCCATCGGCACCGCGGACAGGCATCACCCAAGCGTCGATCGAGATCTTATCGCGTTTGCTGTCCGTCAGCAGTACGCGTTTGTGCGTGCTGTGGCCTTCTTGAATGGCTTGGGAAACAGGACAGCGATCGGCAGCAATCAGCTTGAAATGCTCGTCCCGCAACTGCAGAATCGCCGGGTCCCACAACTGCTGTTCCGCGCTAGCCGCAGAAATGCCCGTGAGCAATTCGATCGCTCGATTCCATTTCATGATGCGGAGCCCCGAATCGACGAAGACCACGCCATCGTGCATCGAGTCGAGCAGGTGTTCGTGGAACAGGCTGCCGTACAGCGACGGTATTCCAGCGGACGAAGACGGAGATAAATCCCAGAATTGCCGCGTGTTGCTTGGCTGCAGGTCTTGCAGCCAGCGCCGCGTGACCAAGGCGTTGAGTTTTTCGTGATTGCTCCGCAAGTAATAGTCGAACAGCTTCACCATATTCGGGTCGAACTGGGTATCCGCGTGCTCGAACAACTCCTCGAGCGCCCGTTGCGGAGGTATCGCTTGGCGATGGAGATGGTCTGTCGTCATGGAGTCAAACGCGTCGGCGATCGCCAGCATGCGGGCTCCGAGCGGTAATTGGTCGCGGGATCGGTCGAACTCGCCCTTGCGCCCGTTGTACCACGCCGGAGCGTAGTAGATCACATCCAGCAGGTCTTGCGATGCGCAACAGCCGGAGAGAATCTCTTTGGCGTACTGGCGATGCCGGGCGACCACCTGGGATTCGTCCAACGTCAGCTTTCCGGGTTTGAGCAAGATATGGTCGGGCACGCCGATCTTGCCGATATCGTGCAGCAAGGCGGCGACTTCCAGCTCGTCCTGCTCTTTCTCTTTCAGATTCATCAGCATGGCCCACGAGGAACAGGTCATCGCCACGCGCAGACAATGATTCGCCGTCGGAAGATGCCTGGCCCGCAAGGCCAAGAACAAGCTGCTGGCGATGCCCAGTCTCACCTGAATCAGCTGGTTCTGCCGTTGTTCGGCATCCCGGTCTTCGGGCGACGCCGAAGGCGGATTCACCGATTTCAGATGTCCCAAGAGACCGGAACTGGTCGTCGAATTGCGACAGGCTACCTGCAACGCTTTTCGAGATTCGGAGCCGAAGATCGGTTCGAGTGTCTGTTCGGTCATGAAATGAACTCACATCGTTACGGATCTGCTGGTCATATACTTCGACGGGCATGGAAAACTTAGGTTGCAGATCCCCGCCGGTCAAAACTTGTGTCGTTCGGCCGTGGATCTTCGGCAAGCTACGTTCCGCAGATCGCCCAACGGACCATGTCTAAAAAAATCCAAAAAAATTTTCCGCCCTTGCAGAAACAGCTCCAAAAAGGGGTTGCGCAAGAATTAGGCAACAGGGGCGTTGCGCGCAAATCAAGCAGCTCTGCATAAATTCTGTCACACCCAGAGCGTTGTTTGTAAGTGCAAGCGTAGCAAGCACATCAGTGCTGGCCTTGACTTCAAGGACGCATATCGGCTAAACCCAACGTCCAGCAAACTTGACCGCTTTCCAGACCCGTTTCCGAGAAATAGATGGAAGGAGCCGAATATGATGGAAGTTGCTGAAGTTGTCCGAGAACCGGTACAAGAGGAGCGAGTTCAGCGGGTGCGTGAATTGGCATCCGACAAGTTCCGCGACGGACCTGACTGGGTCACGTTTTATCGAGAAGTCCTTGGGGCGAATGGCGTCATCGACGGATTGTTCCCCGGTCAGGAGTTGAGGGCAAAGTTCGAAAAGACGGCTGAGTTCGAGGAGATCCAGCACATGCTCGCGAAACTGCGCGAGAAGAATCGGGGGCAGAAACTGCCCGACGAGGCGACCCGCGTGATCACGGTTCGCCTGCCCAAGAGCCTGCACGAGGCGTTGCGGCACGAAGCGCATAACCATAAGACCAGCATGAACAAACTGTGCATTTCCAAGTTGTTGCAAGTGATCGATGGCGAGTTGGTGCCGTCCGACTTCGAGCGACCTGACGGCGAGGATGTATCGGAGAGGCGGAGGCAAGTGCGGGCGAAAGCGTCGGCGGCTCCGGTGGCGGATCAGCCGGCCTCGGCCCTTCCGGCACCCCCGCCTCCGCTGCCCATCGCGACGGCGCCGATGCCGAGTTTCGTTCCTTCCGCCCTGACCCCTCATTCCCCGCTCCCACTTGCTACCGCCCCGACCGCGGGAGCCTTCTGATTCGCCCGGCGGTCACGTTCGAACCGTGAGAGACAACTATTGCTTCTTCCGGAACGGAGTCCGGAAGGAGCGATGGCTGAACGTGTCCAAGTCTTCCGCGCCGCCTCGCATTCTGCCATGTTGCGATCACGACCTTGTCGGCGTTGATCGCAACGTTGCGAAATGCCGTCAGGGCTAGCGTCAGCGATTCGCTGGCGTGATTGCGGGCCTCGATCCTTGTTTTCCGGGGACGGAACCGAGTTTCAGACCTTGCCGAGCGAAGGGGTTCGGCAGATAATCAGGTCCGCGGGTCTGCTTAACCTGGCTCACCGGATTCATGAAAGGGCTTCTTCTTGGCGTACCAACGAGAGATCAGCCGCGATCACAAGGCTTGCATCCTGTTTCTTCTGGACCAGTCGTATTCGATGGTCGAGCCGCTGGGGGGCTCGTCGCATCGCAAGTGCGACGAGTTGGCCAAGGCGGTCAACGCTTGGCTATATAATATGTCGATTCGGGCCTCGGGGAACGAAGGGGTCCGGGATTACATGGACGTAGGCGTGATCGGGTATCGCACGGACCAGCAGGCCAATCCGGTCATCGGCCCGGCGCTGGTGGGACCGCTGGCCGGCCGGGAGCTTGTTTCGATCACCGACATCGGCAATTGTCCGGCGCGGATCGACACGGTGATCCAGCAGATCCGCGACGAGGACACGGGCGAATGGATGGAATTCCCCTCGGAAAGTCCCATCTGGGTGGATCCCGTGGCCGAAGGCAGCACGCCGATGTGTCACGTGCTGTACCATGCGTACCAGATTCTGAGTCAGTGGATTCAGCAGCACCCGGACAGTTTTCCGCCGATCGTGATCCATATATCGGACGGCGAATCGCAGGATGGCGATCCGGTGCCTTATGCCGAGGCGATCAAGGGTTTGGCGACCTCGGATGGCAACGTGTTGGTGTTCAACTGTCACGTTTCGATGATGCAGGCCGAGCAGATCGCTTTTCCTTCGGCGCCCCACGGGTTGCCGGACGAATTGGCGCGGGTGTTATTCAACATGTCCAGTGTGTTGCCGGATTCGTTCTATCGCAATGCGGTAGCCGAGGGGATCCCTCTGTCGCCCGGTGCCCGGGGGATGGCTTTTAATGCGGACTTGGTGGTCTTGGTCAAATTCCTGGACATGGGGACGCGGGCCGCAGTGCAGCTGCGTTAAGAATCATGTTGTTCGAACACCGGGCCTTTTGGCTGCCCAAAGACGTGCAGAACGCCCAGGCTTATGAGGATGCCTTTGACGTGGACAGTGTCCGCGGACTGGCGGCGGTGTGCGACGGGGTTTCCTCCACGATTTTTGCCGGGCGGTGGGCGGCGATTTTGGCCAAAGCGGCCGTGGCGGATCCGCCGGATGTCCACGACCACGACTCGCTGGACTCGTGGCTCAAGCGGACTCGCAGTGCCTGGTCGCAGGCGATCGACGAGACCTCGCTGGCCTGGCACCAGAAACCGAAGATGCTGGACGGAGCCGGGACCACCTTGCTGTGGGTCGAGCTGTCGCGACTTGAGGCAGCGGAGGGCGTCGCCAAGCCGTACCAGTTGCGCGCCTACTCGATTGGCGACTGTTGTCTGTTTCACATCCGCCATGGCCACGTCTTGCAGACTTTTCCGATCCAGGACAGCTCACGATTTGAAGACAATCCCCAAGTGATTCGCAGTGTCCCCAAGCGTGGGGACAGCGTCTCGTTCGAGGCGATGGAGACGCTGTGCCATCCGGGCGACTTGCTGGTCTTAGCCACGGATGCGGTCGCGGGATGGACCATGCGGCAGCTGGAGGCGGGAGCGGTCATCGACTGGAACGCTTACTGGAATACGCCGTTGGAGCAATGGCAGCAGTGGTTGATCGGACTGCGGCAGCAGAATCAAATCCGTTACGACGATTCGACGGTGGTGATGTTGTGGGTGGGCGGCGAGATGCCCAGCATTCGGTCGGTGGCCAGGAAGGAAGACGACCGTCTGCTGGACACGGCGGAAGTCAAGTTGCGGGATGCGATGAAATCGCTCAAAGGTTCCCTGCGCAAGGGGTTACGCGAACTGGCGGAGAGCAAGTGGCTGAAGGAATCGGGCAGAAAATGAGTACAAGCGGGGCGCTTCTGCGTTACTGAAGACGCGCAGATGTATACACTTAGAGAATGCAGTCGATTCCCGGCTTCACTCCGCGGCCGGGACGGTCGTTGCGCGATTGAGAGCGGAGAGACTCGTTTTCGTGTGGATTCCTCCGCGGCGCCAGGGGATGGTTCCCTTACAGGGCTGCGGACAAGCGAAAGGGCGGTGAAACAGGAATGGCCGAACCCCTCTTCTATGTCGATCTGTCCGAAGACGCGCGGGATTACCGGCACACAGCCTTGGAGCCTGGTCTGCCGCTGCTGGACCGGCAGGGCATGAATTTCGGCATCCTCCGCAAGTGGTTGGGCGACTACATCGCCGAACCGGAATGGCGGAACCAAGACATCGTTGGTTTTTATATGACCGACGAGGACCGCGGGCGGTTGGAGGACGTGGACTGTCAACCGGTGACCAAAGGAGAACTGCAGAAGCTGTTTGCTCCCGATTTGGACACCCTGCGAGCCAAGATCAAGAAGATCCGCCCCGAGTCGTCCACCGAGGAAATGGTGCTGCGGATTCTGCGCAAGCATTTTGCCGAACAGACCAACGACTTGGAGAGCAGCGATTTCGATTCGTACTTTTTCAAGTGCCGCGCGGGCAAGGAGGACTGGCGACTGCGGTGGTGCGTCGGATACCAGCGTGCGGATTTGGAGCCTTTGCGAGCGCGGCTCTGGCGGACTCCGGACGGCGATTTCCTGGGCGTTCGGCCGCCCGCTGGCGGCAAAGCGCGAAAGCGAAAACGCACGGGACCGCTGGATGTGGTGACGTCGCCTTGGTTTGCCATCTCGATGCTGTTGCTGATCGCGTTCTTCTTGTATTTCAACCGCCCGACACTGTCGATCACGCCGGCCGAGTGTCGCGTCCCGCAGGGCGGTCGGATCGAGTACAAGGTCGAGGACCGGCGCTGGTTCTTTTTCCGAGATGACGTGACACTTCGAGCGTTGGCTCAATCCAATGATCAGCGTGTCGTGGAATTCGATCGAGGCGGCGTGGCCCGGGCCAGGAGCATCGGTCGAGCCGGGGTCTCGTTCCTGCTGGGCGATCGGGCGGTGTTTGCCACCGTCGAAGTCGTCCCCCCCGAGCCGCCGGACTCGTTGACCATCGAACCGGCCAGCGACATTCAGGTGCCCATCGGCTCGACCTCCCGACTCAAGGCCGTCGGGCACTACGCCGATGGCAACGCCGTGGATCTGACCGAGGCCGTCGATTGGATGGAATTCGCGGACAAACGGCTGCTGGTGCTGTCCGATTCTTCGAAGGGGCTGATCCAGGGCGACAGCGCGGGGGCCACCAAGGTCGTCGCTCGATTTCCGGCGATGAAAGAGGACGGAACTCAACCCGAGGCTGCGATTGACGTCCAGGTCGTGCTGGCCGACTTCAAGTCGCTGGTGGTCAGTCTGGAACCGCCCACGTTCGCTGTCGGCCAGAGCAGTCGCGTGAACGTTCGCGGCGTCGACGCCAGCGGCCGGGAGCATTCGCTGGTCGGTTCGTCGTTGTTAAAACTGTTGGTCGATCCCACGACGGCGGCGAGTGTCGACAGCGAGTATTTGCTGGGGCGGGCGGAAGGGGCCGGCTCGGTGCGGGTCAGTTATACCAACTTGGAAAAATCGCAGCCATTCACGGTCGCCGGCCGCATGCTGGCGGAGGATGTGTTCTTTGTTTCCCCCAGCGAGATTACCAATTCCGTGGTTTATGAATTGATTCCGCTGAACGTCACCACGGGTAGCGACGCGCCGATCGAGGCCTCGTCCGACGACGATTCGATCGTTGGCGTGTTTGGCACCGAGGGGGAAAACGTCGGTTACGAGGTGTGGTTGGCCGCCAAACGCGTCGGCCAAACGGTTGTCACGGTCTCGCAGAATACGGCCCTGGGGCCCAAGTCGCAGAAGGTCAAAGTCACGGTGACGGATGGTCGCATCGAGTCCTTGGACTTTGCGCCCCCCGTTTACACGATGCGCATCGGCCAGCCGGACAAAGCCAACCTGGTTGGAACGACGCAAGACGGGCGGATTGTCAAGATTTGGCCTGGGGCGCTGGGGTGGCAGAAGCAGCCGCGGATCGAAAACGTCCAGTTGAACAAGCAGACGTTGGTGATGCGGCCGCTGGAACCGACCGAGTTCCCGCAGGATCTGCAAGTCCGTCTGGGGCAAACCGACTTGGTCGCCAACGGCACGGTCGAGGTGCGGGGCGGGACGCTGGTGGCCAGTGTGACCGACCTCGACGTCGATGCGTGGAGCGTCCATCCGCCGGTGCCCGCTCGAGGCAGGTACATCAGCGCCGGCGGGTACTTGGGCGATAACGCATTCCTCTTCGATCCGGATCGCGGCGGGCTGGTCGTCGGCAGGATCAACGATCCCTTTGCGCCCCTGGCGGCTCATCAAGGCGACTTGATCACCGAAGTCAACGGCATTTCGTTGGTAGGGATGAGTCCCGAGGAGTTGGCCGCCTATTTCCGCGACCATCCCGTCCTGCCGGGCGACGTGCTGCGTTATCAGGGCGCTGACGGCCTGTTGGGGGCCACCTTGTTGGGCGTAGACGTGGGCGCGGTGCCCGACTTCAAGCAGATTGACGTCGCTGCCAGGAACGTGTCGGCGGAGAGTTTCGACGCCGAATTGCGGCTGTACCTGCGGCAGCCCGGCGATTACCGGCTGGTCGACGCCGCCGGGACGGTGCTCTGCGATTGGTCGCCGTTCCCGTCTGATGCGACCCCGTTGATGGTGGCGACAAACATTCCGCGAAGTGTCGAGGATGAGTACGACTTGTACATCGAGCGGAGGACGGACGACCGGATTCGCAAATTCCAGGTCCAGTTCAGTCTGGCGGCTGCGGCGCGGCGAGCGGTGACCGAGCCGGTTCGTGTGGCACCGACGGTCGATGTCACGGACGGCCCGCGAGTCCGAGAGCGCGTCCGCGTCCGGATTCCGGCGGGAGCGGATCCGGCTGCGGTCCAGCAAGCCTTGGAAAAAGCGGGGGTCGGCTCCGGCAGCATGGCGCCAGGCGGTTCCAGCGCCCCCGCGCCGGGCTCGCCTGCGCCGGGATCATCCGCGCCGGGATCGCCTGCGCCCGCCCCGCCGGCTATGGCGAATGCGAAACCAGCCCCCGGCTCGCCGGCCCCAGCTCCAGGCACGCCGGCCCCAGCTCCTGCGCCCGCTCCAGCGCCGGGCAGTCCAGCGCCGGCTTCGCCGATGCCGTCCGGTTCGGATACGCGAGCGCCACAGGCAACGCCCGCGATGGCGTCCGGTTCGGATACGCGAGCGCCCGACGGTCCGCAGGCTGGTTCGGCGACTCGCGCGGGCCTGTCCGGCGGCTCGGCGACGCGGGTCACGGGGGGCGTCGTGACGACCGGCAAGACGCCGCCTCCGAAGAAAGCGGCGTCCGGCGACGACGGGAAGAAGTCGGGCTTGCTCGAAGCGTTAAAAGATCTGAATCGGCAGCGGAACGAGTAGCCTTGTTGCACGCGGGCGGTTTCGTTGGGAGGGATCGTGTTCGCGGTGTGGGGTTGGCGGTGCCAATTGCTTCCGGCCGGACTCGCCTTTCTTTTTTACTGCGGGGGCTGTACTCTCATTCTGAGAGTTCGTTTAGAATATCCCCTTGTGGGATTGGGAACGCCGACCCGTAGCGAATTTTCTGCACCTCTTGCTAAGGGAGTCTGACAAAACGTGGGTTTTCCAGACGATCGTGATCGCCGCATTATCCGCATGGCGGAGGAAACCGAGAACCTTGCCACCGACATGGCGAACTGGGTGAGCGAGTTCAACCAGCGGCGGGTTCAGCAGGAACTGCTGCCGGTTCCTCCCAGCGATGAATTCGAATTAACCCGTTTACGCCGCCTGGCCGCCAACTTGTACAGTTCGGCCAAGGTGCCCGTGGCGGCGGCCGTGTACGGCCCGTCGCAGGTGGGTAAGAGCTTGTTCGTCGGCCGCATGCTGCAAGCCAGCAGCGACGACTTCAGCCCGCTGGGGCGCGACGAGCAGCATGGTCCGCCGGCCTATTTCCAGTACTTGTCCTTCGACACCGACTTGAATCCGCAGAGCGGTTCGAACGAGGCGACGGCGCTGGTGACGCGGTTCACCACCAAGGACCGCATCGCGGCCAACATGTCGCCGGAGTACCCCGTCATGGTCCGGGCGCTGACGCGAGCCCAGTGGCTGCGCGTGCTGGCGCGCGGCTTTCAAGTGGAATGCGTGACGCCGGACAAAAACTGGACTCAGGACCAGTTGGAGGACATGTTCGACGAAGTCGCCACGCGGTATTCGTCGACCGAAGTCGACCGCCGTTGGCGGCTGGATCTGATCGACGCCTATGCCTATATGCGGATCGTCGACCGCCGCGGTTTCCAGAGCAAAGAATCCGTCCTGAACGGCCTGTTGAACCGCTATCCGTTGACCGAGGACGGCTACATCGCCCTGGCCGCCAACATGTTCTGGAACAACTGGCCGTCGCTGACCAGTTTGTTCATGCGGATCAACAACTTCCTGACCAGCATTTCCAGCGAAGATCACGACCCGGCGATTCTGACGCATTGGGCCGGCGTGCGGTTCCTGCTGGACAGCCAGCGGGCCAAGCAGCACGAGCGGCGCAACTCGCGGTGTTTCAAGTTCGTGAAATGGCCGGATATCCGCTTGACGGAACGCAACGGCTGGCACGTGCTGGAGTACGAAGAGGGGCGCGGCGGCGGCAACGAACAGCTGGAGACGATCCAGGCGTCGATGCTCGAAATGGTGATGCCCGTCCTGCCGCACCGCTTGAACGAAAGCTGGCGGAAGGTGATCGAATCGATCGATATCCTGGACATTCCCGGCATGCGGGCCGGGCGCCAGGGGGCGGAGCAGGGCAAACGGCAGACGGCCGACACCATCGAAGAGCAGATGGAAATCGTCAAACGCGGCAAGGTGGCTTATCTGTTCGAGCGGTACACGGAAGAAATGCTCATCCAGACGCTGCTGCTGCTGGCTCGCGGCGGCAACCTGGAAGTCACGTCGCAGATGAAATACCACATCGACAAGTGGGGCCGAGCGCGGTATGGCGACGAGGTCTGGCCGAAAAAGGTTCGCGACAAACTGCCGGCGCTGTTCTTGGGGATCACGGGCATCGACGAAGAATTCCGCAATCGCGACGAATTCGCCAATCCCATGTTGTACAACACGCGTCTGAACCAGTTGGCGGATGCATTGGGCGAAGTGATGGCCGATTTCGGCGGCGAGAACCAGCCGTTCATGAATGTCTATCCGATCCGATATCCGGGCACTTGGGACGCCAGCCGACAAGCGCAGGAGGAAGAAGGGGCCGAGAAGTGGGTCAAGGCGGGCGAGGCGTTCTTAAAGTCCGCGGCCGTGCAAAAGTACGTGGCCAATCCCGACACCAAATGGGAGCGGGCGATCACGGATAATGACGGCGGTCTGTCGCTGATCAGCGAGGGCTGGCGGGAAATCACCACCGCGCACAAGAAGCAAGAGCAGCTGGAGAACAGCATCCACGAAGTCCGCAGCCGCTTGATGCAATTGGCGCAAAGCTGGTACGTGAATGCCGACTCGAACGTCGACCGCGAACAACGGAAGATGTGCGCCGAACGGATTGTCGACTGGTTACGGTCGAATCCACAGGCGGTCTACGACCGCGTGCAGACGCTGCAGAAGACGTTGGGCTTTGACGATGGCGATCAATGGTTGCTGTCGGATTTTGCCGACATCCCCGCCCGGACCTCGGTGGGTCGGCCCGAGCCGATGGAGAAGCGGTTTACGAGGAAGCTGCAGGAGTTCTGGCACGAATGGGCAACGGTCACGACCGTCCAGCGATGGGAAGAGAACACCAAGAAGAATCCGCAAGGCGGGCCGTGGTTGGGCAGCGAAGATTTCGGCCAGTTCACGCGTTTCGTCCGCGACGCGCTGTGTGCCGGCCAGAACTTTACCCAGATCAACGATCAATTGCTGAAGGTTGTTAACCTGAAGCTGCGGGACGAGTCGGCCAAGCGCCGCGCGCGGCGGAAGTACGTCGGCATCATGCTCAACGACTTTGTCACGAATCCGGGCCCCAGCGACGAGCGGATCGAGGCCATCGAGAATGAGGTCGGCGTCGAAGAGTTCGGTTTGATGTCGTCGTTCGTCAACCGTTGGGCCAGTCGCTTGCCCGAATTCCTGGCCGTTGGCGCCGGCGCCGAAATCCGCGTGCCGGCCGGCAATCCGGAATTAGCGAAGCTCATCGAACGGTATTCCACATGATCATTGGAAGACATTCATGCACATTTTGTTTGCCAATACCGGGGTCCAGATCGTCTGCATTCCGCTTCAATCCGGACGCCGCTACACGACGGCTCAAATCGGCTATGGCTGGCAGTCCTGCCGTTGTCAGCCGGAGGCGGAGAGCGATGACGATGGGCGGCGGGATGACGACGAAGGCTTGGAACCGGACGTCTATCCGTACATCCAGTGGCAGATCATCCAGTCGAATGTGAGCAAGCTGTTTCTGGCGGTCGACACCAGTCTGGGCGATCCGGATATCGGCTACTTTGCCGATCCGACCACATTGGCCGGCGATTTCCATTTGGTTTTGAAGAACGTGCTGGACCGCTCGGGACAGCCGTTGCTGGGCTTGCCGCCGATCGAATTGTGTTTGCGCGCCGCGTCGGCGACGGCCGGCGAGGCCAAGCCGGTCCACATGGTCGTCGATTTTGGCAACAGCCGCACCGGCGCGCTATTGATCGAAATGGCCGGCGAGGTTTCGCAGTCGGCGGAGATGATGCCTTTCGAGTTGAGCAACCGTTACAGCCTGGACTACTTCAACGACGACGGCGAACAGATCAGCCGGCCGGCGACCCGCTGGTTCTCGTCGAAAACACGGTGGGCGAACGTGCCGTATTTGGAGCCGCCCGCGATGGCCAAGAAGGAGTTCTATCGCGAGACCAAGAAAGGCCTCTTCGGCAAGAAGCAGGTCGCTCGCGAGCGGGAGACGTACGTCAAACCCAATCTATTCGACGATTGGTCGATGGTCCGACTGGGCCGCGAAGTGGACGAGATCTGCCAGATCATGCGGGCCAAGGGCGATTTTCGCATGGGGGTCAGTTCGCCCAAGCGGTACTTGTGGGCGGACGACGACAGCTGGCTCGAAGGCGCGTTTTGGTACATGGCCGACCCGCACGACCGGGACGCCACCAACGAGTTTGCCGCCAAGTTGCATGGATCGCTGCTCAAGTTTATCCACGAAAACGACCGCGACTTCCTGATCGACAAAGAGGACCCGCCGGAGGACATGTTCGCCCAGATGGTGCCCGTCAAGCCGATTCACGCGCCGCGCTGCTTGATGACCACCGCCATCTACGAGATGCTGTGCCAGGCCCACACCTACGTGAACTCGATCGGCTACCGCAGCCGCACCGAGGATCCGGCGCGAACCCGCGAGATCCACAGCTTGACCATGACCTTTCCCAGCGGCATGTTTCAGCCGGAAAAGGAACGTTACGTCAAGCAGTGCCAGAAAGCGATCAACATTTTCGCCCGCACGTTGGGCAAGTACCAGCGCGTCAAGCCGACGCTGACGTTCAGTATCGACGAAGCCAGTGCCGTGCATTTGACGTACATCTGGGCCGAGTTGCGGATGCTGGGCCAGGACCCGCGGCTGTGGTTTTCCGCCTTGGCCCGCGATCATTCGGGATTCAAGGGGGCCGGCGCGGCGGGCGAAGCCGAGGACGACCAGGGCCAAGCGGTCGGCGCGGTCCCGGCTGGCCGCCGCCGCGGTGCAGTGCGTCCCACTCGGCCAGCTCGGCCCGGTCGCGGCGGGAAACCGGCGGAGGACGAGGTCCAAGAGGAGAGCAAGCGGAAAGAGCTGCGCATTGCCTGTATCGACGTGGGCGGCGGCACGACCGACTTGATGATCGCCAGCTACGTCTACCAACCCGGGATTGACGACTATATCCACGGCAAGATCCTGCACCAGGACGGCGTCTCGATCGCGGGCGACCAGTTGGTCAAACGCCTGCTGGAGAAAATCATCGTCCCCCATTTCGCGCGCACGATCGGGATGGAAGAGGAAGATGTCCAGCTGCTGTTCGGGCCGCGCGTCCCGAAGAACCGTGGCTTCAGCTCGCAGCGGATCGACTGGATCAACCGCATGTTCGTGCCGCTGGCCGAAGCCTACCTGCAGTGCGCGGTCGAGGAGGTCGACCAAGCGGAGCGGGGCGGCGGCGAACTGGACGAGATCAGCCACACCAACCCGGAGATTGTCGATCCGGCGGTCCTCGAGTCGCTGGACCAGATCTGCACGAAACTCCGCGGCCCCGGGTATTACGACTTCAATCAAGAGCTTGGCTTGAACTACGAAAAGGCCGTTTTCGAAGAGGTGATCCACGAGGTTTTCGACGATCTGCTGTTCGATTTCTGTACGCGGATGGCGGAGTACCAGGCGGACGTGCTGTTGTTGGCCGGCCAGCCGACCAAGCTGGGGTATTTGCAGCAGCTGGTCAGAAAATACCTGCCGCTGCCACCGACGCGGATCATTCCCATGTTCCACCACTACGCGGGGAACTGGTATCCCTACCAGGACGTCAAGGGCAACAAGCCCGGGTTGATCGTCGATCCCAAGAGCGCCGTGGTCGTGGGGGCGGCCATCGAGTTCATGGCCCGCAACGGGATGTTGTCCCAGTTCAAGTTCTCGATGCAGGGCAAGGACAAAGAGAACACCTACCTGTGGGGTGTGATGACCGAATCGACGTCGACGATCCGCGAAGAACGCGTGTTGTTCCAGCCGATCGAGGGCGCTAATACCAAGGACGAGTGGACGGAGTTCACCACGATTGCGCTGCGGACGCTGATTGGTCGCAAGATGACCAGCGACGAATACGCCCAGGCGACACCGATCTACGTGCTGAAAATGGACACCCAGGATCGCATTGGGCCGACCGAGGTGACCGTCCGCATCCGCCGCGTCCCGGCCACCGAGGAGACCGAGGAGCACTTGGAGCTGGATTCCGTCACCGGCACCGTCGCCGGCCAGCCCGCCGTGTTGGACGAGAACGTGTTCTTCAATTGGCGGACGTTGGCCGACGAGAGCTACTTCCTGGACACCGGCGGCCTGGACAACATCGAAATCGGCCGGTAGGGAGCCTGGGGAATTGGGGTGCTTTGTCACCCGCTTTGAATTTTGCGTCTCGTTCGCCTGATGAAGACGTTCTCGAACGACCAACATGGGAAACCGCAACACCCGCGGGAGAAGGCATGAATTCCGAAAATGCGCGCCAAGCCGGCGACCAATCCAACTTGAATTTAGCCCACGTCATCGAGGTTCTCCTGCCGCAGGTCGAGAAGATCGAAGCGGGGTTCACGGCCATTCGCGTCACGCTAGACGCCTTGTCCGAGCATTTGGGAGCCGCGCCCGCCGCCGAGCAGCGCGGCGAGCCCACGAACAGAGCTCCGACGGTGGCGTGTCGCCCGGCGGACGAACCGCGTGCCGAGCCGCCCCTTGCCGCGGTTTCGTTGCCGCCGACGGCCAATGCGTTGCCGGCACAGCCGGCCAGTGCCATGCTGCCGCCCATGGCCCAGCCGCTGGCGGCGTCCGCGGCTCCGATCGCAACCGCCGCTCCCGTGGCTGTTCCCGCCGCGGTCCCGCCGCCGGCGCGTGCCGGCTCGATTCCCGCCAGCGGCGGTAGCGGAGGGAACTGGAGTCAAATCATTTTTGGCGACCAATGGAAATCCAATTCCGGCTTGAGTGCGCTCAGCGGCACGTTGTTGTCGGAGGTTTACGCCAACCAGGCCGATGCGATCGGTATGCTCGGCTACTTGCTGGCCTTTCGCGCGGCGGACCAGGAACGCAAACCGAAGCTGCTGAAGGAGCTTGGCGAAGCTTTTTACCAGTGGCAGCCAGACGGCAACCCGCGTCTGCTGGACCCGCTGATTCAGTGGTCCCATGCCTTGCTGGACCAGGCCGGGATCAGCAACCGCATCGAAGTCGTCCAGGCCGGCGACCGCTACGACATGCAGCGGCACAACGCCAAAGAACGCGGCGCCGAGGTTTACGGTGTGGCCGGCTGGGTCGTCCTTCGCGACAACGGCAAGGTCTATACCAAAGCCAACGTGTCTGTGCGTTAGGCGGGCACAGAAAGATACGAGTACCCGTTTCACCCGTCATTCTACCCCCCTGATTCTGCCCCCCGCTTGCAAACCCAACAGTTCCGCTGTCCCTGCCAGATCCTGATGGAAGGAGTGTTTTGACATGACGCAAGTATCCCGACGATCGTTTTTGGCCGCTTCTGCGGCGGCGGCTGCCACCGGAAGCTACCTGCTCGACTCCGCACCGGCTGCCGAAGCCATTGCCGGCTTTGACCAAATCAAGACCGACTATGATCGAACGCAGGAATGGAAACCGTTTAGCGACCGCAAGGTGCGGGTGGGGATCGTCGGCCACGGCGTGTGCCAATTCGGCCTGTCATTTGACCTCCAGAATCATCCCAACGTCGAACTGGTCGCGGTCAGCGATTTGTTTCCGGACCGCTGTGCCGATATGGCCCGCAAGGCGAAATGCGACAAAACGTACCCGTCGCTGGAAGAGATGGTCAAGGACGATTCCATCGAAGCCATCTACTGCGCCACCGACGCTCCGGCTCACGCCAAGCACGCCATCTTGTGCCTGGAGCATGGCAAGCACGTGGCGACCGCGGTGCCGGCCTTTCGAGGCGACATCGAGGACGCCGACCGGCTGTTGGAGTGCTGCAAGAAGAACGCCGGCTTGGTCTACGCGATGTTCGAAACGTCCACGTTCCGTGATGATCTGTACGCGATGGAAAAACTCTTTGCGGCCGATGTTTTTGGCCGGATCATGTATTCCGAAGGCGAGTATTGTCATCCGCATTCTATAGGCACGCCATCCCTGGGATCCTACAAAGACTGGCGGAAGAACGGCTGCCCGATGTGGTATCCCACGCACGCGACGGCCTACTATGTCAGCGTTACGCACAACAGCTTTGTGGACGTCTCGTGCCAGGGGACGCCGTACTTTGACGAATCCCGGCGGGTTCCCAACGCGATTGGCAACATTTTCCGATCCGAAGTCGGCCTGTTCCGCACGGCCGAGGGAGGCATGTCCCGGATGATCATTTGCTCGTCGCAGGGCGAGTATCTCGAAGCCGGGCGCATTCGGGGCGAGTATGCCGGATTCAACAAGACGTTCGCCGGCGATGCGACCGGCAAGAGGCGTTACGACGAGGCGATCAAGAATGGCCTGCAGATCAAGAAATACGCCTTGCCTCCGGGCGTTCAGCCGGGCGGACATGGCGGCTCGCACGGCTACCTTGGCGACGACTTTGTCGATGCCATTCTGCGCGGCCGCAAACCAGCGGTCGATGTGATCGACGCGCTGAATATGACCGTTCCCGGGTATTATGCCCACCTGTCGGCGATGAAAGACGGCGAAACGTTGAAGATCCCGCAGTATTCGTAACCCGGGAAAGGGGCTGATGGGGAGCGGCTCCAGGAGGCCGTCTCCAGGGCCCGCGGTGGGCGTTGTGCATTCGCCCCGTCACGGCAACGTGGCTGCATGGCTCGTAATGGGTCGTGAGGCCGGTGAGTGGCGGGGCCTTTTGACCGGCAGATTCATCGCCACCCGAAGAAACGAATAAAACCGCCATCTCAGGGATTTTCCTCCAAGTCACGCAATCGTTAAAGCCGATCAATCTGCATGGGATCGAGACGAACGCCTGCGGGTGAACCTGATGCTTCAATGGGGTCACGGGGCGGGCGATTCAAAGCCGCTTCGGCTTCGACCTGGAAATCCCCTTCGCGGGTCTGCGCAAGGCCGTTCCTATCTTGATCGACCAGACCCGAAGCCGCGCCGCTTGAGAGAAATTTCTGAACATGAGTACGGTCGACGTCTGTTCCAGCGCCGAGGGGTACACGGACGTGATGGAAGTCCGCGATCCGCAAGCCCTGGAAGAAATCTATGCGTTTCGGGCTCGGGTCTGGCAGGAGGTTGGTGGATTGGCCGCGAATGCCTTTCCTGCTGGAGGCTGGCGGGACGCTTACGATCATGGGGGCCGCCACTGGATCGTGCGTGACGGGCGTGGCCGGTTGGTGGCCGCAGCACGATTGACATTCCACGCGACGCTCGAGGAGGTACCGGAGGCCGAGGAATACCTGCGTTACGGCCTGCGACTGCCGGGGCCGATTGCTGCGCCGGCCCGGGTGGTTGTCTGCCCTGCGGCACAAGGCGCAGGACTGGGACGGCGTCTGCTGGAAGCCCAGGACCAGGCGGCTTGGGAGGCTGGGACGCAGCGGGCCGTGCGTCAAGCTTCGCCCGCCATGGTGCGTCTGTTGCTTCCACGCGGGTGGCGAATCCTGGGACCGGCAACCGTGGATCCTCGCTTTCCGGGCGTTCCCTTTCAAGTCGCCGTGCTCGATCGGGCGGTTGCCAGGAGGGCCGTTGGATGAGTAAGGCCATCCGCATCGCCTTGAAGGGAGCCGCTTGGTATTGGCCCTGTCGTCTAAGCGACAGTCTCATCAACCGTCGGCGAGCCACGGCGGACAAACGAATTCTGATTGTGCGTCACAGTGGCAAGCAACCGTATCGTTTCGGCTATTTTCTGGACTGGATCCAACAGGAGTTTCCGGCGATCCGCGCCAGACTGGAACTGCGGCTACTCCCCTGCCGGATCCGTGATTTCTCGCCCTACGTGCTGCATGTGCCTTGGCTTCAAGACCCGGTTGCGGAGTGGACGCCGCGCGGGTATCGACAGGCGATGGAACTGGCTGCACAGTGCGAGGCGCGGGGAATCCCGGTCCTGAATCCCGTCGACCGGACGGCCCATTCGATCAAGTCGGAGTGTACGCAGCGGATCGCAAGGGCCGGCGTACGGACACCGAGAATCGTTCCGATCGGCGACGTCAAGGGGTTTCGCGAGTCGCTGGGCGGACTGGAATTTCCCCTCTTGATCCGCGAGGATCGGGGGCACGGGCTACCGGCTTACCTGGTCGAAAGCCTCGCCGACTTGGACCGCGTCCCAATAGGCCGCTTTGCTCACCCCATTGCCTCGGAGTACATCGACGTGCGCAGCTCGGATGGGCTGTATCGCAAATACCGCTACCTGGCCGCCGGCAGCGGAGGCGTCACGCGGCACCTGATGATCGGCAGTCATTGGGAGGTGCGGCCCGACAACCGGGTGCGTACCGATTCGATGCGGGCCGAGGAACTGGCCTACCTGGAAGCGCCGGAGCCGAACTACGCCGCCCTGGAGCGTGCGCGTCAGGCATTGGAGTTCGCTGTGGCAGCGTTCGACTACAGCTACGACCGCCAAGGACGCCTGGTGGTCTGGGAAGCCAATCCCTACCCGGATCTGAGCTATCCCAAGCATCCGACCCAGCGGTATACGTTTCCTTACGTCCAGCGGAGTTATGCGGCGATCGTCCGGCTGTACTTGGAAATGGCCGGCTTGCCGGTTCCGCGGAAGCTCGACGAGATGCTGGCGGGCCAGGCGCCGGCGACGTCGCGAGAGGCGGCGTAGAACCCTGCCGAGAAGGTGTAGAAACCACGAACCGACCCCGCACATCACTGCTTTGGCGATCACGAGAATCGAAATCCCAAAGCATGACACTGCACGACCGCTCCGGCTTCCGAGGGCTTGTGCTTGGGAGGTAACGAAGGATGGATCCGCTGATCATCAACGCCGCGATTACCGGGATGGTTCCCATGAAGGCCGACAATCCCCACGTGCCAATTACGCCGCAGGAGATTATCGCCGACGCGCGGCGCTGCCGCGATGCGGGCGCGACGGTCGTGCATCTGCACGCCCGCGCAGCGGACGGCAGCGCCACGTACAAGAAGGAGGTTTACGCCGAGGTCTTTCAGGGCGTGCGTGAGGAGTGTCCGGAGCTACTGATTTCCGGTTCGTGCAGTGGCCGCGTGTACGGCGAGTTCTGGCAGCGAAGCGAGGTGTTGGACTTGCAGCCCGACTTCGGCTCCCTGACGCTCGGCTCGCTGAATTTTCCCAAGCAGCCGTCGGTCAACTCGCCGGAGATGATCCAGCAGCTAGCCCTGGCCATGAAGAGTCGCGGGATCGTGCCGGAACTGGAGATCTTCGATCTGGGGATGGCGGATTACGCTCATTACTTGATCCACAAACAGTTCCTTGCCCCGCCGTTCTATGCGAACCTGTTGCTGGGTTCGTTAGGAACGCTCGGAGCGACGCCGGAGAACCTTTGTATCTTGATTCGCGCCCTGCCGGCCGGGACGATCTGGTCGGTCGCCGGGATCGGCCGGTTTCAGTTTGCGATGAACTCGCTGGCCGTGGTCATGGGCGGGCACGTGCGCGTGGGGTTGGAGGACGCGATCTATGAGGACTGGGAGACGAAACGACTGGCCACCAATCCGGGCCTGGTCGACCGCGTGGTCCGGCTGGCGGAAGCCGCCGGCCGGCGGATTGCCACGGCGGAGGAAACGCGAAGCCTGATCGGTTTCGCTCCCGCAACGACCGCTCCGCTGCGGAAATGTGCGTGAACCGTTGGAGTCGTGAAGCCATGAACATCTCCGTGATCCTCAGCACCTACGACGCGCCGGAGTGGCTCGAGAAAGTCCTCTGGGGGTATACCGTTCAAAGCCACCGCGATTTCGAGATTGTCGTCGCCGACGATGGCTCGACCGGCGAGACGGCTCGGCTCTTGGTTCGGCTCCGCCGGGAAACCCGTCTGGAGATCTGCCACGTCTGGCACGAACACCGGGGGTTTCGCAAATGCACGATTCTGAATCGAGCGATTGTCGAAGCGCGCTCGGATTACCTCGTGTTCACCGATGGCGACTGTATCCCTCATCGAGATTTTCTCGCCCTGCACGCGGCCCTGGCGAAACCGGGAACCATGCTCTCCGGGGGCTGCGTGCGATTGCCGATGGCTGTCAGCCGGAAGATCACGCCGCAGGACGTCGTTGCAGGACGGGCTACCAGCGCCCGCTGGCTGTGGACCCAGGGAATGCCGCTCGCGTGGAGCCTGCGGATGCTCGCCTGCGGACCCACGCTGAGAACTCTGTTGGACGCCGCAACGACCACGCGGGCCACCTTGAATGGCTGCAACTCCTCGGCCTGGGCCGATGATGTGCTGCGAGTCAACGGGTTCGACGAGCGAATGGAGTATGGTGGCCTCGATCGCGAGTTGGGCGAACGTCTGGTCAACGCGGGCGTCCGCCCTCGGCAGATTCGTCACCGCGCCGTGTGCGTGCACTTGGACCACGCCCGTGGTTACAAGCAGGCAGGAGCCCTCGCTCGCAATCTGGCCATCCGCCGCGAGACTCGCCGGACCGGTTCGACCTGGACGCCGTACGGCATCTACCAAGAGTCTCAACAGCTGCCCCTCCGTCGAGCCGCGTGAATCGCTCCGCCTCGCGTTGTCGAGCTGTCCCGCGTTGTCGAGCTGTCCCGCGTGTTCTTCTGCCCCGATGGCTTTTCGCTGGACGGTGCCTGTAAGGATCGGCCAAGAAATAAGTGGCGTAAGCTTCCAGCTGGCGGTTCGCACTACTCGCAAGCTGGAAGCTTACGCCACGTTGAATGCGACAGCAATTGTTTTGCCGATCCTAACTCCTGTTGAAGCATCCAGGCTTTCGCCCGTTCGAGCAGCCTGAAGGCTGGCCCCTAACGAGCGCGCATGGTGTCGCGGAAGGGCGTGAAAAAACCGCTGCCTGGCCCTTGAAGACTTGGATGAACTAAGTTATCCTGCGGGTATGACGATACAGGAATTCGTAATATACCCGAGGGGCCCACGATGCCGTATCGGCACCAGAAAGCGAGGAAAGCAGGAAGATGAATTCGATCACCAACGCATGGGGCATGGGAAAGGCGTCGTTCGCCGCGCTGCTGGTTTTCGCGGCGGTGGTTTATGCCGCCGGTTCGGCGTACGGTCATCAGGTCTGGGTGGAAACCGCTTCCAGCGCCTCGTCCGGTCAGCCGCACCAGGTCCAGGTGTGCTGGGGACACTCCGGAACGAAGGAGAGCGGCCCGGCCTTGGCCGGGCAGCAGGGCAAGCTGACGGTGTGCGTGTCGGGGCCAAACGGTCGCGCGCCGTTGGAACTGGCCGCGGGCAGTGACAGCTTCACCGCCCAATTCACTCCTCAGGCTTCCGGGTGTCACGTCATCGGAGCCGATTTGCAGGTCGGCATCATCGATCGCGAGTTCCACGGCATGCCCGCCAACACGCGGATCGTGATGTACGGCAAAGCCTGTGCGCACGTTGGCGGAAGCTCGATCGAGAAGCCGGCTTCGCTGGGTTTCGATCTGGAGATCATGCCCGTGTCTGCACTCCGCACCGCAAGGCCCGGCGATGCTGTCACGGTCAAGGTACTGCATCGGGGGCGGCCGATCGGCGGCAGAAATGTCCTGGTATCGCTCAAGACTCCCGGGACCTTGCCACCTGTGGAAGACGCCAGGATTCAGACCCAGGAATGGTCCATCGAGGCGACGGCCGATCCGAGTACGGGAGAGGTCACTTTCCCGTTGATCGTCGGCGGCCAGCACATGTTTCTCGTCAAGTACTTTGACGAGACGCCGGGAACGTACGACGGCGACCGGAATGACAGTTCGGCGTTCAGCCACCTCCGCAAAGGCGACAAGTTCGAGCGTACGATGTACGTTTCGACCCTAATATTTCCGGTGCTGGCCAAGTAGTTGTACAACGCTATTTTGGAATGGCACTTGATCTTTACCCCTTTGGGCGAGGAGATTCGGATTCGCCCCGCAAAATGGCGTTGTACAACCAAGATCGCCGTGTGAACCATTTGTCACGGGACGCCGCAGTGTTTCGAGAACCTCTGAAATTTGAGATCTGAGATCTGAGATCTGAGATTTAAGATCTGAGATCTGAGATCTGAGATCTGAGATCTGAGATTTAAGATCTGAGATTTAAGATCTGAGATCTGAGATCTGAGATCTGAGATCTGAGATCTGAGATCTGAGATCTGAGATCTGAGATTTGAGATTTGAGATTTAAGATTTGAGATTTGAACAGGCCGATTCCATGCATCTTCACGAAGCCGTCTTGTCTGGATCGCCGGAGGGGATCGCCGTCTTGTGCGTCGGCGCGGTGGGGACGGCGGCGGGGACCGCGCTCGGACTGCGGAAAATGGACTACGAGCAGGTGCCGCGCGTGGCGATCGTCAGTTCGGCGTTCTTCGTCGTGTCGCTGATCCATGTCCCGCTGGGGGTGACCAGCATTCATCTGGTGCTCAACGGGCTGGTCGGGCTGATTTTGGGCTGGGCGGCGTTCCCGGCGTTGCTGGTCGCTCTGCTGTTGCAGGCCGTGCTGTTCGGACATGGCGGGCTGCTGGCCTTGGGCGTCAACACGCTGGCGATGGGCTTGCCGGCCGTCATCTGTTACTATCTGTTTCATCGCGCCGTGGCATGGCGGCGCGAGGCCCTCGCCTTTCTCGCCGGTTGTGCAGTGGGGGCGGCGGGCATGTTGGGGGCGGCCTTTCTGATGGCGTCGGCACTTTGGATCGCCGGGGAGGCTTTTGAGTTGGCAGCCAAGGCAGTGTTCGGTTTTCACGTGGCGGTCGCGGTGATCGAGGGGCTGGTGACCGGCAGCGTCGTGGCGTTTCTCCGCAAGGTTCGGCCGGAACTGCTGACGTTGATGGTGCCGGAGTTCTTGCCTGCAACGGAGTTCTCTGATGAATGATTTGGCGGGGCGTGACGGCTGCAACCCACGTTGGCATCCAGGCTTGGGCCGATGGGGGACCATCGTGCTGACGCTGTTCGTAAGCGGCGTTTTCCCGGGGGCCACGGCGTGGGCTCACAAGATGGTGGTTTTTGCGACGGTTCAGGGGAAGACGATCCACGGGGATGTTTACTATCAAGACGGCAGTCCCGCACAACGTGTGGCGGTTTCGGTTCTCGGTCCAACCGGCGACACGGTCGGGACGGCGACAACGGACGCCGAAGGGAAGTTCACCTACCCACCTCAATCCCGTTTCCCGCACAAGTTTGTCGTGGACGGGGGATTTGGCCATCGGGCGGAGTACACCGTTCCGGTTGACGAGCTGCCTGCGGATCGGCTTGAAGATCCCGCGGGGAGCCCGCCGTCGGAACCTTCCCAAGGCGGCGGCAGCGAGTTCGCGGAAGCGTCTCGTAGCGACTTGGCCGCGGAGATTCAGGCATTAAACCGGCAGATCATCGCCTTGCGCGAGGATCTGGGAAAATGGAAGACTGCGTTACGGATGCAAGACGTGATGGGCGGTGTCGGTTACATTCTCGGCATCCTCGGAGTATTTTCGTATTTCCTGGCAGGCCGCCGCAGGGAGCGAGCGGCCAGGCAAGGGGCCTGAGTGATGTCCAATGCACTTCATCCATCCAGCGTGCTCGACATCCCCGCATCCGGTCGGCCCGGGTCGTTGCTGGACGGCGTCGATCCACGGGCGCGAGTTGTCGCGATCGTCCTGTTCTCGTTCGTCGTGGCGGCTGTCGGCAACCTGCTGACGTTGAGTGTTGCGCTAGGGCTGGCGGTGGTCGGAGCCGTGGCGACGGGAACAGGCAGGCGGGGGAATCTCAAACGCCTGCTCCCTGTCAACGCATTGGTGTTGATTCTGATCGTCTTTCTGCCTCTCCGTGGTGGCATCGCGTCGCTGACAACGTGGGGGTCCTTTGCGTCGGCCGAGGACGGCTTGCGGTTGGCGCTGGCCATCGCCTTGAAAGCCAATGCGATCGTCCTGGGGGTCGTTGTCCTGCTAGCCGGCTTGGACAGCGTCGCGCTCGGCCACGCCTTGGGACATCTGGGAATGCCGCAAAAGCTGACGCACTTGCTGCTGTTTACGATTCGCTACTTGGACGTGCTGCACCGCGAGTACTTGCGATTGCGCGCGGCGATGAAGGTCCGAGGATTCCGGCCGCGGGTGAACTGGCATACCTACCGGACGATCGGGTACCTGGTCGGGATGCTGCTGGTGCGCAGCTTGGAACGTTCGGAACGTATTGTGGCCGCCATGAAGTGCCGCGGCTTTCGCGGCCGTTTCTACCTGTTGGACCACTTCGCCTTTTCGGCGCGTGACGTAGGGTTTTCTGTGGTTTTCCTGTCGGCCATATCACTGCTGGCCGTACTGGAGTGGTTATGAACGAAGGCTTGATTTCGCTGGACGCCGTCAGCTTTGGCTATGCGCCGGACCGCATGGTACTTGACCGTTGCAGTTTTCGTCTGGAGCGGACGGAGCGCGTGGGGCTGGTCGGCTCCAACGGCAGCGGCAAGTCCACGTTGATGAAGCTGATCGTCGGCATCCTCCGCCCCGCGAGCGGCAAGCTCGAAGTATTCGGCAGCCCCCGGGTGCGAGAAGGCGATTTTCACGAAGTCCGCCGCCGCGTAGGGCTCTTGTTTCAGGATTCCGACGATCAGCTTTTCTGTCCCACGGTGGCCGAAGACGTCGCCTTTGGGCCGCTGAATCTGGGGAAATCGCGAGCCGAAGCTTGGCAGATCGTGACAGAGACGTTGACGGCACTGCGTTTGAGCGGTTTTGAGCGGCGGATTACCCACAAGCTGTCCGGTGGCGAGAAGCGGCTGGTGGCCCTGGCCGCCGTGCTGGCGATGAGTCCCGAAGTGCTGCTGTTGGACGAACCCACCGCCGGACTCGACGACGATGCGGCAGCTCGGGTCGCAGACGTGCTCGGCGAGCTGCCGCAGGCGATGGTAATCGCCTCGCATGACACCAGGCTGCTGGAACGTCTGGCCACCCGGCTGCTGCGGTTCTCCCACGGTCGGTTGGTGGAGGAATCCGAGTTGACGTCGGCAAGCCCGTTCGTCGAAATCATGGTGGCCCCGTCGCCGAGGCAAACTGTTCCAGTGACGCTTCGAGGCTGAAACGCAGGAACATCATCATGTCGCTGCCCTGCTCCAAGCCGCGGACACGTTCGAGAACCCGCTGCATTTCCGCCCGCAGAGACACCGCACGGGGACCGAGCAGCTCGATTGCCCTGGCGGCATGCAGCGCCGCCTCCGGCTCGTCTCCCGCGAGCGCCGCGGCCAATACCGGGAGGCTTTCCTCGGTCTGGCCCTGGTGCGCCAACGCGGCCGCCGCTTCGATGCGCACCACCGGGGACGAGTCCGCCAACCGCTCGCGCAGTGCGGTACGCGCCGAATCCGGGAGCGGACCCGCGGCGCGGAAGCCGACGGCTGCCCAATAGCGAACGCCATCGTCCGCGTCCGTCAGGCGTTTCACCTGCGGTTCCCAGCCTTCGTCGCCGCCGACCCGATTGGCCGCCTCGAGCAACCGATCCAGCGGGTACCGTGTATCATCGCGGGCCAAATCGAACGGCGTCGCCTGCTCGCCGATGCGGTCCCACATCTGCGGTTCGGTGAGGAATCCGGTATCACGGGATGCGGTCAGCCATTTCCACAGTTCGCCGCGCATCGTTTTCAATCGCTCGCGATGCTCGGGCGACGCGGCCAGATTGTGCAGTTGGTGCGGGTCGTCGACCGTATCGTACAGCTCTTCCAAAGCGCGGCGCGGCGCGGCATAGGTGAGTTGATCGGCGTTCAGGCGACCGGCGGCGGCAAGCCGCTTCAGCGATTGCCGAAACGTCGAGCCGTCGGAGTAGCGTTCCGGCGGCATCCACGACAGATGCGGCATAAAGTTGCGGATGTACAGCCAGCGCTGATCGCGTACCGAGCGAGACAGGTCGAACACTTCGTCCACCCGGTCGCGGGCGCCGTAGACAAAGCGGCGCGGCTCGCCGGCCGCGGCGCCGAGAAATGCGCTGCCCTGCATGTGCGGGGGAATCGGCACGCCGCACAGACTGAGCACCGTGGGCGCGAAATCCACAAAGCTCACCAGGCGGTCGCTCGTCCCGCCTGGCGGCGCCGGCGCCAGGTGCCGCCATTTTTCCGGAAAGCGGATGATCAGCGGCACCTGCAGTCCGGAGTCGTGCAGGACCCGCTTTCCGCGAGGCATCCCCATGCCGTGGTCGCCATAGAAAAACACGATGGTGTCCTCGGCCAGGCCATCGGCGTCCAGTTGGCGCAGCCGTTCGGTCACCTCCTGGTCCATGCGGGTGATACAGTCGTGATAACGGGCCCAGGCGCGCCGCGCCTCGGCGGTATCGGGATAGTAGGGGGGCAGATTGGCGGCCGCCGGATCGTGCCGCTGGTCCGGCGACAGTTTGGACCCGATCTCCTTCTCGAATTCTTCGTGCAGCCAGACGCTGGTGCGCGACTGGTGCGTGGTCATGAAATTGAAGACCGCCAAGAACGGCTGGCCCGGCCGCCGTTTGCGCCAGTGGGCGGTGGCCGAACTCTGGTCCCACGCGTCGGCGATAAAGGCATGTTCGTGGCGGAGGTTATAGTCGGTCTTGACATTGTTTGAACAGTAATAGCCCGCCTCGCGCAGCCAGGCGCTAAAACCGCGGACCCCCTGGGGCACGGGAAACTGGGACCGTAATCGTTGCGTGCCCAGCGAGGTCGCATACATGCCGGTGATCAGGCACGAGCGAGCCGGTGAACAGACCGGCGCCGTGGCGAACGCTTGCGTGTAACGGACGCCCGCTTTCGCGAGTGCATCCAAGCCGGGAGTACGGGCGTACGCGTCGCCGTAGCATCCCAGATGCGGGCTCAGATCCTCGGCGGTCAGCCAGAGGATGTTGGGCCTCACGGCCCGGTTCTGCGCCGCGGGTTCTGGGACGGCAGCCGCATCCAAGAAGTCGGGAAAACACAGAACCAACGATAATAGCAGCAACCGATGTGCGACATGGTTCATTTCCGGTCCTTTCTTTGCCTCGGGCGGCCTGGAACAAGGTCAAGTCAGCATCGAGACGGATCCTATTGGAGTACTTCCGGCGCTCTTGTTCAAGAGCCTCGATGCGAATCTCGGTGCGAACCTCGGCGGCGGGATCGACCAGGGTGACCGAGCGGCGACAGAAGACGCCAACCAAACCGCTGGACCTAAACGCCGCTTCGGTCCACCCTATTGTTCTGGCTCCGCTCCGATATTCTGCTCGTGCTCGTGCTCGTGCTCGTGCTCGTGCTCGTGCTCGTGCTCAGCGAAGCGGTGCTCGCGCTCGTCATCGACCAACTCACGGTACTCGGCTTGCGATTCGCCCACGCCGTCGCCCTTCATCGCCATCCGAGTCAGCATCGAGACGATCCGCTGGAGTTTGCGTTTCAGACTCCGACTCGATTCCGCGTCCAAGCCGCCGGAGGCAACGAGAGCGTCCTGGATCGCGGCACATTCCAACGCCGAGCCGCGGGCGATATCCAGGAATCTCGCCCGGTCATTCGGACTCCGCTTGCCGTTCCCCTCGGCGACGTTCAACGGAATGGACGGCGCGGCCCACAGCCCTTGATCACGAGCATGACGATGAGGTCCCGACAAGCCCTTGGCGACGCGAAACGACTCGGCCGTGTACTCGACTGCGAGCCGGTAAACGGCGAACCGATCATGATCGAAGATCGGTTCGGTCATCGAAGGGGCCTCTCGATTACGAGCACGAGCACCGCCGCAAGCGGCTGAGCACGAGCACGACCAATTCACTGCCAGAACGGTGAATCAACCGCCGAACAACGAGAACCTGGAATCTTCCGCAGGCATCTGCCGAAATCTCGGCGATTCGGCTATAACAGAGCCCGTTTGCCATTATGCTTTCCGGACACGCGATAAACTATGCATGGTGTAACTGTAGCTGAATTGGTGCCGATCCTTCAGACCGCGATCGGTCCCGCGCTGTTGATCTCCGGGGTCGGTCTGCTTCTGTTGACGATGACCAACCGATTGGGACGCGTCGTCGACCGCGCTCGCCTGCTGGTGGATCAAATGGAGGACACGCCGTCCGAGTTGCGGTCGCGCAAACTGGCCCAGTTGCCGATCCTTTGGCAGCGCGCCCGCCAAATCCGCTCGGCCATCGCCTTTGCGCTGGTGAGCGCCTTGCTCGCCGCCGTCCTGGTCGTGGTGCTGTTTCTGTCCGCCCTGCTGGGTATCGAGGACTCGCGGCTGATCAGCTTGCTGTTCGTGCTGTGCATGGGAACGTTGATCGCTTCGTTGGTGATGTTCTTGCGGGAGATCAACCAGTCGCTCAACGCATTGAAAGTCGAAATGGAAGAGGGACGCCACAAGGCTCTCTGAGACGGGTTGTTGGAAGGTACGCTGGATATGGGAGCCTGGTAAGGTAGGTGAGGAGCCCAGGCGAATGTTGCTGTGTGCTGTCCGAGCTGGGGAAACATACGCGATGTTGGGAAGCGGTAACGTTTGGGACGCGGCTCGGGACTGTGCACAGGCGCTGAATCAGCAGGGTGCGCCGTGACGGAGCGAACGACAAGGGCATTATCGAAACCAGAGGAGAGTTTTCCAATGAAATACCGCACGTTCGGCAGAATGGGTTGGGATGTCAGCGAGATCGGCTATGGCATGTGGGGCATGGCCGGCTGGACGGGCTCGGACGACGAGCAAACGCGGCAAGCCTTGCAGTGCGCGGTGGACTTGGGCTGCAACTTTTTCGATACGGCTTGGGCCTACGGTGCGGGACATAGCGAAATGCTGCTGGGCGAGTTGGTGCGAGCCAACCCGCAGCCAAAGTTGTACACCGCCACCAAGGTGCCGCCCAAGAACCGCCAGTGGCCGAGCCGGCGAGCGTTCACACTGGACGATTGCTACCCGCCCGACCACATCCAGGAGTACATCGAGCGGAGTCTGCAAAACGCCGGACTGCCGTCGTTCGATCTGATGCAGTTGCACACGTGGGAAGATGCCTGGCTGCAGGACGACCGCGGGATCGCCAAACTGGTCGAACTCAAATCGCAAGGGCTGATTCATGCGATCGGCCTGAGCCTGAACCGCTGGGAACCGTGGAATGGCGTCAAGGCGGTCGAAAGCGGACTGATCGACGCCGTGCAAGTCATCTACAACATCTTCGACCAGAATCCGCAGGACGAACTGTTCCCGGCCTGCCGCCGGCACAACGTTGCGGTCATCGCCCGCGTGCCGTTCGACGAAGGAACGTTGACCGGCCAGTTGACCAAGGACAGCCGCTGGCCCGAGGGCGATTGGCGGAACACGTATTTCGTACCGGAAAACCTGACGGCGAGCGTGGACCGTGCCGACCAGTTGAAACCGCTGGTCCCCGTCGGCATGACGATGCCTGACATGGCGCTCCGTTTCATTTTGGCCGAGCCCACCGTCAGCACGACCATCCCCGGCATGCGCAAACTGCGGCACGTCGAAGCCAATCTGGCGGCCAGTGATGCCGGACCGCTGGACGCCGGCCTGCAAGGCGAACTGGCCAAGCACCGTTGGGACCGGCAACCGACCGAATGGTCGCAATGAGCCATGTTCACATCCCTCTTGCCGTACCTGGCCTATTTGAGCGTCGGTGCGATCGCCGGCGTGCTGGCCGGCCTGCTGGGCGTCGGCGGCGGCTTGGTAATCGTCCCCATGCTGCTGTTCTGTTTTGCGGGATTGGGCCTGCCGGAAGAATCGATGATGCATCTGGCGTTGGGGACATCGCTGGCCAGCATTGCTTTTACCTCCGTATCCAGCTTTATGGCGCACCACCGCCGCGGAGCCGTGGTCTGGACCGCCGTGCGGCGGATCGTGCCCGGGATTCTCGTAGGCACCTTTGGCGGCACGTTCGTCGCTTCGCAGTTGTCGACGGCTTGGCTCAAGGGCTTCTTTAGCGTGTTCCTGGCGTACGTCGCCGTGCAAATACTGCTGGACCGAAAGCCCCCCCCGTCTCGCGAGTTGCCCGGAATGTGGGGCATGTTCGGCGTCGGAAGCGTGATCGGCTTGGTGTCGAGCCTGGTCGGGATCGGCGGCGGAACGCTGTCGGTCCCGTTCCTGCTGTGGTGCAATCTGACGGGGCACCGGGCGATCGGCACCTCGGCCGCCATCGGCTTTCCGATCGCGATCGGGGGCAGCCTGGGCTACCTTGTCAACGGCTGGCAGACCGCCGCACTGCCGCCAGGCGCGGTGGGCTATGTGTACTTGCCCGCACTGGCTTGCCTTGTGTCCGCCAGCGTGCTGACCGCACCGCTGGGCGTGCGACTGGCCCATCGGCTGCCAGTGACACGCCTAAAACGCATCTTCGCCATCCTGCTGATCGTGGTCGGCGTGCGGATGGTGCTGAGTCTGCTCTAGTCTCGACGATTTCTTCCGGTCGCCTTACCCATTCACGGCACGAGCCTGCGGCTTCCCGCCGTACAGCCACAGGACGAACGGTGTGGCAATATAGATCGAACTGTAGGTCCCGCTGAGAAAACCGACGAACAGCGTAAAGGCAAAGGCGTGGATCCCTTCGCCGCCAACCGCGAACAGCACCAGCGTGCTGATGAGCGTCGTGAGGCTCGTCAGGATGGTCCTGCTCAGGGTCTGGTTGATGCTCGAGTTGATCATGTCTGCCGTCAACACGGCACTCTTGCCGCGAACCTCGCGAATCCGGTCAAAGATCACGATCGTGTCGTTCACGGAGTAGCCGACGATGGTCAAGAAAGCCACAACCACCGTCAGGCTGATCTTGAACTCTTGAATACCCAAGAATCCAAAAACGCCGGCCAGCCAGTAACTGAGGGCGATCGCGCCAACGGCGACCAACACGTCGTGGATCAGAGCGACTACGGCGGCCAAGCCAAAAGCCACTTTTTGAAAACGAATCCAGATGAAAATCACGATTCCAACCCAACTGGTCACGAGGGCCACCAGGGCCAGCTTTCGCGTATCCCCGGCCACCTTGCCACCGATCTTGCTGGACGTCGACCAAACCGGCGAATCCTGCATTCGCTTGCTCAGCTGATGGAACACCTTTTCCGCTTCGGCTCGATCCTTGGCAAGCGTGACAATCCACTCCTTGTACCCCACCGAATCCCGAATGGTCCAGTCGGGATTGTCGGCCAAGTCCGTGGGATTCAAGTCGACGATGACGTCCTCTTCGGTCAGCAGAACGTCGACGACTTGCGAGGCTTCCATAATCTCGTGGATCACGGAATCGCCGTTGATGCGATAATCGAACGTGAGCGTAGCTTGTGTCGTTATCGCCTCCGCCGTTCTCGCCGCGGGCTTCGGTTCTTCGGCACCGCTCGGCTCAGCGCCGGTGGTTACGGTCTCTGTATCGGCATCTGCGGGCTTACGTTCCGGCTCGACATCCACGGATACTTGGGGTGTCTCAGGCTCAGGCGTCTCTGCCGAGGCCGGCATCTCGTCGCCTTCGCTGGCTAAAGCCAACATGGTAGCCGGCGGCAAGTCGCGGCGTGCTGCCCCGTCTTCCCCCTCCGGTTCCGGTGTGGGCTCGGGCGCCGGTTCCGGTGTGGGCGCGGGCGCCGGTTCTGGTGTGGGCGCGGGCGCCGGTTCTGGTGTGGGCGCGGGCGCCGGTTCTGGTGTGGGCTCGGGCGCCGGTTCTGGTGTGGGCTCGGGCGCCGGTTCCGGTTTGGGATCGGGCGCCGGTTCCGGTTTGGACTCGGGCGCCGGTTCCGGTGTGGACTCAGGCGCCGGTTCCGGTGTGGGCTCGGGCGCCGGTTCCGGTTTGGGCTCGGGCGCCGGTTCCGGTGTGGGCTCGGGCGCCGGTTCCGGTGTGGGCTCGGGCGCCGGTTCCGGTTTGGGCTCGGGCGCCGGTTCCGGTTTGGACTCAGGCGCCGGTTCCGGTGTGGGCTCGGGCGCCGATTCCGGTTTGGACTCGGGCGCCGGTTCCGGTTTGGACTCGGCTGCTTGTGGTGCTGGTACCGTGTCCGTAGTCTGCGTTTCATCGGTTGCCGGTGGAGCCGGCGTTTGGGCTGGCGGACTGCCGGGCGGCAGCGAGACAGGCGTGCGTTTCTCTTGGATTTGGTTGACGATCACAGAGTGCGTGGCGACGGGAAACAGCTGTTGCAGGATGTCCTCCAACTGCTCGACTTCCTCCAGCGAGGAATCGATCTTCCAGACCGTACGCTCCTTCTGCCCTTCGACATCCACCCGGTTCACCGAGTACTGGACGGCGGAATTATTCACCCGGATCCCAGCGAACTCCTGATCCAGCTTGGTGCGGATTTCGCGTTCTTCCGCCGATTCTTGCAGGATCATCGTGACGGAAGTGCCGCCCAGAAAGTCGATATCGAAGATCTGCTTGCCGCGTACGCCGGTCGCAACCAAGCCGACCACGATGAACAGGATCGATGCGGTGATGGCGACGTATTTCTGGCCCAAGAAGTTGATATGGGTGACCCCCAGCAACTTCGTCATTCGCAAGTTGACGAGGAACCGTTTGCGTTCGCAGATCTCGAACATCACACGCCCACAGAACACCGCGGTGAACATGCTGATCAGGATGCCCAAGGTGAGCGTAATCGCAAAGCCGCGGACTTGGTCGGTGCCGATCACGTACATGACCACCGAGGTGATCAGCGTGGTGAGGTTCGAGTCGATGATCGTGACCATCGCCCGGTCAAACCCGTTGCGGATAGCCATCCGCAAGGCGGAGCCGCGTTCCAATTCTTCGCGGATGCGCTCGTAGATCAGCACGTTGGCGTCGACCGCCATGCCGACGCTCAGCACCAGACCGGCCAAACCGGGCAAAGTGAGCGGAGCACGCAGCGGAAATTTCATCATGGCCAAGATCAACAACAGGTTGGCCGCCAGGGCAAAGCAAGCGACCAGGCCGGCAAAGCGATACCAAGCCAACATGAACACAAAGGTGGTGCTCAAGGCCAGTACGGCGGCAATCTTGCCGCGGTAGATCGTTTCCTCTCCGAGGACGGCCCCAATCGTGTTTTGGGCGATCGGCACTTTCTTCAGCGAGGCCGGCAAACTGCCCGCCTGCAAGATGCCGACCAGAAAGTCGACTTCCTCTCGCGTAAACTGTCCCGTGATCCGTCCGCTGTCAGTAATGGTGCTCATGACTCGCGGCGCGGACAAGAGCGTTCCATCCAGCATGATCCCCAGCAGGCTGTAAAACCCTCGCTGCTCGTCCGGCAAGTTCTCGCCGGTCAACCCGCCCATCAATCCGGCCCCGGACGTCTTCATGTTGAACATGACGCAGGGACGAGCCACTTCATCGTAGCCGCTGCTGACCATGCCCAGGTTCTCGCCGCTCACGTTATGCTCGTCGCCGGTGTACATCAGCACGTCGACGTCCTGGATGCCCTGTTCTTTCAGCCATTGCTCCAGAGCGTACTCCTGATCCCATCGCAGCGTCGTCGGCAACTGGATGATTTCACCGGTCGACGAGTTGCGAATGGTGTAACTAGCAACCTGGACCTTCAGCGGGCGAAAGCCGCCTTTGACCTCGTTGGCCTCGCGTCCAACGCGAGCCCAATAGGCCTTCTGCTGGTTGTCCTGGACGATGTACTTCGAACGGCGTTTCACAGGGTCGTCCGCCTGCTGGACAGCCGCTTGGATCGCATCCCCATGTTGCACGGAATTGGCGACGATCCGAAATTCGAGCGAACCGGCCGTGCTGATCAACCGCTTGATCCGCTCGACCTCGTTGGTGTCCACGTCGGGAACGATGATTTCGACCTGCCAATCGCCGTATCGACGAACGACGATTTCCTTGGTTCCCGCCGGGTTGATGCGGTCGTTCAACCGCTGCAACAAGTGCCCCCAATTCATATCCCGCAACGACGCTCCCCCGGGATCCTCGGCCTCCCGGGCTTCGCGGTCGACTTCGTAAACCAAAATCACGCCGCCTTTGAGGTCCACGCCCAACCGCAACGGAAAGCTGACCAGCAACACTCCGCCGATGGCCAACACGCAGAAGATCAAGGACAATTTCCAGCCGTAATCCCGCAACCGAAGCTGTTTGGCCAGCCACGTCCCCAAGAAAATCGGCAGCGGAATGGCGATGATCAGCTTCAGCAGCGTGATCACTTCCGGAGACAGCAGCCACCCTTGCCCAAACAAGACCGACGAAATCAAATCAAACGACATAACAGGAACTTCCTGGTCCCGAGAGACTTTGTAAAACTATCCGATTGCCTAGAAAGACCGGGGACATGCATGACACAGTTACCCGGTCGTTTGTCAAGCGACCGCGCCGTCTCGCCACACGCAGGCCCAGACGCACGCAAACGCTGCGATCATCGCCCAGCGCGTCACGCCTCCCGCTCCTCGTCCGACGGCTTATCCGTCGACATCACGCGCAGAATCGAACTGCGAAGGACGCGGATCCTCGTGTTATCGTCCACGCGAAGCGTGATTTCCGACAGGCCCTGCGGCGCGTTCACCACCACGCCCAGAATGCCTCCCGCCGTCACCACGTGATCGTTCTTCTTCAGATTCGCCTGCATTTTTGCCACGTCCGACTGCTTGCGTTTCTCTGGCCGGACAATCAACAGATAGAACAAGACGCCGATCATCACGATTGGCATCATGAGGCTGAAAATATCGGGCCCCTGGTTGGCGGCGAGGACGATGCATTCGATGAATGGCAGACCGTTCGGCATGAAGGATTCCCGTTGGTAACGGCAGGGCACTGCGAAACACCCCGTCCGGCAGTAGCGATCGGCCCAACGATACGCAACATTCGCACCCGGCGCGGCGGTAGTTTAAGCCCAGTATGATAAGGGCTTGTGTCGTAAGGGGCAAGAGCAGCTAGCGAACGGATCACACGGTTGTTGCGGTTATTGTCAGCCGTCATCGCCGTGCCCAAGCCGCCAACGCTCGAGTTTCGCCTCGTAAAACTCAAGAAAAGTGCCCGCTTCGATGGCCCCTCGCGCCTCGGCCATCAGACGCTGGTAGTAGGTGACGTTGTGGGCGGATAACAGGATTGGGCCCAGCATTTCGCGGGCGGTAAACAAATGCCGCAGATAGCCTCGACTGTGTCTGCAGGCGGGACAATCGCAGGCGGGATCGATCGGACGGCCGTCGCGCCGATGCTTCAGATTGCGGAGCTTGAGTGGCCCAAAGTCCGTAAATGCCAAGGCGTTACGGCCATTACGTGTGGGCAGTACGCAATCGAACATGTCCACGCCGCGGCGGATGCCCTCGAGCAAATCCTGCGGAGTCCCTACCCCCATGAGGTAGCGAGGCCGGCCGGCCGGCAGTTCTGGGCATGTGATGTCCAGCACGCGATACATCTCTTCGGGAGCCTCGCCCACGCTCAGCCCTCCAATCGCATAACCGGGAAAGTCGCAGGCCACCAGCCGCCGGGCACAACTTGTGCGTAAATCCGCGTCCAGCCCGCCTTGGACGATGGCAAACAGGGCCTGATCGGCGCGTTTGGCAGCCGCTTGACAGCGCTGAGCCCAACGAACGGACCGATCACAAGCATCGCGGACAATCTCGTCTTCGCAGGGCAGCGAGACGACATGATCCAAAACCATCGCGATATCACTGCCCAAAGCCTCTTGAATCTCGACGGCTCGCTCCGGACTCAACTCCAGCAACCGACCGTCGATGTGCGAACGGAAGACGGCGCTCTGCTCGGTGACGCGGTTGATCTTGGCCAAGCTGAACAGCTGAAAACCGCCGCTGTCGGTCAGAATGGGGCCGTCCCAGCCCATGAAGCGATGCAATCCGCCAAGCTCGCGAATGACTTCCTCGCCGGGACGCAGCGCAAGATGATAGGTATTGGCCAACAGCATCTGCGTACCTGTGGCCCCAATGGCGCTGACAGACAATCCTTTGACCGTCGCCACCGTGCCCACCGGCATAAAGGCAGGCGTTTCCACCAAGCCGTGCGGCGTCAGCAAAGAACCGCGCCGCGCACCACAGCGCCGATCAACGGCCCGCAGCTCGAAGCTAAACATCTGACCGTCCAATCCACCCCCCCGGTTATTCGCCGCGGAGCTTCAGATTGTATTGCGTCAGTTTCTCCTTCACTTCGTTCAAGCTGGTCACCCCAAAGTTCTTGCACTCGAGAAGATCGTCGCCCGTCTTACGAACCAACTCGCCGATGGACGTCAAGCCCAATCGGACCATACACTTGCGAGCGCGAACCGAAAGATTCAGCTCCGAGATGGGACGCGTGAGCAGGGCCTGCTCCTCGGCCGACAAGTGCGATGTGTCCACCGGCGCCTCCGGTTCGGGACGCTCGTGGGCAAACTGGCCCAGTTGCAGGCCCTTGGAGACCAGCATCTCGCGGATCTCGACCAGCGAAGTCTCGCCAAAATTCTTGCTCGCCAGCAGTTCGGCCTCCGTCGTGCGCGCCAAATCGCCCAGCGTGCGAACCCCCATCCGCTGCAAACAGTTGCGGCTTCGTACCGACAACTCGAAGTCAGAGACCGGAACGCTGAGGATCTGCGACAGCCGGTCCTGCCTCTTCAGCGCCTCTTCGTCATAGAACATGTCTCGCGAGGCAGAGGCATCCTTGAGATACAGAGTCGCCCTGGGATGATCGGGAAAATGATCCAAAATCCGCTGATAGCACTGCTGGGCGCGATCGTAGTATTGAAAGTCCTCGTACAGGATGCCCAGATTCAACAAAGCCCCGACGTACGTCGGAAAGGACTCGGCAGCCCGCTGGTACAACTGCAGGGCTTCCTCGTCATTGCCCCGCCGATCGTTCTCCATCGCCAACCCGAACAAAGCCCCGGCATGACGCCGATCCGCGTCCACGGCCCGCTCATACAGCGCCACCACCTCCTGGGGATTGCCGCCGGTCGCAGCAACCGTCGCGGCCCGCTGGTAGAGATACTCGGCGGTCTGCTCGACCGGCCCAAACATCTGATCCAGAATCGACATCGCCTGCGCAGCGTCACCAGAAAGCCGGTGCGCCTCGGCAATCGCCAATGCGCATAGATCGGGATCGTACCCGGCCGTCCGCGCCGATTCGTAACATGCGATCGACTCGAGCTGCTTGCCCTGTTCCAGCTTGGACCGCCCCAAGTAGAAATGCGCCAGCGCTCCGCCATCAGCCCGCGCAAGAGTCTGTGCGGCCTGGTCGTAACGGCCCATCAAATAGTAACAAACCCCAAGTCGGACGGCACTTGCGGGCGTCTGTTCGCCACGAGCCGACAGCTCCGCGACAGCATCTCGCAAGACGCTATGGCGGGACGTATCCTCGCGAACGGCCCGGACGATGCCCTCAATTTCCTGCGGTCCGAATGAACTGTTGGACAACACTACTTCGCGAACGTCAACCATCGTCAGCTGCATACCTGCCGCCATATCGGCTCTCCGATAACCCCCCTGCGAGCACATCAAGAGCCAGCGGCGGGAGTCGAACCCGCAACCCCCGCATTACGAATGCGGTGCTCTGCCAATTGAAGCTACGCTGGCACTGAAAGCCTAAACTCAAGTTCAAAGTGTAAGGAATCCGTCGCTTCTTCGCAATAGGCCAGTTTGGTTCACGTCGTCATCGCACGTCTGTGCAGCGTCGTGGCAGCGAGCGCGGCCCATGAAATGGGGGAACATCGGCAGGCGGCCATCCTGCGGCTTGTCTCACGAATCGTGCTCGCAGGAAGGAAAACTCCGAGGCTCGTCTGCCGGCCCGACAGCGGACCAGAAAAAAACGCGAGCCCAAGTGCCCGCGTTTTCCTGTTGCCAAGATCGTCGATTCAGCGTTGGTAGGTATTCGGATAGGGGTAGTTGCTGTCGCTCCCCGTGGCGGTTCGCGTTGGCGGGTCTTCGCCATACTGGTAGTTGCTGTTCCCACCGACCGGGCTCGGAGCGGACAGCGAACTGCCACTTCCTCCCTGGCTGCTCCCCGCAAAAGAGGCGGGTTGCACGGATTCACCCGGTACATTCAGACGCTCGCTGGTCCCGAACTGCGTATTTCTGGCGGTACTTCCCGGGCGATAACCGCCGGAGGCAACCGCGGCCGGATACGGCTGCTGAGCCGAAGGCATCGGGGCGGCAGAGGCGTTGATGTCCCCGTATGTGCTGCCGCCATAAGCACCGCCGCCAGCCGCGTACCCGTCGTTGCCGCGGTGGTTGCCAGTCGGGTCGTAACTGCCGAGCGCTGGGGGAGCGGCTGGTTGACCGTATGCATTTGCGGTCGCATCATACGGAGCCGGTGCCCCGCCCTGGCTCCAACCCTGACCGGTCTGCGACGTGCCCGCATAACCGCTCTGGCCATATGCACCGTAGGCGTCCGCACCATGCGTCGCCGGAGGTCCGGCTGGGCCGGCTTGGCCAGCGTACGCGTTGGGCGCGCCAGCGGGCGCAGCAGCTCCACGATAGTCGTTCGAGTAGAAGCCTTGCGACGCGCCCGAGCCGCCGTAAGCATTCGCGGGTGGGGCACTTTGAGCTGCGCCAGGTGCCGCGCCATAAGCGGCGTTCGGATAAGTGTTTGCGCTGCCTGGCTGAGTCCCGTAACTCGCCGGTGTCGCAGGCGTTCCGCTCGCGGTGGGACTGCGATACGGGCTGGTTGCATACCCGCCGCTTGTTGCACCCGCGCCCTGAGCATAGCTTGGCACCGTATTGGGCGACGCCAGACTCGATGGCGGGGCGGGCAGGTTGGCTGTCGGCTTTGATGTCAACGCCGTGTTCGCCGGCTTCTTCTTGCCCCAGCTAAGCCAATCGCTGCTCGGCATCTTGAAAGCATTGCTGGTCGAGCATCCTGGTAACGAAACGGCAGAGATCGAGAAGATGACTGCCAAGACGAGCGTCGTTCGTCGAAGGCTTTTTCGCATGGCTAATGCGTCCTTATCAGTAGGCCCACAAGAGAATATAGTCGCACCGGGAGCCTGCTCGGTATCAATGCCAGCCGCTGTCCATCGCGGACCAAAGTGAGTTAAGCTCAAGACAAGTCTTGTCCGTTGACCGGCGACCGTCGCGATTGTCAGGCGACTCCATCAACCAGTCATTCGACCAAAATGCACGAGAAATATCACAAAAAAATCGGCAAATCCCCACTAATCAGTAAAATCGAACCTGCCGTTCGTCTAGACCTGAAGGAGCGAGATGTTAGATTTGCAGCACTGGCACGTCAATGTCAGAATCTCTACGTGTTTTTCCAAGACGCCTTGATTCGGACTCAGGAATTCGCTCCCTGACGCTGAAATCGTCCTCCAGAAATAACAGACAGAACCACGGAGTTCCGTGATGCCCCCAGAAAACCGAAACGAAACCGCCAGTGAATCAACCGAGTCGGACCGTTGGCCGGACTCGACAATCGAGCCGCGTCCGCCAACAAACGGTCGATGGATGGGCCGTTTGGTCATCCTGATCGTCGTTTTCTTGGCATTGGGCCCCGTGCTGTGCTTGGAAATGCCGGCCGAAGTTGCCCGCTGGTATCAGGCGGCAGCCATGGAACGTTGGATCGCTGGCGACAAAGTGGAAGCCTTGGAACATCTGGATGCCTCGCTTCGCTGGGCCCCCGCACGGGCGGATGCTTTCGTGTGCCGTGGCGACTGGCGGCTCGATGAACAGGAATTCTACCAGGCCATCGACGACTATAACGCAGCGCTCCAGCGCGAGCCGGGCCAGGGCATGGCTTTGATCAACCGCAGCCTGGCATATCAACACCTGGGGTTGCACGAGCAAGCGATTCAAGACTGGAAAACACTCGTGGACCTTCGCCGCTCGACCTCCGGCCCCCAGCGAGCCGTGCTCCTGAACGGCTTGGCTTACGCACAAGCCTTGGGGAACGTTGAGCTGAAAGATGCCTTGGAGAACGTGATCCAGGCGATCAATCTTGTCGGCGAAAACCCGGCGATGCTCGACACGCGGGGGTTCATTCACTTCCTAGGTGGCAATTTCGAGGCGGCGTGGCCCGATTTGAATTCAGCGGTGGCTGGCATGGAAAGGGAAGTCCGGCAATTGGAGCAGACGCGGCAATACATCAACCAAGCCGAATTCGAGGGAAAATTGACAGAGCATCGCAAGAGCCTCGCCGTCATCCGGTATCACCGGGCCCTGGTTCTCGACGCGCTGGACAAGCCGGAGGAAGCAGAATCCGACCGTCGCCGCGTCCGGGAACTCGGTTATACCCCCGGCCCGGACCTATTCTAATTGAAAAAGAATCTCGCCCTTGCGAAGGTTTGAAACGTGAGTATAATTCAGCCCAACAGTCAGCAATGAACTGGGGCCGTAGCTCAATTGGTTAGAGTACCGGACTGTCGATCCGGTGGTTGCGGGTTCGAGTCCCGTCGGCCTCGCTTGGCGAATACCCCAGAAAACCCGCGTTTTCCCTCAGAAAACGCGGGTTTTTCTCGTTTCTGGATTCCTGGGCGACTTCATCCGTGTCAAAACGGGCTTATCCGTCGCAAGCAATGCTGTAACCGCGACCATCGCGTTAAGATGGGGTATCTGGCTGGTTTCTTCCGCCCGCACCGGAAGTGTTGATTCTAGCTGTTATTCCGGGCCGATAGTGTGTGTCGAGAGCATACGTTTCTTCGGATCTTAGCGGCGAGGACTAGCGCCGCAGTCGCCGGATGGCGTGAGCTTGAGTGGCCTAGGTAGTTTTTGCCTGTCGCACAGCGGCCTTCCCATATTTCTCTGCCGCGGAGACACATCGATGAAGATTCAGTGGAGTTGGCGGATCAGCGTGCTTGCGGTCCTGGTATTGGTCGCTTTGGGGACCAATTCGCCCGGGCAGATGCCTTACGGACAACCTTACGGGGCTCCGCCGCAGATGGTTTACAGCCCAGCGGCAGCGAGTTTTGCCCACGATCCGGGTATGGTGGCCCAGGCGATGCCCTATGCGGTTCCCGCATCGCATTACTATGGTGGCCCGCAAACAATGTCGGCGATGCCCGCCGATGGTTACGAACAACCGACCTACGGTGGCGGGGCGGCAAGCGAGGACACGGGCGAATACCTGCTGCACGACGGTTATCGCCATGGCCCTTTGGGTAATTATCTCGCCAGCGTGTTGGGCATGTTGGCGCCGTATAGCGAAACCGGATGTTGTGCTCCGCATTGGTTCGATATCCACGCCGAGGCCGTCTTCCTGCGCCGCGACGACGATGCACAGTTTCGGGAACTGGTTCGCCTCGGTCCCCTCGGCGATGCGGTGATCACAACCAGTGATTTGGCCTTTGATACGCTCGACCCCAGCCTGCGGATCACCGGTACGTGGCAGACCGGGCCCGGCAGCAATTTAGAGTTCACCTATTTCGGGCTGAATGACTACTCGGAAAAAGTCGAAGCCCGCTCCTCCGCCGACCTGCTGTACGCCGTGTTCGACAATTTCAGCCTGGATGCGAACGGCGTTCCGGTGGCGGCGAACGAGATCGAGCAGTTTCATCAGGCCGAATACCAGCGGGTCAAATTGGACAGTGATTTTGACAGTTTGGAACTGAACTATCGTCGTCGCTGGATGGGCCCGACCTGCCTGGTGCAAGGCTCGTGGCTGATCGGCGTGCGGTATTTCGATTTGCAGGATCGGCTGACGTTCTACTCCTTTGCCGATCGAGACGTGAATCTTCCTCCCGGAGAGGACAGCGGCGGCGACGCGCTGTACGACCTGCGGACGCGGAACTATATGACCGGAGCACAGCTGGGCGGCGACATGTGGCTGTGCTTGACGCCCGGGCTGCGATTGGGCATCGACGGCAAAGCGGGACTGTTTGGCAACAACGTCAAAGTCAATACGGCGCTCGACGGCCACGACCCTTATGACAACTTTGTGGCATTCATCGCGCCCGAGGCCTTGGGCAACGACAAGGTCACCTTCATCGGCGAAATGTCGCTCCTGCTGACCTACCAGATCAATCACAACTTCACTTTCCGCGGTGGCTACCAGATGATGTGGCTCGAAGGCGTGGCGACTGCCCTGGACAACTTTAACCCGGACATCACGCAACGGATTCCGATGATGGCCGACGGCGGCTCGCTGTTCTACAACGGTTTCACGGTGGGTGCCGAGTGGATGTGGTAAACGGAACGTAACCCAGATTCAACGACGTCTTCGTCCGCCGGGTGAGCATGCGGTTGCCCGGCGGTTTTTCTTTTTCTTGGGGGGGGTGCGTGCATGGCGATTCAAGGGCGGGTATAATCGCACCTGTCAGATCCTACTCAAGTGTTGCGGTCCCTGCTCTAGTCCCCGTTTCCTGTCAGGAGCATCAGCGATGACCCTGTTCCGCCAAGCCCTCGTTGCGGTCGCCTGGTTGTTCTGGCTCAGTGCGGTCGTCTTCGGCCAACCGGATGCGATGCCGGCGGCGCCAAGCATTGGGCCTTTCAGCAATCCTTACGGCCGCTCGCTCCAATGGCTGGCCAATTCGCAGGTTCAAGAAGAACTGCAGCTGACCGACGAGCAACGTGACAAGATTCGGCAGGCCCAGGACGAAATGACGCGGAAGGTTCGGGATCTGTACAAGTCCCAGGATGTGAACGAGAAGGATTTTCGCAAGCGGCAGCAGGCTTATCGCGAAAAAATCCAAGTCTTGAGCGACGAAGCCGAGCGCAAAGCGGAAACGATCCTCACCAAGGCCCAGACAGTGCGTTTGAAACAAATCATCCGCCAAACGCAGCTCAGTTGGCGCAGTGACGGGATTCTCGCCGTGTTGTTGGAAAAGGACGTCGGCGCGGATCTCCGCTTGACGGACCAGCAGCGGGACCAATTGCGTCAGAAGCAAACCGAACTGCAGCACGAGCGAGCCCGGAAAGCGCAAGAGTTCTATCGTCAGCTGCAGAAAGAGGCTCGCGAGAGACTGTTCGCCGTGCTTACCGCTGATCAGCGCCAGAAGTTGGAGACTTTGCTAGGCCCAAGATTTGAACTCAAACCTCCCGCCAGGGACGCACAGCCGCCGGAGCCGCCGCCTTTGGATGCTCAACTCAAGTAGGTTCGTCACCCGGTCTGTCGCGGCCCTGTGGCCGCGATCCTGAGTGACGCCCGCCGTCATACTATTTCTTCAATTCGACGGTAACCGCGTTCGGGCCTTCTTGGATGTCGATCTTGATATCGCTGGCTGCTTCGTTCCAGTACTTTTCCGGCACCGTCCGGTCCATGGTCACGGGAGACGGTTGATCGGTTTCGGCGACGGCCTTGGGCGCCAGGTAAACCGTATACGTGCCGACCGGCAAGGGATCGCTCAGGGAAAACGTGCCCCCGCTCTGGATATCCCCCGATGCCCCTTGGCCCGTCTCCATGCTCAGGAAGATCACCGCCGCGTCCGCGTACGGCGCGCCGTCCAGCGTGACGGTGCCTTGGACCGTTCCCATCGGTTTTGCGCTACCACAACCGGCCAACGCGACGGGAACCAGACAGAGCAATGCGGCCACGAGCAGGCTGGGAAAGCTGCGGATTTCAAGTGCGAACCTCGTCATCAAAATTCCTTTCGAGTAAAAAAGGCAGGGGATATCGTTGGTCTTCGACCGGGGTGGATGGCTGGCCGCGCGGTTTGCTCCGAGAGCAAACGCGCAGCCGAGGGGTTCAGGTCAGAGGTTTAGAAGTTGCCGACGGGCTCGCGGTCGTAGCGGCAGGCCAACCGCTTCAGGTTCCAGAAATCGATGTCATTCGAGATGAACCTTACCGCTCCGTCGGTCAGTACCACGTTGATGCCGCCGGGATGCATCGAATTGATGACCGTGTTATTGCGGTACATCGCTTCCGTGGCTCCCGTCTGGACGATATTCGAGTTGGGCGCGAACCGCACACAACTGGTTCCCGTCTGCCACAGATCCCCGCAGGCGCCGCTGAGCACGGTTCTCGGATGCCGCGCTCCGTGCCAGCCGCCGTAGTAGTTAGCCGTGCGGTTCACGTCGGCGACCAGGCCAGACTGCTCCGCCACGATCATGACGTTGGACGTACCGTCAACGGCCGCCTGCATGCCGAAGGCTTCGTTGGGCACCAGCAGGCCGTTGTTGCACGACCAGCCGTGGCCACAGTCCCACGTCCCGCGATCCGGCGAGTCGCCGGGAATCGGGCGTGCGGCGCCTTGGATTCCCACGTACTGAATGTTCAAGGCCGTCCCATTGTTGTTGGAGCCGGGAGCGATCTCGAACGGCTGGATCACACTGGACGGACAGCGATAGGCTTTGATATCCAAGTTGCGGAGCACTTCGTTGCCCGCCAGGGCAGCGGCCCCGGCCGCACCGCCTGCCATAAAATGGACCGCAGGATCGGAAGAAAAGCTTAGCTGATCAAAAACCGTGGACTGTTCCATGAACGGCAAAATCAGGGTTCGCCAATTGCTCCCGCTCGATGGCCAGACTTCACGCAAGTTGTACGATCCCAGCGGAAACGTCCTGTACGTATCGTGATAGTTGTGCAAGGCGATGCCGATTTGCTTCAGATTGTTCGTGCATTCGGTCCGCCGCGCCGCCTCGCGCGCCGCTTGGATCGCAGGCAAGAGCAGCGCCACGAGAATTCCGATGATCGCGATCACCACCAACAATTCCACCAACGTGAAACCCCGACGAGTTCCAGTAGCAGCCATAAAACACCTCCACAAAAAAAGATAACGAAAATCACATCACAAATCGAATCAATCCTGCGAAACAAGGACCGCCCAGATCTGGCCACGACCGCTGCCACGACCCAACAGGATGTCGCGTTTGGGCTTACCATCTCTCGCGTTCGCGCCGCATCTTGTGACTCGAACGTCATTCTATCATCGGCGTCGCTGGACAACAGTCTCATCGCACCTCGGAACGACCAAAAATTTCCGCCCAAAAAACCGAGAATCACCTGTTAAGGTCGGTATTGTGGCGAGCGAAAGCATGGGTTCTTTACCCACAGTCCCTCAAAACGGGGCGGGTTGGCAGCATGCATGGAGCCATGCCGAGGCGTCCGCATAGAGATCTCCGATCGGTCTCGAATGCCTGGTGGGACAGCGAGTCCAGATTACGAACGGTCCGCACAAAGGAACGGCGGAACTTCCGCTTGGGTTACGGAGGCAGTCATGTCTGACGTCGAGCCAGTTCGTCGCGAATCTTGGCCGCCAGTTCATATTGTTCGCGCGAAACCGCGTCCTGCAATTGCTCCTCGAGCGTCCGACCGACGCGATAGTGATCCCGCAACGATTCGCACAACTCGATCAGCCGTACGACCAATTCGTTGTCGTCGAACATGTCTTCGGCGTCGTGTTCGATGAACAGTTCCCGCAGCTGGTCGAGGCCCGTATTGATCGTCTGGACGGCCGCTTCCGCAGCGTTTTGCTCCAACTGCTCCAACGCGGCGGCTTGGATGCGATGGAACAGCACAAAGGGGCGATACTGCTCGTGGGTCATCGTCCACTCGTCGTCGGGGGAGTGGTCCAGGCAGAAATCCATGAGCGCCAAGGTATGGTCGGCGTCAGCCAATGCCTGTGCGTACTGGCGAAGCGTCAGCCAACAAACGCGGCGATGGTAGAATTGAACGAATTCGCGGTCAACCTCCTGGCATTGTGCGTCGCTCAGCTCGAAATCCTCATCCCGCAACGTTCGGCTGAGCAGATAGTCCAAATAGCTTTCGTGGCCGTTCGGGCGGTTGCCGTCGGGGCGTCCTACGGTTTCCATTTGCAACAGGCCCATATCGACCCGCATTTGGATGACGTCTCGGCCGTCGTCCCCGCGGACGATGCGGACATTCACGTTTCCTGGATCGTAGGTCCAATTCGACAAGATCCGATCGATGCTCTGATTTCGCGACATTCTCGCTCATGCATGCTAGAAGAAACGCAGTGGCGACCCCGGTACCCCCAAAGCTTGAATCATTATACTCACTCGGACAATCTTGGTTGACCCCTTTTGCGACAAAGCCGTCAAAACTCCGCCCCTCTTCAGCAGATTTCCGGTGGGGCAGTTGACATTGCCTCCGCGCCGAGTTTTACTAGTTCCAAATAGGTTTCCATCCCGCCCGCGTGGGGCGCGCCGGTTTGCATCCAGCGAGGATCGGCTTGTCCCCTGTTTGTTCCACCCCCGTGTTTTCTTGCCCGCAGGCTATAGGAGGTAATGATGAAGACGTTGAGATGGCTGCTCGTGAGCGCGTTTGTGGTTGCTTGCTTCGCTCAATCGGCGCAGGCTCGGCCCGGCTACAAGCCGATCTTGGATGCCGAGGTCAAAGGCACGAAGATCGAAGTCGTCGCGGGCGAATTGAAATGCAATTTCTGCCACGTGGATAAAGAGGAGAAAAAGGTCCGCAATACGTATGGCATGGCGTTGACCAAGTGCGGCCTCACCGCGACGAAGTTCGACGAGCTGAAAGGCGACAAGGCGAAGCTCGCGGATCATGTCAAGGAAGCCATGAAGAAGGCGGAGGCGGTGAAGTCGCCCAGTGGGGAGACTTTCGGCGATCTGATCAAGGCTGGCAAGGCGCCCGGCGCGCCGCCCAAGTCTTGATCGCGTTACGAAGCGAGGATCGCGACTCGTTCGAAAGCTGGCTCTTCGGAGCCGGCTTTTTTTCTTGACGGTGTCAAGTCCCGTCGAGGATGCATTATAATGCGGACGATTCGTAACGCGAGGTGTCAGCGAGAAATTCCTCAACCCTGTTCCCACAAGTTCATCGCCGTGGAGGATCGACCATGAGTCCGAACATCAATCGTCGCCGGTTTGTGCAGACTGCCGCCGGTGCGGGACTTGCTCTATGTGCGCCGGCCATTCTGGGCGCTGCCGACAATCCGAAATCCGGCAAAGTGTACCGGACGGCCCTGATCGGGACCGGGTGGTGGGGCATGAACATCTTACGCGAAGCCATCCAGGCCGGGCACAGCAAAGTCGTCGCCATGTGCGACGTCGACCAGAACCAATTGCAGCCTGCCGTGGCCGACGTGGCCAAACTGACCGGCGACGAACCGAAGCCGTACGAAGATTTTCGCGAAATGCTGGACGACGCCAAGCCGGAAATCGTCATCGTCGGCACGCCCGATCACTGGCACGCGTTGAATACGATCGCCGCCATCAAGGCCGGCGCGCACGTCTACGTGGAAAAGCCGATCAGCCATACGATCTACGAAGGCCGAGCGATGGTCCAGGCGGCTCGCGAGCACAACCGTGTCGTCCAGGTTGGGACGCATCGCCGCGTGTCGCCACATAACATGTCGGCCATGGAGTTTCTGAAGTCGGGAAAAGCCGGCAAAATCGGCATGGTGCGGGCCTTTGTGCATTACGCCGGCGGACCCGGCGAACCGACGCCCGACAGCGATCCGCCGCCCGGCTTGAACTGGGATTTGTGGTGCGGACCGGCGCCGTTGCGGCCGTTCAACAAAGCCATCCATCCGCGCGGCTTTCGCCGTTTCTTGGACTATGCCAATGGACAGCTGGGCGATTGGGGCATCCACTGGATGGATCAGATCCTGTTGTGGACCGAAGAAAAGTACCCCAAGATGGTCAGCTCCGGAGGCGGCCGCTTCATCAAACAAGACAACACGGATGTTCCCGACACCCAGTCCGTGATCTTTCAGTTCGACTCGTTCACTGCCGAATGGGAGCATCGCTGGTACGCGGCTAACAATGCCGAAAAGCATAACGTGGGCGTCTACTTCTACGGCACCAACGGAACGTTCCACCTGGGCTGGCAAGACGGCTGGACGTTCTATCCCAGCTCGCGAGGACAACCCGAAATCCACGAAGCACCGCAGTTGAACAAGCCCGACGACCAGAACATCCGGGAACTGTGGGCTGATTTTCTGGACGCCATTCACACCGGCCGCCGCCCCGTGTGCGATATCGAAATCGGCCACCGCTCGACCAACATGAGCTTACTGGGCATGTTATCGCTAAAGATCGGACGCAGCGTCCAGTGGGACGGGCAACGGGAAGTGATCGTCGGCGACGAAGCCGCCAACCAGTTGCTCCGCCGCGAGTACCGTTCGCCGTGGGTGTATCCGGAGCCGGTCTGAATGCCAAGTGGATGCACAGGGACCGCAATAGGCAATCTGTCGAAGACTCAATAAACGACGATCAATAGACCCGTTTGTCAAAAAGATAGTGGACGCCGTAAGGAAACGGCAATCGCTTTGGAAAACGGCTGGTTTCCCCACGAGGGCAGAGCTAGACTTGTTCTGAGGTTGCCATGGCTATCGAACCAATGACGAATGACAACGGATCACCAGAATCAGTCATCTGAAGAGTTTGCCATGTTTGTCTCCTGGATACTGTCGATGCTCGAAGCCGTCGCCTCCCTGGTGAGTCGGCTCAATCTGTCGGGCGTTTTGGGCGGTTTGAGATCCGGAGAACCACGTGCCTGGCTGATCGTGATCGGAGGTTTTCTCGGGCTGTGGTCAGTAATCTCCCTGTTAGGTTCCAATTCTCAGCACACGGCCTACAACGATCGGCGGTTTCGCCGGCAAAACTCGACGTGGGACCGACTCGACGGGGAATGACCTGGGATGCCCCAGTCGGTCGTCCTGCCCCCCTGGGAAGCCTGCGAATGGCCTGTGGCGTCCCGGGACAGTCTCTGGGCGAATCGTGAACGATTCGCGCTGCCCTACGAGACCGATACGGTTTCGACGACACTCGGCCGCGGTCCGAGAGGTGCGAAGGTGAACTCGTCCCCCTGACAGTCGACTTGCAATCCGCTGCCTTCGGTGATGTCCCCGCGGAGCAGTTCGGAGGCGAGCGAGTTTTGAATTCGCTGTTGGATCACCCGCCGTAGCGGCCGTGCGCCGTACATGGGATCGAAACCCAAGCTCGCGATCAGGTTGCGAGCGGCTTCGCTGACGCTCAGCGTGATGCCCTGATGCTGCAGCTTGCGGCGAAGCAGTTCCAGTTGCAAATCGACGATCCGGCGAATTTCGTGGCGGTTCAGCGGGTGGAAGATGATCGTCTCGTCGATCCGATTGAGGAACTCCGGCAGGAAATGGGCGCGGACCGCTTCCATCACCGCATCGCGGACGTCGTCCTCACCGCCGCCGTCCAGCGAAATCTGTTGGATCAGCTGACTGCCGACGTTGCTGGTCATGACCACGATCGTGTTCGTGAAATCGACGGTGTGGCCTTGGTTGTCGCTCAAGCGTCCGTCGTCCAAGACCTGTAGCAGGATATTGAACACATCCCGATGGGCCTTTTCCATTTCGTCCAGCAAGATCACACAGTAGGGTCGCCGGCGAACCGCTTCTGTCAGCCTGCCGCCCTCCTCGTACCCCACGTAACCCGGCGGGGCGCCGATCAAGCGGCTGACGGTATGCCGCTCCATGAACTCGCTCATGTCCAGTCGGACCATCGCGTTTTCGTCGTCGAACAGCACTTCGGCCAGCGCCTTGCACAGTTCGGTCTTGCCGACGCCGGTGGGTCCCAGGAAGAGAAACGAGCCGATGGGCCGCCCGGTGTCTTGCAGGCCGCTGCGGCTGCGGCGGACCGCGTTCGAGACGGCCGCCACCGCCTCGTCCTGGCCGACCAACCGCTGGTGCAATCGCTCTTCCATCACCAGCAGCTTGGCCCGTTCGGTCTCGATCATGCGGCTGACCGGCACGCCGGTCCAGGCGCTCACCACTTCGGCGATCTCCTCCTCCGTCACCTCCTGCCGCAGCAACCTCCGCTGCGTGGGCTGCTTTACGGCGTCTTTCTGTTCCGACGCCTCGTCTTCGGCGGCTTCGATCTGTTGGCGAAGCTGGCGGCGTTGGACATCCAGTTCGTACAGTTTCTGGTACTCCGCCTCGCCGACCGGGATGCCGCCCGCCTGTTTCTCTTTGATGGCCGTATCCAGTTGGCCGAAAGCCACGTCGATCCGAGCGGCGTCCTGGCGGATCTTCTGAATGTCGCCCAGGCCCAGTTTTTCGGCCTCCCATTGTTCCCGCAAGCTGGCTTCTTTGCCTTTGAGTTGTTGGATTTCCTCCTCGATTTCCGCCAATCGATCCTGAGCGGTCTCCTCCGTTTCCTCGGCCAACTGCCGGGCGGCCAACTGCAACTGGCGCAACCGCCGCTGGACTTCGTCGATCGCCGTGGGGACGCTCTCCAATTCCATCGCCAGCCGGCTGGCGGCTTCATCCATCAGGTCGATCGCCTTGTCGGGCAGGAAGCGGTCGGCGATGTAGCGGTGCGACAGTTCGGCGGCCGCGACCAGCGCCGAGTCCGTGATCTTGACCCCGTGGTGGGTTTCGTAACGCGGTTTCAAGCCGCGCAGGATGGCGATCGTGTCCTCGACCGTGGGTTCGCCGACGTAGACAGGCTGGAAGCGACGTTCCAGGGCGGCATCTTTTTCGATATGCTGGCGGTACTCGTCCAGCGTTGTGGCTCCGATGCACCGCAGTTCCCCGCGGGCCAGGGCCGGCTTGAGCAGATTGGCGGCGTCGGTGCCGCCTTCGGCCCGTCCTGCCCCCACGACGGTGTGCAGTTCGTCGATGAACAGGATCACGTTGCCGCCCGCGTCCTGCACTTCGCGGAGGACGGCCTTGAGCCGCTCTTCGAATTCCCCCCGGAATTTCGTGCCCGCGATGATGGCCCCCATGTCCAGGGCGATCACGCGTTTGTTTTTCAGGCTCTGCGGCACGTCCCCGGCCACCATGCGCAGCGCCAAGCCCTCGGCGATGGCCGTCTTGCCGACGCCCGGCTCGCCGATCAGCACCGGGTTGTTTTTGGTGCGGCGGGACAGGACCTGGATCACCCGGCGGATCTCGCCGTCGCGGCCGATCACCGGGTCCAGTTTGCCCTGCGCCGCTCGATCCACGAGGTCGATTCCGTAACGCTGCAGGGCTTGGAACTTGTCTTCCGGCGTCTGATCGGTGACCCGGCTGCTGCCGCGGATCGTCTGCAGCGCTGTCAGGATATCGGCCTCCCGAATGCCGTGAACTTGCAGCAAGTCCCGAGCTCTGCAGGCCGTCTTGGCCAGCCCCAGGAGCAGATGCTCCGTAGAAACGAAGTCGTCCTTCATGGCGTCGGCTTCCCGCGCCGAGGCCTGCAGGACTTGCTGCAACGCCGCATTGATTTGCGGCGCCGATCCGCCGCTGACCCGGGGCAGCCGCGACAATTCGGCGTCGAGCAGTCCGGTCAACTGGTTGGCGTTGACGCCGATCTTGTCCAGCATCGGCTTGACGATGCCGTCGCGCTGCGCCAGCAGCGCCGCCAGCAAATGCAGCGAGTCCAGTTCCGGGTGGCCGCGCTCCTGAGCGAATGCTTGAGCGGAGGCCACCGCTTCCTGAGCCTTGACGGTTAGTTTTTCGAATCGAAAGTTCATCGGAAACTAACTCTTCACTTCGTACTCCGCGTCGATCGTATCGTCCTGCCCGCCGCCGGGCTTGTCACCCTCGGCAGGTCCCGCTTGTCCCGCGGCTCCCGCCGCTTGCTTTTCGTACAGCATTTTGCTGAACGCGTGGGAAGCCTGTTCGAGGTCGTTGACCGCCGACTTGATCGCGGCGGCATCTTCGCTCTTGGCGACTTCGCGAACCTTCTCAACGGCCTTCTGCAAGGGCTCCTTGTCGGCGTCGCCCATCTTGTCGCCGTGCTCCTTCATCAGCTTCTCCAGCTGATAGCACATTTGGTCCGCCTGGTTGCGGGCTTCGACCAGCTCGAACTTGCGTCGGTCCTCGTCGGCGTGCTCCTCGGCCGTCTTCCGCATCCGCTCGATCTCCGCATCCGACAGGCCGGACGACTGCTCGATGCGGACCGAAGATTCCTTGGCGGTGCCCAAGTCCCGCGCGGTGACGTTCAGGATGCCGTTCTGGTCGATGTCAAACTTGACCTCGATCTGCGGCACGCCTCGCGGCGCGGGGGGCAGGCCCTCCAAGTTGAACTCGCCCAACAGCCGGTTGTCGCCCGCCATCTTGCGCTCGCCTTGATAGACCTTGACGGTCACGGCCCGCTGGTTGTCTGCTGCGGTACTAAAGACCTGCTTCTTCTCCGTGGGAATCGTCGTGTTGCGTTCGACCAGGGGCGTCATGATCCCGCCCTCGGTCTCGATGCCCAATGTCAGCGGCGTCACGTCCAGCAGCAGCACGTCGCGACGGTCGCCCGCCAGCACGCTGCCCTGGATCGCGGCCCCGACCGCCACGACTTCGTCCGGATTGACGCCCTTGTGCGGTTCCTTGCCAAAGATCTCGCGGACCATGGTCTGCACCTTGGGGACGCGCGTCGAGCCGCCGACCATGACCACTTCGTCGATGTCGCGCGGGCTGAACTTGGCGTCCTTCATGGCCTGCATCACCGGCCCCCGGCAACGCTCGATCAGATCATCGATCAACTCCTCGAACTTGGACCGCGTGATGGTGATCTGCAGGTGCTTGGGCCCCGAGGCATCGGCCGTAATGAAGGGCAGATTGATGTCGGTTTGCGGCAGGCTGCTGAGTTCTTTCTTGGCTTTCTCACAGGCCTCCTGCAGCCGTTGCAGCGCCATCATGTCCTTGCGCAAGTCGATGCCGTGATCGCGTTTGAACGAGTCGGCCACAAAGTTCATCAGCCGCTGATCGAAATCGTCGCCGCCCAGGTGGGTATCGCCACTGGTGCTGACCACCTCGAACACCTTGTGGCCCTCTTCCTCGTCCACCTTCAGCACGGACACGTCGAACGTGCCGCCGCCGAGGTCGAAAACGACGATCTTCTCGCTCACTTTTTTGTCCAAGCCGTAGGCCATCGCGGCCGCGGTCGGCTCGTTGATAATCCGCGCCACCTCTAATCCGGCGATCTGCCCCGCGTCTTTGGTCGCCTGGCGTTGTGAGTCGTTGAAATACGCCGGAACGGTGATGACCGCCTTGTTGACTTTGTGGCCCAGGTAGGATTCGGCCGCTTCCTTCAGCTTGCGCAGCGTCTTGGCGGAGATTTCCTGCGGCGTGTAATCCTTGCCGTCGATCTCGACCTGGACGTAATCCCCCGCGGCCCCGACCACCTTGTAGGGCACGATCTTCTCTTCGCTCTCCACCTCGTGGTGCCGCCGCCCCATGAACCGCTTGATCGACGAGACCGTCCGGTGCGGGTTGGTGACTGCCTGACGACGGGCGGGTTCACCGACCAACGTCTCGCCCCGATCCGTAAAGGCCACGACGCTGGGCGTCAACCGATTGCCTTCCGCGTTCGGGATTACCTTGACTTCGGTCCCCTCCATTACGGCGACCACCGAATTCGTGGTACCCAGGTCGATGCCAATGATTTTTTCGCCTTGAGCCATCTTCGATGCTCCTTTCCCCACAATCAAATTACCGTTTCACGTCGTGCCGCAATGCGCGCGGCATGTCGAGTTCTTTGTTCTCGATCGACCACTTGGACGATCTCGCCTCGATGTGCTGCCCTCGACATCCCCGTCGGACCGGGTTGAACGAAGACCATCCAACGAGTAAAACACTTGGATCCGCTCTCCATCAAGCAAAGAATGTGCCAGCGGACAAGGCATCAGCCGCAAGTCATTTCTGTGCAAGGGATTGCGGATTTTTCCGTCGTTCATGCAACGAGCGGCTAGCGCCTGATGTTGCGGGCGTCTGCCATTTTGGCACGGTGAAACGGGGATTCTGACTCGAGTGCGGCAAAGAAAACTTCACAACGGAAGGCTGCGCGATTACATTCCTATCTTGGTGACGCGTGATCCCACCTCCGATCCGAAAAAGGGCTGTTTGAAGATGCAGAAGCGCAAACCCGAGAAAAAGGCGGATTCCCCTGCGGCCGCGAACGCCTTGCGACGAAAGGCCGATCAACTGGGCCGCGATTTGGTCAAACTGCTGCACGAGTATGCCCAGTGCGGCGAAAAACTGAGCCGACTGCGGCATGCCCAGGGCGGACCGCTGTACGATCTCGACAGCGAGCATCGCGCCGCCCAGCAGGCCCTGGAATCCCGCAAGGGCCCGCTTTCGGAACATGCGGTGCGCGCGATCCTCCGCGAATTGCACAGCGGCGTGAGGGCACTGGCCAAGCCTCTGCGAGTCGCCTACCTCGGCCCCACCTACAGCTATAGCCACCTGGCGGCCATCGAACGCTTTGGCAGCACCACAGAATTGGTACCGGTCGCCACCATCGCGGCCGTGTTCGAAGAACTGAGCCGCAAGCACGTCGATTATGGGATCGTCCCGATTGAGAATTCGACCGATGGCCGTGTCGTCGATACCCTCGGCATGTTCACCCGCTTGCCGGCAAGGATCTGTGGCGAAGTCCAGTTGCGAATCCACCACTTCTTACTCGGCCGCTGCGAACGAGGAGACATCAAGGAGGTCTACAGCAAGCCGCAGGCCCTGTCGCAATGCCGCGACTGGCTGGCCAAGCACGTGCCCTTGGCGCGGTTGGTCGAGCTGACCAGCACGGCCGCCGCCGCTCAGTTGGCAGCGGAAAAACCGGGAGCCGCGGCCGTCGCCAGCCTGCAGGCGGCGACGAATTACGGATTGAACGTGATCGCCGAGAGGATCGAAGACAACAAGAACAACATCACCCGGTTCGCCATCATCAGCGATCACGATGGCCGCCGAACCGGCCGAGACAAAACGGCGTTGATGTTCGAGATCGCCCATGTGCCCGGCTCGTTGGCCGATACCATGGCGATCTTCAAACGCAACCGGCTGAATCTGACTTGGATCGAATCCTTTCCCATGCCCAATACGGAAAAAGAGTATCTGTTTTTCGTCGAGTTGGAGGGGCATTACGACGACGCGAAAGTCAAGCGGGCGATGGAGTCCCTGCGGCGCAAGGCCAAGCGGCTGGAAATTCTGGGGGCCTACAGCCGCACGGAACCGGTCGAGTCGCCTTGAGGCCGGCGAACGGGATTCCGCCGGGGAGCTTGACCAGCGTCATCGGGCGAGGCCTGAGAGGACGGATTCGAACGGATGCTCCGGCTCGACTCGCCGACAACGCCGAGGTGGGTCTCTATTTCCGCGGCGTTTGTCCTACCAGCTCGAAGGGAATTGCCGGCAGGATGCCGTACGAGCGGCGCTGCGGCGTCGGGATGGGCATCGCTTCCGTGGCCGCCGGGGTCCATTCGCGAACGATTTCGAAGATCAGGTTTCCTTGCAGGCCCGGCTCGACGGTCTTGGCGTCGGTCGCCAGCGTGACGACCAGGCCCTGAGGTTCGGGCGATACCTTCTCGACGGTGACCCCCTTGGGCGGCTGGCTCAACTCGACCCGCAGTTCCTTGGCCGGCGGGTACTTTTCCGTCAATCGAGCGCCCAGCGGCGTCGTGCCGCCAGGCTTCAGGGTGATCCGCTCGATGGGGAGAAACTCCACCGGGATCTTGGCGGCGGGCTGACCGTTGACCACCACGGCCCACTGCTCGGCGGGTACGACCTGCAACCACAGGAAAGCTTGCATCATGCTCTCCGCCGGCACGGCAGGACGCGAGAACCGCCGGTGCCTGCGGCTGCCCAGGGATTGGCCTTCCATTTCCAGCAGGAAGGGCGTCTTGGCAGCGACCGGCGGGACGGTCAAGGTCAGCTGTACGTTGTCCTTGTTGCCCGGCACCACGGCGCCGCTGAGTTTGAAGCCCTCAGGCGGAGCGACCAGCGAAAGGTGAATCGGGTCGTCGAAGCCGTCGCTGCGAAAGGCATGCACCGTAATCGGCACGGTGGTTCCCGGCCGAGCGATGATACAGGACGGCACGACGCGCAACTCGAAATCGGGGCGCGGCGGCCGGATGTTCAGCCGATAGATGAAATCGTCGCCGCCCTTGCGCTGCGCATCGCTCAGGTGGAGATAATAGGGGCCCTTGCCGGACATGACGGCCGTCAGCCGAGAATCGGCGTGGTGCGTGATCAACGCCTGGGAATCGTCTCGGAAATCATCATTGAACCCAATCTCGGCGCCGCTGGAATCGGTTATCGAGACCGCTGAATCGAGCGGGGAACCGGCGCGCCGCGCAAAGACATCGGCCACGACGATCCCGACCGCATCGAAACGAAACACGTCCGTGTCGTCCGGCCGATCGATCCGGCCGTTGATGATGATCGGCAGCTTGACCTCCTGGGCCGTTTCCGGCGTGTCGTTCGGCTCCTGATCCAGAACTTCGGCCGTCATGTCGATCCGCAATGGGAAGCGGACAGAAACGCTCTCGGTCTGGGGAATGGAATACCATCGCACAGGGTGGTTCCGATCCATTCGGGCTTTGACATTCAATTTGGTCTCGACGAGATTCCAGCCCTGCAGCTCGACCGTCAGATCTTGGTCGGCACGGGCGCCCAGCGGGAAAACGCCCGTCACAAAAGGCAGCTCGCCCAACGTGATGCGGTAGACGAAATCCTCGCGGCCACGGTAAATGGAATCGCGGATTTCGACGACGTACTCGCCGTCCGCGGGGACCTCGTAGTAGATCACCGGATCCTGCCGATGGTAATAGGCGCCCGCGTAAGCGACTTCGTTGCCACGGGTGTCGTAGAGCGCCAGCACGGCTTGGAACCAGCCGGGTACGGCGTCGGCGAGGTACGGCATCAACTCCCGCGCGTCGGCGGCGATGACCAAACGGGCGCCCTTGCGGGCGGTGAACGAGAAGAGGTCCACGTCGCCGGGCATGATCTGGCCGTTCACCACGACCGGCAGCTTGCTGCCGATGACCGGATCGGGAGTCACGTCGTTCGGTTCCGTCTCGCGGAGTTCCTGCCATTGGCCGACCTGAAACCAGATCGGATTGGACATCGCGCCGGCGGTCAGCAGCCGCAGCTCGCGCTTACCCAATGCGGCTTTGGCGTCGATCGTGATCTTCAGCGTGAGTTCTTCGGCGATCTGGTCGTTGGGCTGCCGTTTGGGGTCCGCGTCTCGCTGGCGATAGACCTCGATCTCCTTCAAGTCGTTTTCGGTAATGCCCGTCAGCTTGTAGATCATCTCGTCCGTGATCGGCTCGCTGGTTCCCTTCTTCTTCTGCTCCTCTTCCAATTCCTCGCGTTTGAAGCGGATTTTTTGAGTGAGCCCCACGTACTCGCCCTGCGTCAGCGGACGATACCACTTGACGATTTCCGCCTCGATCCCGCCGCCGGAAACGTAGATCTCGGTGGTCTCTTTGATGAACTGGCCGCCGACGATGACTTCGAACTCGGTCCCTTGCCGGCCACCACCCGGATAGGCATAGCCGATATGTGGGTCCTTCGGAGCCGTCTGGGCGGACAGATCGGAGGCGATTGCCAACAGGACCGCCACCGCCAGGATTGCGTGCCATCGAGGCCGGTTCATGGTGTGCTCCGCGATCACGTGATTTCCTTCAGCCGGCCGCCCATCTTCAAGCCTTCATCGGGGCCCGGAACCGCGCGAACGAACTCGCCCATCGGATGCGGCAGACCGGCCTCCGGGTCGATGCCGAGCAACTCGTACATGGTGGCGATCAGGTCACAGGGATAGACGGGCCGGTCCTTGACGTGCTCGCCCTTGGCGGTAGACTCGCCGACGACTTGGCCCCCTCGGAATCCGCCGCCCGCCACGACCGTCGAGAACACGTGGCCATAGTGATGGCGGCCGCCATTCCAAGGCGATTTCCAGTCGACGTCGGGCGTGCGGCCGAATTCGCCGACCCACCAGACGATGGTGCTGTCCAGCAACCCGCGATCCGACAGATCGGAAATCAGCGTGGCCATGCCCTTGTCCATTTCCGGAAGCTTCCGCCGCATCGTGGGAAAATGATCCTTGTGTGTGTCCCATCCGCCGTAATTGATCGTGACGTACTTCACCCCCCGTTCGACAAGACGGCGGGCAACCAGACAGGACTGGCCGAACGTGTTGCGGCCGTAGCGGATCCGGAGTTCTTCCGCTTCTTCGGAAAGGTCGAAGACCTTGCCGGCGTCGCCCAAGATCAGATCGTACGCCTGGTCCTTGGCCTGTTTGGCGGCCGCCAGCTGGGGATCGCCGTCGATGAATCGGCCGAGCGTGTTGATTCGTTCGAGCAAGTCGCGGCGCTGCAGCTGTTGGTCGTCGGAGATGCCCGGGGCGACGATCCCCTCGACGGCAAAGCGGTAGGCGTTCGGGTCGCCGCCCGTGGCAAAGGGCTTGTAGCGAATCCCCATGAAACCGGCTTCCGAAAACCGGCCCTGCGGCTCGGTCAGCACGACGTAAGGTGGAATCAGCCCCTTCGATCCCTCCTCGAACCCCTTGAAGGCCGTCACGACGGCGCCAACCGCGGGGTAGACGATTCGCCCGGGCATCCGGCCGGTCTGGGTCATGTAGGAAGCCGTCTCGTGAGCGAACACGCCGTGCGTCATGGAACGGATGATCGAGTACTTGTCAGCCACCTTGGCCAATTCGGGCAGCAAGGTTCCGATCCGGATTCCTTTGACATTGGTCTCGATCGCTCCGGTCAACGGGCCGGTGAAATCGCTGCCCGCATCCGGTTTGGGATCGAACGTGTCGGTGTGAGGCGGACCGCCCCACATCCAGATTTGAATCACCGCCTTGGCCTTGGCCTTGGCCGGCCGCGAGCCGACGGGGGCTGCCGCAGCGGCAGCCGCAACGGTGGGTTCGGCGGCGGCAGCCAGCTGGTTGGCCATCAAGAATCCGGCTGACCCGAGTACGCCCAGTTTGAGCGCCTGGCGGCGGGAAACCGGTTCGCCTGGCGAACCGGCGATGAATGAATTACGTTTCGTATGCATGTTGCCTCGTTGAATCATCCAGCCGCCGGGGCCCGGCGGGGCACTCTCTAGTGTCGAAACAGAAACTCCTCACTGTTGATCAGCGCCCACGTCAGATTCTCGGCTTCCCATTTCGAGCTGACGTTCCAGCTGAAATCGTCTCGCTCTCCGCCGGTCGGTAGGCGCGAGAGGATGGTCAGATACAAGGCGTCCACCAGGTGCTGCGAATCGGTGGTGGTCACCAGTTCTTGGATCTTAGGCCCCTTTCGGATCTTGTTCAGAACATGGCTGGAATTCAGCAGGTGCAGCGCTTGGGCAGCTGTGAAGCGATTGTTACGTTCCGACTCCAGGCCCGTATCCCGCGGCGGACGACCGAACATCTCCAACACGCTGCTGGTAATACTCCCGTCCGGAAGCGCGATCGAGCGATGGCTCTCGGGAATGAACGTAAAGGGCTCGGGAATCATGCTGGAATAGCTTTCGGTCGTTCCCGTGATCTGGCAGAGGGCGTCGATCAGCACCTCGGCGTCCAGTCGCCGGACGGGATAGTAGGCGAAATTCGCCGCCGCCTCGGGATCCTTGCTCTTGGGAATGCAGGAAAGCTGATAGGTTTTGGAATTGAGGATTACGCGGTAAATGTGCTTCAAATCGTAGTCGGCCTGGACCAATTCCGCCGCCAGCCAATCCAACAGTTCCCGATTCTGCGGCGGGTTGCCGGACCGAATGTCGTCCGCCTCGTGAACGATGCCGCGTCCCATCAGCCAGTACCACACGCGATTGACGATATGCCGAGCAAACCAGGGGTTCTTGGCGTCGATCAGCCAATCGGCGAATACCTCCCGCGGATCCCGCCCCGGGGGCAGTTCGATGATGGTCCCGTCAGGAAAGACGGCCGCGGGCGGCTTGCCGTCGACAGCCGGTTTGGCCTTGCGAGGGTCGAAGACGACGATCTCTTCCTTCCATTCGCGCGTGGGCTTGTATCCCACCTGGGAAAAGAACACGGCCATACCCGCCCAACGCTCTTTCGGCCAGCTCTCCGCCCGCACGCCCATGAACGCCAACGCAACTGCCTGGGCGATGGACGACGGTTCCTTGCTCTGCAGAGCCCGGAAGAAGTTGACCTGCGGCGTCCGGAAATTGCTGCCACAGGCGGTGAGCAACTCGCGGACAAACCGGTCGTAGGACATGTTTTCCTTGAGCGAGGTCCGAATCCAGCGATGGTACGCCTGGGCGCCGTTGGGCCAGAGGTTGATCGGGAATTCGGCCTTGACCCGCAGCAGGTCGCTCCACTTCATCGCCCAATAGTCGGCGAACTCCGGCCGCTCGAGCAAGTGGTCGATCAGCACGGAACGTTTGTCGGGCGACTTGTCGTCCAGATAACGCTTCGCCTCGTCGGCTGTGGGCAGGGTGCCGATCACATCGAGATACGCTCGCCGAAGGAAAACCGCGTCAGAACATGGGTTGGACGGCTCGATTTTCAACTGCTGCAATTTGGCGAACACGAACTCGTCGATCTTGCCATGACCGGTCCGTTCCGCCTCGATTTCAAAGGGGTTCATCGAATCCAGCGGATCCCGGAACGATCCCATGGTGGGCAAGACGAACTCGTCCTCTTGCTTGAGCGGGGCAGGCCGCGGAGGCCGCTTGTCCAGCCGCACGGCAAAGGTCTGTTGATCGCTCAGAGGCTGCCGCCCGGCGGCACTTACCTTGACGTTCACCTGGTACGTGCCGGGCGCGTGCGTCTCGCGAGTGGGCCAGAAAAAGTCGCCCGTCTTGGCATCGATCGTGGCATCGGGTGGGGCTTTGCCAAGGCTGTACGTCAGGGCCCCCTGCTCGGACCCCGCACGACGCACCGCCACCACCACCCGCAGCAAACTGCCCTGCGTGATCGTCTGCTCCGGTATCGGCAGGATCGTCACGGAACTCGGATCCTCCGGGGCAAGTCGCCAACCGAGCCCTGCCAAGGCCGCGGCGATCCCGGCAATCGCGCAGACCGACACCCACACAACCCAGGCCGATTTCTTCCGCTTGCGATTGCCAGAGCGCGAAGCCGGATGTCCGATGTCGAGTTGAAAACCGTCGTTCTTTGTCTCTGTCGAGTCAGGGGGCATCCGAAACTTCGCTCTACGATCAGACCATGAGCCAATCCCAATCTTCGCCACAGAGGCCATTCTATCAGCGATCCGCCCAGCATGTCCATAGTTCTGCCGCGTGGCAAGCGTTTGACTGGCGTGTTGCGCAAGTGTCCCTACGCGTATTCGCTGCGGCAGAACGCCCACCAGCCGATGGCAAACAACAGGCCGGAGCCACAGGCCAGCACCAGCCGTGACGTATCCCCCGAGATGGGCAGGAACAGGGCCGGGTCTCGGCCGCCTGCGGGGCCCAGTCCCACCCCCTGTCCAGCATCGAACACCAGGCACTGGGTATAGTACGAGATGGCGACGCGTTTGATGATCCCGGGCATGTTGCCAAGCAACGTCTCCAGGATCAGCGCATAGCCCAGACTGACAATCGTCGCTCGCTGCAGCAGCACGCTGAATAGGTGAAACAGGCAGGTGTATGCCAGACTGGACCAGGCGACCGCCGGCCAGAATCGCTGAAAGCTCTCCCAACCTGCCGGTCCGGCCAGTCGCCCCAGCGCCGCAAAGCCCGCCAGGTTCCAGACGGAAACCAGCAGAAACGCCGCCGCAAATTTGGCCAGATAGATCACGGGCCGAGGCAGCGGCGTGGCCAGCAAGTAGACCAGCGTCTGCTCTTGACGTTCTCCGGCGACGCCTCCCGATGCATAGCACAGAGAAAAGATCGGCAAGAAAAACGATACGTACAACGGCAAGAAGACCTCTTGGACAAACTGGACCACGGTCCGCTCGTGCCGCATCGACCAGGCCGCTGCGGCCAGCAGGGCAAACGCCATCAGCAGCGCATTCACCAGCGTCTGGCGCGAACGCAGCATCCGCCACGCGGACAGCGCCGCAAGCTGAAGCCCTCCACGCAGAATCATCAAGACACGAGACCGATGCATCCGTTCCATCCCCAAGGCCCTCCCGACGTCGCTGGAACCCAGCGATTATACGCGAGCCGCGGCTCTTCGTCACCGTGGGGGCACCCGGACATGGTGAGCCGCAAGGCGCTAGCCGCGGGTTTTGGGCGAGAAAACGCGGCTCGGCTTCACCGGCGGCTAGCGCCTTGCCGCTCAAAGAAAGGGGCGTGGGGCGCTGGCCAGAACCGCCCGCGGGGCTCTCTAGTCCCGCCGTCCGCGGAGCGCATCCCGTTCGCGGCGTGTGGCTTCCAAGTCGAACATCAGGTACTTCATGTCCAGACGTAATTGGCCGAGCGACTCTTGGATCGTCGTCAAGATCTGCCGCCGTCGCCAACTGGTCTGGACGAGTCGGTTCAGGATGGGTTCCAGCGTGTGCCGATGCTCGGGGGGCACCATTTCGATCGCTTTCACCAATTCGAGAACCTCTCGCGGCAGTTGGTTCCGCAGGTCAACGTTAGACGGCATTTCTGGCATCGTGCTAGCTTTCGGCAAAATAGGCATGTTTGGAAAAGGTGGCAGCAGACGGCGTGCCCATTTGAAAGCCGTTGCTGCCGAATGCCATAACTGCTTGTGCTATCATGTGTTAGTGATAATGGACGAACCGGCGGTGCTGTGCGGGCGTTGAAAAAAAACGACATGTTGATCTACCCCTGGTTCGCAAATCTCGATACAAGCACGATTTACGTCGTCAAAGTCTTTCGTTCCTCCGACGCCATGCTGCCGAAAGCCACTCGGCGTTGGTCTACGTACCCGTTCCACGACACGTTTCCGTCAAACGCCGTCGGTGACCACCTTGCCCTACGATCTGCCGACGAACCGATCTCCATGGTTGAGCCTGATCGCCCTGGCGATGGGGTTGGTCGCGCCCGCCGCGGCCGACCACCGGGATTCGTTCGAATCCGCGCAGCCGACCTGGCGACTGGCCGACGCGGACTGCGGGGCTCGGGTCGTTGCCCAGCGCCGCGATTTCCAGGAGTATCGCATCGGCCAAGCCAGCGAGCACCTGTCGCTGGTAGCCCACCAGGGCACCTACGCCTATCTGGTCCACCCCATCCCCCAAGCTCGCGTGCTGGCGGAATGGACGGCGGCCCTCTGGGTCAAGGCGGACCGAGCGGGGCTTCAGCTGTTAGCTCGCGTCGTGTTGCCGCGCACTCGCGATCCTCAAACGGGCAATGCCTTGAGCGTGTTGCTGCGTGGGGATGTCTACGATCGCCCCGGACTGTGGCAACAACTGACGATCCGGCAGGCAGATCAAATCCTGGATCGGCAAGTCCGCGTATTGCGATCGCAATTCGGGCCGGATGTCGACGCGCGCGAAGCGTATGCCGATCTGCTGGTGGTCAACGCCTATGGCGGCAGCGGAGTCACGAACCTCTGGATCGACGACCTGCAATCGCTCGGCCACATCGCTCCCACCCGGCTTGCAACGCGCAGCACCGAGGCATCCGATCGGCAGGCAGCCGATCCGGTGTGGCTGGAACAGGCCTGGCCGCGATCTCCCGCGGGCGGTGACATCGCCCAATTGAACGGCGCCATCCTGCTGGTCGAAGGCCGCCCTTTCTTTCCGCGCGCGATCGAATACAACGGGGAATCGTTCGAGGGGCTCCAGTCGCTGGGGTTCAATGCCGTTCGGCTGCCGACTGCTCCGACGGTCGTCCAGCTGCGCGAGGCGAACCGTTTGGGATTGTGGTTGATCGCGCCGCCACCCAACGATGGTCACATCACGCCTGGTCACGACCGCGTCATCGCCTGGGACTTGGGGTACCGCTTGGGAAGCGAGCGGCTGGAATTGACGCGTCAGCGGGTGGCCCAGTTGCGTCGATCGGATCCTCGGCCAAATCGGCCCTTGGTCGGCGAGCCGTCGGAACGTTTGTGGAGCTACAGCCGTTTGCTGAGCATCCTCGTCCTCCGCCGTGCGCCGCTGGGCACTTCCTGTTCGCTGCCGGAATACGGCCGTTGGCTGCAGACTCGACCGGCCATCGCGCGGGCCGGGACGCCGTTCTGGGCGACGATCCAGACCGAGCCGGTGCTGGAACTGGTCGATCAATGGTCTGCCCTGGGACTCGGCCCGCCGCAGGCGATTAGCGTCGAGCCCGAGCAGATCCGGTTGCTGGCCTTTCAAGCCATTGCATCGGGCGTCCGCGGGCTGGTGTTCAGTTCCCGCTCGCCGCTGGACCGTCAGGACGACGAGACGCAGACGCGGGCCCGCTTGCTTCAGCGTTTGAATGTCGAACTCACCTTGATCGAACCCTGGGTGGCCGGCGGCACGCGCGCCGACGATGCGGAGAGTCCGGCGCCGGGGGTTCGCATCGGCACGTTGCAGACGGAACGTTCGCAGTTGTTTCTGGTGCTCGAGCAATCGGCTACCCAGCAGTTCACGATGGGGCCGGTGTCGTCTCCTGCCCTGTCGGTGGTGCTGCCCAGCACGGCGACGGCGCCGCAAGTCTACTGCCTGACGCCGGCCGGTCTGCAGACGCTGTCGCATCGCCGGGTGCCGGGTGGGATTCGCGTGAGCTTCGAGCGTTACGGTCCGGTGAGCCTGGTGGCCATGACCCAGGACCCGCTGGTCGTGAATCATCTGGCTCGGACCTGGGCGGAGAACCGGACGTCGGCCGCCAAGCTGCAATACGAACTGGCGGCCGGTCAGTTGCAGATGGTCGAAACGCTGCATTCCCAACTGGCGGGCCAGACGCCGGGCGGCTCGGCGGCGGATCAATGGCTGGCTCAAGCTCGGGACCATTTGCGGCATTGCCAGGTGTTGCTGGGCGGCAGCGATTATCCGGCCGCTCAGGTGCTGGCAGAAAAGACCTTGGATCGCCTGGCCCAGGTGCGCCGTAGCGACTGGGAGCAAGCCGTCCGCGACTTTGCTTCGCCCGGCGCCAGTCCTTTTTGCGCGGCGTTTTCGGCGTTGCCGTTGCATTGGGAAATGGCCCGCCGTCTGCAGGCGGCCCCGGCCTGGTCGGCCAACTCGCTGGCCGCCGGCGATTTCGAGAATTTGGAGCATCTTCGCGCCACCGGCTGGCAGAACATCTCGCACGCCGGCGACGCGGTGCGGACCTGGGTCGAATTGTCGCCCCAATCGCCTGGGGGAACGGGAACCTCGCTCCGGCTGCAGGCCACCGCAACCGATCCGAAATCGCCCCCCGCCGTGATCGAGAACCCGCCCCTGCAAATCATCTCGCCGCCGATCCCCGTTCGCCGCGGGCAACTGGTGCGCGTCGGCGGCTGGGTCCGCGTTCCGGAACAGATCACGGCCAGTCCGGACGGACTGCTGATCTACGACTCGCTGGGCGGAGCCATGCTGGGCCAGCGATTCCAGCGGACCGAGGGCTGGCAAGAGTTCAGCTTCTATCGCGTGGCGGCGACCAACGGAGGCCTGTCACTGACCTTTGCGCTGACGGGCTTGGGCGAGGTGGCGATCGACGACGTTTCCGTTTCGCTGCACGAGCCGATCGGGCCACAAGGCAGCCTGGACGAGGCCCGCCGTCTGCCGCCCACGGGCGAGTCGTGGCGATAGCCCGGATCTCCAGGTGCGTTAACCCCCGGATCAGACGCCGAACAGCATGGTCCCGGACGGGATTCGTGGCGCGACTTGCGTGAACGACCCGCTGGTGCCGTGCGTTGGTGCTTACCCGGCGTGGAACAACCGGTGACCGTCGAGGGGATGGTCACGTGGGACGGCAGCCCCGTCGAAACGGGCACCATCAGTTTCATGCCGGCCGACGGCAAGGGGCCGACCGTTGGCGGCGAACTCAAGGACGGCAGCTATCGCATCAAAGTCCAAAAGGAAGCCGCCCTGGGAACGAAAACGGTCTCCATCACGGGCATCCGCAAGACCGGCAAGATGATCGAAGCGGGGCCGCCGGCGCCGGCGGGAACGATGGTCGACGACCTGCAGCGCATCACCAGCACCGAAAGCTGCGAGATCGTCGACGGAGAAAACAAGCATCGCTTCGATCTCAAGTCCGCTGGAAAATAAGCCGGCGGAGCATACCAACTGGGACCGTACCCAAGAAGACAATCGGGAACCCTCTCGGCCCACGGTGCCCGGAATAATCCCGGTCACTCCGGGATGAAATTGGACACCACCGACACCTGGCGGACTTGCCGCGAATCGGGATCCCAGACGCGAATCTTTACCTGAATGCCACGCAGAGCGACGGGATAGGGAGGCGAGGTCGACCGTTCGCCCACGTCGTCAACGCCGTTCAGACCGTCATTATCAAAGCCGTCGTTGGCGTTTCCTCCCCGCTCGTAAGATGTGGCCCAGGTGCAGTATTCATAGACGCCCGCTTTGGTCGTCGTATTGTGCGCCAACCCCGACTTGCTGGTCGGTCGGTCCGAGAAATCGGACCAGTTGTAACACACACCAGGGAACGACGAACGAATCCCGTACCCAAGATCGACGAAAGCACCACGACCGATGAAATGGGTGCTGGTTGACAGATGGAGTGCATCCGGCGGCGGACTGCTGCTGGTAAACCCTCCCAAATAGCCCGGATCACCGGGCACGAGCGATTCGCCCGCGTTTCCGGCGCGAAGGGGCGCGGAGGGGTCGAAGACTCGGACGTCAAAGCTCAGCGCGTTCGAGATCATCACGTCCTGGCCGTGGTTCGCGCTGGCGTAGGGCACCGTGTAGGTCGGAGGATTGGCATACAGCATTCGGGGCCGAGCCAAACGGTACAGCGAGGTAACGCTGCGGCGGTTGACGTCGAACGAGTGCGCACGGTACTGTCCGTAATCGAGGCTGTCGTAGGGCGCATCGGATGGCACGGCGATCGAGGTTCCGTCATTGGCGATGTTCGGTCGACTAAAGTGCGGATTGACGCCGACAGACGGCGAGCGGTCGGACAGGACGGGCCAGTGCGCGAAGCGGTTTTCGCGGCGCGTTAGGTCGGTCAACGAATTGGCGGTGGCGGTGACGACAAGGTTGCCGCCACTAAGGGTCGAGCGGAGCCGGACGGAAACATCGTTGGTACTGAAGAAATTCGTCAGTTCCATCCGCAACTGTCGATAGCCCGGTGCGTTCGCCTGGACGTTTGTCGCCGGCGAATCGTCGCTGACCGTCCACTGCTTGAAGTGGCCGGAAGCGTTGTTCAGATCCGGCCGAATCAGCAGCACGCGGCGATAGATCACGAAGCCTTCGTCCGCGTCTTGCGCGCCGTTCGCTTGGTCCGGGTCCGATACGTATCGGTCGTCGTATTGGATCCACCAGACGACCTCGGCCAACGACGACAGGATCGCTTGCGCGGTCCCGCTGCTGTCCACATACTGGCCGATGAACGGCGTTTTCGCGTTCCGGGTGGTAAAGGCGAGGATATCGTCGAGATCGCCGAACACGGTGTTGGTGACCGTCGGGTCGGTGTTGAACGTGCCATCGGCGTCCCAATCCCCATCCGTGCTGGGCAACCGTGTCCGCTCGGGGCCTTCGACGATTTGGAGGTATCCGGGGGCCGAAGCATCGTCGGCCCAGGGCCGGGCCGGGACGGTCAGGCCCTGTAGATCCTCCTGCAACTGGGCGGCGACGCTCCGCAGGCCGCCCGCCAGTTCAAGCGTTGCTCGACCCTGCGACACGCTCTCGCCCACGATGGCAAAGGCCTGGGACAGGGCGAAGATCAGGATCAGCGTCACCGCCATGGCGACCAGCATCTCGACGAGCGTAAAGCCCGACGCCCGGCGCCGGCCTCGGCGTCCTGCGCCGGTGCGAACCCAAGGATCTGAAAACCGCATATTCATGACGTCTCTCCTGTTACCGGTAATGTCTCGTGCAAATCGAACGCGAAAGGCTCCGCGATGCGCCAATTCTGTCAGCGTTTCAAGTTCCTGCAGGCTCCCTATGTATGCCTGCCTTGGCCAATGCTAAGTCTCTCGCCTATTCTGTCACCTAATCTTTCACTTAATCTCTTCCTACTGCCTTCGAGCTGAGGGAGATTAAGTGAAAGATTATGACGCTGTTTATCCCAACCATCCCGGAGTCGCTACGATTACAAAACGTCTATCGGCTCAAGTTGATCGCCCATCGACACCGGCCATCAGCCCGGCGATGGAAAGATCTTCGTCCAGCTCCGGCCAATGCAGACTGATTCCGCCGCCACCGATTTCGTACTGCTGCCGCTGCTCGTGCGAGGCTCGGCGGAGTATCGGAAACCATTGAATCGGCACGCGCAGCACGCGGCCATCGGTGAACGAGACGCTCATCATCTCGTCATCGAACTCGACCGATTTGGCCAGCGCCGTCTGGGGAACATACGACCGCCGCAATCGGCTAGGTGCCGCCGCCAAGATGCTCATGCCACGCCTCCAAAAGACGTTCTTGATGCTCTTCAACAATCCGTTCGATTTCGGTGAGTTCCCGGGCATTGAATCCGTAATCTGCCGCCAATTCAACGGGGTCCAGCCAGTACTTGGCCTCGTCGCCCGCGCCCTTGACATGAATGTGCGGAGGCTCTTGACCCTCGTTACTGAAAAAGAAGAACCGATACCGACCGACACGCAAAACCGTGGGCACGCTCCGACTCCTCCCGCTCAAATTCTACGCAGCAATGTCTTGCTTAATGCGCGTCGGATCCGAGACGTACTGCTCCCGTTAAGGTGCCGGCCTTGGCAAAAGCCCAATCTTTCACCTAATCTTTCACTTAATCTCTTCCTTCGGATTCACGCCATCCGCCGACGGGCATCCAGTACCCGCCGCACTTTGGCATGCAGGATGTCCAGCAGGCAGCCCATCTGTTCAAAGGCATCCATCTCCACGGCCTCCGTTTCTGTCAGGTCGCCGCGCCGGGCCTTTGCCGCCAGGGTTTGCATTCGTGCCACATCTTGTGGCGGAAATCGCAACTTCAGCAAAGCTCGAGCGGCAGTCGCGGAAATGGACTCCTCAAGATGAATGACGCGGTCCCACATGGCCACCACCGCCTTCGCATCAGCGGTCTTGTTATTCATATTCCTCAAAGCTCCTCGCTTTCTTTGAGAAGACGCCACCTCCACCTCGACCCGCCCCGCGCCTTCAGCCACTGACAACTGACAATAGACCACTGACCACTGACGATAGACCACTGACCACTGACGCCAAGCGAGATCATCCAGAGCTGCAGGATCAAACTCCAAGTTGCGCACGGGCGGCCTCCAGAGAAATGCCTTCTGTCCGGTTTTTGGCCTCCAGGAGGCGCTGTCTCATGGCATCACTCTTCAGCAGGTAAGCCGTCTCGCGCTCGGAGGCAATCTCGCGCCACAAGTCGATGGGCACAAGAACGCCGACGGGCTTTCCCTCCGCGTCCGAGACGTACTGAATTTCTGCAGGCATGTTGGCCCCCCTCCTCACGATCGTTCACGAAAAACCTTATCGTTGCTGTCCATGTCAAGTACCACTGACAAATGACAAATGACCACTGACCCTCACTCAATAAACCTCCGCACCAGCACACACTTGTCGACGTTGTGGTTCTGGCCGGGTACAAACGCTACGGGAATCGTGCGGTCGACCAGGAAAAACGCCCGATGCCGCCGGACCTGGGCGGTGTCCAATCCCAGCTCCTGCGCGACACGTAGGCCATCGGGATGGAAGGCGTCGTACGACAGAGTATAGGTACCGCTGCCGGCCGAAGTCTCCACGAGATTCGGCTCGACCTCGAAATACCCCACCGTAATCCAAATCGCATACACGTTCGAGCGCGTCGTCACCATGTTGCCCAGCCGATTCAACAGCTCGTAGCGGAAGAACGAGTTGCGAGGATCGGTGGCGAGGTTGCCAAAACCGGAAGATTCCATCAGGGGTTGCGTACCGTTCGAAGCGGAACGTAACAGCGTCACATCGATGTCCCGCGTCTGTTTCATCGTCGTCAGCGGCACGTGCGAATTACTGCCCGACGGGCGGAATGGATTGGCGAACGAGGTCGGAATGGTATCTCCCGTGGTACCTTGCCGCGACAGGGCCATCGCAGCATACGTGGGACCTCGTCCCCCGGTGATCGCATTCCAGACCGTCTCGCTGGCAATCGTGTTGATGTTCACCCGCCCGGGATCGCGATATCGCGAGATGCGGTTGAATGGCGGCAGCAATCCGAAGGACGTCAGGTTGGGCTGGGCGAAATGTGTTGTCTTGCCGAAGTAATTCGGGTTGAGGATCATTTCGGTTCCCAGGAACCGCGAGGGAACGTGCAGATAGTCGAACAGGCGATGGGCGTTTAAGGCCCCGGTCTCCGAGTACAAGAAGTTGACAAGATAAGGGTAATGTCCTTGCATCCCATCGGCGCCTTCGTAGGGCGACGAACCGACGGGCATTTCCGTGGGAAGCCAGTAGCTGGAACGGAGGCTGATATCGGTCGCGTCAACCCGCAACAGATTCCACGACTTGTGCCGCGGTACTTGCAGCAGTTCATAGGCGCTGACGTAAGGCCGATTGTTCCAGACCAGCCAGGGGAACGTGGCGTCGTTGATGTTGCGATACGCGGTGTTAAGCTCCCCCAAAGTCTGCCTGATGGCGTACGGGAAGAAAGAAGCGTCGTTCAGATCCGCGGCTTGATTTGCCACGGCCGTCCGCGCCGGCTCCTGGGGCCACAGGCGCCGCAACGCCGAAGCCTGATCGGCATCGCCTCGCTGGAGACAGCTGAAATCCACATTCACGGTCGTCAGTCTCGGATCATCGTTGGTGAATGGCACCGTCCCGTTCAGCGACGTCAGGTCCATGGTGATGGAATCGATCGTCCGATACGGATTCGACGTTGCGTGAAATGCTCGCGTGGGATCCGCAAGACGCTGCAGATAGACTCGGCAAAACGAAGGAACCGTTCCATTGGTCAGGGCTACATCCTGCTGGAATTGAGCGAATGCGGGATCCTGGTTTTCTAATTCGTCCAACGGGGTCCCGATCGGCAGCGGCTGACCTGCGCCGTCCTCGTACATCCGCGTTCCGGCGGTGTAGATTTCTCCGGACGGGCCGGTTAAGGGATAGCCGTTGATCGGTTCCGATACGCTGAACGCTTGAGGTAGGACGCGCGTGTTGTCGCCAAGGTCCGATTCGGTAATCGCGATGCCAATGGCGGCGCTCGAGGGCGCCAGCGCGGCGGCATTGTTTCCGGCGAAGTACTCGACTTGGTTCACGTCCGGATCCATGCTCGGCTCCAACTCGATCCGTTTCGCATCGGCATTCGGCTGAACATTTGGATTGTTGGGATCAATCTCGCTGATCGGCGAAACCCAGCGGTTCCCTACGGCATAGCCTCCGCCCACGACGGCATATCTTCCGGGCGGAATCGGACAACAGGCTTGGTTCTGGTTTCGGAAGAACTTTCGTCGCCCGTGCGCCGTTACGTTGCCCGCAAACGTTGGCGGGACGAAATACACCGCGCGATCGATGGTCAGCGGCGCACTCCCATCGTCCGGATCGGGAGCCGAGGGCGCAATCACCTCGTCCTGCTTGTTCACAATCAGCATCCGCCACACCGGCGTGTTGTCGGGCGCAGGCGCCGTCTTCGTCAGGTCCACGCCGTAATACGTATTCCCCGTACTCCCACTGTTGACCTGACTGTACAGTTCGGTCGGCGGCGTCTTCAACGTGTCGGTGCCAACCCACGGATTGTACAGTTCGATAAACGCGCCCCCAAACGGCAAGTACTGCTGGTCGAAATCGAGATCTTGATCCGGGGGATCCGTCGTGGTCTTCTGCGTGTCAACGTCCAATGCCGTGTCGCTCGTGCGCCGCGTGTGATAGGCGAGCGATTCCGTCAACAGCAACTCGGGCCGCTCACAGCCCCACACGACGTTGCTGCCGTCTGGCTGCCAACCGTCAAATGGATCCGGGTCGTACTCGAAAGGCGTCATGATTGAATCGGCATCGCGGAAGTCGACCACGTTGATCGCCCATTGAGCAATCTCGCGGGCGAGGTTTGCATCGACAGGCGACGAGTCGATGTCACAGAGCGTCAGGACCATGACGTACAAGTGCCGAGCCAACAGCTGGCGCGCCAACAGACCGTCCCTCCAATCTCGTGTCCCGTCGTCGTTGAGATCGGCGCCATTGACATGCCACAGGGTGGTGTTGTTGAACTGATTCTGCAGTTCGGTCAAGCTCGCCGCCCCGGCGGCCGTCGCCACGTCGGCGTAGATCGTCTCGCCGTTCTGCTCACCGACCTCGTCGACAACCCCGTTGCTATTGTTGTCGCGGCCGTTGCCTAGGGGACGATTGATGTCCAGCCGCCGCCCCATGGTGACGTCCGTCCATAACATCTTGCTGAGTTCGCCTTGAACGTCCGTCACGCCACGCTTGCGGAGCCGGATGCTGAACAGGTCGGCGAACGAGTGGATGCTGGTCAGAGAGATCCCCACGTCGTTTGCCTCTTGCGCCAACTTGTCCGAAATCCCGTGTGCCGGGACGGGCGGATCGAAGCTGGCCGTGGTGACGATGCGGCCGTTGGGACTGGTCAACGAATTCCAGTTCGTAATGAACTCCGACAACCGCTGGGGAAGCAGGTCCACGTCGTAGTCAAAGCGGCGCAGCACACGCTCTAATTCCGCCGGGGTAAACGGGGTATCCGCACCGCTGCCATCGACCAGATTCATTTCGTAGGGCGAATCCGCGCGAGCTTCGGTAACGGTGTTGGTCAACTCCTCGAAACTCGGCTGTCCGTAGTCGTTCACTCCGAACGCCAATTCCGCCCGCAAGTCGGCGGGGGAAGAATAGGACGATCGGAGGTGCATCCCAGGGAACGTCCCAGGGAAGAAGTAGTTCTGCGGTTCCTCGAAGAATTTGAGCCTCGCTCGCAAGTCGTAGCCGGACGCGCCTGGATAGCCGTCGCCGTAGCGGTCGTTGAGCAAACCCGGCAGGTTGCCCGTGATCCCGGCTGCGTCCAACAGAATCTCCGGCGGTCCGTAACCCAACCCGCGCGGCGTCGTGACCGTGTTGGTGTCCCCACCCGCCACCGTGGCGAATTGCGCCGGCGTGAAAAACCGCTTCCGATCGTGCGCGTTGACGTTCAAACGCCCGTCAAGATCCGTGCACAGGATGGCAAACAGCGGCTTGTAACGCCGCCCGTCCGGCGCGGTTTGCACGGGGAATCCTAAGTCCACCCAAATGCTGTCGGGGATCCCGTCGCCGTCGTTGTCGACGTCAAAGTTACGGTCCCATGGACCAGTCAGCTCTTGGTAGTTCGGATTGCTGCCGTCGAAGTTTGGCTCAATCGGGCGGAGGGAAACTCGACGACGGAAGTCAGGGTCCGCCCATAGTGTGGGATGCGTCTTTTCAAAATAGTTCATCAGCGCCGGCCTGTGGAACGACGGAATGATCGTGCTGGCGTCCGGCGTCATGATCGCCAGAAACATGTTCTGGAAATCGGCCGCGTCGTAGCCCTCGTCGGCATCACCGGACAGGACCCTTCCCACATCGGTGGGGAAATGCGTATCGAGGGGGGGGCCGTATTGCTGGAAGGTCGCATTCAGCGGTGCAGGCCCCGGCTCCGTGACGGTCGTCCCGCGATCAACCATCTGAGGGACCACGGACAGCGGCGCGTAGTTGGGGACCAGCGAGGCGGGCTGGGATGTTGTCACGTCTTGTGCTGTGAGCGAGTTGGAAGACGTGTCCAACCCGAACCCCGCGCCACTGAAGGGCCGGCCGTTCACGACGAACGCGGCACCACCCAAATCGCTCGGGCCGAGCGTCTGTCCGCTGTCGGTCCGGGGTGCCACGACGCGAAAATAGGGATATCGAACGCCGTTCAACGTGACGAAATCGTAGCCGACAATCCGCGTGCTAACGCCCTTTGCCGTGCCCGATGCGAGGGTCAAGACGCATCCCTTGTAGTACCCAACGACGTCCCTCAGTCCGCGATAGTAACCCGCCGTACTGCGATGCGTGGCCGTCAAGTCGATGCCGTCGGTGCTGACGACCACGGCGCCGCTGGCCGGATCGAGATTCACCACCAGATCCATCAACTGCTTGCCCGAAAGGTTGTAGGCGTTCGTCGTCGCCGCGGACGGCGCCGTGGTATTCACGGTGTTCAGTTCCGTCCCCGACCTCAAAACTCCGCGAAAGCCGTCGCCTCCGTAGTAATCCCGCAGCAGCGAATGGAAACGAAGCGAGGATGAACGGAATGTGCTGTCGCGCAGCACTTCGTAGAACGCGCGATCCAAGTCCTTCTGCGGTTCGAGGCCCAGCACTTCCTGCCGCGCGTAAGCCATCGCCGTCCGTCGGTACTGGCCGGCGATGATGGCATAAGTCACCACCAGCAGGACGAACAGCACCAGCAGACTGAGCACGACCAGGATCACCACGCCGCGCCGAGATTGGGGTTTTCGAATCATGACTGTTTCTCCGAATCAAAGCGGCCGCTTGCCCCACGGCCGATGCCTCTTTCGTTGCGTCCCATCAATACGCCTGGGTGAATAGGGCCTTCGGCTAACGTTGGCCTAGGCGGCGACGAGAATCCTATAGCCCGGTCCACAATGACGAGGTTTCCAGGTGAATTGTCTTTTCGTACACGGCCACGACGCCGTTGAGCAGCGTGGCCTGGGTCGGCGTTGCCCTGGCGGGCGTCAACTGGCTCAGTTCAAGCACGTCGTTCCAATCGAAGCCCTGTAGCGTGACGTTTCGGGTGTACGGGCTGGTCCCGATCACGGCATCGGTCGTCATGACCCGATACCAACGGAACACGGGGACGACAATCGGGGAGGCGGAGGCCTGCGCGATGTTGACCATCGCCGACAGCATCACCCACTCGCCTTCCTTGACCGCCAAATCCGACGCCGGACGGTTCCCTCGCGTCTGCAACTGAACCTCGCCACCTCCGTACCCTTCGCTGTGAAATTGCGGTACGGCTACCAGGCGTTCGTTGTCCGGTTCACTGCTCGAACCACCCGACGATGTCAACGACAAATCCCGCCGATGAAATACCACGATCGACAAGACATAGCGATCGGGCAGCATGTTCGTGGCGTCTCGAAGTGTTGCGTAGGCCGGCACCAGTGTGGCCAGCCACGAAAACGTGCCTTCAAATTGCCGCTTGGCATCGGACGAATCAAACTTCTGTTCCGGAGGCAGCGAGCGATCTTGCGGAAGATTGAACACCAAATCGTCTTCGCCCATGAACACCGAAACGGCTTGCTCTATACTCATTGCCGTCGAGCCATTGGGCATGGTCCGCAAGCTGATCCTGTCCAATCGCGCGTCAAGACTGGCGTTGAGGAAGCTCAGATGGCCCGGCTGGTAGTAAGGAAAGTACTGCGTTTCCGCCAACACGTTCGTGCTATTGGTCGTCGCCAATGCCTTCTCGTTTGCGATGAATAGGGGATCGATGCAAAACGCTCGGGCCTGCAAACGCGTGCTTGCGTCCGGCTGCCACAAGTAGGTGTATCGGTCGGTCCCGCTGTGCTGCACGCCGTACGCTTGGTACTGCTGGCCGGTGGTATTGAACCGCGTCCACATGTTCGGCTGTCGCATGTGATGAATATCGAACAGCCGGATCGCGTTGCGGCCCAACCGGTCGGCCCCATCGGCGATCATGCCTTGAGCCGAACGGCTGCCGGCCAACGGGACGATGATCAGCACGCCCAGCAACCCCACGGCGACGATGCCAATCGAGAACAATACCTCCAACAGGCTCACGCCGCGCGCGGCACGGCGGGGAATCACGACCTGGACACGCGGCCGCCGGAAAACAAGAAGCTGGTCGAGTAATCTGCACATGGTTATCGTCCTCCCATCCCCGCCCCGGATTGCGCGAACTCGCGCGCCGTCGCCAGGGTGTAATCGGACGGCGTTCCGCCGTTCTCCGCCGTGGTCACCCTGCCCGAGTGATGGCCGATCGAAACCCACAGCGTATTGGGGTCCGACAAGTTCAACGTGCCGATGTTTTCCAGGTTGCCCACCAGGAAATGGACGGTGGATGTCGGCGAAAAATCTGGCAATAGAGGCAGCGCGGTGCGGGCGTACTTGATGCGAATGAGCCTGCCATTGGAAGCGAACACCAGGCGGATCGGTCGGCTGTTGGCCGCGTGCGTGAAATCGTTGTCGATGCCCAGTCCCGAAGCGGACAAGTCGATCACCACGCCTTTGGGCAATTCCAACGGCGCCGCGCCGGTCTTCTGCGGCTGGCGAAAGATCTGGTACGGATAGGAATTGTTCGGAATCGACGGCGACCCGGAGATGGACAGGGCAAAGGCGGGAGTGGTGATCACCGAGTCGATCTTGTAGTACGGTCCCTTGTAGTCGAACCGAATGAAATCGCCGCTTTCGATGCCCAACGTGAGAAGGCTGGCGCTTTGAATGTCGAACGTGACGTTGCTGCCATTCACGGTCGCCTTGGCGGTCACCGTGTCGCCCGAATACGGCAACGGCGTCTCCGCCAGGTACAGTTTGACCGCGAACGGCTCGTTGATGCCAGGCAGAAACTCCGGTTCGATCAACACGGCGGACGGCAGTCCCGTCTCGACGGCGATGCCTTTGGCCAACTGGACGCAGACGTTCACCTGGCGAGCCGCCTCGCGCAGCTTGCGACCTTCGATGCCCGTCTTCATCACCGGCAAGGCGATGCCCATCAGGATCACCATCACGGCGACGACGATCAGCAGCTCGATCATCGTCATCGCGCGCGGCGGCCTGCCTCGCCAACGGAATCGTGTTCTGGCCTGCGCGCAAATCACGGCTTAGTCTCCGAGATTGTGATTGGTGATGTTGTCTTTGTAGCCGACCGAATCGATAAACGGCTCGCCCAACCGCCGCTTGCTGGTCGGCATCACGGAGTACGGGTCGTTCATCCAGCCACCATTCGGATTCGTACCGGTGCGATAGAAATCAAAGGAAACAAGCGTGCTCGGGTTGTTCGGATCAAAATCAAACCGGACAATGTCCAGCAGCTCGTCCGGCCCGGCGGAAAACACCAAGGGGTACATGAAGAAGTTGAAGTAGTACTGAGAGGTGGACGTCGACGGTTGTGTAAACATCGACACCGACGCCCGGTTGTCCACTCGCATCGGATCGAACGGGTCGCGCACGTCCGCCGCGACTCGACTGAGATCGTTTGGGTCCAACCGAATTTGCTGCAGATTCGAATAGTTGGGAATGTCGTCCGTACCCCACCATCCGGCCTCTGCGAAATCGTCGACGGTTCCATTCGCATCGTCGTCCAGGCCGTCGACACCCCATTCCAGGTTCTTCCCGGGATGAACGACGAACCCCGCAGGCCAACGAAGAAAGGCGATTGGATTTCCCCAGGCGTCCAGAATCTCGGGCATGCCGTCGTCGTCCGTGTCGCCGATCTCGCCTTCCTGCAGAAAATCCAAGCCGTTGGTGGTCAAGTCCCGCATGGCGGCGATGATCATGTACAGGCACTCGGCATCCTGGTGATTGACCTTGTTTGGACCTAGCCAAGTACTTGCCGACGCGACCCGCTCGTACTGGCGCGAAAGGGCGGGCCGGGCGATGTGGACGAGCACCGTATACGACGTGCCTTGGGCATCAACGAAACTGTAGGGAATCTTCACCGGCGCGTCCACGATATCCGCCGCGCGATCGGGCATCTCCATTCGCATCAAATCACGCAGCAAGGTCAGCCGAATGATGGACGTCGCCCGTGCGTCGCGCCGCAAGGCCGCGCGTGCCAATTGCTGAACCTGCGAATTCGTCGCGTCGATCTGGAACCGCAACGGGCGGGTGCGGTAGCTGTCCCACCGCGACGCCAGCAATTCATGCAACCTGGCGATCTGCGCCCGCGTCCGCGACTCTTTGGCCTGCTGGACGGCGCCGTACATGGCGAACAGCATCGAACTGGCCAGGATGCTGATGACCATGATGACCACCAGCAGTTCGGTCAGCGTAAAGCTGCGGCGAATTGTCCTGCCTCGGTGCGTGCTCATTCCATGTGGTCCTCGAAAATCTTCCCATCGCTGAAGTTGGCGATATTGTCCATGTCGCCGATCGCGAAGTTGGTGCCAAACGGGAAGACCTTGTACGTGGTGGGGTCGCCCGCCGTGACGCCGGAGACGTCGCCGTATTCCCCATCGAGTCCGGCGGAGATCAATTGATAGGTGGTTCGGTTTGCCATGGTCAGCGGCGCGGTGGCGTTGACCTTGGTCGCGTAGGGATACAATACCGGGTTTCCCGACGAGTCCTTGTAGACGCTCAGACTGGCCACCGGGGTCGCAGGCGAGACGCCTGGAATGTTCGAGTCGTCGGTGTAGATCCGGCTGTCGAGGTACACATACGGCGCGTCTTTGCCTTGCGGGGGAACATACACGTAAAGCTTCTGTTGGGCATTGGGCTTGTTCGGATCGCCGATCGTCCTTGTGTATACCAACCGCTTCTCGTCAAAGGGAAAGAAGGAAACAAAAGTACTTGGCGAGGCGCTCAACGGCTGCCGCGGGTCTTCCCTCAATTGCGCCAGCCAAAACACCAAAGCTTCCGCCGGAGTCGGTTTCTGCAACCCGTTGCTGCCGTCCGTGAACACGTCGACGAGGTTTTCCTGGTGCCGCGGAAAGCCTTTGCGCAGATGCCGGACCACCAGTTGGTTCGCGGTGGTCAGATCACTGACCAGCCGAACGGAGGTGAAATCCGGCGGATAGTCGCCGAACTTCTGTTTGTAGGACTCAATGGCCTGATGCAGCAGATTCAGCTCTTGGGCGATCACGTTTTGCCTCGCCTTGACCACCGCGCGGTACAGGACGGGAGTGAGCATCGCGGCCAGCACGCCGATGATGGCGATCACGACCAGCATTTCGACCAGGGTAAAACTGCGCCGGCAGTATGGATTAGCAGTTGTCATAGCAGCATGTCCGCGAAAAAGGTTTCTCTCGATTGGCCGAAGGCCATGTTCATCGCCCGTTTGGCCGAAGGCCATGTTCATCGTAGCCTGGGGCATCGCCCCAGGAAAACAGATCCGTCATTTCCGCTTTGGCCGAAGGCCATGTTCATCGTAGCCCGGGGGCATCGCCCCAGGAAAACAGATCCGTCATTTCCGCTTTGGCCGAAGGCCATGTTCATCGTAGCCTGGGGCATCGCCCCAGGAAAACAGATCCGTCATTTCCGCTTTGGCCGAAGGCCATGTTCATCGTAG
>Ga0351844_1004_pt1 | contig 123991 bp, 109 predicted proteins | sample TotcelHFGM3001L5_FD_206880 | JGI IMG/M metagenome (GOLD analysis project Ga0351844, IMG submission 206880) | Enriched cells from coal bed in the Powder River Basin, Montana, United States - Total cells FGM rep1 HSBNCT.FGM.300.1.L5 ... | reverse complement strand
CACATGGCTCAGTGAGGAGCGTGACAAGGCGGGCATCTCCTTTCCCCGCCGCCAACAATAATCGAATGGATCCTGCGACGACGGCTGCCGAGATTTTTGACGATGCCACGGGCGATATTGCCCTGGGTGATCTCGATGCAGCCGTCGAGAAGTATCGGAAGTGCGTTGAGCTCGATCCTGAGTTCTTTGATGCGTGGCATGCCCTGGGCATGGCTTTGATGAAGAGCGGGAACTCCGCAGAAGCCATCGAGGCCGGGCTGAGGGCGGTCGAGTTGCATCCGAATGATCAGCTCGCCTGGTCGAGTCTGTCGCTTTTTTACGTGCGGGAGGGCAAGATCGCCGAGGCGGAAGCTGCCGGAGCCAAGGCCCGCGTCATTTCCTGGGGAGGGAAGATCCGCCCCGATGCGGTCAATCCCGCGCCCGAGCCGCCGTCAGCATCCTAGACCAATTACCATTTTTTACCTGTGACCAAATTCATTACCACTGCCATCGATTACACAAACGCAGCGCCTCACATCGGGCATGCCTATGAGAAGATCCTCGCGGATGTGATTGCCCGCTACCACCGGCTGTGCGGTGAGGATGTTTTTTTCCTGACGGGCGTGGATCAGCATGGGCAGAAGGTCCAGCAGTCGGCGCAGAAAGAGGGGGTGCCTCCCGGTGATTTCGCGCTGCGGGTGACGGAAGACTTTGTCGCGCTGTGGGAGAAGCTGGATATCTCGTACGATGGTTGGGCCGCGACGACGGACCCTCTGCACAAAAAATGCGTGCAGGAAATCTTGCAGCGTCTGTTTGACGAAGGTCGCATCTACAAGGCGGCTCATGCGGGGCATTACAGCGTGCGGCAGGAGCAGTTCCTGACGGACAAGGAGCGCGGGCCGGATGGGGAGTTCGGGCCGGAGTGGGGCGAGGTCGTCACCATTGAGGAGGAAAATTATTACTATCGGCTCGCTGAGCATCGGGAGTGGCTGTTGGAATTGCTTGATAAGCGTCCGGAGTTGGTGGTGCCATCATTCCGCCTCACGGAACTGCGCAATGCGGTGGAGAAGCTTTCTGGCGATCTTTGTATTTCGCGTCCCAAGGAGCGATTGGCGTGGGGTATCGAGATGCCGTTTGACCCCGAGTACGTGACGTACGTGTGGTTTGACGCGCTGATCAACTATATCAGCTTTGCGGGGTATCTCTCGGATGACGCGGCTTTTGAGAAACGTTGGCCCGTGCTGGCCCATGTGATCGGCAAGGACATCCTCATACCTGCGCATGGGGTGTACTGGCCCATCATGCTGCATGGTCTGGGCTTCACGGATGAGCAGATGCCGCCGCTGCTGGTGCATGGCTACATCAACCTCGGCGGGTCGAAGATCAGCAAGAGTCTGGGCAATACGGTCGATCCGACGGAACTGGTCGCCAAGTATTCAGCTGGCACCTTGCGCTATTACCTGATGAGGGATGCGGCGACGGGCTATGACATGGATTTCAGCGAGGAGCGCCTGCTTACGCGCCATAATGCCGACCTGGCAAATGGGCTGGGCAATCTGCTGAACCGCAGCCTGAACATGGCTCGCCGCTATCGGGAGGGGAAACTGAAAAAGGTCACGGATGGCGCGCTGGTCACGGAAGCTGCTGAGGCGGTGACCAAGTGGCAGGCCGCGATGGATAGCTTTGCCATTCACTCCGCGTTGGAAGCGGTCTGGAACTTTGTGGCCCGCTGCAATGCCTATGTCGAGGAGTCTGCTCCCTGGAAAATGGCCAAGGATGAGGCTCTGGCTCAGGAACTCGATGGAGTGCTCTATCGCCTCTCGGAGTCGCTGCGTATCATCGCGATCCTCATTTCACCCGTCCTACCGGAGGCCTCCCGCCAGATCCTGCTGCAACTGAATGTCACCGGAGAGGTGACGCTGAAGGATGCGGCCTGGGGTGGGCTGCCTGATGGGCATCAGCTTGGCGAACCGGTCCCGGTCTTCCCGAGGATCGAAGCGCCTGCGGCAGACGCCGAGAAATAAGAATCTGGGGCCAGCCCTGGCCGCAAATGGTCAGGGCTGGACCGTCTCGAGATAGCTGAAGGTGCCATCCTGCACACGGATGACGATGGCGGGTTTCCGAGGCGTGCGGTTTTCGTCGAAAGTCACGTCGCCGGTGACGCCGGGGAAGTCCTTCGTCGCTGCGAGGGCTTGGCGAATGGTGTCCTTGTCTTCGTTGGCGGCCGTGCGGATGGCTGAGGCTGCAAGCATGACGGCGTCATAGGCCAGCGCGGCGAGAGGAGGGGGCTGATTGCCGTATTTTTCCGAGAATTTCAGGGAAAACTCGGTGACCCGCTCGGACCCTTCCTCGTGAGAAAAGTGATTCGCAAAGTAGGTGTTGTCCACGGCCTTGCCGCCGATGCGGAGGAATTCCGGCGAGTCCCAGCCATCCGTTCCGAGAAAGGGCACATCGACTGCCGCTTGCCGGGCTTGCGTGATGATCTGGACGGCTTCGGCGTAGTAACTGGGAAGGAAGATGATCTCGGGCTGAGTTTCCTTGAGGGCCGTGAGTTGGCGGCTGAAATCGCGATCACCCGTCTTGTAGGTCTCTTCCCTGGTGATGATGCCGCCGTTTGAGACGAAGTCCTGCCGGAAGGTCTCTGCCAAGCCCGCGCTGTAGGGATCCTCGGGATCGAAGAGGATGGCTGCCTTTTTCACATCGATCGATCGGGCAAACTTGGACATCACGATGCCTTGGAACGGGTCGGCATAGCAGACTCGGAAGATGAAGTTGCCGGTGGCGGTGACCTTGCTGTGGGTCGCGCCGGGGGAGATCATCGGCAGGCTGAGTTCCTGAGCCACGGCGGCGGCGGCGATGGTGCGGTCGGAGGCAATCTCGCCAATGACGACGGGTATTTTTTCCTCCGAGAACTCGCGGACGACCTTGACGGTCTCTTCCTCGTTGGACTGGGTGTCCTTGAGGATGAGTTTTACGGGGCGATCGAGGAGGCCGCCCGAGGCATTGAGGTCTTCGACAGCGAGTTGAGCCCCCTGGATGGCGTCTTTGCCAAAGGTTGCCTGTGAGCCGGTGAGAGGAGCGAAGAAGCCGATCTTGACCGGATTTTTCTCCTCCACCTTGGGTGTGGCGGTGGGCTGGGGGTTGGATTTCTCCGCGGTTTCCGGGGGTTTGCCACAGCCCGCCAAGAGTACGGCAGAGAGCAGGCAGGAGATCGGGAAACGCAGATTCATCGGCGAGAATCTAGAACATCCATTGCCGAACGCCAGTTTTCAATCGATCGAGACATCGATGGAGATGATCTCCCCGGGTCGGCAGCGGATGTGCAGATTGATCGGTCGGCAGCAGACGGCGCAGTCCTCGACCGTGTCGTAAGAGCCGCTCTCGGTCGTCACCTGAATGGCGAAGGGCTCCCCACAGTAGGGGCACTCGATATCGGCGTCTTCCGAGAGGTTGATGGCGGGGGCGGGTTGGGGGAGTCAGCTCGCGAGTTCGAGTCGCGGAGCATCACTCCACAGATTTTCCAAGGCGTAAAACTCGCGTTTTTCGCTGTGGAAGATGTGAACGATCACATCGCCGTAATCGAGTACGATCCACTGGCTGGCCGGGAAACCATCCTCGGAAGAGGGGCGGCGATTCAGTTTTTCGCGGGCATTTTCCCGTATCTCCGAGCTGATGGCCTTGAGTTGAGGTTCCGACGCGCCGGAGCAAATGACGAAGAAGTCGGTGAAGGTGGAGATCCCCTCCATTTTGAGCACGAGGATATTCTCGGCTTTTTTATCTGCGGCTGCTTCTGCGCAGGCACGGGCTAGAAGTTCGCCGTCAGTCATTGCGATAGAGTCCAAGTTTTTCGATAAGGGAGCATGTGTTAAGGGGAACCATATATCTTACGGATTGCCGCCGGGCAATGCGATAGCGAATTTCCGTGGAGGAAATTTCCACCCGTCGAGTGACCATGGGGTAGGAGAGGAAGAAGGGGGTGCCGGTGCGGGAAAGGATGACGAATTGGACAAGTTGCTTCAGTTCCTCGATGTCCTTCCAGGTGTCGAGCTCGTCCACATTGTCGTCGCCGATGAAGTAATAGAGCTGGGTCTCGGGGTAGCGGGCCTTGTAGTCACGCACCGTATCGATGGTGAAGGATGGGCCTGCACGGTGAAGCTCGGTGTCGTCCAGCTCAAATCCCTCTTCCCCTTCCAAGGCCGCATGGAGGAGTTGTTGCCGGTGCTCCGCCGAGGCCGGCGGCTGGTTGAGCTTGTGCGGCGAGACCTTGGCCAGGATGAAAATGACCTTATCCAGATGGAAGAGTTCCCGTGCGTCGCGAGCCAAGATCAAGTGGCCGTTATGAATGGGATCGAAGGTTCCTCCGTAGAGACCGAGTTTTTTAGGTTGTGAGTTCATGGGGATTGTTTTCGACAGCGGCGCCAGTTTGTGGTTTCCAGATCGATTATGCCATTGTCTGATGCTGGTCAACTCTTGCTCGTCGGTGTTCCCGGAGCCGAACTCGATTCTCAAACCGCCGAAGTCTTCCGAAAACTGCAACCCGGAGGCTTTATCCTCTTTGGTCGGAACATCAAAACACCGCAGCAATTGCGGAAACTCATTGATGATCTGCGGGATCTGAGCCAGGTCGAGCCCATCATCACCATCGACCAGGAGGGAGGTCGTGTTTCCCGTCTGCGTCTGATCGGCAACGAGCCCCCCAATGCCGTCCAACTCCGCGACCGCAACGATCTCGACCTCATCCGCAAGCATGGTGACATCACGGGGCGGCTGCTGCGCCTCTTCGGCTTCAATCTCGATCTCTGTCCCGTGCTCGATATTTCCTTCGACGACGAGGCGGATAACTCTCTCAAAGGTCGTTGCTACGGCCGTACGGCCCAGGAAGTCGTGGAGAAAGCCGGAGCCTTCAATGAAGCGATCCGCGCGACGGGCGTACTCTCCTGCGGCAAGCACTTCCCCGGCTACACCTGCGCCAGCCTTGATCCCCATCACGAACTCCCCCGCATCGAGCGCACCCGCCAGGAGCTGGAAGAGAACGAACTCTACGTCTTCCGCAAGTTCGCCAAGACCGTCGATAGCATGATGATCGGCCACATCTCCATCTCCGGGCTGGAGGATGGAGGCTTCCCCGGGTCCCTCTCACCGCAGATCATCAATGGCCTGCTGCGCGAGGAAATGGGATTCGATGGCCTTGTCATGACGGACGATCTCGATATGGGAGCGATCCTGAATCACTACGGATTCGACGAGACCATGCGCCAGGGTATCGTGGCCGGTAACGACATGCTCATGCTTTGCCATCGGGTGGAACTGGCCACCCAGGCCGTGGCGGCTCTGGAGGGTATGGATTCCGCCGCACTCGCTCCCGCGCTCGAGCGGATGCACAAGTTCAAGTCCAAGCTCGTGGCCCCCGATGCCTTTAGCGAGGCCGCTTTCCAGGCCGTCGATCAGGAGATCTGGGATCTGCGGGTGGCTGTCCTCGGAGAGGAACTGGCCGCATCGCGCAGTCCCGAGGACGGCAAGCGCTCCCCGGTCGAGCTGTATTAAGGTTGCCTGAGCTTGTGCGGACGCCCATGGCAGTTTAGAAACTGTCATGGCGTTTGAGCAGTCTGACTTCGAAAAGCTGGGCGTATTTTATCTCGGAGGCCGCAAGGAGCAGGACGCTGCGCCGACGCAACCTCTCCTCTACGACTCCCGTGATCTGCTGACCCACGCCGTCTGCCTCGGCATGACCGGCAGCGGCAAGACTGGGCTCTGCCTCGCCCTGCTGGAAGAGGCCGCGCTCGATAATATCCCCGCCATCATCATCGATCCGAAGGGCGATATTGCCAATCTCCTGCTCACCTTTCCCGATCTCGCTCCCTCCGATTTCCGCCCATGGATCAATGAGGAAGATGCCCTGCGAAAAGGCATCAGCCCCGATGACTTCGCCAAGCAGCAAGCCGACCTGTGGCGGAACGGCCTCGCCGCATGGGGGCAGGACGGCCAACGCATCGCCACCCTGCGGGAAAAGGTGGATATGGCCATCTACACTCCCGGCAGCGTGAGCGGACTGCCGGTCAATGTGCTGTCTTCCTTCAAGGCTCCCATCGATCTCGATGAGGAAGGGCTTTCCGAGCGGGTCCAGACGACCGTGGCCAGCCTTCTCGGTCTGCTGAAAATCGACGCCGACCCCATCCAGAGTCGTGAGGGTATTTTGCTGGGAACCATTCTCGCCGGGGAATGGCGGAAGCATCGCGACTTGGATCTGCCTCAACTCATCGAGGCCATTCAAAATCCGCCCTTCGACAAGGTCGGGGTGCTGAATCTGGAGACCTTCTATCCTGCCAAGGATCGCTTTGCGCTCGTCATGGCGCTGAACAATATCATCGCCTCGCCCGGCTTTGCCACATGGCAGCAGGGCGACAGCCTGGACATCGGGAGGGCGCTTTACACTCCCGAAGGCAAGCCCCGCCTGGCTATCTTCTCCATCGCGCATCTCTCGGACTCCGAGCGAATGTTCTTCGTATCGCTCCTGCTCAATGAATTCGTCTCCTGGACGCGTGCGCAGAGCGGCACGACCTCGCTTCGCGCTCTGCTGTACATGGATGAGGTTTTCGGCTTTCTCCCCCCGACCGCCAATCCTCCCTCGAAGCTGCCCATGTTGACTTTGCTCAAGCAGGCCCGTGCCTTCGGTGTGGGACTCGTGCTGGCCACGCAGAATCCCGTGGATCTCGACTACAAGGCCCTGTCAAATGCCGGCACGTGGTTCATTGGTCGCTTGCAAACTGAGCGCGACAAAGCGCGGGTCCTTGATGGCTTACAGAGCGCCACGGCTGGAGGAACCCTGAAGCGTGCAGAAATCGAAAACGTGCTCTCGGGCCTGGGCCAGAGAGTCTTCCTCATGAACAACGTCCACGAGGACGAGCCTGTCGTCTTCGAGACCCGCTGGGTCATGAGTTACCTCCGAGGGCCGCTGACGAGGGATCAGATCCGGGTGTTGATGGCTCCGCACAAAGTGGACGTCCGCACTGTGGTGGAGGAACAGAGAGCGGAAGTGGCCAAATCGGTCGAGCCTACGGCGAGCAAGCCGGTGCTGCCACCGGACATTCCCCAACTTTTTTTCCCGGCAGGCGATGGCGAGTACTTCACGCCCCGACTGCTGGGCAGTGCGCGGGCGACCTATCGCAGTGCGAAGCTTGGTCTCGATTTTGAGCGCGATATTTGTCTGGTGACCAGGTTGGCGCAAGGGGCGGAAGATGTGGACTGGGAGGCGGGACAAGATATCAGGGCCATTGAGACGAAGTTTACCAGTACCGCACCAAGCGGTGGGTTGTATGAACCTCTCCCATCAGCAGCCGGTCAGGGGAAAAACTACGCGGCGTGGAGTAAGCAATTCGTGGGGTGGGTCGTGGCGAATGCCGGGGTCGAGGTGTACCAGTGCCCCGCGCTCAAGATGACTTCGAAATCTGAGGAGACCCTCGCGGAATTCAAGGCCCGGGTGGATCTGCGAGCGCGTGAGGCGCGTGATGCTGAGATGGACAAGCTCCGCAAGAAATACGCAGACAAGCAGGCGGTCTTGCAGACCAGACTCCTGCGGGCCGAGACGGCCACCCAGAGGCAAAAAGAACAGGCATCCCATGCGCGGATGCAAACATTGATATCCGTGGGTTCGGGCATACTCGGGGCCTTCCTTGGGCGCAAGGCCTTGTCTTCCCGCAATCTCTCAAAAGCAGCCACTGCGGCACGGGGAGTCGGACGCTCGATGAAAGAGGGAGCCGATGTGGCGGTCGCCGAGCAATCGGTCGAGGCGGTGAAGGCGCAAATGACTGCGCTGGAAGAAGAGTTTCGAGGCGAGCAGGCTGCGCTATCTGTCGCCGTACCCGAGATCGAGACAGTGACTCTCAAGCCTCAACGGGCCGGAGTCAGTCTTAAAAAATTCTCATTGGCCTGGCTTCCGAAAGCGTAGGCGGGTCGAGGAGAAAAGGCCCAAGCCTCCTATCAGAAGGAGCGTCACCGAAGTGGGCTCAGGCACCGCGGCCAGGATATTCTCACGGTACTTGGAGATGTCCGCGTAGTAGGTGGCATTGCCGTAGGCGGCGGTATTGGAGGTTTGGCCAGTGTAGCCTGCGACGTAAACCATCAGGCCGGACAGGACGGTATCCGAGCCGCTGCTGTAGAAGACTCCGCCACCAGAATCGCCCTCAGCGGCTTGCGCTTCATTGCTCCCCCCCGAGCTGCTGAAAGTGGTCGAAACGAGAGCGGTGGTTCCGTAACCATTTGAGGTGCTGGCCAAGGATGACGTTTGATTCGTTCCCCAGCGTTTTGAGTTGGTGCTGAGCCAATTGTAGTAATCAACACTGGTGTAAGGCTGTGCAGGAGCCGTGTTGTACCATTGTCCGCTCTTTAAGTAGGCCGTGCTCGCCGTGGTGGATCGGTCCCTTCCGTAGCCTATCATGGTCACGTTTGTGCCTGTCGTTGGCGAGGATGCGGCCAGACTGAGATTGGCCAGACTATCGAGAGCGGCCAGAGCCAGTTCTGATCCCGTGATCTGGATCACGTATAAATCCGCGGGCGTGGTATCCGTAGCGTCGTCCTTGATTTGCACACCCGTACCGGTGACGAAGGAATAGGTGTAGTCGCCGAGAATAAAGCTGCCCAAGCCGCTCAGGGCCACATGGTAGGCGGTAAGGATATAGTACGAGCCGTTGTAATTTCCAAGGTAGGTGCCGCTCGCGTTGATCTGAGAGTTTGGCTTATAAATGCCGCCAACATAGTCCCACCCTGTGACTCCTATGCCAGTCGTGTTTCCCGTGCCGTTTCCTCCGGAGATGATGACGGCGTGAGCGGGGAGGGCCAAGGCTAACAGGGTCAGGACGGCGGCGAAGGCAGATTTCATCGTGGGATTAACCCTGGCTCGAAGGAAAAGTTTCGAGGAAAAAAAGCGAATGAGGGCTGGGGCCACGGCATTCATAGGTAAGTACCCTTCAGCGTTAGTCAGGCCCGAGGGCTCTGTCAATCGGCAGTTTTACGACTGCCCAAGCAGGGAGCGGCACTCCTTGATGTAGGCGACGGGGTCTTGGGCCGTCAAAATGCCAGAAACAATAACGACGTTTTGTGCTCCCGCCTCAAGAACGGTAGGCAGATTTTCCAACTTGATGCCGCCGATGCAGAAAACGGGCAGGCCCGACAACTCCTGTGCTTGGCGGATGTCTTCCAGTCCGACGGGGATATATTCCGGCTTGGTCGGCGTGCTAAAAAGTGGGCCGAAGCCGATGTAGTCGGCACCTTCTTCCTTCGCAGCGGCAGCTTGAGCTGGTGTGTGCGTGGACTTGCCAACGATGGCGAAGGGTCCTGCGAGTTTGCGGGCTTCGTCGACCGAGATGTCATCCTGTCCCACATGCACGCCATCGGCCCCGGTGACGGGGACCAGATGCGGATAGTCATTTAGGATGAAGGGAATGCCTGCGACGCGACAAAGGGGAGCCAGCTTGCTTCCCAGGGCGGCAACCTCGGCTTCTGCGACACCCTTGGCCCGGAGCTGCACGAGGTCGATGCCGCCCTCCAGCATGAGGGTGGTCATTTTTTCCGCCTGATCGGCAGTGACATAGCCCAGGTCGAGAATGCCATAGAGTCGGCCTTCGCAATTTTTGCTCATGGTATGAATATGTATGGCTTGGCCATCAGCCGCAAAGCTGGATTTCCGATTTGCTACCAGAGTGGGGTGGGGTAGGTGCCGGCCTTGGTGAGGGCGGCGAGACGCTCAGTCACGGCGGGCTTGTCCTCGCGGTAGGTGATGCCAAACCACTCGGCATCCGTCGGGAGGACTTTCACCGAGGCATTGTGGTGCGTGATCATGTCGGCAACGGCGGAGGGGATGTAAAACTCGCTCTTCAGATTGTCACCCTCCGCTTTCAGGAACTCCACAAACAGCGTCTCCAGAAGCGGAAAGACGGCCGGGGTGAATCCCCAGAAGTTGAGTGAGACCAGCTCGTCACCCGAGAAGGTGTGAGTGGAGCCATCGGCCTGTGCCTCCCGTGCGCCGGAGCCGCTCTTCTCGATCTTCGTGTGCTCCACGACGGTCTTCAGGAAGCTCTTCTCATCCGTCGCGCAGACGCCCCGCGACACGGTGCCGTGATCGGAGAGGGTATTCGCCAGACGGTAGCCCGCCATGCAGAATTGAGGCTGCGAGGGGTCAACGGCATCGAGTTCCGTGCAGACGGCGGCATAGGCATGCGCGCCATAGAAATCGTCCGCATTGATGGCGAGGAAGGGAGTCGTGACGACATCTCTCGCTGCTGCAATGGCGTGGCCAGTGCCCCAGGGCTTCACACGGTCAGCGGGAGGCGTGAATCCTCCCGGGAGGTCCTTGATGTCCTGAAAACAATAATCCACGGCGAGCTTGTCCTCGTAGCGGGCACCGACGTTTTTGCGGAATTCCTCTTCAAAATCCTTGCGGATCACGAAGACGATCTTGGTCACCCCCGCCTTCACCGCGTCATAGACCGAATAATCCAGCAAGGTCTCCCCGGCAGGCCCCATGGGGTCGAGTTGCTTGAGTCCGCCGTAGCGGCTTCCCATGCCAGCGGCGAGGACGAGGAGAGTCTTATCATGCATGTGGCCATCCTTCACAACCCCGCTGGCCTCTGACAAGCCGATTGCGAATCGCGGGGCGGACAGACTTGAAAAATTTAGTTCGCCCGTCGAGTTTGTGCTCTGCGCCCATGCCCCCCTCCCTTCATCGCCGTCTTTTTCGCTTTTTCATGTTTCCTATGCATGTTGCGGTGGGATTTCTGTTAACAAGTGCTCTTCCCATGAATGCGTCTCCTCGTTCGTTTTATCTCGGTTGTTACACCAAGCCCGGCGGAAGTCTAGGCATCCTCCAAGGCACACTCGATGACGAGAGTGGACAGATCAGCAAACTCACGGTTGCGGCTGAGATTGAGAATCCCAGCTACGTGGCGCTCTCTCCCGATGAGAAGTATGCCTATGCCTCACTGGAGGCCGGAGAGGGTACCCTGGCGGCCTTCCGTCGCGAAGCCGATGGCTCGCTGGTTTTCCTGAATCAGGTGCCCTCCGGCGGTGGTGGAGCCTGCCATGTGTGGGCGGATGAGAAGCATGTCTTCGTCGCGAACTATGGCGGTGGAAACACGGCGGGCTTCGAGCGCAATCCCGATGGTTCCTTGGGGAAGTGCATAGCCTTCTTTCAGTACGAAGGGACTGGTCCTCACCCCACGCGGCAAAAAGGTCCCCATGCCCACTCGGCTTTTGTTTCGCCGGATCAGAAGCACCTCTACGTCTGCGACCTCGGGACGGATAAGGTGATGATCTATGATTTCGCCCCCGAGACGGGAACGGTGACACCGGCATCGGAGCCCTTTGCCAAGGTGCCACCTGCGGGTGGACCGCGTCATGTCGCCTTTCATCCGGAGAAACCGGTCGTCTATTGCAATAATGAGATGGGTCTGGCGGTGACGGTATTTGCCCGTGATGAAAAAACGGGAGCCCTTACCGAGATGGAGACGATCTCCACGCTCAGCCCGGAAGCCAATCCCGAGGGTACAACGACCGCCGCCATCGCCTGTCACCCCAACGGCAAATGGCTCTATGTGTCCAATCGTGGCCACAACTCCATCGCCGTCTTTGCCATCAATGAAGAGGGTCGTCTGAAGCTCGCGGAGACAGTGCCCTCCGAAGTCGATTTTCCGCGCGGATTTGCCATCGATCCGACGGGCAAGTGGCTTCTCGTGGCAGGGCAAAAAGACGAACGCCTCACGGCCTTTGCCATTGATCTGGAGACGGGGTCATTGAAACCGACCGGCCAGTTTGTGGAGGCGGGGGTTCCCGTCTGTGTAACCTTTGCGCACAAGCCCTAGCGCAGAGCGCGGGGCTGGATGCCGGTGAGCTTCTTGAACCAGCGGGCGAAGTAATTCTGGTCGCTGAAGTCGAGTTGCTGGGCGACATCGCCGACGCTTTTTCCGCTGAGAAGCAGCGCCTTGGCCTGCTCCAGGATGATCTTGTCGCGTTGCTCGCGCAGGGTCAGGCCGGTGGCTTGTTTGAAGGCTCGATTCAGGTAGTCGGCTTGATAGCCCATTTTCAGGGCGAGGTCGGAGATGCCGAGTTGGCGTGTCTCCGGTTGATGGAGCAGGCGGAGGAAGTTGCGGACGAAGGGCGGGGGTTGGCTGACGCGTTGCGGGACGAAGCCCAGTGCGCGGAGGATGATGTCGAGGATCTGCAAGACGGAAGCGGCCACGAGGAGACGGCAACTCATATCTCCGGGGTCCTTGAGTCGGGTGAGGGTGGAGAGATTTTGCCGGAGCGTTGCGGCGTCGGATTGACTGAGTCGTGTGGTTTGAAATCCCCGTCGTGCGGCTCCCCGCAGGTCCAGATCGATCGCCATGCAGAGGGGGCGTCGGCCCGTGGATTCGCGGAAGCCATGCTCGACGCGGGGTGGGAGGATGGCCACGGACCCTGGCCCGATCCCGATTTCGCCCCTGGCCGTGATGATCTCGCCCCGACCGGAGACGTAATAGAGGATCTGGCTGAAGGAATGACTGTGCTGGCTGAGGCTGTCGATCTCGGGCAAATGCCGATTCAGGCGCAACCGCCGCAGCTTGAGGCCGGGTAGGCGGATATCCAACTCCTGAAGCAACAGGGGGCGATAATGCTTCATTGACTATTAATGGGGGGCTTTATTCTTTTCCCAGTAGTGACGAAAGTAAAGTCGTTTTTGTGCTAATCCCCACCGGAAACGTCGTAACGTTCCGGCAAAACGAGTGCTATCTTCCTCGAATGTCAAACCCCTCTGTTGTCTTGGTGACCGGATCCAGTCGTGGACTGGGTCGTGGTGTGGCCGAGCGTCTGGCGGCCTCGGGTTATAGCGTGGCCATTCACTATGCGAGCAATCAAAAGGCGGCTGAAGAGACGTCTGCGGCGTGCTCGGCTCTCGCCACAAATTCCGCCCAGAAATTCGCCATCGTCGGTGGCAATCTCGGGACGGCGGAAGGTCGTCAGCAGATCTTCGACCAGACGATTGCCGCCTATGGCCGCATCGATGCGCTGGTGAATAATGCGGGCATCGCTCCCCGTGTGCGGGCCGACATTACAGAGGCGACCGAGGATATCTTTGATGAGGTCATTGCCGTCAATCTCAAGGGGCCGTATTTCCTTTCGCAACTCGTCGTCCGTCATTGGCAGGCGAATCCCGATGCCTGCCAACTGAGCAGCGGGTACAAGCTTATCTTTGTTTCCTCGCTCTCGGCCAATACGGCTTCCATCAATCGCGGCGAATATTGCATCTCGAAGGCCGGCCTCGCCATGGCGACCCAGCTCTGGGCGGTGCGTCTGGCGGCCGAGGGTATCCAGGTCCTCGAACTCCGCCCCGGCATCATGGCCACGGACATGACGGCCGGCGTGAAGGAAAAATACGACAAGCTCCTTGCGGAGGGCATCGTTCCTCAGAAGCGCTGGGGTACGCCTTCCGACCTCGGTCTCGCTGTCGAGTCCATCCTCGCCGGGCACTTCCCCTTCTCCACTGGCGATGTCATCAATGTTGACGGTGGCTTCCACCTCCGCCGTCTTTAATTTCCCTTTCGTATGATCAAGATCGATAACACCCTCACTCCCGCTGCTCTCCTTCCGAAAATCGACGCGCTCTGGCGCGCTTCCGCTCCGAAGATCCTCTCTCTCGATGCGGAGGAAAAACCTGGCACGGCCACGCCCGTCTTCACGGTGCAGGGCAAATACACGGCCCGGGGTTGGACCGAGTGGACGCAGGGCTTTGTTTACGGCTCCGCGATTCTCCAATACGACGCCACGGGCGACGAGCAGTTCCTGGAGATCGGGCGGAATCGCACCCGCGATAAGATGGCCCACCACATCACGCACATCGGCGTGCATGATCATGGGTTTAACAACGTCTCGACTTACGGCAACCTGCTGCGCCTGATGGTGGAGGGTAAGATCCCGTACAACCAGACCGAGCGGGATTTCTATGAGTTGGCGCTCAAGTGCACGGGTGCCGTGCAGGCTGCGCGCTGGACGCAGATCGCGGGGGGCGGTGGTTATATTTATTCCTTCAATGGGCCGCATTCGCTCTTCGCGGATACGATTCGTTCACTGCGTGCGCTGTCCGTGTCGCATTCGCTGGGTCATGTGCTGATGGGGGAGCGCGATGCGCGGATTTCTTTGTTGGAGCGTCTGATTCAGCATGCCAAGACGACGGCGGATTTTGCGGTCTTCTATGGCGAAGGGCGTGATTTTTACGATCTGCGTGGGCGCACGGCGCATGAGAGCATTTTTAATCTGAATGACGGGAACTTCCGCTGCCCGAATTCGCAGCAGGGCTTCTCGCCTTTCACGACGTGGACGCGGGGGCAGGCGTGGATCATTGCTGGGTACCCCGAGCAACTCGAGTGGATCGCGACGCTCGATGATTCTGAACTCGCGCCCTACGGTGGGCGGGAAGCGGTCGAGGAACTGCTGCTCAAGCCGGCTCTGGCCACGTGCGACTTTTACATCGAGCAGACGCCGGTGGATGGCATTCCCTATTGGGATACGGGTGCGCCCGAGTTGCACCGTATTTCGGATTACCTCAATCGTCCGGCGCAGATCGAGAATGACTTTGAGCCTGTGGATAGTTCTGCTGCGGCCATCGCGGCGCAGGGGCTTCTTCGGCTGGGTCGTTACTTGGAGAAGAAGGGTGATCCCGCCGGTGCCAAGTACTGGCAGGCTGGTCTCACCGTGGCCTCGACCGTTCTCGCCGAGCCTTACCTCTCGACCGACGCGAATCACCAGGGACTCATCTTGCACTCGATCTACCATCGCCCGAATGGCTGGGATTACATCCCTGAGGGGAGTCTTATTCCGCGTGGGGAATCCTCCATGTGGGGCGATTATCACGCCCGGGAATTGGCGCTCTATCTCCAGCGTCTGGCCAAGGACGAGACGTATTACACCTTCTTCGGCGGGCTTTCCGCGAAATAATAACTCACGCATTTCTCAAAATTATGACTATTACCGATCTCGCAAAAATGGAGGGCCGTCGTTATCCGGCCCGCCGCCGCACCCAGAATCTCGCGGGCGGCGTCGCTCCCATTCAGGCCACGAACTTCTCGATGGGCAATGTCACTCTTGATCCCGATGGCGGTCAGGTGCCATGGCACAATCAGGAGCAGGAAGAGGTTTACTTCGTCATCGAGGGAACCGGCGAAATGTGTCTCGGCGAGGAACGCCAGACGCTCACTGCTGGCCAGATGGTTTACATTCCCTCTGGTGTCTTCCATCAGCTCACGAATGTCGGCAGCACTCCGCTCCGCATGATCTATTGCTACGGTCCGGCTGGTGACGTGGCTCACTGGCGTCAGGAACTCGACGGGACGCTTCCGCGTGCCGGAGTCGATGTTCCCGCTCTTCCCGAAGGCGCCCGCCCTCAATGCACGGACGCTCCTGCCAAATAATCTCTCAACCCCACAAATTTCTTAAAATATGAAAAAGCACACTATCGGTATTGTCATGAATGGCGTCACAGGACGCATGGGCAAAAATCAGCACTACATCCGCTCCATCCTCGCCATCCGCGAGCAGGGCGGGGTGAAGATCAATGAAGGGGAGGTCATCTGGCCTGAGCCGGTGCTCGTCGGGCGGAACGCCGCGAAGCTTCAGGAGCTCGCTGCCCTGGGCAAGGACATCAAGTGGACCACGGACGTGGATGCCGCCCTGGCTGATCCCGCGAATATCATCTACTTCGACGCGCAGACCACTGGTCGCCGCGCTGATGCGGTCAAGAAGGCCATCGCCCTCCGCAAGCACGTCTATTGCGAGAAGCCCACGGCTGTTTCCACCGAGGGTGCGCTCGACCTCTACAAGATCGCGACCCAGGCTGGTGTGAAAAACGGTGTCGTGCAGGACAAGCTCTGGCTGCCCGGCATGCTCAAGATCAAGCGCCTCAAGGAGCAGGGCTTCTTTGGTGATATCCTCAGCGTCCGTGGTGAATTCGGCTACTGGGTTTTTGAAGGTCACAATATCCCCGCCCAGCGTCCGAGCTGGAACTACCGCAAGGAAGACGACGGCGGCATCATCGTGGACATGCTGTGCCACTGGCGCTATGTGCTCGATAATCTCTTCGGCGAAGTGAAGGCGCTCACCTGTCTTGGTGCCACGCACATCCCTGAGCGTGTGGATGAGCAGGGCAAGCCTTACAAGTGCACGGCTGATGATTCGGCCTACGCCACGTTTGAACTCGAGGGCGGCGTTGTGGCTCACTTTAACTCCAGTTGGAACGTCCGCGTTCGTCGTGATGACCTGCTGACTTTGCAGATCGACGGCACCAAGGGATCGGCTGTGGCCGGCCTGCGCGAATGCTGGATCCAGCACTACGGCAATACGCCGAAGCCCGTCTGGAATCCCGACATTGCCCAGCCCATCGACTTCTACAATGGCTGGTCCAAGGTGCCTGAGCAGGAAACCTACGACAACGCCTTCAAGGTGCAGTGGGAACTCTTCCTCCGTCACATCGTGCTCGACGAACCCTTCCCGTGGACTCTCCTCCAAGGTGCCAAGGGCGTGCAACTCGCGGAACTCGGCCTCGAAAGCTGGGCGAAGCGCCAGTGGCTGGAAGTGCCGAAGCTCGAAGCGTAAGAGGCAAAATTCCTCCTACCCTAGCGAAACAGAATCTTCTATTCTCAACTCCTTATGTCATCTCCCGCGTTTAATCCCGAGTTGGCCGACCGTATTCAGAAGGCCGGCATCATTGCAGTGCTGATTGTGGACCGTGTCGAAGACGCCGTCCCCTTGGCCAAGTCCTTGCTCGATGGAGGCGTGGGGGTGATGGAGTTGACTCTTCGGACCGAGGCCGCCCTGGGTGCGCTCAAGGCGATTCGCTCGTCCGTGCCGGAAATGCTGGCGGGAGTGGGGACGATCCTCACTCCGGCTCAGGTGACCGAGGTCAAGGAAGCCGGTGCCGCCTTTGGCGTGGCGCCCGGTGTGAGCCGTCGTGTGATGGAGGCTGCCCGGAACGCCGGTCTCTCCTTCGCTCCCGGCATCCTCACCCCGAGCGACATCGAGGCTGCTCTGGAATACGACTGCCAGTTGCTGAAGCTCTTCCCGGCGGAGCCCTCTGGAGGCCTCTCCTACCTGAAGGCCATGGCCGCCCCCTACGCCCATCTGGGTCTCAAGTTCGTGCCGCTCGGTGGTGTGAATGCGAAGAACATGGGCACCTACCTTGCCGATCCTCTGATTTCGGCGCTGGGTGGTTCCTGGCTCGCCCCGCGCGAAGCCATCCTGGCCGGAGACTGGAAGAAGATCACCGGCCTCGCTGCTGAAGCGGTAGAGATCATCTCATCCATCCGTAAATCATGAAAACCATCGTCACTTTCGGTGAAGTCATGGGGCGTCTTGCTCCCGAGGGCTTCCTCCGTTTCCGTCAATCCCTGCCCGGCCCGCTCGACCTCACCTTCGGCGGCGCGGAGGCGAATGTCGCAGCTTCCATCAGCCTCCTCGGAGGCAAAGCCCGCTTCATCACGGCCCTGCCAAATCACGCCATCGCCGACTCCTGCGTCGGCTCGCTGGCAGCCTTGGGCGTGGACGTTTCCGGCATCCTGCGTACGAAGAAAGGTCGTCTCGGTCTTTACTTCCTGGAGTCCGGTGCCAACCAGCGCCCCAGCAATGTCATCTATGATCGCTCCTATTCCTCCGTCAGCCTGACGGAAGCCTCGGAGTACAACTGGGATGCTGCCTTTGCCGGTGCAGGCTGGCTGCACACCACCGGGATCACGCCTGCCCTTTCCAAGACCTCGGCCGATGCTGTCCTTCACGCCGTGAAGGAAGCCAAGGCTCGCGGCCTGAAGGTCTCCTGCGACCTGAACTTCCGCAAGAAGCTCTGGGGCTGGGAGGCCGGTACGGATTCCAAGGCCCTCGCCGGTCGCACCATGCGTGAGATCCTGCCCTACGTGGACGTCCTCATCGCCAATGAAGAAGACGCCGCCGACGTGCTGGATATCCACGCCTCGGATACCGATGTCGATTCCGGCAAGCTTGCGGTCGAGCAGTATCCCGCCGTCGCGAAGGAGATCGTCTCCCAGTTCCCGAATATCTCAAAGGTCGCCATCACGCTGCGCGAGAGCATCTCCGCCTCCCATAATAACTGGGGCGCTCTGCTGTATGATGCCGCCACAGGCACAGCCTCCTACGCTCCTCTGCGGGGTGGTCAGTACGAACCCTACCAGATCCGCAATATCGTGGATCGTGTGGGCGGAGGCGATTCCTTCGGCTCCGGTTTGATCTTCGCCTTGAATACACCGGAACTCAGCGATGACGCCTCGGCCATTTCCTTTGCCGTCGCGACATCCTGCCTCTGCCACTCCATCGTGGGAGACGTGAACTTCACGTCCCGCGCGGAAGCTGAGGCACTGATGAAGGGCTCGGGCTCAGGACGCGTCGTCCGCTAGATATTGCCAACCCGGCTTCGCTTCTCAGCGAAGCATCTGGATATAAAAAAAGCTGACCGAATATTCTTCGGTCAGCTTTTTGTTTTGAGATTTCTGATTAACCAGTGCGGTTTCTAGGAAGACGGAGGAGAGCCGCTGCCGCTACCGCCACTGCTACCGCTCGGGAACTGGGCACCCACGGTACCAACTCCCTGATCACCGCTTAGGAATGGTGAGGTATTGGAGTTAAGGCCAGAATTGGTGGTTTCGGCCCCAGGGGCTGTCACCAAGGCGAAAGGCGATTCCGTGAAGTCGGCTTCACCGTCTTCTTCGACTTCTCCTTCAAATGCGATGCTGTCCGGGTCGCCCGTGGCCGTCGCAAAGGTGGAGCGCAGAGCCTGGGTCACAGCACGATCCTGGGCGATGTTGTTGACCGCATTCAGCATGGTCACGAGGTCGGAAGGATTGGGGAATGCTGCCTGTGTGCTTGTGACGACTGCTGGAATGACCGCTACGTTAAGCGAATTTGGCACTGCCGATACCGATGCGACGACGATATTCAGGGCTTGTCCCGGGAAGGCTTTAACCACGGATGCCGTCAGACTTCCTGTCACACTACCTGCTTGTTGCGGTGTGCTGATGAGGGATTGAGAGACACTAGCCACCGCGGCGTAAGTGATTTCCGCGACGTATGAGGGATTTCGCAGGGCAAGGGCTACGATGAAGGCATTGAGCTGAGTCTGACCTTTGGGTGTCGAGAGATTGATATTCGCCAAACCAGCCGCCAACATCCCCTGTACTGCCGGAGGCAAATTTTTTAGGTTGGATGGCTTGGGCTTGGAGTTCTGTGTGGCAGTTGCCTGTTGCTGAGGCTGCTGTTGAGAGAATCCGATTGCTGGCAAGGAGACAAACGCCAGAGCAGAAAATAGAGTGATCAGTCTTTTCATGGTACTGAGATATTGATGTCAATCTAGAAGCGTATCGCAGGGAGGCAAGGACAAATGACTCCTCGACTTGCCAGAGCAGTGCTTGGTGTTGTGAAAAATTTACCATGAAGCTGCCTGTCGATGCGCATGTCGAAAAACCGGAATGCAACGATTGCGCTGGATTTGCAACGTATGGGAATGGGGATTTTCCCCATTAAAATCACTTTAACATACTGTTAAAGAGTCTGTTGTGCCCATTCTAGAGGGACCAAACGCCTCAAATAAGTTGCGTGCGCTCGATGTTTTAAACTTCTCAACCAGAGGATGATCGTTTCATCCACCCTGCTGTTTCAGCGGGGCGATATTTTTTTGCCTGGTCTGTAAAGAAATTACATCCCGGAGCGAACGAAAGGATGCTTTACCGGCGTTAACTGACTTTTGTTGTCTCTTATCCTCAGGGGGAAGGTCTGACTCTGAGACATGAAGAAAATCCCTACCGGCGGTCGGGGTCGAACCGACACTCCCTTTCGAGAACAAGATTTTGAGTCTAGCGCGTCTGCCAATTTCGCCACGCCGGCTTAGGGAGGGGTCACATTACGCGGTCTTGATCTGGGAATCAAGATGACTGTGCCGGGATTTTTTTAGGAGGCCAAATCCAGCATGACCTTGCCCGAGCGCGATTCTCCCGAGGCTTTTTCCAAGGCCGTATGCAGATCTTTCAGCGGAAACGTGGTGTCCACGGCGATGAGGAGTTCACCCTTTTCCGCCAATGCAGAGAGCTCGGCGAAGACTGAGGCGATTTCCTCCTCCGAGGCGGTCTTCTTCCAGCTTGAGAGCCAGAAGCCGGTAAACTGCAGCCCCTTGAAAATCAGAAGGCCGTTGGGAATTTTCAGCGGCTGCCGCCCCATGGCTCCATAGGTCACGAGTTGTCCGCCTGCCGCGAGGGAGTTCGCGAGGTTCAGCGCGCTGGCGCCACCGACGGCATTGAGGCCGAGGCGGGGCTTGTCCTTGCCGCAGAAGGTGGAGATTTCCTTGCGCAGATCCGTATCCTCCGTGACGACGACGTCGGCCCCGAGGGCCTTGAGTTCGTCGATGAGTTCGGGGCGACGTACCACGTTCAGCGTGCGGAGGCCTTTGCTCCTGGCGATCTGGATGACGGAGCGACCGACTGCGGAGTTGGCCGCGTTTTGTACGACCCACTCGCCGGGCTGTAGTTTTACGGTCTGCAACATGAGGAGCGCCGTGGGAGGGTTGACCGCCAGCATGGCGGCCTGCGCCGGATCGAGATCGGAGGGCACTTTCCAGGCATTGGTCTCCTTGACCACCATCTGGTTGCCCCATGTCCCGCGTTGCAGGACGACAACGAGATCGCCCACCTGTAAGCGGGAGACGGATTCCCCGACGGCAACGACACGACCAGAGCCCTCATTTCCCACCCGCGAAGGCAGATCCGGCAACTCGCCGTACTTGCCTTCCAGGATATTCAGGTCAGCGGGATTGATCGGTGCGGCCAGCATGTCGAGGAGGACTTCGCCCTCTCCGGGAGAGAGATCGGGAACCTCTTCGATTTTAATGCCGACGGATGAGGGGGTGAACTCATGGAGGATGGCTGCTATGGACATGGCTTCGCCGCTATTCTGGCCACGCTGGGCAAAAATTGCAGGCCTTATTCCTGCGTTCAGCGCCAAGTCCCTCAGCCTGAGCCGACTATTTCTGAAAAGGCTTCGGCATGCCGGGCCACTTCTGCCAGTCCGCGTCCCAATCCACCGCCAGGGAGGAGGGGAGGAGCTTGCCCGGATCGCCCTTCCGATGATGCAATAAACGGGAGGATGCGTTCAGGGCGGAGTGCCATTCGCCCGGCACCACTTCCGCGAGCTGCGACTTGGTGGTCTCGCAGTATTCCATAAAATCCCTCTTGGCGAACCACGGAGTCGGTAGACCGATGATGTTCCGTCCGGCGTCCCATTCCAGCTCGGCATTGGCCAGCGTATTCTCGGGACCCGGTGGCGGAGGAGGAGGGGTTCCCAGTAGCAGCATGGCTACGCCTTCCGTATTTCTGACCAGAGCGTCCTTCGTTTGGCCCTCCTTTTTGAGGCGCTCCGTTGCCTGCGCGATTTTCTGCCAATCCAGATCTTCCAACCGTCGTCCTCCGATCAAGCCGATGATGGGCCGGTCATAATAAAAATCCCCCCGCACGAGGAAGGCCTCTGGAAACACACTGAGGAAGGTCCGCAGGATCAGCTCATATTGCGCCTGCGTCAGTTGATAAAGCGGGAGCCATTGGCAAAAGATCCCTCCCTCACGGAGCGAAGCCTTCACCTTCAAAAAATGCTCCCGGCTGAAAAGCCGCCCCTCGCCCGTCCGCCAGGGCAGGAAGAGATCGCCGATCACCACATCGTAGGTATCGGGCTTCGCCGAGATCAGCCATCGTGCATCTCCGATGAGGACATTCACGCGGGGATCGGCGAAGACATTGCGATTGTACGGCGCGAAGTACTCCCTCGCATATCGTGCCGCCAGCGGGGACAGTTCCATCGCATCGATCCTCTCCAGCCTCCCATCCAGCGCCGCCCCGGCGAGCGTGCTGCCCGTGGCCACACCGAGAGTCGCCGCTGTTTTCGCCTCCCCATGCAGGATCAGGGGTAGCAAGGCTTGCCGCTCTTGATTGTACTGCGCCCGAGAGCCGCCGAGCGTGTAGGTGTTGTTAAAGAGGATGTTCCAATCATCCTCTCCGCGCTCGATCACCCCGACCATGCCCTCCGGTCCCATTTTGATGGCGGCGATACGGGCCGGGCTGTTGATACCCGCCTGCGGTAGTCGCGGGCTCCACAGTATCCCCACGACGACAAACAAGGCGGCCGATCCCAGCAGCACACGGCTCCCTGTTCGCGCGAGGAGTAGCAGATAGCCACAGGCCAGAACCGCCATACCCTGCCAGAGTCCGAATTCCGGCCCCAAGCCGATCTGCGTCAACTCCGCTCCGAGGAGGCCTCCGAGTCCATTCCAGGCAATGAGTTGGCCGACCGCACGGGCATTGCCCTGCGAGTCGAGGATCAGGAGCGGGAAGATCAGCCCCGCGCACAGCATCACTGGCGCGATCGTCATCAGTCCCAGTCGGCAGACCTGCAGGATGTACGCCCCCCCGGACACCTCATAGTTGAGGGCCTGCATTCCAGAGGTGGCCAAAGTGAAAATCAGAGGCTGCAACGCACACGTCGCCGCCGCCAGAGCCAGGGAGATGGCGAGGAGATGATCGACCTTGGGAATCTTCCGCACCAATGCCGGCACGAGAAAAGCCGCCGCCGCCAGACAGAGCAATACGAAGGCGAGTACCGTGCCACTTGAGAAAAGAGAGTTGATTGTAACTTGGGCAAACTGCTGCTGAAGCAGGGTCTCTTGAGAAAGGACAAGGAAGCCGGAGACGAAGGCAATCACGCAGCGGGCAGAGGGCGCATTGGAAAGGGGGAGGGGGTTTGCTTCCCTGTCGTGAGAATCCCTGAAAGCCAGGATTCCTGCCGCGAGGGCAATAAGCAGATTCACGCCGACGGCACCGAGAGCCGCTCCTCGCAATCCCCAGTGCGGCAGCGCCCAGGCGAGGATGAGGATGATGCCCAGCACGGCACCCATCGTGTTTATTGCATAGAGCCAGGTGGAACGTTTGCCGCTCGCCCGGCTGGCGCGGATCATCCACGGCAGGGTCATTCCCATGCCGAAGGCCGGAGGAATGATCAGCAGGAAGGGAAGGACCCATTCACTATAGGCCGGGAGTCCTGAGGGAAAAAACTGCGGGATCTGAGTACACGCCGCCAGCACGATCCCGGCAAAGAGGCCGACCAGAGCCTCGACAACTCCCAATCCCAGCCACGGATTCCGTGGACTACGGATGGCTGCGATCCACGCCCCCAGAGCCAGTCCCAGAAAAAACGCTCCCGTGACACGGGCAAAGGTCCCCGCTCCCGCGCCGAGGACATCCACCATCATGCGCACCCAGAGCACCTGATGCGCCAGAGCTGCCGCCCCGCTCAGGAAAGCCAAGGTGAGGGCGGCAGTAGGAATGGTGCGGGAATTTAGCAAGCCGTCTTCCTTCTCCGCAGGCCGTACAGGACCACGATTGCAGCGATGGCCAGCAGTATGACAGTGGAGGGCTCAGGTACGACCGTCCACGTCAGGGTGAAGTATTGCTGATCGGTATCCAAGTTGTCCGCGCTGTTCAGCGTGCCAGTGCCCGTATTGACGAGGGCAAAGGTCACGGTGTAAGTCCCAGGTGCCGTGGCGACCCAGCGGCGACCGTGGGAGTGACCGTAGGGATCAGAGGGGGTTCTTTCATAAAAGGCATCCTCCGTCAGGGGAATGAGACCCGTGCCGCCGGTGGTGCCAGTGAGCATGGTGAGAGTGACGTCCTGCGAGTCGGACTCGTAAAAGCCAAAGATCCCACCCGTAGGTCCCTGCACTTCATAGAGGACCATGTTTATATAGCCGCCACTGAGTGCTCCATAGGGGTCACTTATGGCGCTATTGGAGCCATGGAGCGCAGAAGGGGTCCATGAGCCGTTGTACAAAAATCCCTCATCGAAATAGCGCTCAGTTGGAGTGGATGCCGCCATATTACGAGTTCCCAAATCAATAAGAATATTGCCGGTTTCCGGGTCTCCGAAATCCAAGTAGCCGTCGTTATTAAAGTCCCCAGCGTATCCGTGAGAATGACCTTGAGCATGGACTTGCGTCGTAAGAGCCACCGCAAGGGCGATGGCGAAGAGAATGTATTTTTTCATGTGTCAGATAGTTTTTAATGACCACGTGGGTCGATGAATTGAGAGCCAGGGCGAATGAGTTCCTTTTTTACGGTTTCCCACGGAATGACTTCGACATGACCATCCAGAAAGAGGTAGTGGCCGGATTTCTGCTCCACATTGGTGTGGACCTGCCAGTTGAAGGCTGTAGGCGAGTATCCAGAGTCTTCCTTGTCCGCGAAGTGGAAGTGATCCATGCGGCTATAGGAAGGTGCCGTGAGGGTGAAGAAGAGTGTTTTTCCTGGAGCAGGTACGCTCTGGCGGTAGGAAAAATCTAGATCTTCTGCGCCATATGGTTTTCTGCAAAGGAAGTCGTTGATCGCATAGCTGTAGTCCTGCGTCGGATTGGTAGTAAAAGGAGACTTGAAGGAACTGGGGGGTTTAATGGATTCAGTTTCTTTTCCCATGTAGGGAGGAAGGGAGCTTTGCCATTCCGCTATTTTCAATGATGGGTCTCTGATCGATGCTTGGTGGCTCGACTGAGGGATTCGTCCATTATTGTCCGCCGAATAAAGCGCGGCAGCCGCCCCGATCGTGCGGAGGTTATTCAGGCACTTTATGACCTTGGTCTGCGTTTGCATGTGGCCGTTTGCGGCCATGGCGGCAGCAGCCAGGGCGATGACGATAGCCATCACCACCAGCATTTCGATCAGAGTGAATGCGGATGTGCTTTTTTTGAGCATCCCGAGAGAGACCTTTCCTGGGGCAAAGCAGGCGCTTTGCCGTTACAAGCTACTTCCCCTCCGTGCAGGCGCCGCGTAGTCGCGCTTTGCTTCGATCAGAGGAGGAATTGGTCGTACGCTAGGAGTGAAGCCTGTCCTTGGTGGACAGTTTCAGCGCACGACGATGCGATCAGGAGATCTGGTCTCGGGGCACCGGCTGGGGTGGCTCGCATCCGCAGGCCGTGAAAAATGTGTTGGTCGGTGTGGGATACGAGAAAATTGAGGGAGTGGGTCGCTCCACTTTGCTGAGGGCTATCAGCGAAAAGGGCTCGATCTTCTTATCCGCAGCCAGCATCGGAGCTTTCTGGCTCTCATCCTTTTTGGCTTCCTGTACCTTGTGACACAGGGAGCAGGGGTGTTCGCCGTCAAAGGTCTTTTCCAAGGCCTTCGTGAAGGAGCCATCCTTGGAATACTGGATCACCATGCCGGCCCAGGCCACACTTTGCAGCAGCGCCCAATGCCCACCACAAATGGTGAACAGCGCAAAAGCCATAAATGCGATCCCGACGGTACGAAACATCGGGTCGCAAATGAAACGATCCCGGAAGCTCTGTCAAAACAAAAGCTCCCGCTGCCTGTCAGGAATTTACCGACGGACGCTCAGCGATTACTTCGAGCAGGTCTGGGGCTGGCCGGCCGTGCACTTGCCGGTGGAGCAGCACTTCGGGCATTCCTTCTGGGTGCAGCAGGCCTTCTTGGTGGCGCAGGATGTCGAGGCGCACGAAGAGAAGCTGAAAGCGAGAACGACGGCGGCGAGACACGCAAAGACGGGGGCGAACGTTTTCTTAATCATGCCATTACCCTACACTTAGGGAAGGACATCTCAAGCGCGAATCGCCCGCTTTCCATTACGAGATCAGTCGGGTTTACAATTTTTTGACAATCATTTTACCCCCCTCTGACAACTCGTCCCGGTGAGGCGGGCAGATTGGAGTCGTGAAAATGAAACTTCTGCTTCCGATGATAGCCGTGGCCAGCTTCGGGCTGGCTCACGGGCAACACCCCCTCAATGTGACCCTCCAAGCCGACCGGGATCTGCTGCCGACCTCCGCCAGCGATTGCGTCCTGCAAATCCAGGTCGTGGCGGACAAGAAACCGTCCGAAAAACGAAGAACGCCGCTAAATCTCGCCATCGTGCTCGATCGCTCGGGCTCCATGAGCGGGGCGAAGCTCGAGAAGGCCCGCCAGGCCGCCGCCGTGGCCCTCGATCAACTGGAGGAGGACGACATCTTTTCCCTCGTGGTCTACGACAACGACGTCGATGTCGTCATCCCCGCTGGCAAGGTGAAGGACAAGGAGGCGCTGGAGAAAAAGATCCACGCCATCCAGTCCCGTGGCTCGACCGCGCTCTACGCGGGAATGAAGGAGGGCGCGAAGCAACTCAAGGAGTTCCTCGGCAAGGAGCGGATCAATCGCGTCATCCTCCTCTCCGATGGTCTGGCAAATGTCGGCCCCTCCTCGCCATCTGAACTGGCCACTCTCGGGCAGGAACTCAGCAAGTCCGGTATCGTGGTCTCCACGATCGGCCTCGGCGATGACTATAATGAAGACCTCATGACCGCTCTGGCCGAGTCCAGCCATGGGAACTACTACTACGTGCAGGATGCGGAGAAGCTGCCGGGCATCTTTCAGGATGAACTCGGTGCCGTGAAGTCCATCGTGGCTCGCAATGTGAAGATCATCCTCACTCTTCCGGACGGTATCGCCGCCAAGGGCGTCCTCGGTGATGATCAAATGAAGTTCCAGGGCAATCGCCTCGAGATCCCCCTCGGTGAAATCTCCAGTGGGCAGAAGCGCCGTTTTCTCCTCGGACTCAATGTCCCCGCCGGCGAAGCCGTCGATCTCCGCCTCGCCGACCTCAAGATCGTCTATGAGGACGATAAGCAGCAATCCCGGGAGTTGACCGCCCAGGCTCAGGTCTCCCGCACCAAAGACGCCGAAGCCTCCGGGAAGTCCATCAACGCCGAAGTGATCGCCAACTCCGCCATCGTGGACAACCGACTGGCCAAGGAAAAGGCTGTGGCCCTCGCCGATGCGGGCCGTACGAAGGAAGCCGCGGAAGTCCTCCGCAGCCAGGCCGCCATCAATGCCGCCCTGCCTGCTCCCGCCCGGAGTGACCTGATCGCGCAGGATCAGGATGCTCTCCTGATGAGGGCCAGCGAACTCGAAAGCAAGGGCACTCTCAGCAAGGAAAGCCGCAAGCGTATCCAATACGAGAACTATCAGGACAAGACCCAGAAGCGATAAGGCGCAGTTCGTGGCAGGCTCCGGTGATTTGCCGCCGGAGCTTGCCCGGCAGCGTCATCAGGATTATCCATTGTCAATGAACCGCACGGCCATCGTATTTGTGGTGGGGGTTTTCCTGCCCAGCCTGATCCTCGGCTGGCTGGCCCTGCGGACCATCGACGAGCAGCAGATCATCCTCGAACAACGCACTGCCGCGCTGTTTCAGAGCGAGACGGATTTTCTGGCCCGGGAAGCTGCCTCCATTATGGATTCGCTGCAGCGTCAACTGGACGACCGGGTGCAGCAGAGTCTCGCATCGTCCTCACCTGCCCAACTGGCGGAGAACTTCGACACGCTCATGGCCGATATGCCTGCCGGGGTGATTCCCTTTGCGCTCGCTCCTGATGGACGGATGGTGACGCCCGCGGTCGATCAGGATGCGCCGCCAGCTGTGCGAAATTTCCTGCTGGAGAATCGTCTATTCCTTTCCAGCCAGGCGCAGGCGGAGGTCTTCCAGGCTCCCGTCACTGCTCTGCGCAAAGCGGCTCCTGCGCCGGCTCGCGACATGCTCTATGCGGATAAAGCAAAATCTGCCGGGGAATCGCGTGAGCGCATGGACAGCGCGGCGGCTTCCCTCGCGATGGCGGAGGCCGCACCTGCTCCAAAAAGTGCGGCCAGCAGTCTGAAATCCTACGCGGCTACCCGCAATGTGGCTCCCCAGCAGGTCAAGCAGGATGCGGACGCGGAAACTCCGCTGCCCGCCAGCGTGAATCCCGAGGTGGCTGACTTTCGCAGTGTGACGGCATCCGGAACTAGTGGGACCCTCGCGCGCTTCGTCGAGGATCGGCTGCAATGGTTTTTCTGGAGCAGACCGGATGCGGCGGGTGGATACACCTTCGGCTGGATGTTGCCTGCGGAAGCCATCAAGACGGAACTGAAGGAGCAGCTTCCCGAGCGGCTGCGCGACAATGCCGACCTCTGCCTCGCGCTGCTGGATGAGCGCGGCAAGCCGGTCTATCTCTCCGTGCCGGAGTTTACGGCGAACTGGAAGCGTCCCTTCGTCGCCAGCGAGATCGGCGATGTGCTGCCGTTCTGGGAAGCGGCAGCCTATTTGCTCAATCCCGTTTCCTTGGATCAAGCCGTGCAGGCTTCGCGCTGGACGCTCTTCTCGCTGATCGCCCTCGCCATCGCGGCGATCCTGGCGGCGGGGTACTTCGTCGTGCGCGATACCCGTCGGCAGATGATGCTGGCCACGCAGAAGACGGACTTTGTGAGTAATGTCTCCCATGAGCTGAAAACGCCGCTGACCTCCATACGCATGTTTGCGGAGTTGCTGGGAGCGAGGACCGGTGAGGATGCGGCGAAGAGGCAGCAGTATTCGCGGATCATCACGTTGGAGAGCGAGCGGCTCACGCGCCTTATTAATAACGTGCTCGATTTCGCCCGCATGGAGAAGCGGCGGAAGACATATGATCGCCGCCCTTGCGATTTGTATCCCCTTATCGAAAGGCTCTGGGAGGGCGTCCTGCTGCGGCTCGATGGGCAGGGATGGGTTTGCGAATGGGAAGCCGATCCGGGGCCTTATCGCGTGCTGGCCGACGAAGATGCGGTCAGCCAGATCCTGATGAATCTGCTCTCCAATGCCGAGAAGTACGGGCAGGAAGGGCATTCCCTCACACTTCGTTCCCGGAAAGAAAACGAAGTTCTGAAAATCGAAGTGCTCGATCGCGGCAGCGGTGTGCCACGCGGAGAAGAACGGAAGATCTTCGAGGCTTTTCATCGGGCCCATGACTCGCTGTCTGCCGGAGTGCAGGGCACTGGACTTGGTCTTACGCTGGCGTCCGCCATGGCCGCAGCGCACGAGGGGGCTATTATTTATTCACCACGTGAGGGTGGGGGATCCTGCTTTACCCTGACTCTCCCCCTGTTGAAGGAATCTGCCGTATGAGCCGACACATATTGATCGTGGAAGATGACCCCCATATCCGCCTGGGGTTGGTGGATGCGCTGCAAGCCGAGGGCTACGAAGTTTCCGAGTGTCGCGATGGGGCCGGGGCCGTGCGGCAGGTGCGCGCGCTGCAGCCTTCGCTCGTGCTGCTGGATGTGATGCTGCCGGGGAAGAGCGGCTTTGATATCTGTCGTGAGATTCGCGCCTCGGGGAACTCTGTTCCCATTCTCATGCTGACGGCGAAGGGGCAGGAAGTGGACAAAGTGGTGGGGCTGGAGCTTGGCGCTGATGATTATGTGACCAAGCCTTTCGGGCTGCGGGAGTTGATCGCCCGTATCCAGGCTCTGCTTCGTCGGGCTGCGCCCAGTAGCAGCGCCGCGCCGGTGCCGGATGAGTTTGCCATCGGTGGCGTGGGGATATTTCCTGCGGCATTGCGGGGCGAAAATGGCGGCGAGGTGATCGAGTTCACACCACGCGAGATGGCCGTCCTGCTGGTGCTGCAACGCGAGCGCGGCAACGCCGTTTCCCGCGACCGCCTGCTCAATGAAGTCTGGGGCATTGATTACCTCGGGACCACCCGGACCCTTGATCAATTGATCGTCAAACTCCGGCAGAAGCTGGAGCCCGGCGTGGACGAGCCGCGCTACCTGCGCACGGTTCACGGGCTTGGCTATCGGCTGGAGAATATTAGCTAATTCAACAATCCTTTTATGAAAATCATCCTCTCTCTCCTCGTTGCGACCACGTTCGCGTGGCCTCAGTTGCTCTCAGCCACGGATTTTGCAGCGGCTGACTCGATCAATGAAAGCGGCGTTCGCATCTATCAGCAGCAGGCGGGAACGGCGGGTAATATCTGTCTCTCGCCCTACTCCATCGTCACGGCTCTGGCCATGACCTACGCGGGTAGCGACGGCGAGACGCAGGCGCAGATGGCGACGACGCTCGGTTTCCCGGCGGATGCCACGGAGGTCGCGACGGCCTTTCAGAAATTGAGCCAGAGCTTTCAAGCCGATGTGAAGGAGGCCAATGTCAATCGCGCAAAGGATGCCGATCCGCTCCGCCTCGATGTGGCGAATCGGCTTTTCGGGCAGGAGGGATTCCAGTTTCGCAAGGACTTCCTCTCCCTGCTGGCGGATCGTTTTGACGCGCCTCTGGACGAACTCGACTTCCGCCAGAATGTGAAGTCGGCAGCCATCATCAATCGCTGGGTCGAGGCGCAGACCGAGAAGAAGATTCGGGATCTGGTTCCTGCGAATGCATTGAACGAAGACACCCGTCTCGTGCTCGTCAATGCGCTCTACTTCCGCGCGGGGTGGAGGACGCCTTTCGAAAAGGAGGCGACGAAGGAGGGCGCTTTCCATGTTTCCAAGGGAGTGACCCGTGAGGTGCCCTTCATGCAGGCGGAGGAGTCGTTAGGTTACAAAAAATTCGGCAACTTCGAAGCGATAGCTCTCCCGTATGGACGCACTGGCGACTTTCAGTTTCTGATCCTGCTTCCTGAGGCTTCTGCGAAGATTTCCTCGGTCGAGAAGCAACTCACTCCCACACTGCTGGGCCAGTTGAGCAAGTTGCCCGTCACTCAGGTGCGACTCTCCCTGCCGAGGTTTAAGCTGGAGCCTGGGACGCTGTCGCTGTCGGATGCGCTCAAAAAACTCGGCATGCCAACCGCCTTTGACGTGCCGCTGGGGAGTGCGAATTTTGACCGCATGGCGCCGCGTCGTCCGAATGAGTACCTTTATATCTCCGAGGTGCTGCACAAGACCTTCCTCGACGTCAATGAAGCGGGCACCGAAGCCGCTGCCGCGACGGCTGTCATTATGATGCGTGCCCTGGCCATTATGGAACGCGGTCCGGAAGTGAAAGTGGACCGTCCCTTTCTCTTTGCGATCCAGCACGTGCAGTCCTCCACCTGTCTGTTCCTTGGCAGACTGTCTGATCCGGCTCCCTGAGGCAAAAATTCGATATAATCTTTTGATGGAGAGAGGTTTGACTCAACTCCTGTACCTCCTCCGGGGATGTCAAATGATTTCCTTTGCCAAACGAGGGAAAGGGGGTATTCTAACCGACCCGCTAATTCCCGTGTGTCGCACTCGGGGCCCTTTGCTTTCCCGGAATCTTTGGGGCGGTCACAATAATAACCAATAACAAAACAACACAGCCATTATGGCAGATTTGCAGGAACTCATTGTCAACTCGGTAAAGAATTACCGGGAAGGCAGCATCATTAAAGGACACATCCTCGAAGTCCGTGCCAGAGAATTTCTGGTCGACATCGGATACAAAAGCGAAGGGGTGATTCCTGCTAGCGAATTTGAAGATCCGGATGACGTGGAAGTCGGCGACGAAATCGAGGTTCTCCTCGAGCGTCTCGAAAACGATGAGGGCATGGTCGTCCTCTCGAAGGAAAAAGCCGCCGCTCGTCAGAACTGGGAAAAGATCGTCAACGTCTTCAAGGGCGAGGGTCTTATCAAAGGAAAAGTCCGTTCGGTCGTCAAAGGCGGACTCACCGTCAATGTCGGCGTGGAAGCCTTCCTTCCCGCCTCACAGATTGACATCATTCCTCCGAAGGATCTCCAGCAGTTCGTTGGCAATACCTACGATTTCAAGATCGTTAAGATCAACGAGGACCGTAAAAACGTCGTCCTCAGCCGCCGCGAAATCATCGAGCAGGAGCGTTCGGAGAAGCGTCAGGCTTTCCTCGGCACCGTTTCCGTCGGCGACCGCGTCGCGGGTACTGTGAAGAACATCACCGACTTCGGTGCATTCGTCGATCTCGACGGCATCGACGGTCTGCTTCACGTCACCGACATGTCCTGGGCTCGCCTCACTCATCCGAGCGAACTCCTCAAGGTCGGTCAGCAGCTCGAAGTTCAGGTTCTCGACATCAACAAGGAGAAGGAGCGCGTCTCCCTCGGCCTCAAGCAGATGCAGTCGAATCCCTGGGACAAGATCGAGGAGCGTTTCCCCGTCGGCCGCAAGGTCTCCGGCAAGGTCACGAACCTCATGCCCTACGGTGCATTCGTGCAGATCGAGGAAGGGGTCGAAGGCCTCATCCACGTTTCCGAACTCTCCTGGACCAAGCGCATTGCCCGTCCTTCCGACGTCCTCACCCTCGGTCAGGAAGTCGAAGCCCTCGTGCTCGGCGTTAACAAGGAAGAGCTCAAGATCTCGCTCGGCGTACGCCAGCTCGAACCCAATCCTTGGGACGAGATCGAGGTCCGCTACATGATCGGCAAGCAGGTCAAGGGCAAGGTCCGCAACATGACCGCCTACGGCGCCTTCGTCGAACTGGAAGAAGGCATCGACGGCATGATCCACGTGTCCGATCTTTCCTGGACCCGCAAGATCAACCACCCCTCCGAAGTTCTCAAGAAGAGCGACGAAGTGGAAGCCGTGGTCATCGACATCGACAAGGCCAACCAGCGCATCAGCCTCGGCGTCAAACAGCTCGAGAACGATCCCTGGAAGGAAATCGACACCAAGTTCCGCATCGGCGATCTCGTCAAGGGCACAGTCAGCAAGCTCACCAACTTTGGTGCGTTTGTGCAGCTCCCCGATGACATCGACGGACTCGTGCACATCTCGCAGATCAGCGAGGATCGCATCGAGAAGGTCAAAGACGCTCTCAAGGTCGGTCAGGAAGTCGAAGCCCGCGTTATCAAGGTCGACAAGGCCGAGCGCCGCATCGGTCTCTCCATCAAGGCTGCCAACTACGGTGAGGAAGACCTCCGCCGTGAGGCTGAAGCCCTCGATACCCTCCGTCCCGGTGAAGACATGGTCGGCCTGGCACAGGCCTTCGAGTTCGCGGAAGAGGAATATCGCCCCGGCGAAGCCAAGAAAAAGAAATAACACTTTTTCAGGGCATACCCTTAAAAAAGCATTATACTTCGGGCCATATGGACAAACCGGAAATCACAGCATATTTGAAGACCTTCTGCGGGTGGAGCAATGGTGTCCGCGCCGTGCTGGGCAAGTACGACTTGCCCTACACGGAGAAAGACATCATCAAGAATCCCGAGCTGCGCTTCGAAATGGAGCAACTCAGCGGACAGCCGTTGTCACCCTCCGTGATCGTCAACGGCGTCATGCTCGCTGACATCAGCGGTGAGGAGCTTGAGCAGTACATGCTCGAGCAAGGCATCGTTGGTAACTCGGAAAAAGAAACCGATGTGCCACTGAATTCCGCCTGCACCGATGAGCAACACGCCTCCATGGTGAAGATGAATCTCTGATGAGATAATGCTCCCGGTCCCCGTGACCGGTGAAAGAATCAAAAGAGCCGCTGAGGACGAGAGTCTTCAGCGGCTTTTTCTTTGTCGGAAAAAAGAGGATCGCCGCGAGGGCGGATCGGCCTCCTGTCGTCAGACCAGCTTCTGCAGGAAGTGGCCAAAAAATTTCACGCCCTTCTCCAGGTCCTCGACGCGAATCCATTCATCCGCCGTGTGGGCTTGGGCAATTGAGCCGGGCCCGATGGCCACCGCCGGAGTACCCTTGGCCGCGAAGGAAGCCGCATCACAGAACCACGGAGCGGGCACACCTTCACCGCCGCACTCAGCAAGCGTCTTTACCAAGGCATGATTTGGGTCTGTGAAGAGGGGGGTGGAATGGGTGGCGGAAATCTCTAGCTCGGGAAACTGCGCCCGGAGCATCTCCAGCAGCGAATCCAGATCCAGATCAGGCACGGTGCGGATATCGATGCAGGCCTCGCAATGATCCGGCACGATGTTGATTTTGCTGCCCCCGACGATGGTGCCGACATTGAGGGTTGCTTCGCCGAGGATGGGATGACGCGCTGCCGTCTTGGCTACGGCAAAGCGCTGCTTGAGCGCTTGAATCACCTCATACATCATCTCGATGGCATTGACCCCGAGGTGAGGTGTGGATGCATGGACGGATTTCCCCTTCGTCTTCAGCGTGATCCATGAGGAACCCTTGTGGGTGTACACGGTCTTCAGATCGGTAGGTTCCCCGATGACGACAAAATCAAAGGTCTCCTGCTCGGCCAATGCTTTGGACCCATGCAGACCGGCTTCTTCACCCATCAGTCCGGCAAACCAGATTTCGTGGGAAAGATCCTCCAGCTTGGGGCCGGCTTCCTTCAGTGCCCACAGCATCGCCGCCATGGGTCCCTTGGTATCACTCGCTCCGCGCCCCCAGATCCGCTCGTCGCGAAGCTCTCCGCCAAAGGGATCGATGGTCATTCCCCGCACGCTCACCGTATCGGTGTGTGGAGCGAAAAGCAGTTTCGGTTTCCCCGGACGGGATGAGGGAAAGCGGGCCAGGATATTCGGTCTCCCCGGCAGCACTTCGCGCAACTCCGTCTCTGCACCACACTCGGTCAGAAACTGAGCCAGGAACTCAGCGCACGCTTTTTCTCCGGGGTTGGTGACTCCCGGGTCTCCCTCCGGATTGACGCTGGGGATCCGAATGAGATTTTGAAGGAGTTCGACCGCGGAATTCATAATTTACGTCGGCTCAGATACCACTCAATGAAGCGCGGGATGCCTTCAGAGATCGGTGTATGGGGATTGTAGCCAATAAGAGAGCGGGCCTTCGAGATGTCCGCGCAGGTGAGGGGCATGTCGCCCTGCTGCTCGGGTAGGTATTCGATGATGGCTTTTTTGCCCAGCGAAGTCTCCAGCAGCGCGATCAACTCCGAGAGCGTCGTTGTGTCGCTTTCGCCCAGGTTGAAGATTTCAAAGTTGTTCCCCTTGTAGTTCACCGCTCCCATCACGCCATCAATGATGTCGTCGATGTAGGTATAGTCCCTCCGGGTGGAGCCATCGCCATACTGCTGGATCGGACGATCATTGTAGATGCGATCCGTGAATTTATGAATCGCCAGGTCGGGCCGTTGTCCCGGTCCATAGACCGTGAAGAAGCGCAGACACACCGTCCGCATCCCGTAGAGGTGCGAGAAGTTGCCGCAAAGATGCTCGCCCGCCAGCTTCGTCGCCGCATACGGGCTCAACGTCTGGGGCAGCGGCAGGCTCTCGGAAAAGGGCACCGTCTTGGACAGACCGTACACCGAGGAGCTGGAGGCAAAGACAAACTGCTGCACGCCGCCTTCCTTCGCAGCCTGGAGCATATTGTAAGTCCCCGTGATATTCGTATCGATGTAGGATTGCGGGTTCTCAACCGAGGGGCGGACTCCGGCACGGGCCGCGATGTGAATGATGGTGTCAAAGCCACCGTCCTTCACGATCTTCAGCATGCGATCCTTGTCGCAAATGTCGGCTTCGATGACCTCGACTTGGCTCTCGAAGGTAGCCACGTTGGCCCGCTTGATGTCTGGAGAGTAGAAATCGTTGAAGTTATCAACCGCGACAGCCTCGTGTCCCAGGCTCAGCAAACGGCGGATGATATGCGAGCCGATAAATCCGGCTCCGCCAGTCACAAGTAGTTTCATCACGGGAGCTTACTTTCCCGGGGAAAAATCCGGCAAGGATATTTCCTTACGGAGTCACCGGGGAACCGTCTTTCGCGGACTCGATGAGCGCGTACGCGTTGTGATTGTGGATGGACTCGAAGTTCTCGGCCTCGACCTTGTGCCAGGTGATGTCCGGGATTTCCCGGCAGCGTTGGGACACGTTGCGGACCAGATCCTCGACAAAAACGGGATTGTCATATGCGCGCTCCGTCACGGCTTTTTCATCCGGGCGCTTGAGCAGGCTGTACAGCTCGGAACTCGCACTCGCTTCCACCAGCCGGATCAGATCCTCGATCCAGATCGGCTTGCTGAATCTCACGGACAGCGTCACCTGTCCGCGCTGGTTGTGCGCTCCCCGGGCGCTGATGGCCTTCGAGCAGGGGCAGAGCGTCGTGACGGGTACGATCACGGTCACCACGAAGTCCATCTTCCCATGTTCCATCGTGGCACTGAAGCGGATCAGATAGTCGAGCAGGCTCTTCGCTCCCGTGGCCGGGGCGGCCTTTTCCATGAAGTAGGGAAACTCAAAGTCTGCATGCGAGCAGTCGCTCTCCAGCTTCTTTGTCAATTGCTGGAGGATGTCTCGGATGTTGTCCACATGCAGCACCGTGCCATGCGAATGCAGCACCTCGATGAAGCGACTCATGTGCGTGCCCTTGAACTGATGCGGGAGATCGACCGTCAACTGGATCGTTGCGATCGTGCTCTGCTGGGCATTGTGTTTATCCCGGATTTGTACCGGGTAGCGCAGATTCCGCACCCCGACCCGGTCAATGGGTAGCTGGCGGTAGTCCTGCTCGCTCTGAGTATCCTTCAACATGCAATAGAGATTTTGTCCTCACGGCTCCGGTGCGCAAGCATTTGCTGCCTTCCGGTGCGGGAGGATTTTTTCGTGGCCGGGAATCGGCCTATCTGGGGGGACAAGTCCCTTTAGTGGCGCGGGCGGAAGCCGCCTCCACCCTCACGAGGGGGACGATCTTCGCGGGCGCGTGCCTCATTGATGATCAGGTTGCGGCCTTCGAATGGCTTGCCACTGAGGGCATTGATCGCAGCCTGACCCGCTTCAGCAGAGCCCATCGTGACAAAGCCAAAGCCGCGTGAACGGCCGGTTTCGCGATCGATGATGATGGCAACTTCATTTACAGGGCCGTGTTCTTCGAAGATTTCACGGATGGAAGCCTCTGAAGCCTTGAAGGGCAAGTTTCCGACGTACAGTTTCATATGCTGGATATCTCCTAGGGTTCACTGCAGGGGGATACGTCACGACCAGAAGTCATCTTCCGACTTCTGAGGATTACCGGTTTCTGGGTGGTAAGGACGTGACGAAACATCTGCAAGGTAACCGGCGCGATAAATCTCCCTTGCCCGCGAAAATTGCAACACATTTCCGCAGGCGGAGTTGAGGGATTTTTCCAGCACTGCGGAAATCTCTTCAAATCTTCCCCTCCTGCCATTACCACAGAGCAGTCCGCATGAAGTCTCCACTGGCCATTTTCTTCCGTATTCTCTTCCTCATCGTGGTGATAGCGCTGCTGCTCGTAGGAGGAGGCTTGGCGTATTTTTCCTCCTGGCGGGCGGACCGTCTGGCAGATCTCAGCTCCGAGAGCGAAGTCCTCGAGACGCCTCTCGGCAAGGTGGAGGTACTGACCCGCGGCGATGGCCCCCCTCTGCTTGTCCTGCACGGAGCCCTTGGGGGCTTTGATCAGGGGCTTCTTCTCGCGGACTCCCTCTCGGGCGTAGCTGCATCTGTCATCGCTCCCTCTCGTCCCGGATATCTCCGCACGCCTCTGACTTCAGGCGTTCTTCCCGAGCACCAAGCAGACCTCATGGCCGCCCTCCTCGACAAGCTGGAGGTTCCCTCAGCGGATGTCCTGGCCTTTGGCGAGGGAGCTTCGGTCGCTCTGCAACTCGCGCTGCGCCACCCCACGCGTGTGGAGAAGCTCGTCCTCGCCTCTCCAGTCATTGTGCACCCCACTGTCGCCGATAAGCGGCCTTTTCCCGATGAAGTCATGGCCGGTCTTACGGGCGACACAGGTTCCTGGTTGATGTACGAGGCCAGTCGCCGTGACCCCGCGGCCATTCTCGATTGGCTCTTCCCCCGGGAAAGCCTCCGCTCCCCGATCCAGCAAAAGGAGGCCCGCCAATTCATCCTCGACAGTCCCGATCAGACGGTCCTCTTCCAGGAGCTTCTCGATACCACGGTACCCCTGAGCGCACGGGAGCCGGGCACGCGCAATGATCTCGTGCAGACTCGCGTCAATCCGATTCCCCTGGATAAGGTCGCCGTTCCGGTCTTGATCGTGCAGGGTGAGCTTGATGCCGTGATCCCCGTGAAAGATGTTCAGGCCATGGCCGCCAAGATCCCCGGCAGCCAACTTGTCACCATCCCCCTCACAGGCCACCTCCTCATGCTTGGCCCGGGAACCGAGGAAGCCGCCCAGCACATCCATACCTTCCTCTCCACGGAGTCCACTTCGCCTGCCGAGCCAACGGCGCCAGCCCAGCCGTAGGGCCGGGAGGACTTACCGGGGCACTCGTCGTTGCATCATGGATTTTTTCGAACAACAGCACCGCTCGCAGCAAAAGACAAAGTGGCTCGTCCTCGTCTTTATCCTCGCGGTGATCTGCATCATCGGTGTGGTCCACGTCCTGCTCGCCATGGTGCTGGGCCTTCCTTTCACCGACTGGGAGTTGCTCCTGTATGTCGCCCTGGGTGTCTGTGCCGTGGTCGGCATCGGCAGCGCCGTCAAGATGGCGGAACTCTCGAAGGGCGGCCGGGTTGTTGCCACCATGCTGGGCGGAGAGCCGCTCTCGACCAATTCCACAAATCCCGCCGAGCAGCGTCTCTGGAATATCGTGGAGGAGATGTCCATCGCCTCCGGGGTTCCTGTGCCGGAGGTGTACGTCCTGCCGGATCGCTCGATCAATGCCTTTGCCGCCGGTCATGGTCCGGGTGATACCGCCATCGGTGTTACGCGCGGTGCCATGGAGCGCCTCACTCGGGACCAGCTTCAGGGAGTCATCGCTCACGAGTTCAGCCATATCCTCTATGGCGACATGCGGCTGAATCTCCACCTCATGGGCCTCCTGAATGGCATCCTCTGCATCGCCTTCGTCGGCGGATTTCTCCTGCGCATCGCCATCTACGCTCCCTCCGATGGTGACAATCGGGATCGCAAAAATGGCGGCGGCTTGGTTTTCGCCATGCTGGGCCTTGGCGTCGGCCTCTACCTCATCGGATGGATCGGCGTGTTCTTTGGCAATCTCATCAAGGCTGCCGTCAGTCGCCAGCGGGAGTTCCTCGCCGATGCGTCGGCCGTCCAGTACACCCGCAATCCCGGTGGCATCGCCGGTGCCCTCTGGAATATCGGCAAATCTTCCTCCCAGCTCATGAGTCCTCGCGCTGCAGAGGCCAGCCACATGTTTTTTGGCAATGGAGTCTCCAATTCCTGGATGGCTCTCTTTGCCACCCATCCCCCCATCGACGAGCGCATTCGCGCCATCGATCCGAACTTCGACCCCGAGAGCGTGACGCCCGCCTCGGCGCCGCCTCCGTTGAAAACCGAGTCGGGCTCCCAGCCGCCTCCTCTTCCTACCATGGCGGGCTTTTCTCCCACGGAGATGCCGGTGGGCTTCGCCGCCGCCCTTCTGGACTCCCTGCCCCAGTACTCCTCGCAAGCCGTCCGGGAGCTGCACGGGGCCTGCGCGCTCATTTACAGCCTCCTGCTGGATGGCAACAATGACGATATGCGTGCCGGGCAGCTTGAGGGGCTGGCTGTCGATGGTGCGATGAAGATGCACATCCTCGATTTCTACCGGAAGAATGCCGAACTCCACGGCGCTCAGCGCATCACTCTCGTCGATCTCGCCATTCCCACCCTCCGTCAGCTTTCGCCGCAACAATACGAGGAGTTCCGCAGGAACGTGCGCCATCTCGTCGAGAGCGATCAGCAGATCGACCTCTTCGAGTACGTGCTGCAAAAGATCCTCCTCCGTCACCTCGATCTGTATTTCACGAATGGCACGGGCAACACCGTGCGCTATCGCTCCATCGTCCCCCTGCTGCCTGACGTGAGTGTCCTACTGAGTGCGCTGGCCATGGTCGGGAACGAGGATCAGTCCGCCCAGGATGCGGCGTTTGCGACGGGTGTCCAGGAGTTGCTGATCAATACATCCTCCCATCCGATGTCCCGTGTGCCGAACTGCGATCTCACCATGGTGGACAAGGCGCTGGACCGCATCGCGGAGGCCGCTCCGGATGTCAAAAAGCGCATCCTCTTTGCCGGTAGCCGCACGGTGGTTCATGACGGTGTCGTGGAGAGCCGTGAATACGAGATCCTGCGGGCCATTGCGGATTCGCTCGACTGTCCGATGCCGCCTCTACCTCCTCCCATGGAATGAAGTGGCTGCATCCTGACGTCGTGCGGGGACTCCTCGCCGCAGAGACGGATTGTTTCCGGTTGGCGGAGGCACGCGAACTGCGCGTCGAGATTTTCGGCCGGGCCGCGCTGGTCTCTTCCATGACCACGGAACCCCCGGGCATCGTCCCGGAGATCCTGGCCAGGACCGAGGTACTGGATTTACCCATCGACCGCATCTTTTTCCGCCATCTCGTCCATGGCCCGGGCAAGCAGGATGTCCCGATCACGCTCTGGCAGGCACGAGACGATGCGCCCATCTCCTACACAGTGCGGGAGGGGGGAGTCTCCTTCGTGACGGATTTCTCCCTCGGATACTCCTGTGGCCTGTTCCTCGATCAGCGGGCAAATCGACGCCGCCTGTGCGAAATCCGCCCTCAGCGTGTCCTGAATTGTTTTTCCTACACCTGCTCGTTTTCCGTGGTGGGAGCCACGGTCGGAGCCTCGACTATCAGCGTGGATGTCGCCAAGGCGGCCCTGGAACGGGGCAAGGCGAATTTCGCAGTGAATGGCCTGAGCCTTGAGGGACATCGCTTCCTCGCCGACGATGTGTTTGATGTCCTGCCACGCCTGGAGCGGCGCGGGGAGAGGTTCGATGTGATCGTCCTGGACCCCCCCACGTTTTCGCGCGGAGCGAAGGGGCGGATCTTCCGGGCCGAGGACCATTATGAAAAGATGGTGGCTCTCGCCTGCGCGATTTCCGCCCCTGGAGCGCATCTCCTCCTCTCCACGAACTGCACCTCTCTGACGCCCGCCCGCCTGCGTTCTTTCCTGCCGTCTTCTCTCCCGGGGAAGGTGGAAACCTGGTCGGAACCCGCCCTTCCCGACATATCATCCGGCGGTGTCTCTTCCACTCTGTGGGTACGGATCGAGGGGTAGGGGTGGCTTTCGCCCCTTGACGCGCATCCTACGCACGGCAAAGTGTTTCCTCACATGGCTGATCCCGCACCCAGCTTGACTCTCGACCGCAATGGCTCCTCGCTCGTCCTGGATGGCCATCTCGATGCTGACAGCGTGGCGGCGAATTGGGACAAGGCGATGCAACTCGCCTCCGATGGCGAGGCGAAGTCCATCGACGCCTCCAAGCTGACGTACTGTGATGGGGCCGGCGTCGCGCTCCTCTGGGAACTGCGGAAAAAGGGGATCACTTCCATCGAGGGACTGAAGCCGGATTTTGTGAAGATGCTGGAGCCTTTTGACGAGGTGGCTCCTCCCGATACCTCCCGCGACAGGAAGGATAGCGCTCTTGAGGTCGTCGGCATCACCACCATGCAGTTGGTCGATGACTTCCGCGAGCAGATTGCCTTCCTCGGGCAGATCATCGCGACGACGATCTATTTCTTTATTCATCCGGCCAAGCTGCGCTGGAATGACGCTTGGCTCATCTTTCAGCGCGCGGGCGTCCAGGCCCTCGTCATCGTGGGCATGGTCTCTTTCCTCACAGGCTTGATCATGGCCTTCCAGTCGGCGGTGCCGCTCAAGCAGTTCGGCGTCGATATTTTTGTCATCAATCTCGTGGCCCTCGCCATGCTACGCGAGTTGGGTCCGATCATGACGGCCATCGTTCTGGCGGGTCGGAGCGGATCAGCCTTCGCCGCCGAGATCGGCACGATGAAGGTGAATGAGGAGATCAATGCCCTCACCACCATGGGCGTCGATCCGGTGCGCTTTCTCGTGGCCCCGCGTATTCTGGCGGGCCTTCTGGTCATGCCCCTGCTGACGATTTATGCGAATCTCGCGGGTATCGGCGGAGGCTTTGCGGTCATGCTGGGAACGGGCTATCCCTTCCCGGCTCTCTGGAATCAGCTTGTGGGTGCCGTGGCGCTGAAGGACATTTTTGCGGGCCTGCTCAAGAGCTTCGTTTTCGGAATGCTGGTGGCTGGCATCGGATGCCTGCGCGGCTTGCAGACGAAGTCTGGCGCGAGCGCTGTCGGTGTCTCGACGACCCGGGCCGTCGTTAGCAGCATTTTTTACATCATCCTCGTGGATGCCATCTTTGCGGTGATCTTTTACGCCATCGGATTTTGATTTCCTCCACCTCACCCTCATCCCTGTTGCCTGCCGTCCGTCCCGCACGGACACCGGGAAGCATTGCCCGCGATCATGGCCGAAGATAAGCCCATCATCGTCGTGGAGGATCTCACCGCCGCTTACGGCTCCACGGTCATCCTTGAGAAGATCTCGTTCTCGGTGAAGCGCGGGGAGGTCTTTGTCATTCTCGGCGGCTCTGGCTGCGGGAAGAGCACTTTGCTGAAGCATCTCATCGGCCTGAATATCCCGACCAAGGGCGAGGTCCTCATCGATGGGGAGAATCTTCACAAGGCGGAGGGCGAGGCCCGGCAAAGGATCCTCAAGCGCTTCGGTGTGTCTTACCAGAGCGGGGCGCTCTTTGGCTCCATGACGCTGGAGGAAAATGTCTCCCTGCCCCTGGAAGAGTTTTCCGAGCTCCCCCCCGATGCCCGCAAGCTCCTGTCGTGGATGAAGCTGGAGCGCGTCGGCCTGGGCGAGTTTGGAGATCATCTGCCCTCCGAAATCAGCGGCGGTATGCAAAAACGCGCCGCCATTGCCCGCGCCATGGCTCTGGACCCGGATGTACTTTTTCTCGACGAACCCTCCGCGGGCCTGGATCCGATCACTTCGGCGGAACTCGATGCCCTCATTCTCCGCCTCCGCGACTCCCTCGGAATGACCTTTGTCATTGTGACTCATGAATTGGCCAGTATTTATGCAGTCGCGGATCGCGTCATCATGCTGGACAAAGAAACCAAAGGCATCATTGCCGAAGGTCACCCCGAGGAGTTGAGAGATCACTCGGACAATCCTATCGTACGTAAGTTTTTTCTCCGCCAAGCCGAATGAGTGCCAAACCTTCCTTTTTCCAAATCGGTCTTTTCGTCCTGATCGGCGTCGCCATCCTCGTAGGCGCGCTGGTGGCCTTCGGGGCCGGACAGATTTTTCGCCCCCGTACCTATATCGAGACCTATGTGGACGGCACCGTCCAGGGCATCGAGGTCGGCTCTCCCGTGAAGTTCCGCGGCGTGCAGGTCGGCCGGGTGAAGAGCATTGATTTCTCGTTTAATGAGTACGGCGTCGCTGGCCAGGTGGGGCGCTACAACTACGTGATCATCCTCATGGAGATCGATCGGGAGATGTTCCCCGACATGTTCAGTGAGAATCTCACCCCCATCATCACCAAGATGGTGGAGCAGGGCTTGCGTGCGCGTATCGAGCCTCTCGGCATCACGGGGATGAACTATATCGAGATCAATTTCGTCAAGGACCCCGCCCAGTTCCCGCCGCTCGCCCTCGACTGGACCCCGCACTACTACTACATCCCGTCCGCCCCCGGTCAGCTTACGAACATCCTCGATTCCGTAAACAACATCATGCGCGAGGTGGAGAAGCTGAATATCAGCGGCATGACGGCCTCCCTCAATGACCTGCTGGATAATCTGAACCGCGCCGTCACCGGGGCCGAGTTGGACAAGGTCAGCAGCGACCTCCAGATGCTGCTGCAGGAATTCAAGACCTCGCTCGCTCAGGCCAATGTCGGAGAGTTGAGCGCAGGCATGCAGAAGTTGATGACCGGTCTGGAAAGCACGAATGCCGAGCTCAACAAGGTGCTCACCAATATCGAGCCCTCCACCCGCCTGAATAGCGGCCAGATCCGCTCCATCGTGTCAAGTCTCGCCGAGGCCACCGCAAATATCGAGACGCTCAGTGCCGAGGTGAAGAAACGCCCGTCTCTCCTCCTCTGGGGTACCCCTCCTTCCGAGAAGAAAAAGCCGACCCCCAAGCCCACTCCGGTCCCGCGTCGCTAGACGCAGGGACCGTTGATGTCTGTGCCGGTCGGTGGGGGAGTACCGTTAGCCAACCCGTAAACCCTGTGGGGAAGGGCTTTTAGGCAGTATGGAGATGGGTGCCATCGTGCTGGCCGATCCTTGGACGACCCTTGAGCCCCTACTGCAATACGAATGACTTGTCCGCCATCCATAGCGTCCCATCGTAATTATTGGATGCCACATACTGAGCCGAGCCATCGCCAAACAAGTAGTAAGCGCCCTCTCGGTATTGACGATAGCGTACAAATCTCAGGTAGTCATTGCGGTCAATATCCATGAAAAACCCCGGATTGTACTCCTGGGCGGCCATCAGAATGGTCGAGGCGGGCTTCTCAATATTGACCATTTTCCTCGCCCGATCTCCAAGATCCCTGAATGAGTTCAGGATATAGCTGGTGTTGTTTTCCGTATTACTCAACGGATCAGCATGGAGAGTCCGAAAATTGACCGCGCTATTCGGCTCCGCATAGATGTTTGTGTCGCCATCCAAGTATCCGACCAACGCTGTCGGCCAGAGTTCGCCACTGTCCAAACGCAACGGCAGACCACCGTCATTGTCCATTGCAAAGCTGGTGATCGCCACTCCGAACTGGCGAAAATGATTGGCCGCTTTCGCCTCTTTGGCACGCGTATCCACCTCACGCAGCACAGGAAACAATAGCGCGAGCAAACCCAGTAAAACCACCGTTACAACGAGTATCTCCAAAAGGGTAAACGCCCGCGATGCCAGTCTGTTCATAGTACCAAACATTGGAAGCGCCGCCGATCATACCGCGCAATAGCCATCGCATGGTTTTTGACGCACACCAGTTTACGTCATCGTAACAACTAAGGCCCGCTGACTTTGAAATTGTGATCCTCCAGCCAGGCTCGGACGCGGTCGGGCTGATCGCCTTGCAACTCCATTTCGCGGCCATGGAGGGTGCCGCCGCAGCCGAGGGCTTTGCGGGCTGACTTTAGCAGGTTTTCCAGCTCGGGGATCGATAGGTGGGTGGGCAGTTGGCTGATCACCACGACAGTCTTGCCTCCGCGTTGTGCCTTTTCGCGGCGGATCACCACACGATGGGTGCGGGTCGCCTGCTTGACCTCCTGCGGTGTTGGGGCCTTCGGCACTTCCTCGCCGGGGGGGGAGATTGGCGATTTCGAGGCTGGCGAAGGGGGATTGAATCCCGCTTTGGGGGCCGGAGACGGGGATGCGCTTGGACATGGGGTTATTTACGGGCACAAAAAAGGAGGACGCAAAGAGAAAATCTCTGCGTCCTCCTGAGAAGTTTTATTTGCGGATCAAGGTGCCTTCTGCGAAGCGCGCTTGCGCATGTTGGCGTCGAGGATCTTCTTGCGCATGCGGAGCGACTTGGGAGTGACCTCCACGTATTCGTCCGGGGCGATGTATTCCAACGAACGCTCCAGGCTCATGACGAGCGGAGGTGCGAGGGAAATACCCTTTCCGTCACCCTGCGAACGCATGTTCGTGAGCTTCTTCGCCTTGCAGGGGTTGACTGGCATGTCATCGGGGCGGGAGTTTTCTCCCACGATCATGCCTTCATAAATTTCCTCCTGTGGCCCGATGAAGAGACGACCGCGCTCCTGGATGGAGTCGAGGGCGTAAGCCATGCTGGTGCCGCCTTCCATGGAAACGAGGACGCCCTTGCCGCGGCTCGGGATGTCACCCTTGTGCGGGCCAAATTCCTTGAAGAGATGGCTGGCAATACCGTGGCCCTTGGTGACGTTCACGAGATCGGTCTCAAAGCCGATCAAGCCACGTGTGGGGATCACGGCCTCCACCAGCACGCTGTGCGGATGGTGGTCCATGCTGACGATCTCCGCCTTACGGCCGGCGAGGGACTGGAGGATGTCGCCGAGATTGTCCGGCGGCATGTCCACATACAGGGTCTCCATGGGCTCGAGAAGATTGCCGGCTTCATCGCGGTGGAAGATGACTTCCGGACGGGAGACCAGCACCTCGAAACCTTCGCGACGCATCTGCTCGACCAAAACGGCGATCTGCATTTCGCCACGGGCCTTCACATCGAAGTGACCGGCGATCTCGGTGTCGGTGACGGTGATCGACACGTTTGTCCGGGTCTCGCGGATGAGGCGGTCGCGGATCTGGCGGGCGGTGAGGAGCTTGCCTTCGCGACCAGCGAGAGGCGAGTCGTTCACGCAGATTTTCATCGAGATGGTCGGAGGATCGATGTCAACGAAGGGAATGGCTTCGCGGTCTTCGGAATCAACGAGGGTCTCGCCGATGAAGACGTCTTCAAATCCGCAGATACCGACGATGTCGCCTTCCGAGGCGCTCTCGATCTGGATTTTTTCCAGACCTTCGTGGCCGAAGAGGGCGGTGATCGTCTTGCGCTCTTTCTGTCCGTCCTTGTGGATACAGACGATGCTCTGTCCGACTTTGACGGATCCGCTGATGATGCGGCCGTAGGCGATACGTCCGAGGTAGTCGCTGTAGTCGAGGTTGGAAACGAGATACTGGAAGAAATCCTGCTCGGCCTTTGGTGGCGGGGGGATGTGCTTGACGATGGCCTCGTAGAGGGGCTCCATCGTGGTGCTGTCCTCGGTGATTTCATTCTTCGCGAAGCCCTGCTTGGCGCTGGCGTAGATGTGCGGGAAGTCGAGTTGGAGATCGGTGGCATTCAACTCCATGAAGAGTTCGAAAACCATGTCGAGGACCTTGTGCGGACGGGCGTTTTCGCGATCGATCTTGTTGATGACCACGATGGGCTTCAGGCCGTTTTCCATGGCCTTGCGCAGCACGAATTTCGTCTGGGCCTGTGGGCCGTCATGCGAGTCCACCACGAGTAAGACACCATCCACCATCTTCATGATGCGCTCCACCTCACCGCCGAAGTCAGCGTGGCCGGGAGTGTCAACGATGTTGACGTGATAGCCGTTCCAGCGGAAGGCGGCGTTCTTGGCGCGAATGGTGATGCCCTTTTCTCTTTCCAGATCCATCGAGTCCATCATGCGCTCGTCGGTCTTTTGGTTGGCCCGGAATGTGCCCGCTTGCTTCAGCAACTGGTCAACTAGGGTGGTCTTGCCATGATCGACGTGAGCGATAATGGCGATATTACGGATATTATTCATATATGGTGTCTGTAGACGGCGGGGGCGGGACTATGGCTGTGCTTGGCCGTGTGATCAAGCGCAGAAGCGAGGTTGCTGCTTCTTCGGGTGAAATTGAGGTCATGCAACGAAAGTCGATGGGGCACTCGCGCAGGAAGCAGGGGCTGCACTCGACCTGATGCCTCAAGACAATGGCATCCGGGGACTTAGGTCCGGTCAAAACAGGCTCCGTGGAGCCAAAAATGGACACCAAGGGCACTCCGAGGAAATCGGCGAGATGCATTGTCCCGGTATCATTGGTCAGCAGCGCGTCTAAACGGCGGAGGTGCGTGATCAGTTCGGCCAGGCTTGTTTTGCCGGTCAGGTCCTCGATTTCGCCGGGAAAGTTGGTTTTAAGTTCCTCTGCCAGAGGTTGATCAGCGGCGGTCCCCACAATCACCCAGCGGCACGAAATCTCCCGGGAGACCAGCTCCATCGCCTGCCGGAAGGAATCCGTGGGCCAGCGCTTGGCGGGGCCATATTCCGCCCCGGGACAGACTCCCAGCGTGATTTTTTTCGGATCGGGGGAATTTGTCTGTAAAGGCCGGGGGACTTCCAGAGCTCCGCAACGCTCCGCAATGCGCCAGTAACGATTGGCATGGTGCTCGGGTTTGGGAGCTTTTTTCTTTTTCGGCTCGGGGATGATTTGATTCAGGAGCTTGGCTCTCCGATGTCCCTTGTATCCGACGCGCCGGGGAATCCCTGCCAGCCAGACCTCCAGGGCACTCCTGAGCGAATTGGGAAACAACACCGCCACCTCAAATTTCCCGCGCAGCTTGGCGGCGACGCGGAAAATCGACTCCTTCGGCTCAAACGTAATCACCTCATCCACCTCCGGCACCTGCTTCCACAGATCGGCCAGCTTGGCCGGGGTCAGGATCGCCAGCCGCGCATCCGGGCGCCCCTGCTTGAAGGCCCGGGCCGCCGCCAGACTCATCACGGCATCCCCGAGCCAGTTCGGAGAGCGCACCACGATACGAAAGGGCCGCAGCTTCTCGGCGGGATGCTCGGGGCGGATATAGGTGCCGCGTCGCTGTGCAGTGGTCAAAAAATTCGGCCACGGCGTCTTCCAGCGATTGTGCACCCAGAACCAGTCGGCGGGCGAAGTCCGTATCTGCCTCTCCAGCGCGTCATTGATGTCGGCGGTCAGCTTCTCCGGTTTGTCCACATCCCAAGGGATTTCCTCGCTCACCTCCACCCGCCATTTGGCAAATCCTACTGTGTAGATCGCGATGGGTACCACGGCGGCATTCGTCCGCATGGCCAGGGTGGCCGCCAGGGTCGAGGTCGAGCTGAGGCGATTGAAAAACGGGGTCCACATGCCACCATCCCCGGCATTCTGATCCACCAGCACGCCGACCACGCCGGGCTCCCGTAGCAGCGCGATGGCTCCGTTGAAGCCCTTTTTGCGGTCAAAGGTGAGCACGCCCTGGCTACGTCGGTCTTTATTCACCAGATCGTCCACGTATTTGTTACGCAAGGCCTGATATACTGTGCCGAAGCGGGATTCCGGCACGCGGAAGATCAACTGCGCATACAGCTCCCAGTTCCCGATGTGGTTGATGGCGATCAGCACCCCGCGTCCCTTGGCGATATTATGCCGGATATTGTCGAGACCATCGATATGCGCCACGCGGTCGATTTCCTTCGGAGTCATCGCGGGGATCTTGAAGGCGCAGACCGCATTCGCCCCCATCGTCATGAAATGCTGGAAGGTCATCCGGCCAGCCGGAGCCTCCGCCGTATCACCGAGCGCGGCGCTGATATTCTGCCGGGCCAGCTTGCGATACCCGGGCAGGACGAGCCAGAGCAGAGCGCCGAGGCCCTTGCCCAAGACGAAACACACGCTCAGCGGCAAATGCCGGATAACCGTCACAAGGCCGAGCGCAAGGTAATAGACAATCCTGTCGAGCATGGAAGCCGGACACTATACGGAGACCCTGCCCCCAGCGGAAAGGAAATCGTGGGATTGCAGACCGCCGATCGCTTCGTTTACCGTGCGCCGGATGCAAGATTCGTCTCTCCGCCCTGTTCCATCCGGTGATTCCGCCTCGGCGGTCATTCTGCCCGGAGCCACCATCGGCTTGCTGGGGGGAGGGCAACTCGGACGCATGTTTGCCATCGCGGCGAAGCGCATGGGGTATTTTGTCCATGTCTTTGATCCCCAGCCGCATGGCCCGGCTTCGCAAGTCTGCGACAAGGAGGTCAATGCCCCCTTTGACGACGAGGTGGCTCTTGCGGAATTTGCCTCCTCGGTCGATGTCGTCACCTTTGAGTTTGAGAATATCCCCGTCTCCGCCATCGATCGTGTCGCGGAGGTCTGCCCCGTCCGCCCTCGCGGAGAAGTCCTGCACATTTGTCAAAATCGGGAGCGGGAAAAACTCTTTTTGCAGGCGAATGGCTTTCCCTGCGCCCCGTTCCGCGTGGTCGATTCCGAGGCCGCTCTCATCGCCGCGATGAAGGAAATCGGCTACCCCGCCGTCCTGAAGACCGCCGACTTCGGCTACGACGGCAAGGGACAGGTGAAGCTCAAGGGCGGCGAGGATCTCTCCGCGGTCTGGAAAAACTTCGGTGCCCGCGGCGTTCTGGAAGGCTGGGTGGAGTTCGAGGCGGAGCTCTCCGTCATCGTCGCCCGCAGCCCCGATGGCTCCGTGGCAGCCTTCCCCGTCTCGGAAAATATCCACCGCAACCACATCCTCGATCTCTCTATCGTGCCCGCCCGCTTTGGCGAGTCCATCTGTGCCGAGGCGGCCGTCCTCGCCGAGCAGATCACCCGCACCCTGGATGTCATCGGCCTGCTCGCCGTGGAATTTTTCCTCTCTGAAAAAGACGGACTGATCGTCAACGAACTCGCCCCGCGCCCGCACAACTCCGGCCACTATTCCTTCGACGCCTGCGTCACCAGCCAGTTTGAGCAGCACGTCCGCGCCGTCTGCGGTCTGCCTCTTGGCTCCACGCAACTCCTCAGCCCCGTCGTGATGTGGAATATCCTCGGTGATGCCTGGGAAGACGGCACACCCGACTGGAGGGCCTGGCTCTCCGATCCCGCCGCCAAGCTCCACCTCTACGGCAAGGCCGAGCCTCGTGTGGGTCGCAAGATGGGCCACCTCTGCGTGCTGGCCGATAGTACGAGCCGCGCGCTGCAATCCGTGGAGCAGATCCGTCAGGCCGCTTTCCCGACCAGCTCGCGATAGTGGCTCTCCAGTAGCGCGATGGACCGGGAGTGCTCAAACTTCTCCCGCACCGAGCGACTTGCTTCCTGGGAGAGAGCTGCGTACAGCGCCGCATCGCCCGCCATGGTGAGGAGAGCCTCGGCCAGGGCCTGCGAGTCTCCCTCCGCCACTAAAAGGCCATCCGCCTTGTCCGTCACGGCCTCGGGGATACCTCCGTGCTGCGTGGCTGCGACGGGAAGTCCCGTAGCCATGGCTTCGAGAAGGGAATTCGGCACACCCTCGCGATCCCCCTTGGCCGTCGTCAGGCTGGGGTGGACGAAGATATGCGCCTTCTGGTAGAGCGCGGAGAGTTCCTGTTGCTGGAGGAATCCTGTCAAAGTGATCGCGGCCCGCACACCCAGTTCATCGGCTTTTTGGAGGAGTCTTTCCTTGAACGGTCCGTCGCCAGCCAGGACCAAAGTCGCCTGCGGGTATTGCTTCCGAAACTCCGCAAAAGCCTCCAGCGTGTTGAGGAGGCCCTTTTTCTCAATGAAGCGCGATGCCTGCACGAGGACCCACTTGCCGTCCTCGGGCACCGATCGCACAGAAGCCGGGAAGGCATCCATGGGAATCCCTGTGCGATTGATGCGGATCTTCTTCCGGTCACATCCGAGTTCCACCAGCCGGTCGGCTAGGGATTCACTCCGCGCCATGACCATCGGCAGGACCTGAAGCAGTTCTTTCAGCCGATCATTATACCCCGGCTCGTTGTTGCGCAGCATGATGTCCATGCCATGAAAGGAAACCACCGAGGGGCCGGTCCAGTTGCGGATGAAGGGCAGGAGATGGACACCCGTGTGGCCGAAGTAAACGTGCAGCAAGTCGGCATGCCGGCGCGAGAGCACGCCATTCAGTTGATCATATTCCCCGCGATAAAAGACCGCCTCCATGCGGGCGATGTACTTCTTGTGAAAGCGGGCGAGGAAGTTGATGCGAGGGCGGGGGAGCACCTCCACATCGTCAAAGGGGAAGAGCGAGTCATTCTCCCGGGACTTCGTCATGATGAAGGTGGAAAACTCCTGCAGCCCCGTGACTTGCCGGTAGATGTGAAGCATCTCCTGCTTGAGGAAGGTGGTACAGTAGCTCGCGACGACGGGTTTTGACATGAAGCGGTCATAGAATGTCGCCATTGGGGCTTCCGCCAAGTGTAATTTTGTATAACCTCTTCTCGCTTGCCGAGCGGCACGTGTGACGAAAACGATACAATCCTCCTCTTGGTAGCCCTCTCTGGTGCTTGTATTCCGGCCTTATTCACCTTTTAGTGCCCACTTCTCTTCCATGAGTAATCCCATTGCCAAATCCGTCCAGGAATACATCGACGAGACGCCGAATTGGCATGATGGAACTGTGCTGACGACGGCTCCCATGACCGGGATGCAGTGGCGCATCTGGGCTCTGGCCACGGCGGGGAAGTTCTTTGAGGGCATGGTCGTTTTCATGACCGGCGTGGCGTTGCCGCTCATGGCCATGGAGTTCCGCCTCTCTGCAGCCGAGAAGGGCATGGTTGGGGCATCCTCGCTCTTCGGGATTCTGATCGGTGCGACGGCATTGGGCGGACTGGCGGACAAGTTTGGCCGGAAACAGATGTTCATCGCGGAGATGATCCTCTTCACCATTTTCCTGACAGGTGTTTCCCTCAGCCCCTCGTTTCCCTTCCTGCTCTTATGTCTCTTTGGCATGGGAGTGGCCCTGGGGTGTGACTACCCTACCGCACATTTGGTGATCTCGGAGAGCATCCCCAGTCATTGTCGGGGGCGTCTGGTGCTGAGCGCCTTTGGTTTTCAGGCGGTCGGAGCTTTGGCCGGGACGATCGTGGGTCTGATGATCCTTAGGTCACACGAGTTTGTGGATAGCTGGCGATGGATGTATGCGGTAGCCATCATTCCGGCGGCCATTGTCACGGTTGCCCGTTTTTTCATCACCCAGAGCAGCCACTGGCTGGTCTCTCAAGGTCGCATCCCGGAAGCCGAGCGGGAGATTCAGAAGCTTCTCCGTCGCGAACCTTCTTATCCCAAGAATGTCATTCTTAAGGACCCCCATGCAGGTGCGTCTCATGCCTCTGATAAAAGCAGTGGCTACATGAAGCTCTTCACCAAGAAGAAAAACCGACGCGCGACCATCCTCGCCTCTGTTCCGTGGTTCCTTCAGGATTTGGGGACCTACGGCATCGGTATCTTTACACCAATCATCCTGACCACCGCTCTGGGAGTGACGAGTGATCACGAGCGAAACCTCGCCGAGGTGATCCACGGTACGATCGATGCCACGCGCGGTGCGGCCGTGATTGATATTTTGCTGATCGTCGGAATTCTGGCCGCAGTTTTCTTCGTGGATCGGATTGGACGGATTCAGTTGCAGGTCATCGGGTTCATTGGGTGTGCCGTAGGTCTTTTTCTGGCGGCTCTCTCTGCTTGGTTCGACGGTGCGGCCCAGATTTATCTCATCTTTGCGGGCTTCATGATTTTTAACTTCATGACGAATATGGGACCGAATGCCATGACCTATCTCCTTGCCGGAGAGGTCTTCCCGACCAAGGTGCGTGGCTTGGGCGCGGGTTTCGCCGCCTCGTTTGGCAAAATCGGTGCCGTGCTGACGGCTTTCCTCTTCCCGATTCTCCTAAAGGATATTGGTACGTCGGCTCTGCTTTTCGGTCTGGTCGTGACCTCTCTGATCGGGGCTGCGGTGACCTGGAGATTTGGTATCGAGACCAAAGGCGTCAATCTCGAGCATATCACGGAGGACTAGCCTTACGCGTTTTTTGCAAACTTCTTTCGGGAAGGGGTCTGCATGTATTGCGTGGAACAGGTTTCCTTGTGTAGTATCCAGCCGTGACTGACGATTTGCTCATAGAGCCCGCGACCCTGGATGATCTTCCGGCCCTTGCGGAGTTGCTCTACGACCTTTTTTCTCAGGAAGAGGACTTCCAGCCGAATCGCGATAAGCAGATGCGCGGCCTGCGCCTGATCTTGGAACAGCCTTCTCGGGGTCGCATTTTCGTCCTTCGTGGCTCAGGCAAGATCATTGGCATGATCAACCTGCTGATCACCATCAGCACGGCGGAGGGCGGTTTCGTTCTTCTGCTGGAGGATCTCGTCATTCATCGGGATCACCGGGGCCGGGGATTTGGCTCCCGCCTGCTGCGTCACGCGATCGATTTCGCGCGGGAAAAGAATTTTGCTCGAATCACTCTCCTCACGGACAAGCCGGATCTGCGGCTGAAGTCTTTTTACCTGCATCATGGTTTTGTGGAGAGCGGGATGGTTCCCATGCGCATGCTCTTACAGAACAATGGAGCATAGCGAGGCCTTCGATCTGGGCTTTGCCCGCGTGGATTTGTCGCGCGCCGACCGTTGTGGTCGGCCGGAGGTCATTTTCTGTGAAGGGAAGCTGCCGACCGAGGTTGTGGAAATCACCGCCGTCTTGCACGGCGCGGGTCAGGCCGTCCTGGCCACCCGGGCTGGAGCCGATCACTTTGCTGCCGTGCAGCAGCGCTTTCCTGAAGCCGTATTCCACCAGCGAGCCCGCTGCATCACTCTGGGAGGGACCAATTCCTCCTCGTCTGCTCCCCAAGTCGCGGTTCTTTGTGCGGGAACTTCTGATCTGCCTGTCGCCGAGGAGGTGGCCGTCTGTCTGGAGGCTTTTGGCCGCTCCGTGGACCGGATATGGGATATCGGCGTCGCGGGTCTGCATCGTCTCCTGGGAGAACTCGAACGCATCCGCCGGGCCAAGGTGCTCATCGTCGTGGCCGGCATGGAGGGAGCCCTGCCCAGCGTGGTGAAGGGGCTTGTCAGCCAGCCCGTGATTGCCGTGCCGACCAGTGTGGGATATGGCGCAAATTTCGCCGGACTTGCCTCACTTTTGGGAATGTTGAATAGTTGCGGCAGCGGCGTTTGTGTGGTCAATATAGACAACGGATTTGGCGCCGCTTGTGCCGCTGACGACATTCTTCGCCTCCTTCCCTCATGATTTCCATTTCCATGCAAGCTCGTTTCCCCTTAAAATGGCGTTTTATGCCTATTGCCCCCCTGCTCGCTTTTTTTGTAGTCGTAGCCGCGCTCACGCAGGCGGCTCAAGCGCAAGCACCCGCTCCCGCCGGTCCCAAGAACCTGGTTGGTAACGGAGGATTTGAAACTTCCTTCCGCCGCGAAAATCTCTGGGATGGTGTGGATAATGCCGGATATCTCACCGGTGAAAGAGGCGCGCTTCCCGTTCTGACTACCAGTGGCACCATCGCCGAGACCTCCATGCCGATCTCGGTCAGCGTGGCGGATATGAATGGCGACGGCAAGATGGACATCGTTACGATGGATGTCCTCGGCTACCTCCGTATTTACTTCAATTCCGGTACGCCGGAGGCGCCTGCCTTTACCGTGGGTGATCTGGGCAATGTCTTCCTGACCCGCATCGCTCCCAAAGACCCTGTTTTGATGGGCACCACTGCCTATTTTGTCCGTCAGGGACCGCGCGTTCATGTCAGCGAGCTTCTTAAAACAGGCAAAAAGGACATCCTCATCGGCAACTACGCTGGCGAGATTCTGGCTTTGCTCAATAGCGGATCGAATCAGGTCCCCGATTTTCGCCAGCCTGCCGATGTGGGCCGGATTGCGATCCCCACCTCGAAGGATTTGGGGCGTAAATGGGGCAACGTCTTTGCGCCCGCCACTTGGGATTGGAACAAGGATGGTCGCGAAGATCTTCTGATCGGCGAAGGCTCCTACTCCGCGAACAATATCCACCTTCTTCTCAATATGGGCTCCGGCAACAAGCCGGTCTTTGATGATACCAATCGCCACATTCTGGCCTTCGGCGATGGCTTGGAGCAATTGACCCCCTGCGTTGTTGACTACAATGGCGATGGCCTTCCCGATCTCCTCGTAGCCGAACGCACCGGCAAGATCGCCGTCTATATCAACAAGGGTGAGCAATGGAAATCCGGCCAGCCGGTCCCCGAAGTCCCCTTCGCCTCCTTCCTCACCACAGGCAGTGGATCGCCGATCTCGGTCGGTGGTATTGCCACCGTGGCTACGGGCGATTTTAATGGCGATGGCCTTTTTGACATTGTCGTCGGCAAATCCAATGGCCGTGTGGCCCTCGCCCTCAACAAAGGCACCAAGACCGAGCCGAAGTTCGACGCTCCCGTTGAGCTCAAGGGCACCACCGGCACCGCTCCCATGGCCATGCCTTCCGGCTGGGATGTGGATTACGGAATGCGCCGTGGCAACATGCTCGCCTACGTCACTGTGGTAAACGAGACCACCGACCCTGCCGCCCGCCCTGTTGAAGGCAAATCCGCCCTCAAGGTCGGATACTCGCCTTCCCACAATACGGTGATGTCGGTACCGAATCTCTCGCTGCCAGCCTTTCCCGACTTCAAGCTGAATACCCCTCTCAACTTCACCTCCACTGCGGAAGATCTCATGCGCGGAGCGTCCTCTCGTATGTTTATGCTCCGTCAGGTCGGTCGATTCCGCCTGAAGAACAATGCCAACTACACCTTCTCCATGCGGGTGAAGGGCAAGGCCAACGAAGGCGAAGTCTTGATCGCCTACAGCGGTGTAAAGGAATTGGGACCGGAAAAAATCGTTCGTGGTGATCGTGGTGCTGCCGATGTGCAGCGCAACGAAGTGAAGGAAGAAAATAGCGAAGCTGTTAAGTTCGCTCCCGGTTCAAACTGGTCCGAGGTGAAGAAGGATTTCCGCGTCAGCTTTAAGAACAAGGATTTGTCCGACTTGAAGGAAGCCACCACTTCCCTCATTCAGTTGACCTTCACGGTTCCGGCTGGATCCGAGGTTTACTTCGATGATGTGAAGATCATCGAGAAACCGTGACGGGTAACGAAAGTATTTCTTCGTGAGTTACGGGGTGGAGACCGCATTTGTCCTGGGAGCGGGATTGGGCACGCGGTTGATGCCCCTCACCAGTGAGCGGCCGAAGCCTCTGGTGCCCGTTTTTGGCAAGCCCCTCATCACCTTCGCCTTGGATCATCTCCTGGCAGCGGGGGTGAAACGGTTCGTCATCAATACCCACCACAAGCCTGAGGCATATACCAGACTCCTCGGGATGATGGATGGCCGTGCCACTTATCGCGGTCACGAACTCCTCTTTTCGCACGAGGACGTGCTGATGGAGACCGGAGGGGGCATCCTGCAGGCCCACTCTCTCATCGGAGACCAGCCCTTTTTGGTCCACAATGGCGACGTCCTTGCCGACCTGGATCTTCGCGCTCTCATCGAGAGTCATCATGCCGGCGGACATTTGGCCACTCTGGGCCTGCGTAGTTCGGGAGGTCCTCTGCATGTGAATTGGGATGCCTCCAGCGGCCTTGTGCGGGATATCCGTGGCAAGCTGGGCTTCGGCGACTTGCCTCCCTATCTCTTCACTGGCGTTTATGTCCTGTCACCCGAGATTTTCGATTTCATCCCGCCCGGCGAGATCGTCTCCATCACCCCGATCCTGCTGGAGCGCATCCGGCAGGGCAGCAAAGTGGGCGGCGTGGTACTCGATGGGGGGACGTGGTTTGACCTCGGCACGATCACTTCCTATCTGGAAGTCCACCGCCTTTTCTCTTCACCCACGGCCTGCTTGTCCTATCTCCCGCGTTCCGAATGGCCGCACATGCAGGCTCCATCCGCGACCATCGATCCCTCGGCAACTCTGAAAGGCTTCCACTCCCTGGCCGAGTGGACTCAGGTCTATGCCTCCGCCACCTTGGAAGACTCCATTCTCTGGGAGGGTGCCTCCGTGGGGGAGGGCGTGCATTTACGAAATTGCGTATTGCGGGAGAATCAACATGCTGACCGCGATGCCGAGGGCGTCGCATTCTGATCTGCACATGCTATCCGACGAACTCATCACCGAGACCAAGTTCCATTTTCCATCCTGCGACACGGATCGACTGACCGTCACCGCCCTTGAGAAAGGAGGCTCGGATCGGAAGTTTTTCCGTCTCACCGGGTTAGACATCCCGCCCTTGATCCTCGTCCAGTATTCCGGCAACAAGGAAGAGAATCGTCACTATGTCGATCTCGGCCTTTTCCTCGCCGAGGCTGGGGTGCAGGTGCCGAAGATCCATTTCCACGATCCCGCAAAAGGCCTCATCTGGATGCAGGATCTCGGCGACGAAGATCTCTGGGCCTCGCGGCACGAGGATTGGACCAAGCGCCGCCCTCTTTACGAATCCGCCCTCCAGCAGGTCTTCACCATGCATAGCCGGGCCTCCGCTCTCGCCCCCGGCCGCCCTCTCCAGATGGAGCGTGAGTTCAATGAGCAACTCTATCTCTGGGAGCAAAACTACTTCCTCGATCACTGCCTCGGAGCTGTTTTCGGCATCGACAAGGAAGCTCTCGCCACCTTCCGCTTCCCCCGCACTCTGGAAAAAATCGCCCACTGCCTGGCCGCCCTCCCACGGGTCATCGTGCACCGGGATTTCCAGTCGCAGAATATCCTCATCATCGATGGCTCCGCGTGGCTCATCGACTTCCAGGGCATGCGTCCCGGCCTGCCCCAGTACGACCTCGCCTCCCTATTATACGATCCATACGTCCCGTTTCAGGACTCGGAGCGAAAAGAGTTGATGACCTTTTACAAGAATCTCTGGGACTCCCACCTCGACCCCCTTCCCGACTACGAGGAAGTCTTCCGCCTCTGTGCGCTCCAGCGCCTGATGCAGGCTCTCGGTGCCTACGGGTTTCTGGGCCTGACCAAGGGCCGCACCTCCTTCCTCTCCCACATTCCCGCCGCCCGCGCATCCCTGACCTCCGTGGTCTCCTCAGTGGAGGGACTGGAAGATCTCGCTTCCCTGCTTGAAGAACTCCCCCGGAACCCCCATACCGTTTCCCAAGCCTCAGCCCACCTTGCTTCATGAGCCGCTCTACGAACCGTCCACGCCGCGCCAAAATGCAGACCCCAGCCACTCCCACTCCAGCCATCGAGGCCTTGCCGAAGTTGGAAAACGTGCCGGACACCGCCGCCGCGCACCCGGTCGTCATTCAGGAAATCCTCCCTGCCATCGAGGGCGGACGCCATCCCATCAAGCGCACGGAAGGCGAAGATCTCACGGTGGAGGCCGACATCTTCAAGGACGGCCACGATCTTCTCACCTGTCTCCTCAAGTGGCGCCTCGTCGGCGAGACCACCTGGCGGGAAACGCCCATGGCGCCTCTGGTCAATGACCGTTGGCAGGGCGTCCTGACCTTCCCGACCGAGGGCACATGGGAATATGTCATCGAGGCTTGGGGCGATACCTTCTTCTCCTGGCGCGAAGAGTTCCGCAAAAAATACGACGCCGGTCTCCGCGCTCTCGAGAGCGAGACCCTGGAAGGTGCCGCCCTCATCGCTGCCGCCGCCACGCGTGCAAACGACACCGATACGCGCATTCTCGCCGACCTCTCAGCACAGGCCAAAGCTTCTTCTCCCGACGATCTCCGCAAGCTCATCGAGACTCCTCTTCTTGAGGCCCTCATGCAGGTGTACGCCGACCGCTCCCTCTCTTCGCAAAGCGTTCCTCTCCTCGCCACCGTGGACCGTCTCCGCGCTTCCTATTCCGCATGGTACGAATTTTTCCCCCGCTCCGCCGAGGGGCGCGGTGACCGCGGCTCGACCTTCCGCCAATGTATCGAGCGCATCGACGATGCCAAGCGCATGGGCTTCGATGTGATTTACTTCCCGCCCATTCATCCCATCGGCGAGAAAAACCGCAAAGGCCGCAACAACTCCCTCACCAGCGAGCCCGGCGACCCCGGCGTCCCCTATGCCATCGGCAACAAGTCTCAGGGCGTCAATGGCGGTGGCCACAAGGACGTCGCCCCTGAGCTGGGAACCCTGGAGGATTTCGACTGGCTCGTCTCCCAGATCCGCAGCCGCGACATGGAGATCGCGCTCGACTTCGCCATCAACTGCTCGCCGGACCACCCCTACGTCACCGAGCATCCCGATTGGTTCTTCAAGCGTCCGGATGGCTCCATCAAATACGCGGAAAATCCCCCGAAGAAATATGAGGACGTCTATCCGCTGAACTTCCATTGCGCCGACTGGAGAGCCCTCTGGGAGGAGTTGCGCGATGTCATCGCCTTCTGGTGCGCGCGCGGCGTGCGTATCTTCCGCGTGGACAATCCCCACACAAAACCCATCGCCTTCTGGCAGTGGACCATCGCTTCCATCCTGAAGCAGTATCCCGGAACCATCTTCCTCAGCGAGGCCTTCACCCGTCCGAAGATGATGCAGGAGCTCGCCAAAGTCGGCTTCACCCAGAGCTATACCTACTTCACTTGGAGAAATACCAAGTACGAGCTCACCACTTATATGGAAGAGCTCACCAAGGGCGAGATGCGGGACTACTTCCGCCCGAATTTCTTTGTGAATACCCCGGATATCCTTCCCGTGTATCTGCAGGAAGGTGGCCGCCCGGCTTTCATGATCCGCGCCGTCCTGGCCGCGACTCTCTCACCCCTCTACGGTATCTACAGCGGCTTCGAGCTTTGCGAGAATTCCCCCGTTCCGGGCAAGGAAGAGTACATCGACTCCGAGAAGTACCACTTCCGCGAGCGCGACTGGAATGCCCCCGGCAACATCAAGGATCTCATTACCAAGCTGAATGCCGTCCGCATTGCCCATCGCTCCTTCCGCGACATCACAGCTCTGAATTTCCATGAGGTGGACAACGAGAATATCCTCTTCTACAGCCGCACCACACCGGCCCTCGATGAGATCATCCTCGTGGCCGTCACCGTGGATTTCCGCTTCCCGCAGACGGGTTTTGTGAATGTGCCGCTGGAGAAGTTTGGCATCGGCAGCAACGAGACCTACGCCGTCGAGGATCTCCTCACCGGAGAGGTCTTCCGCTGGACCGGAAGCCGGAACTTCATCTCCCTCGACCCACACTCCCGCCCGGCTCATGTCTTCCGTCTCCGCCGCAATGCGGGTCGGGAAGATGGCCAGCCGGTTTACCTTTAAGAAATAAGCCCCGGCTTCGTCGGATCACCCCGGCGAAGCCTTTGCAGGCAGGAAATTCTTAGGCCGGAATGAAGAGCAGGCGTCCGCAATTCGGGCAATTCACGAGGGCGTTGTCCGCCTTGACCTGCACGGAGGTCTGCGTCGTCACCTTCATGTGGCAGCCGGTGCAGACATCGTTCTCTTCCAGAGCCACCAAGGCGGCGCCGTTTTTGCTTTTAAAGAGGCGGTTGTAAGTATCCACCAGATCTTCATCGATGCCGCTCACCAGGGATTGGCGGCTGCCTTCGAGTTCGGAGAGTTGCTTCTCCAGATTGACCTTCTTGTCTCCCAGCAGGGAGATCGCCTGGTCGATACGAGTCTTCTCGGATTTGTGCTCGGCTTCGGCCTTTTCGATGTCGGGCCTCAGGCGTTCGATTTCCTCCATCAATTCGAGTTCGCGATCCTCGATCGTACTGATGGCTTTTTCCGAGCTCTGAATCTCGTGGTTCAGCGCGGTGTATTCCTCGTTCTTCCGCGTTTGGAGCTGCTGATTGCGATAGCGATCGATGCTGCCACGCTTGGTCTGAGCCTCCAGCTCCAGCGTCTTCTTCTCGACCTCGATCTCGCGAAGCCGGGTTTTTGCAGCTTCCAATCGACCCGCCGCATCGGCTAATTGCTTTTCGCGAGCGGCTTTTTCTGCGGGGAGAGCGAGCAGTTCCGTTTTTAGGGAACGGATGCGTTGATCGCGATCTTGAACGGCGAGAAGCCGTTCGATGGTCTCTGTCATGGGCTCCATGATGTGCGATTGCGGGTCTGTAATCAACTGTCCTTTGGGAGGGAAGTGCGAAAAAAATGGCTTTGGTTTTGAATATTTTGTTTCAGTAGCGCGTTTGATGATCATGCCATGGGAAAAGTGACACAGGGAGAACAGGGAAAATCCTCGGCGGTCCGTCTGGCGCCGCTGGATGGTGTCCGGGGCCTCGCCATTCTGGGCGTCGTGCTGCACCACTATGGCGTCCATGCCGGTGGGTGGCTGGATTGGGGCCCCGTGGCTCCCACGGTCTTCTTCATGCTAAGTGGCTTTTTTGTCACGGGTTCGCTTCTCCGCATGAAGCAAAGCGACCAGATTAACTGGTCCACGCTGCAATCCTTTCACTTCCGCCGTCTGGCCCGTTTGCTTCCCGCTTTTTACATCCTGCTCGCCGTGGGATGGTTGGCCGGGCTGGAGGAGTTTCGCGAGGGACTCGGCTGGCATGCCCTGTTTTTGTCGAATGTGAAGATGGCCGCGACGGGCGAATGGGCTGGCGGACTTTCCCACCTCTGGTCTCTGGCAAATCAGGAGCAGTTTTACCTCCTCTGTCCGCTGGTGTTCTTGTTGCCCGCACGGTGGATTCCCCACGCCCTGATCGGCATCGTGGGGCTGGCGTTGGGATTTCGCCTCGCCTGTCTTTACTGGGGTGCCCCGGAAATGGTGCGCTGGCTGCTCCTGCCGGCTTCGCTGGATTCCTTTGCGGTTGGTTCGCTCGTGGCCATTGGCCTGCGGCATCGGGAAAAACTGATCCCTGTGGGGTGGGGGGCTGTCGCGTTGGTCGTGGCTACGCTCTCTTGGTTTATTTCACGAGGTCTGCGGCATCTCGATTTCATGGGCTCGCTCTGGATCGCCTTTGTGGATGTCTTCGAGATTTCCGCGCTGGCCATCTGTCTCATTCTCTTTGTGCAATATCCCACGGCCCGTCTGGCCCGTGTCTTTGCCTTTGCGCCGCTGGCCTTCATCGGTCGCATCAGCTACGGCCTCTATCTCTGGCATATCATGGTGGCCACCGCCGTGAGCAGTTACCTTGATCGCATGGGACTCGATGCTAAGGAGGATGTGCTCGTGAGGGCTTTCATCATGACGGTCCTGAGCGTCGGCGTGGCTTGGTTCTGCTGGATCGGTATTGAGCGCCCCTTCATCGAGTGGGCCAGGAATATCGCCCCGATCCGCTTGCGCCTGGCGGCGCTCTGGCGTCGGGTGGCCAAGTTTTTTCGGGGTCTCAGCGAAGCCTGATCCACCTACCCGCGAGGGTGGAATTTCTTGTGTACTTTCTTCAGCCCCGAGGCATCGACATGCGTATAGACCTGCGTCGTTGAGATATCCGAGTGGCCGAGCATTTCCTGAATGATCCTCAGATCCGCTCCGCCGCTGAGCAGATGCGTGGCAAAGCTGTGCCGGAGCAGGTGCGGGTACACGTTTTCTTCCAGACCGGCGCGGGCGGCATACTTCTTGAGCAACTGCCAGATGCGTTGGGAGGTCAGTTTTTTTCCCCGTACCGAGAGGAAAACCTCGGCCCCACTTTTCTTTGAGATGAGAGTGGGTCGCTCTTGAGCGAGGTACCTCTCGATAGCCTCCCTGGCCTTTGAGCCGACGGGTACGATCCGGGTCTTGGCTCCCTTGCCATGCACGCGGATGAAGCCGTCGTCCAAAAATAGATTCTCCAGTCGCGCATTGCACAGCTCCGAGACGCGCAGTCCGCTCGCGTAGAGCAACTCCACCATGGCGCGATCCCGCAGGCCGAAGGGCCCCGTCTCATCGATGCTCTCCAGCAGTCGCTCGACCTGGGGACGATTCAGCGTCTCGGGCAGATAGCGTTCGATCCGGGGGATGGGCAGATTCTCGGCGGGATTGTCCCGGAGTTGATGGCGGGCCAGCAGGAAGCGAAAGAAGATGCGCAGTGCGACCGCCTCCAGCTTGATGGACGCTGCGGCCAATCCCGCCTTCTTGCGATGCGTGAGGTAGTCCGTGATGTGCGCGGGGGTGACATCCTGTGGACGCACGATCCCCGGTGATTTCTCCAGCCAATGGTAAAAAGTCTCCAGCGAGCGCTGCGTGGAGAGCTGGTAGTTGGTCGAGAGTCCTCTCTCCGTCGCGAGATAGAGGAGGAAGTCATCGACGAGGAGCGCCATGCCGGAGGTGGGAGACCCGGCAGACTCCCCGCTCATGTGTAGGAGAGCGTCAGACCTGTCAGCTTCTGGTAGGCTTCGAGGTACTTCGCGGAAGTCTTCTCGATCACATCCGCAGGCAGGGCCGGAGCTGGCGGCTGCTTGTCCCAATCCAGCCCTTCCAGATAATCCCGCACGAATTGCTTGTCGTAGCTGGGCGGCGAGGAACCGGGAGCATAGCTGTCAGCGGGCCAGAAACGCGAGGAGTCGGGCGTCAGGCACTCGTCGATCAGGATGACCTCGCCATCGAGCACGCCGAATTCAAATTTCGTATCCGCCACAATGATTCCCTGCTTTGCCGCATAGGCCCGGCCGTGCTCGTACAGGTCGATCGTCCATTGCCGCACCTGGATGGCGATGTCATCACCGAGGATCGATCGGCATTCCTTCCACGTGATGTTTTCGTCGTGCCCGGTCTCCGCCTTGGTGGCGGGGGTGAAGATCGTTTCCGGCAGGCGGTCCGCCAGCTTCAAGCCGGGCGGCAGCTTGATGCCACAGACGGTTCCTTTTTCCTGATATTCCTTCCAGCCCGATCCCACGAGGTACCCGCGTGCCACGCACTCGACGGGCAGGGGCGCGGCCTTCTTCACGATCATGGAGCGTCCGGCCAGCATCTCCTCGAAGGGCTGAAGCTTCTCGGGAAACTGACGGAAGTTCACCGTCACCATGTGGTTCGGCACGAAATCGAGCTTCTGAAACCAAAACGCCGAGATCTGCGTGAGGATGTCTCCCTTTTGCGGGATCGCCACCGGCAGGATGCAGTCAAATGCCGAGATACGGTCTGTAGCGACAAAGAGCAAATGCTCGCCGATATCGAAGACCTCGCGGACTTTACCGCTTCTGAGCTTTTTGATGCCGGGAAGTTCGCAGGTGAGCAGATCCATTTCGAGGCGGAACCTACCCCCGGAAACAAGCAACGGGAAAGCGAATTTTTCCACCCTCTTCGATAGTAATGGGTCCTAATCGAATTTCACCCTGTTGGGGCGCCGCTTGGCCTGCGGTTTACACTGGCAGTCTCTCAGAGTTTTTCTTTGCAATACGCTAGCGTGCCGGGGAGACTGGCCCGCTGAATTTTCATGAGTAGTTTAATGAAAGGCCTCCCTGGTTTCAGGGATTTTTATCCGGAAGACGCCGCAAGACGTCAGTATGTGTGGGAAAAATGGCGCGCCGTCGCCGAGCGGTACGGCTTCTCGGAGTATGACGGCCCCACGCTGGAGAGCACGGACCTCTATGCGAAGAAAAACGAGAGCGGTGCCGAGATTCTCCAGCAACTCTACAATTTCCAGGACAAGGGCGAGCGCAATGTCGCCCTCCGTCCCGAGATGACACCCACCCTGGCCCGCATGGTGGCCGCCCGGGAGAAGAACTACCGCAAGCCGATGAAGTGGTTTTCCATGGGCCCCTGCTTCCGCTACGAGCGCCAGCAGAAGGGACGCCTCCGGGAATTCCTGCAGCTCAACTGCGACATCCTCGGCGATGGGTCGACTGCCTCCGACTCCGAGATGATTGCCCTCGCCATCGACCTCATGCGCGAATTCGGCTTTGCGGGGGAAGACTTCGTTGTCCGCGTCAGCAGCCGCAAGGCCTGGATGGACTTCATTCTCGCCCGTGGCGTCTCGACCGATCTCATCCCTTCGGTCCTGCAAGCCGCCGATAAACTGGAGCGCGACCATGAGGATGCCCTGAATGCCCGTCTCGCGCCTGCTGGCCTGACTTGTGCGGACCTCCGCGAGTTCATCGCCGGAGGCAGCCCTGAGGCCTTCGCTCCCTTGCTGGCGGATCTGAAAGCGCGTGGCCTGGATGGCTTCGTCGAGATCGACCTCTCCATCGTCCGTGGCCTCGCCTACTACACAGGCCTCGTTTTTGAGGTCTTTGACAAATCCCGCTCCATGCGCGCTCTGGCGGGTGGGGGACGCTATGACGGTCTCATTGCCGCCCTCGGCGACGGCTCGGTGGACATGCCGGCCATCGGATTTGGCATGGGCGACGTCGTGCTTTCAAACTACATCAGCGAGCACCCCGCCGCTTCCGCGGCTCTCAATCAATGGTTGGAAGCTCACCGTGGCTGCGACGTGGCCATCGTCCTCGTGGACGAGGCCCAGCGCCCGGAGGCTCTCGGTGTGCTGCAAGCCCTTCGCGATCAGGGTTTCAGCGTGGAATTGCCCTTTCAGGTCACAAAGGTCGGCAAGCAGTTCCAGACCGCCGAGCAGTCGGGTGCCCGCCATGCGGTGGTCATCGGCAGCGAATGGCCCCTCGTGAAACTGAAGCATCTGGCCACCCGTACCGAGACCCAGGTCCCACACAGCGAGCTTGCACAGAGCCTGCGAAAAGGCCAAGAACATGGGGTTCCCGGTCGTTCTGCCGCCTGAATTCTTATCCGTCAGGCACTCTCCTCCGGTTTACCATATAGACTTTCCATGAAGTATAGATCCCATAACTGCGGCGTCCTCCGTAAGGCCGATGCCGGACAAGAAGCCACTCTCTGCGGCTGGGTGGACTCCCGCCGTGACCACGGTGGCGTCATTTTCATCGATCTCCGTGATCGCGCTGGCATTACCCAGGTGGTCTTCCGTCCGGAAGAGTACCCCGAGGTCGCCAAGTTCGCTCATGACCTCCGCTCCGAGGATGTCATCCGCATCAGCGGCAAGATCGCTCCCCGCCTCACGGGAACGGAAAATACCAAACTCGCGACCGGCGAGATCGAAGTCGTCGCCAGCAGCCTGGAAGTGCTGAACAAAGCCGACGTCATGCCGTTCCCTCTGGATGAGGACAACGTGAATGAGGATCTCCGCCTCGAGTACCGCTATCTTGATCTGCGCCGCCCCTCCATGCAGCGCAATCTCATCGTCCGTCACAAGGTGCTCAAGGCCACCCGCGACTACTTCGATACCCAGGACTTCCTGGAAATCGAGACGCCTGTTTTGTCGAAGAGCACGCCGGAAGGCGCGCGCGAGTTCCTCGTGCCGAGCCGTCTGCTGCCCGGTAACTTCTACGCCCTGTCCCAGTCCCCGCAGCAGTACAAACAACTGCTGATGGTCGGCGGCATCGAGCGTTATTTCCAGATTGCCAAGTGCTTCCGTGACGAGGATCCGCGTGCGGACCGTATCACGGAGATCGCCCAGGTGGACGTGGAAGCCTCCTTCGTCACCCGCGAGGACATTATCAACCTGACGGAAGGTCTTCTCGTTAAGGTCTTCAAGGCCGCCATGGGCGTGGACATCCCGCTGCCCTTCGACCGCATGACCTATGATGAGGCCATGAACCGCTACGGCATCGACAAGCCGGATCGCCGCTTTGGCATGGAACTCGTCCCCTTGGACGATGTCTTCCGCGAGAGCCAGTTCAAGGTCTTCCGCGCAGCCCTCGATGGCGGCGGAGTCGTGAAAGCCATCAATGCGAAGGGCTTTGCCTCCATCACCACCGGTCAGATTGAGAATCTCACCACCCTTGCCCGCCAGTGCGGAGCAAAGGGCCTCGCCTTCATCAAGGTGGAGAATGGTGAGTGGAAGTCGCCCATCGTGAAGTTCTTCTCGGAAGCCGAGAAGGCCGCTCTCACCGAGCGCATGGGCATCGAAGAGGGAGACCTCATTCTCTTCGGAGCCGATAACTGGGAGGCCGTCTGTACGGTCCTCGGTCGCATCCGTCTGCAAGTCGCCGAGATCCTCGGCCTCGTCAAAGATCCGAACGAACTCAACTTCCTCTGGGTCGTTGACTTCCCGCTCCTCGCCTACAGTGCGGAGGAGGACAAGTGGAATGCGGTCCACCATCCCTTTACCCGTCCGAAGACCGAGGATATCGGCATTCTGGACAGCGGCGAATACGGCAAGGTCCGTGCCGAGGCCTACGACGTCGTCCTCAATGGCGTCGAGATCGGCGGCGGCAGCATCCGTATTCACGAACAAGACCTTCAGGCTCGTATGTTCGAGGTGCTTGGCATCTCGCCAGAGAAACAACAGATCCTCTTTCCGCACCTGCTGCGTGCCTTCCGTTTCGGAGCTCCTCCGCACGGTGGTATCGCTCTCGGTGTGGATCGGATGATCATGTTGGCGGCCGGTACATCGAATATCCGCGATGTGGTGGCCTTCCCGAAGAATAACCGCGGAGAGGATCTCATGATGAACTCGCCGAGTCCGGCCGAGCCCCGCCAATTGCGCGAACTCGGTCTCCAAGTCACGGCCCGTAAGCCATAAGAGAGACTTATTCCATTTGCGGTAGTCCCTATTGCATTTTATTTTGGCCCTCGCGGTCAATGACCTACTCCTCACATGATTCAGTGGATTCTTAAGAAAATCGTTGGTTCCAAGAACCAGCGCGAACTGCGGCGGGTGATGCCCCTCGTACGAGAAATCGGAGAGATCGAGCAAAAGCTCTCCTCTCTATCCGATGACGATCTTCGAGCGAAGACCGCTGCGTGGAAGGAGGAGCTCTCCCAGATCAAGGACAATGCGCAGTTGGCCAAGCGCCTCGACGAGATTCTTCCCGAGGTCTTCGCCGTCGTGAAGAATGCCGCCCGCCGCCTCACGGAGCGCAAGCACACGTTCACCGTCTGCGACCAGCAGATGACCTGGGCCATGATCCACTTCGACGTTCAGTTGATCGGTGGTGTCATGCTGCATCGCGGCTACATCGCGGAAATGGCCACCGGTGAAGGTAAGACGCTGGTGGGCACTCTGCCCGTTTTCTTGAATGGTCTGACCGGGCGTGGCGTTCACGTCGTCACGGTCAATGACTACCTTGCCCGACGCGATGCCGAGTGGATGGGCCAGCTCTATGGCTTCCTCGGACTGAAGGTTGGCATCATTCAGAATGACCAGCACCCGGAACTCCGCCGCAGTCAATACGAGTGCGACATCATCTACGGTACGAACAGCGAGTTTGGCTTTGATTATCTCCGCGACAACGGCATGGCCACCAGCCGCGAGCAGCAGGTGCAGCGCGGTCACTACTACGCCATTGTTGACGAAGTGGACTCCATCCTCATTGACGAGGCCCGTACGCCTCTGATCATCAGTGGTCCGGCAACTGTTTCCACGCATCAATACGACCGCTTCAAGCCGCTCGTCGAGCAGCTCGTGCGCAAGCAGACCATGATGTGCAATCGCCTCGCCACCGAGGCGAAGGAGTTCCTGGAAGCAGGACGCAAGGAAGATGCCGGTCGCGCCATCCTCAAGCTGAAGCTGGGCCAGCCCCGCAGCAAAGCCCTCCATCGCATGATGGAGGACCCCGATATGCGCCGCCTCATCGACAAGGCGGAACTCGAGTTCTACAAGGACACGGAAGGCAAGGCCGCTCTGGTCGCCCTCAAGGAGGAACTCCTCTTCACCATCGAGGAGAAGCAGCACGATGCCGACCTCACCGAGATGGGCCGTACCTATCTCAACCCTGATGATCCGGACGCATTCATGCTGCCCGACCTCCTCACGGAGTTCGCCGACATCGAGAATAATGCATCTCTCAGCGATGCCCAGAAGGCCGCCGAGAAAGCCAAGCGCCAGCAGTATTGCGACGCCCAGGCCGAGCGCATTCACAATATTTCCCAGCTCCTCAAGGCCTACTGCCTCTATGACAAGGACGTCGAGTACGTCGTCGAGGAGAACAAGGTCGTCATCGTTGACACCTTCACGGGTCGTAAGATGCCGGGTCGCCGCTGGAGTGACGGTCTGCATCAGGCCGTGGAAGCGAAGGAAGGCGTGCAGATCGACCGCGAGACCCAGACGCTCGCCACGATCACGATTCAGAATTACTTCCGCCTCTACGACAAACTCGCGGGTATGACGGGTACCGCCGAGACCGAGGCGAATGAATTTCACGACATCTACCGTCTCGACGTCAGCGTCATTCCTACGAATCGCCCGGTCAAGCGCATCGACGAGAACGATCGCATCTACAAGACCCGCCGCGAGAAGTACAATGCGGTCATCGAGGCCATCAAGGTGGCCCATGCCAAGGGCCAGCCGGTCCTCGTGGGTACGGCGAGCGTGGAGTCGAGCGAACTCCTCTCGCGCATGCTCAAGCGGGATAAGATCCCCCATAACGTCCTCAATGCGAAGTACCACATGCAGGAGGCCGAGATTGTCTCCCGTGCGGGTCTGCGCGGAGCGGTGACCATTTCGACGAATATGGCCGGCCGTGGTACGGATATTAAACTGGGCGAGGGCGTCGCCGATGCCGGTGGCCTCTATGTCATCGGTACCGAGCGTCACGAGTCCCGCCGTATTGACCGCCAGCTTCGTGGACGATGCGCCCGTCAGGGTGATCCGGGTATGTCCCGCTTCTACGTCAGCTTTGAAGATGACCTGATGCGGAATTTCGGTGCCAGTGATCGCATGACGAAGATCATGGAGACCTTTGGCCTTCAGGAAGGTGAGGAACTTGAGCATCCCTGGCTGAACAAGAGCGTCGAGACCGCCCAGAAGCGTGTCGAGCAGCGGAACTACACCATCCGTCGCCGTACGCTGGAGTTTGACGACGTCATGAATCAGCAGCGCGAAGTCGTTTACGGCTATCGCCAGGAAGTCATCGACTCGGAGTCACCCCGCGATCTCATTTTTGAAGTCATCGGGGAGTCTGTCCCGAAGAAGGTCGAGTCCTATCTGGATGAAACGGAGGGCTCCACGCCCGACTACATCGGTCTCCTGAATTGGGTGAATACCACCTTCCCGCTCGGCCTCTCCGCCGGGAAGGCCGCTCTGGAATCCCGCAACGTCCAGCAAAATGCGGAGTTCCTCGTCGGCCTCATCAAGGAAGCCTACGAGCGCAAGTCCTCGATGGAGCACGCCGAAGCCCTTCGCGGACTCGAGCGCTACATCATTCTCAATGCCGTGGATCGTCTCTGGCAGGAACACCTCTACGCCATGGACGGTCTCCGCGAGGCGGTGTACCTCCGCGCCTTTGCGCAGAAGGATCCGCTCGTCGAGTACAAGAATGAGGCCTTCGCCATGTTTGCGGACCTGATGGACACCATCAAGTTTGAGGTGCTCAACAACCTCTTCCGCAGCACGACAAATCTCGCCGCCTTCGAGGCTCTCCTCGGTGGTCTGCCTCAGAATGTGTCTCTCACCTCCGATAAGGGCGAGACTCCGGCGCCACGTGCTCCGGAGGCCGCGCCTCGTATCGAACTTCCCATCAAACGCGAACTTCCCCGCGCCGGGCGCAATGATCCCTGTCCCTGTGGCAGTGGCAAGAAGTTCAAGAACTGCTGCGGACGGACTTCCTAGGCTCTCATGAAACGGTCAGGTCATACCGGTTGCTGTTCCGAGGACTCCTCGGAACACCAGCATGGTGTGACGCGGCCGAAGGACTTTAGCGCCGAGGGCATACTCGCCCTGCTCAAGTCCGAGGGTATGCGCATCACGCAAAGCCGTCGCCAGATTCTGGATGTCCTCTTCGCGGCCAAGGAGCCGCTTTCCCTTCAAGAGCTTTGTGATCAGGCCACCCATCAGGGTAAGGGCCCGGACTACGCCACCGTCTTCCGCATGGTCTCTCTGCTGGAGGACCACGGCATCGTCCATAAGGTGAATCTCCAGAAGTCGTGCAGCTATTACGAGCTCAACGACCCCTCGAAGCACTACGATCATGTTGTCTGCACGGAGTGTGATCGGGTGGTGGTCATCGACTCACCCTGCCCCGTCAGTGATACGGAGCGGGAGATCGCCCGTCGCTACGGTTTTTCCAATCTCAAGCACTCTCTGGAGTTCTTTGGCCAATGTCCCGATTGCTCCGACTCTTCGCAGGACTAATTCTTTGGGTAGCGGTTACCCCTCTGGCTTCGGCTCTCGACGCGGAACTCAATGCGCTTTCCGTCTCGAATGCCCTTGGCGGTCAGGAAGCCTACGCCATCCTGCAAAACGCGGATCGCGCCACGGTTCAGCGCGTGGATTCCGTGCTGGAGGCCAGTCCCTCGACCTCGGCTCCGCAGCGGGGAGACCTCGTCACCTTGGGCGAGCCTTTTCGGGTTCCGGCTCCTCAGTTTGAGGAACTGAAAAAAATTCTCACCTCCTCGTCCACCTACGTTGCTTCGCCGAAGACCTGCCAGTTCCGTGCGAATGCCCGCTACGTCTTTTATCGGGGCAAGGACTCGCTGGCTTTTATCCTCTGCTTTGGCTGCGGTGAGATGGAGGTCTGGCGGGGAGACGCGTTCAGCTCTTTTGGCCCTTTCGATGCGGCCTACGGCGATCTCCTTACCGTCACGCAGGCGCTTTTCCCGAAGGATGAGTTTTTGGCGGCCTTCTCGGCAAAGCAGTTTGAGGAGCGGGTCAAGGACATGCGCTCTCAGGATAAGGAAAAATAGGCTCTTCCGCTCGTAACGCCTGACAGGCCTTTGTCTCTCGTGTAGGATTTTTCCGTATGAAATTGGAAATTCCGGACCGCCACTTCAGCGGCTACATCTTTGATTGTGATGGCACCATCGCCGACACCATGCCGCTGCACTACCGCGCATGGTCCAAGGCCATGACGGATTTCGGTGGCCAATTTCCGGAGAATCTCTTTTACGAATGGGGCGGCAAGCCGACCTCGGTCATTGTCGAGCAGTTGAACGAACGCTTCGGCCTCGTGCTGGATGTCGAGGAGACGGTAAATCGCAAGGAAGACCACTATCTCACCCTCATCAGCGAGGTGAAGGCGATCATGCCCGTGCTGGAGATCGCTCGCAAAATGGCGGGCAAGGTTCCCATCGCCATTGCTTCCGGTGGACACCGCCGCCTCGTCGAGGCGACCCTCAATGCCCTGGGCATTCTCGATATTTTCGATGCCGTGGTCTGTGCCGAGGATTACGAACGCGGGAAGCCTTTCCCTGATCCGTTTCTGGAAGCCGCTCGTCGCCTCGGGGTGCCTCCGACGGAGTGCATTGTTTTTGAAGACAGTCCCACCGGCGTCGAGGCGGCCTGCGCTGCGGGTATGGCTTGCGTGCTGGTGCCCTCTGCACCGGCTCCGAATCAGCCGACTACAGGGGCTTGAGCTTCTCGCCGATCTCCTCCGCATCCCCGGGGGAGGGGGCGGTGACCAGGATCATGACTTGGTTTTCGCGAATGAGATAGAGCCCTTGATAGGCGGTGGAAAAGAGATAGGTTTTCCGCTCGTTTTCGCCGCCGGCTTCATTCGCCCAGATTGCCCGGATATCCTTCCTCTTCCGCAGTGATGAGAGGAAGGATGTAAAGAATCCGTCCCACTGAAAACCAATGAGATGCACGACAGCTTGACCACCGCTCGGGAGGTGATACGTGGCGGTATAATAGGAGGACGTGCCATGCAGTGCTTTTTCGGCAGCTACAGTCACTTTCTCAGCTCCCGCAATTTCATGGGGAAAGAGATTCGGCAACTTCAGCACATTGTCCACCGGCCCCGGAATAGCAGGCGGTATCGGGACTTCCTGAGGCAGGGGCTTTTTAAGCAGGCTATGAACCTCTTCTTGCGCCGAGCGGAATGCCCAGAAGGCGAGGGCGATCACAACTCCCGCCATCACCACGGCCAACAACGCGAGAAACAAACACCCAATTCCCCAGCCCTTGGTCAACTTTTTCGGCAAAGGTGGAGGTGACTTTTCCGTGAACAGCGAGGCGGCTTCCCCTGGTAGCACGGGAGGTTGATGCGAAGCAGCAGGCTGTGTCAGGGAGGAGCGCGAAATCTCAATCCACTCCGACAGTCCCTTGTGCCAGACCAGATCTGAGGGTTTCAGCTTGCCGGAAGCGAGCAGTGCCAGGAGTTCCTCCTCGCTGACCGGTCCTTGAGGGCGGCCTTCGCTTTGGTAGTGCCAAAGAGTGTTTTTCATCTCGCCAGAGGAGGGGGGCGAAGTTTTTTTTAACTCGTGATGCCCAGCAGGAGACAGAGTTCCGCCCGGGCAGCAGAAAAGGAAACCAGACTGCGTGCGGCGATCTGGCTGCCCCTTTGCTCGGCGAGCCATCGCTCATCGTGGGTCAGCAATTCATCGGAAAGCGTCAGAAGCTCGGCAATCGTTTTCCCCGCTCCGCAGAGGGAGGCATAGGCCAGCCTCTCGATTGCTCCGTCCCCGCCGACACAGGGCGTCCGGGTCAGCAAGGCATCTCCCGCGACCTGTCCAGGCACGGCGCTGCGGTCGAGTTGGAAGACGATGCGATGCTTCGCCATCAGCGAGAGATACTCTCCGTAGGATAGCGGCCCATTGACGATGGTGATGTCTTTGGAAATTGCTCGCGTCAGCTTTTCCGTACTGCGACCGCCGGTGTTGATCACCGTCACGGGAGTTTCGCTGTCGGCCATCACGGTCAAAGCCAGCAGATGATTCCGCGAGGGAATGTCAAACTCCCTGGTCCCAATGAAAACACCCTTCCGACTCTCCAGCGGCAGCGAGAAGTCCCACCTGGCTTCTTCGACTGGATAGGGGGTCGGCAAATATTTGCCCGTCAGGCAACCGGCTGATTCATAGACTGGTCCCAACTCAGGTGTGCTCGACAGATAAAAATCCGCATCCATGCAGATCTCGGAGAATTTTGCCATCCGTCCGGGATCGCTTAAGGCATCGGTCACCTGATGCAGACCGGATTCCTTCCAGGAGATGAGTGAGCGAATACCGCGATCCCGCAGCGCCGTGATGCAGCGAAGCGCTTCTTCGAGATGCCGTTTGCGGAGCAGGACCAGCACGCCTTTGCAGGAGTCCGGCACTTCCTTCAGAGTCCTGGCAAAGACTCCCCCCATGCAGGCTGCGTAGGCGTGGTAATTGACCGGGGGGTGCAAGCTGTCGTCGGGTTGCCCCACACCGTTTGCGTAATCGCAAAACGCATCGCGCCCACCGGGATTCAGGACCGCGAATTGTCCGGGGAGAGGCATTTCAGACATGGCTGGGAGACGGGATTTTCTTGGCTTCTTCCCAGAGTGTATTCATCTCCTCCACGGAGGCTTCCTCAAACTTGCGTCCCGTAGTGGCGATCTGTTTCTCGACTTCCCGGAAGCGTCCGACAAATTTTCGCGTGGCCCCCGTCAGCGCGGTCTCGGCATCGATGTGCAGTTTGCGCGAGAGATTGACGACCGAGAAAAGAAGGTCCCCGATTTCCTGTTCGAGGGCTTCTTGATCGCCCTTCGCAATTTCCACCCGGACCTCTTCGAGTTCCTCCTCGATCTTTTCGATCACGGGAGCTGCTTCGTCCCAGTCAAAGCCCACGCGGGCCGCCTTCTTCTGCGCATTCTGCGCTCGCATCAGTGAGGGCAGGGCCATCGGCAATCCATCCATGATGGAGGCGCCTTCGCCTTTTTCCTGCCGCTTGATCTGTTCCCATTGCTTGAGCACGGCACCGGAGTCGTCCGCGTTTGCCGTCCCGAAGACGTGGGGATGCCGCCGGATCAGTTTTTCGCAAATCCCCTCGACGACTTCTTCAAAAGTGAAGGCTTGCCGCTCGCCGCCCATGTGAGCGTGCATCACGACATGCAGCAACAGGTCACCAAGTTCTTCACGCAGGTTGATATCGTCGGACTTCTCGATGGCCTCGACGGTCTCGTAGCACTCTTCGATCAGGGCTGCGCGCAACGACGAGTGCGTCTGTTCGCGATCCCAGGGGCACCCGTCCGGGGCACGTAGTCGGGCTACGATTTCTCTCAATCGCGATACTTCACTCATATTCTCCACAAGGAACTGTTGCTGGCTCCGAATTCACTGACTTCCTCGGAGGAATTTCGCGCCACGTACAATGTGAGAGCTGACACCGATAGGATCGTGCCTACATACACCGCACAAGCCAGCCATGATGGAAGCGCCTGCACCGCCATGGCATCGTAAAAGGAGCTGATCGAAGTGATCGGAATCGGGGAGTGAATGAAGATCTTCAGCGTCCATGCGACCATGATGATCGCAAAGATGAAGACGTAGTTTCTCTTCAGTCTCCGACCCATCGCCTCCAGCTTGCCGATCTTAAACGACGGCAGGATGAGATCCTCACACACCAGCCGCCGCCACTCACCATCCAGCAAGCGTGGGCTCTGTGTGATCATGGGGACCAGGAAGTGGGACTCCAGCATCCGCACTCGTCCACGGAAGGCGTCGTAAAAGCGATACCGCCGCGACTCGATCCAGAGCATGATCCAGACGAGAGCCAGATTGAAAAAGAAGACGATGTGCGGGATATCCCGCACCGAGAAGGCGATGGTAATGATCGTCGTGGAACTCGTGATGGCCCACGTCGTCGTCACGTCCAGCCGCTGGCGCCAGACCATGATGCGGCCGAGCTCACCCCGGTAGAAGTGAACCATGGTGTTCACATAGCACGGATCCTTCAAGCTCGGAGTCGGCATCGACGAGTCGCCTTCCGGAGTTGGTAGCGGGGAAGATGGGGGAATTTCGGGGCCAGCCATCAGCGAGGGCGTTCCTTGGCGAGTAGCGACTCGCGAGCGCGCTCCAAGCGGGCTTTTTCCGCCCGGGACAGGCTTGCTATGCCGGAGCGCGAGATTTTTTCCAGGATCGGATCGATCGACTCATGCACCTCTTCGGGTTCGGTCTCCTTGCGGGGAGCCTTCCTTGCTGGCGAGCGTACGGGAGTCAGCTTATGCGCGCTTGGCTTGAACCTCTGCGGCAGGCTGAAGCGAAATCCTGCTCCATGCAGTCTCAGAAAACCGTAAGCGGCTGCACATTGGCCCCACAAAAGGACGAGGTTGGGTACCTCACGATTGGCAATGTATTGGAGTGAAAAAATGCCCAGCAGACCGATTCCCAGCCACCGCGCCTGCAAACTGAAAAAAATCTCCGCCGTCGGGTAGAGCAGCACAAACGCGATAAAGACCGCGAAGTGCATCGTCGAGCTTCCCTGCAGCGCTTCATTGACTCCCGCCAAGGCCAGTCCGCTGGCGAGAATGGGACCGGCAAGCAGCAGCAGGATGTACAGCCCCAGGAAGGACATGCGACCGAGATACTTCTCCACCTCCGCGCCAAACATCGCGAAGAATACCAGCTGCAACACAAAGAAGATGTCGGGCGGGTTGACGAATGCATAGGTGACGAACTGCCACACCTGGAGTCCCTCAACCGCCGTCTGCCACGAAAACATGAAAGGAGTCAGGAGGGCGGGCGAAGCGGCCTGAGCGAAGGCGGTGAGCACCATCGTACACACCTGGAGTCCCGCCAAGGCGGTCGCCAGATAGACCGGGAATCTTCCCAGCCAAGTCAGCGGGGATCCCTGTCCGAAATTCCTCTCCGAAAACATTAGTTATACCATAGTTTCTCCAAGGTAGGAAAAACAAGGGCGAACTCTGTCTATTTCCTCTGTCGCTAGCCCCCGGAAGCGGCGAAGGAATCCGACGCTGGCCGATCCCAGAAGTATCGCTTGAGCAATACCTTCACCGTTGCTGTCAGCGGTACCGCCAGGAGGGCTCCCAGCAAGCCGCCGAGAATCAAGCTCCACGCCAGCACCGAGATGATCACCGTGAGCGGATGGAGTCCGACTGATTCTCCCACGATCTTCGGCGCGATGATCATGCCGTCGAGGTTGTTCACCGCGAGGAAGATAATCGTGACGATGAGCGGGTGGAACCAGTCACCAAACTGCGCGGCCGCGATGAGTACCGCCGGGATCCAGCAAATGAAGACGCCCGCATAGGGAATCAATCCGAGTACCGCCACCATCAGTCCGATCAGGAGCGCAAAGTCCAAGCCCAAGATCAGCAAGGCAATGGCAGTGAGCGCACCGTCGATCATGCTGACGAGCAGTTGACCGCGGAAAAAGTTAATCAGGTAGTTGTTGATCTCGCTGAGGAGGGAGACGATCTCGCTCTTCAGCGGTGACGCGCGGAGGGGCAGGTAGTTGCTCCAATTATTGGAGATGGCGGCCCCCTCCTTGAGGAAGAAAAAGAGAAAGATCGGCACCAGCACCAAGCTGAGCAGCGTGCCGAAGACTCCGAGGAAGCCTCCGACGCTTTTCTGGATGAAGCGCCCGCTGGAGACGGCGATATTGGGGAGCTGCTGTTGCAGCCAGTCGACACCTTCATCCAGGCTTTTCTGCATCGTGCCTGCGAGCCAGTCGTCCGTAGGACTCTCGCCTTCTTTTTTGAAAATCGACCACTCCGCTGCTTTTTGCAGGCCGTCCGTCGTGGAGTTGATTAATGCCTGGGCCCGATCCGCATACTCGGGCAGGTGGGTCACCAGCATCTGGCCTTGTTTCCAGATGGCAGGGACGACCCAGACGAGGATGCCGGAGATGGCGAGGGTGAAAAAGAGAAAGACCGTGACGACGGAGAGAGTGCGCGAGAGTTTGCGCGCCTCCAGCCACTTGACGAGCGGATCCAGGAGATAAGCGAGGATGCCGGCGATGGCGATGGGGATGAGAATGGGCTGCAAAAAGGACAGAGCCTGGGCCAGGAGGGAGCCGATCAGCACCAAAACAGCACCCAGGGCCACGAAGGAGCAGGCGGTGATGGCCGCCCATAGGATTTTGCGTTGGAAGGACGTAGGAGGCATGGAGTGCCCTTCCAGTATCCATTCGTGGCATAAAATACCATCTCAAACACATCATCTTGTTGCTCGCCTTGACCCTTCCGGATTTTCTCTTGAGGGCTAGCTCCCTTTTTCGCTTGCCAGCGGACTTCTGGAAAATAGCTTCACCTTCTGCATGAAGAGGCGTCTCCTTTCTTATTTCCTGTCCCTGTTGACCCTGGCGGCCACCGCTTATGGTCAACTCGGTGGCTTTGGGGATGCCCCGGTAGAGATTACGGCTGATGGGAATACGCGATTTGAGGGTGGTGTCGCCATCGCCGAGGAGAACGTCCAGATCCACTACGGTAACTACAGCATCTACACAGACTACGCGGAATACAATCCCGACACCCGCGACGTGCTCTTGGTGGGCAACATCCGTATCTACACTCCCGAGGAAGTCCTGACCGGCCAGCGGGCTCTCTTCAACTTGGAGACCAAGCAGATGCGCGCCCTGGAGATTTCCGGTGCCCGCAACCCGATGTTCTTTAATGCTCTCAGCATGCAGGCGCCCTCTACGCGGGAGTTTCGTATCAAGGATGCCACGCTGACGACGGACGACTCGTCGATGCCGGACTTCCGGGTGAAGGCCCGCAGTATCCGTGTGTACACGGATAGCTGGGTTGTTTTTGTGAATTCGACCATTCATGTCGGTGATATCCCGATTCTCTGGTTCCCCTATCTTTTTGCCGATATCAGCAATGCCGGTTTCGAATTCCTTCCCGGTTACGACAGCCGCTGGGGTGCCTATCTCCTTACAGCCTACAGTTTCCCGCTCGGTACGGGGAATGCCATGCGAGCCAAGGTTCATTCGGACTTTCGTACCGAATACGGTCCCGCACTGGGCTTCGACATCGACTTCAAGTACGGCAAGGATGATCGCAGCTTTGGTAAGCTCGTCACCTACTATGCCTTTGATCCCCGCGAGGATGTGAAGGTCGGTGGCCCCGGAGAGCCACCCGAGACGGATAATAAGGATGGTCGCTATCGTGTCACCTTTCAGCACCGCCTCTTCCTCACCGACGACATCTATGCCACTGCGGACATCAACCTCCTCAGTGATGTGGATTTCCTCGAAGACTTTTTCCCAAACGAGTACCGCCTCGATCCCCAGCCGGATAACTACCTCTCCGTCACGAAGTGGGATGAATTCTACACCATGACGCTCATTGGTCGCTGGCAGATCAATGACTTCCAGGAAACCACCGAGCGACTTCCCGAGCTCGTCATGGACTTCAAGCAGCACTCTCTTTTCGGACTGCCTATCTATTATGACGGCGAGACGGGTGTAGCGCAGTTGCGCCGGGCCTTCTCTGACATCCCGCAGTTTGGCCAGACTGAGTATCCCGACTATCAGTCTCTGCGTTTCGATACCTTCCACCAGCTATCCGCTCCGACCCAGCTCTTCGGCTGGCTGAATATCAATCCCCGCGCTGGCTTCCGTCTGACGTACTATTCCGAGTCAGGCACCTTCTATACCGGCCCTGGCGACCCGGTGATGGAATACGATCCGGATAGCGGAGAACTGGTCCAGATCGGCACCACACAAGCTGCAAAGTCCCCTCTGAATGCCCCCACCGACCAGTTGGAGACAGGTGGCAGCAAATTCCGTCCTGTGGGTAACCTCGGCCTCGAAGTTTCCACCAAGCTTTCCAAGGCTTACGAAAAGATCCAATCCCGCTTCCTGGGACTCGATGGTCTGCGCCATGTGATTCAGCCGTACATCAACTACTCGTACGTGCACAATTTCGGTCCGGCCCCTGACGAGATTCTCCAGTTCGATCGCGTGGTACCATCCACCCAGTTGATGCCTCTCGACTTCCCGCAGTTCACTGGCATCGACACGATCGATACCTGGAGCATCATGCGCTTCGGTGTGCGCAATCGTCTACTCACACGCCGCAATGACAACACCTTTCAGTGGATGACGCTGGATACCTACTTTGACGCGAATTTCCTGAATCCCTATACGGATACCTCCGCGTCGAATCTGTTTAATATCTGGCGCCTGCGTCCTGTGCCTTGGTTTACGATTGATGTGGGGTCTCAGTTGCCCCTCGATGCGCAGGGTTTTACCGAGGTTAATACCGGCTTCAGCTTCATGCCATCGAAGTCCCTCAACTTCCGTGTAGGCAACCGCTACATCGACGGCAACCAGTATTTCAGCGATAACAGTCAGGTTGACTTTTTTGCCTACTGGCAGCTCAACGAGCATTGGGGCGTCAGCCTCTACGAGCAGTACGAGTACGTTTCCAATACCCTGCAATACCAGCGTTACATGGTCCATCGCGACCTCTCCAGCTGGATTGCCTCCTTTGGCGCACAGTTCCGCGATAACCAGGGCGGCGACAATGACATGGGCGTGGTTTTTGTTCTGACCTTGAAGGATGCTCCTCAGGTCTCCCTTCCGATCCAGTTTGATACGGCGACTTCGCCCATTGAGCCTGGTGCATCGGAATAGGCCGCGCCTAGTGGTGCGGGTCCTTCTCTCACTCTCTTCTATTATCATTCATTCATGAAACTCTGTATTATTGGTTCCGGTTATGTCGGTTTGGTCAGTGGCGCGTGCTTCGCAGAAGTCGGCCACAATGTGATCTGCGTCGATAATGATCAGCGCAAGGTGGACATGCTCCAGGCCGGCAAGATCCCGATCTACGAGCCCGGTCTCGAAGACCTCGTGCACCAGAATGTGGCGGCCAAGCGGCTTCACTTCACCACCAGCACCGAGGCCGGTGTGGACGGATCCGACGTGATTTTCATCGCGGTTCCCACTCCTCCGCAGCCGGACGGCAGCGTGGATCTTTCCTACATCGAAAAAGTCGCCCGCGAAATCGCCGCCGTCCTCAAGCCGAATCAATATCGCGTCATCGTTGACAAGAGCACCGTGCCCGTGAAGACCGGTGAGAAGGTTGCGGACACCATCCGCCGTTACAACAAGGCCGGAGCCGACTTCGACGTGGTCAGCAATCCCGAGTTCCTGCGCGAAGGCTGCGCCGTTGCCGACCTCATGAAGCCCGATCGCGTCGTGATCGGCAGCAATAGCGAGCGCGCCATCGCCCTCATGCAGAAGATTTACGAGCCCTTCATGTCCCCCGTGCTCGTGACCGACATCAACTCCGCCGAGCTCATCAAGCACGCTGCGAATTCCTTCCTCGCTCTCAAGATTTCCTACATCAACGCTGTCGCCCAGATCTGCGAAGCCAGTGGCGCGGATGTCGAGAAGGTCGCCGATGGCATCGGTATGGATCGCCGCATCGGTCGCAACTTCCTCAATGCCGGCATCGGTTACGGGGGCTCCTGCTTCCCGAAGGATATCGCCGCCTTCATCGCCATCAGTGATCAACTGGGCGTGCCCTTCAATCTCCTGAAAGAAGTGCAGCGCATCAATGCCACGCAGCGTGATCGCATGCTCGCCAAGATCCGCGAGGCCCTCTGGGTCCTGCGCGACAAGAAGATCGCCGTCTGGGGCCTCACCTTCAAGCCTGACACCGATGACGTTCGCTCGTCCGTGGCCGTTGACCTCGTCTGCGACCTCGTTGCCGAGGGAGCCATTGTCACCGTGTACGATCCGAAGGGTGCTGAGAAAGCCAAGGAATTCAAGCTCGTGGAGGGAGCCGTCATTGTCTCGTCTCCTCTCGAAGCTGCCGCTGATGCGGAAGCTCTCGTCATCGCCACCGAGTGGAAGGAATTTGCCGCCGTTGACCTCGATCAACTCCGCGCCAAGATGCACACCCCGCTGATCTTCGACGGACGTAACCTCCTCGATCCCGTCACGGTCCGCAGCTTCGGCTTCACTTACACCAGCGTCGGTCGTTCCTAGGACGCTGTCTCACGACATTCCCTCCTCCCTGTCGGCTACAAAGCCCGCAGGGCGGAGAAGTCGTCGAGTCTCAGGAAGTTTTTCAAGACCTCCCCGGCCTGCAGGAAGTGCACCGGTCCGGTCTTCTCCCCCAGCAGGCTCCCGTAAATTCCCGAGAGCTTTTTTCCGTAAGCCGCCAGCGAGTAGTTTTCGCGCACCCTGGCTGCATTCAAGCTGATCGTTTCCCCATGGGGAGGCGAGGGGAGATCGTAAGTCCGGTGTGGTGTTGCCCGGATCGCCTGCCTTTGCAAATCTTCCGGCAAGCGGCCAAAGTCGCATGTTCCTTCCCGGATCACACTGCGCCGGGCCTTCTCCAGCAAAGCCTCATCCGCCTCAATTCCGTAGGCTGCCAGTGTACGCCGGGCACTGCTTTCCACCGCAGCCTTCACCTCTCCCGGCGCAAAGAGATCCAGCGGCACATTCAGCCTCTCGTAGAGATGGTCCAGGGTGATTTCCTGCTGCACAAAGTCCTGCGTCACCCCCGGCAGATCACGACCCAGGATGGCCTTTCCCGCCAGCCATGGTTCCAGGAAGGCCATGCCAAAGCCCTCCTCCACACTGGTCGTCACACAGGCATCAGCCCCACGCACGAGGCTGCATACGTTGCGTCCCAAGTGCCGCGCTGCGTCGAAGAGGATGGGCAGCTTCGCCTCCTGGGCAAATTCCCTCCATCCCTGATAGATGCTCGCACTTGCCGCATCCTCCGGGGCCGAGCTAATGATAAAAAGATTCCCCGCCTGCGCCTGCGCCGCCCAGAAGACCGCCTCGCCGATATTCTTCCGGCGGATTCCGCGTGTCGGATAAACCAAGGCTCGCGAGACTCCCAATTCTTGGTTCAAAGGCGTGTCATCCGCCTCCGCCAGCGAGACGGGATTTGATAGCACGGTCGGCAGCTTTTCCCGTCCCGCCACTTTCAGTGACTGGGCGTCGGACGAATTCAGTACGGCCATCCCGACATGACTTCCGCAGGGGTAGAGAAGAGATGAGAGTTCCTCCCTCCCGCCGAGGTGGTGGAGCAGGGACTGATAATTACCCGGTCTCCCATTCTCCGCAAAGTCGTGCATCTGCAAGAGCAGAGCCCGCCCTTGGTTTGCCCATTGCGCCACCGCCAGTGGCAGGCAAAAGCTTTTTCCCAGCGCGTGATTGTGCACATGGATCAGGTCTGCCGGAGCCCCCCAGTGTTTCCGGCACGCTTGCTCAACACCGTTGATCAGCTCCTCCGCCTGCTGCGGAAATCCCCCATAGGCCAGAGCCGGCACGACCTGCACCGAGCGCGCTTCGAGCCTGCAACTGTCGGGTCGCTCCTCGCCACTGATCACCAGGACATTGCAGCCCTGCTCTTTCAGCGCTTGAGCGGCCAGTTCGATGACTCGCGTCACGCCTCCCGGTCGGAGGTGAAAATGGAGGATCGCGATCCGCATCAGTTCCTGGCGATGGGCAGATCCTTGAGAGCGGGGCGCTCAATGTCCGGACATTCCCACTCGATCATCTCGCAGACGCCCTCGCGCCGCATGAAGTGCCGGTACAGGCTGCTTGGCGATTCCGCAAGCTTCAGCCGTCCACTGGCCTGCGCCCGTTCAAAGAAGCAGCGCAAAATGGAAAAGCTCATCCGCCCCAGCGAGGCTGTGTCCTGATGTCGGTGCAGTCTCTCATCGAGATCGCATTGGCCGATGGCCTCGCTCCCCCACCGGGAGAAAACGTCCAGCAGATGGGCCGTCTCCACGCCATATCCCGTCGGCATGGGAATCGCCTCCAGCACTTCCCTGCGTGCGGCATATTCCCCGGCCAGCGGCTGCACCAATCCGGCCAACTCGGGATAAAACAGCGAAAGCAACGGCCTCACGAGAGCTTCCGTCACTCGTCCCCCGCCGGCCGGTCTCTCGCCGACCTCCACCACGGCATGGGGACGGTCGTAGTATCCCTTCATATATTTGAGGTCCTCATGGCAAAGCAAGGCTCCCACCGTGCCATAGACAAACCTCGGATGCATATTCCGCACATCCCCATCCACGAAGCAGATGATGTCGCCCTTGAGCTGATACGTGGCCTTCCAGATATTTTCCCCCTTGCCCCGGGCAGGGCCCAGTTCGGGAAGAATCTCGGAGGCGAGATAGACATCTGCCCCTGCCGCGCGGGCGACTTCGCGGGTGCGGTCCTCCGACCCGGAATCCACCACCGCGATCTCATCCAGAAGGGCATGGCGTTCCTGGAGGGCTTCCTTCAGGATGGAAACGACGTCCCCGATGGTATCTTCCTCATTCAGGGTGGGGATGCAGAGCGAGATGGTCTGCGCCTGGGCTTGCTTGCGTGCAATCAGCCCCTTCAGGTCACCAAATTCCCCATGGTGCAGAGTGGCAATCGTTCCCTTTTTCATGACCGGACGGGAATCGAGAAGCCCAAGATTGCACTTGTGATGCCGAGATACATATTTAAATATGTGTATGTGTTGATGTGTTTCTTGCGCCGATTCTTTTTTCGGGAAATCCTTGTAGCAGAGGATCAACCGAATTGCGCCGTGGAGAAAAGGATTATTCCACCCTCAGGCGGCAAGGAATCGCAGCGCCTCTCCCAGCCGCATCCGCCAGCTCATCTCATCATGTCCCGAGCCCTCGATGCTGCGCAGCAGAAACTCATTTCCCTCCTGCCAACCCTTCTGCGTCAGCAACTCCCGCAGCCGGTCGTGGTACGGCCCATAGCAGGCGTCGAGGCCCAGCGTACCATGGTCGAAGTACACGCGGATATCCGCAGGCAGGGCGGGTTCATTGGCCAGAGCCTGCAAGGCCAGACTGTCTTCCGGCAGTCTCTGCGAGACATCTTCAAAGGCTGTCGAGAGACACGCATAGCGGCCGAAGACGCCGGGATGATGCAGCGCGGTGTAGAAGGTATTCAGTGCCCCCAGCGAGGCTCCGATGAGAAAACGGGAAGCCGGGTGGGAGATCGTGCGATAGTGAGTTTCCAGATGGGGCAGCAACTCGCTCACCACAAATTGCGAATAGGCCGCTCCTCCCAGCTCCGGCGACAAATCGAAGTCGCGGTGCGTGGCATTGTCTTCCGTGAACCCCTCCGGGTGGATCACGGCGGCGATGATTGCCTGTGGCATCACGGCCTCCGAGGCCAGCAGTCCATTCCACTCGTCAGCCGCCCAGTCCACGCCAGAGAAGCTCGTGGCGGGGTCGAAGACATTGGGCCCATCATGGAAAACGATCAGGGGAAATCGCAGCGTCGCTTCCATGGAGTAGGCGGGAGGCAGCCAGAGCAGCAGTTCCCGCTCTCCGGCCAGGACACGCGAGTAAACCCGATCGCGCATCAGCCGACCCATGAAGCGATCTTTCCAGTCCGCCACGGTGTGGTGGCGCGTGGCGTCCAGCCACACCTCGTGAACCTGATTTGCCGGGATGTCCCCCTGCGCCGTCACGGCTTCGATTTCCCAGGAGCCCCGATGAATCTTGTATTCCAGGTGGAAGCCCGTCTCCGCCTCGATTTCTCCCCGGTGAAAGGGAGGTTCCCAGTTCAACTTCAGCGCCCGGCTCGGATCCCAGTCTCCAAGAGCGGGGACATTGCCCGAGATGAAGATATCTTCAGCAGGATGACGCACCGGAGGCACGATCTCAAAACGAATGCGGCTCATGGGAGAAATGGGGGGTGGCGTTACGCTGCAACAAACGATATTCTTTCCGGCCATTTTGCGAAAGCCTTTTCGGGAAGCCATCAGGCCCTCGGACACGCCCATTTTCACACTCTCAACTCACTTTCATGAACGAAATCGAAATCCAGCTCCGCAAGCTTCTCGATGAGCGCGTCCTCTTCCTCGACGGCGCCATGGGCACCATGGTGCAACGCTACAAACTCACCGAGGCCGACTACCGTGGCGAACGCTTCCGCGACTGGCCCAGCGATGTGAAGGGCAACAATGATCTCCTCGTGCTCACCAAGCCCGAAGTCATCCGCGAGATCCACGATCTCTACATCGCCGCCGGGTCCGACATCATCGAGACGAATACCTTCAGCGGTACCACCATCGCCATGGCCGACTATGGCATGGAGGAGTTCGTCCCGGAGTTGAACCGCGAAGCCGCCCGCCTCGCCCGTGAGGCCGCCGACGCCTGCAAGGATCGCCGCGTCTTTGTCGCCGGAGCCATCGGGCCGCTCAATCGCACGCTGTCGATCTCCCGTGACGTGAATGACCCCGGTGCCCGCGATGTCACCTTCACTCAGGTCGTCGCCGCCTATCTTGAGCAGATCGAGAATCTCGTCATCGGCGGCGTCGACATCCTCCTCGTTGAGACCATCTTCGACACTCTCAATGCGAAGGCTGCCCTTTTCGCCATTGCCGAGTATCGGGCAAATGGCGGCAAGGATCTGCCTGTCATGGTCTCGGGCACCATCACCGATCTCTCCGGTCGTACCCTTACGGGCCAGACCGTCGAGGCGTTCCTGAATTCCGTCGCCCATTTTCCGCTGCTCTCCATCGGGTTGAACTGCGCTCTCGGACCGCGCGAGATGCGACCGTATATCGAGGAACTCTCGACGATCTCGCCCTTCTACGTCAGCACGTATCCGAATGCGGGATTGCCCGACCCGCTCTCGCCGACTGGCTTCCCCGAGACGCCGGAGTCTCTCGCCCCGCAGTTGCAGGAGTGGGCCGACGCCGGTTGGCTGAATATCATCGGCGGCTGCTGCGGCACCACCCCGGACCACATTCGCGCCATCCGTCAGGCCATCGAGGGTAAGGCTCCCCGTAGCATTCCCCAGCGCACGCAGACTCTGCGGCTGAGTGGCTTGGAGCCCTTCACCGCGCGCCCGGAGATTCCTTTCATCAATATCGGCGAGCGGACGAATGTCACCGGCTCGCCTCGCTTTGCGAAGCTCATCCTCGCGGGCAACTACGACGAGGCCCTCGCTGTGGCTCGCCAGCAGGTCGAGGCCGGAGCCCAGATCATCGATATCAATATGGACGAGGGCATGCTCGACGGCCCGGCCGCCATGACCCGCTTCCTGAATCTCATCGCAGCGGAGCCCGACATCTCCCGCGTGCCGATCATGATCGACTCTTCCAAGTGGGAAGTCATCGAGGCTGGCCTCCGCTGTGTGCAGGGCAAGTGCATCGTGAACTCCATCTCCCTGAAGGGAGGCGAGGAGGAATTTCGCCGGCAGGCTTCGCTCGTGCGCAGCTATGGTGCGGCCACCATCGTCATGGCCTTTGACGAGCAGGGGCAGGCTGATTCCTTCGAGCGGAAGACCCAGATCTGCGAACGCGCCTACCGCATCCTCGTCGATGAGGTCGGCTTCCCGCCGGAGGACATCATCTTCGATCCGAATATCCTCACCGTTGCCACCGGCATCGAGGAGCACAATACCTACGCCATCGCCTTCATCGAGGCGACGCGCTGGATCAAGCAAAACCTCCCCTACGCCCGTGTCAGCGGCGGCATCAGCAATATTTCCTTCTCCTTCCGCGGCAACAATCCCGTCCGGGAGGCCATGCACGCCGTCTTTCTCTACCACGCGATCTCTGCGGGGCTGGATATGGGCATCGTCAATGCGGGTCAACTCGGCGTCTATGCGGAAATCCCCGCCGACCTGCGCGACCTGATCGAGGACGTCATCTTCAATCGCAACCCCGATGCCACCGAGCGTCTCGTCAATTTCGCTGAGACCGTCAAGGTCAAGGGCAAGGAAGTCGTGAAGGAAGACGACGCCTGGCGCTCAAATCCCGTGGAGGAACGCCTCAAGCATGCGCTCATTCGTGGCATCACGGACTTCATCGATCAGGACACCGAAGAAGCCCGGCAAAAATACAGCCGCCCGCTGCACGTCATCGAGGGGCCCCTCATGGACGGCATGAAAGTCGTCGGCGACCTCTTCGGCTCGGGCAAGATGTTCCTGCCCCAGGTCGTGAAAAGCGCCCGCGTCATGAAGAAGGCCGTGGCGTATTTGACCCCCTATTTGGAGGCTGAGAAGCTTGCCCATCTGGCTCAGGGCGGAGAAGCCTCCGCCGCCGGACGCATCCTCATGGCCACCGTCAAAGGAGACGTCCATGACATCGGCAAAAATATCGTCGGCGTCGTGCTGGCTTGTAACAACTACGAAGTCATCGACATCGGCGTCATGGTGCCCTGCGAGAAGATCCTGAAGATCGCCCGCGAGAAAAATTGCGACGTCATCGGACTCAGCGGACTCATCACGCCATCACTCGACGAGATGATCCATGTGGCCAAGGAGATGAAGCGCGAGGGCTTCACCATCCCGCTCCTTATCGGCGGGGCGACTACCAGCAAGGCCCACACCGCCGTCAAGATCGAGCAATACTACGACCACGGGGTCATCCACGTCCTCGACGCTTCACGCTGCGTGAATGTTGTCAGTTCCCTGCTCAGCAAGGAACAGAAGGCTCCCTACCTCGCGCAACTCGGTGCCGAATACGAGGCCCTGCGTGTGGCTCACGCCGGACGCACCGCCGCCCAGCCCATGCTGCCGCTGGTCGAGGCTCAGGCGAATGCTCCCGTGCTCAGCTTTGACGACGTGGCCCGGCCCGAGTCCCTCGGGCTCACGGTTTATTCCGACGATGCCTCCGCCGCGGTCACGCCGGGGACTCGCTCTGTGCAGATCAGCCTGGAAGATCTGGTGCCGTACATTGATTGGTCGCCCTTCTTCCACACGTGGGAACTCCGGGGTCGTTTCCCTGCCATCTTTGACGACGCCGTGGTCGGCGAGGAAGCCCGCAAGCTCTACAACGACGCCCAGGCTCTGCTCGCGGATATCGTGAGCAACAAGCGCCTGCATCCGCGCGGCATCCTCGGACTCTTCCCAGCCAATCGGGTGGGGGAGGACATCGCCCTCTACACCGACGATACCCGCTCGTCCGTTGCCGGAGTGCTGCACGGCCTGCGCCAGCAGGCAAAGAAGCCCGCTGATCAGCCGAACTACTCGCTCTCCGACTTCGTCGCTCCCGCCGGTACGCCGGACTATGTCGGCGCCTTTGCGGTTACGTCCGGCCATGGTCTCCAGGAGATCATGGCCGAGTTCAAGGCGGCCCACGACGATTACAACGTCATCATGGCCGAGGCCATCGCGGATCGCTTCGCGGAGGCCTTTGCCGAGTATCTGCACAAGCAGGCGCGCGATAACTGGGGCTTCGGGCGCGAGGAAAATCTCACCACCGAGGAAATTATCCGCGAGAAATACCGCGGCATCCGTCCCGCTCCCGGCTATCCCTCGCAACCCGACCACACCGAGAAGGCGATGCTCTGGGACATCCTCCACGCCGAGGAGAATACCGGCATCCGCCTCACCGAGAGCCTCGCCATGTATCCCGGCTCCAGTGTCAGTGGACTCTATTTCAGCCACCCGAAGTCGAAATACTTCGCGGTAGGAAAAATCGAAAAGGACCAGATCACAGACTACGCCTCCCGCAAGGGCATGACCGTGCAGGAAGTCGAGAAATGGCTGCATCCCTACCTCAACTACAATCCCGACAGCCGCCTCGTCCCCTCCGCCGATGCCGCTGACGCCCAGTAATTCCCAACCCCTTTTTTATCACTCCCGACTCCCGTATGAAAAAAGCCCAAGGCCTCAACGAAAAAGACTTCCTCCTGCTTCTCCAGAAGATCCTGCCCAAGACCACGAAGGACCCGCGCCTCGCCGACGTCATCTACGAGGAAGTGGTTCGCGAAGTGAAGCTCCGCAACAACATCACCTCGCTCGAAAAATTCTGTAAGGAAGGCGCGCTCCCCGATCTCGAGCCCGCCACGATCACGGAATTCCAAAATCAACTCGCCTCGAACTTCGGCGAGGAAAACGTCCAGGTCGTCCCTGATGAGAAGACCCAGGCCGTGACCGTCGAGGTGAGTCTGCCCGACTACGAAGTGAAGAGCGTCGTCCGCGTCGCCGGCCCCGAGGATCTGGAGGAAGAGCCGACTGCGCCCTTCGTGCCCTTCCCCGTCGTACTACCCGAAGACCCGGAAATGGTCTGGATGCTCGCACGTCGTGAGAACTTCGCCGCTGAGGAAGCCTCCCGCGCGCTCTCGTCCATCGAGAATGAATTCTGGGAAACCAAGGCCGGGCAGAAGCTGCTCAAGGAACTGGGCGAGCGATCCTTTGCGGAGTTCATCTCCAGCGTCTCCGCCAGCGCCCTGGCCGACAGCAGCATGAAGCGTCTCCACAAGGAGCCCGCCACGCTGACCACGCTTCACATCCTTCCCGAGGCTCCCTCTCAAAAGGAAGCCTGACGAGTCCTCCGCGCGTCCACCTCGGAATAGAGGTGGACGCTGGAGCCCGCCTCGTTTTGGATAGTCTGAAGCACGCCGCCCTCGGCGTGTGCCATGAACTCTAAATCTCCTCTTGGTTTCCTCTACGCCCTGCTGGCCTATGCAAGCTGGGGCGTCTTTCCGCTTTACTGGAAGCACTTCACCGGGGTTTCTCCTCTGGAGATCATCGGCCATCGCGTGCTCTGGTCGCTCTTCTTCCTGCTGCTGCTGGTCGTCTTCTTCAAGCAGCTCGGTGAGCTTCGCAGCGTCCTGACGAACAAAGCGCAACTCGGCATCCTGCTCCTCACCGCGACGCTTCTGAGCACGAACTGGGGCTTCTTCATCTACGGTGTCATTTCCAGCCAGGTCGTGCAGACCAGCTTTGGCTATTTCCTGAATCCCCTCGTCACGATCCTTTTTGGTTTTCTCTTCCTCAAGGAACGTCTCACCCGCCTGCAATGGATCGCCGTCGGCATCGCTGCCTGTGGCGTGTTGCTCTTTGGTGTCACACTCGGGAAGTTCCCTTGGATCGCCGTGGGCCTTGCCGTTACCTTTGCCTTCTACGGACTGCTGCGAAAGATCGTGGCCGTCACGCCTATGGTCGGGCTTCTTGCCGAGACGCTTCTCATGGCCATCCCGGCCGTCTTCGTCGTACAGGCCTTTGCCGCGACCTCGCGCTTCGACTCTTCGTTATCCATGAGCCTGCTCTTCGTCGGTGCGGGTGTTGTCACGACGCTGCCGCTCATTTGGTTTAACTCCGCCGCCAAGCTCTTGCCGCTTTCGACCATGGGCTTCCTGCAATACGTCGCCCCCACGATTCAGCTCCTCATTGGCATCTTCGTTTTTAAGGAAAGCTTCAGCCTGCGCGAGGGTGCATCTTTCGCGCTTATCTGGCTGGCGATCGCGCTCTACCTTTTCACCCTCTGGAAATCACGACGCTATCCGGTGGTGATTCCGGATGCGGATTGAGAATCAGTTTGCGAGGGCGGCCTTGATGGCATCCTGAAACTCGGGGTCCTCGGGTTTGACGCCGGGTTCAAATCGCGCAATGACCTGACCCTGGCGGTTGATGAGGAATTTACCGAAGTTCCATTTTACGTCGCCGGGGAACTTGGCCTCCGGCCCTGTCAGTGCCGCATACAGCGGAGCTTGCTCCGGGCCTTTCACATGGATCTTGTCCATGAGGGGGAAGGTCACGTTGTAAGTTGCCGAGCAAAACTGCGCGATCTCTTCATTCGTTCCGGGCTCCTGACCGCCGAAGTCATTGCAGGGAAAGCCCAGGATGACGAGGCCCTGATTGGAGAGATCTTTGTAGAGGGTCTCCAGGCCGGCGTATTGCTTCGTGTGGCCACAGCGGGAGGCGACATTCACGATGAGGACCACCTTGCCCACGTAGGCCTTCAGCGAAGTTTCCTTCCCGTCCATGGTCTTGAAGGGGATTTCGGCGAGGGAGTCGGCTTTGAGTGGAGTGGTCATGAGAGTGAGGAGCGCAATGAACGCGAGGGTGAGCTTTTGCACGTCTTTCATCAATCTCATTGCCGGGAGGGTGTCAATGTTGCGACTCCTTCTCTCATCTTTCCTTTTTCCAAGATATGCTCTTGGCTGGAGGGTGAGCCATGGGCGAGACCCTCGATGAAAAGATCCAGCGCGTCCTCAAGGACAAAGTCGAGATTGTTCCTTACGATCTGTCCTGGCCCGCTTGCTTCCACGAAGAGCGTGACCGCCTGCTGGCCTTCTTCCCCGGCCTGATCCTCCGCATCGAGCACGTCGGCAGCACCTCCGTTCCCGGCTTGGCAGCCAAGCCTGTCATCGATCTCCTCATCGAAGTCTCCTCACTCGACCGGGCCCGCGAGGAAATGCCGCGCATTCTTGAGGACCTTGGCTACGACTACTTCTGGCGTCCCTCCCATGGCGATGACGGGCCTCCCTTTTACGCGTGGTTCATTCGCCGCGATGCCCTCGGTAGGCGTACACATCACTTACACTGCATCGAGGGGGATTTCTCCCAATGGGATTGGGTCTGCTTCCGAGACTACCTCATTAGGCACTCCGAGATCGCTGAGGAATATTCGTCCCTCAAGCAAGCCCTCGCGGCTGAACAATCCGCCGACCGCATCGCCTACACTCAAGCGAAGGGAGACTTCCTTCGGCAGCATACGTTGCTGGCAAAAGCGGAGGCGGATGGGTTTGATTGAGGCGTTTGGTTTCTCTCGGGTATCGGCACCCCCTCAATACAACACAAACCACAACAGCCCACCCAGAGCGATGAGCGAGATGTAAGCAATCGGGAAAAGCCTTCGACATCTCAGGTCCAGGCGATTTCCTGCTTCCGGATTCCCGTTGCGGTCTCTTTCGGCCACCATGAGATTCACGAGGATCGTCGCGCACACAATGAGGAAGCTGATATTGAGGAAAAGGTTGATGATCGTGAGATAGGCGATTTGCGGCAGGATGTCGCCCAGCATGATCTGGTAGGCGACGACGGTCAGAAGGGCGACGAAGGAAACACTCATGCGATCGCCCATCGAAGCGCGATCCATCCAGAAGACAGACCAGGATAACGCGACCACGAGGAAGAGCGGCAGGACGACGAGCCTCACCACGAACATAAATCTCCGTCGCAGATCCATCTCCACGACGAGGGTGGAGGGGGCCTGCTGACCCATGAGGGAAGTGATTTCCGGGTCACCGATGGCGCTATTTACCTTTTGCAGTTCCCATTGGGGGATATGGATCTTTTTCACGTCGATCTCGCCCATGGGAAGGCTTTTGATCACGAGTTCCTCATCTGTGTAGCCTAGCACGGCGAAGACGGCATTGAGTTGCTGGTGATCGAAGGGGTAGCGGCGGAGCTTGAGTTTGGTCTTCGCTGTCGCGTTGACGGCTTGTGTTAGCGTGCTCGTGCCATCGGGCTCCAGGCGGAAGACGGTGCCATTTTTTTCCATCGAGCCGACGACATTCAGCAGGACGACCTCGGGGTACCAGCCAGTGGCGATTTCGTTGAATTGATAGTCCCCTTGATAGACCTTCACAGGCACTCCCTCCACTGCGGGATCAAAGGCAAAGCGGGGGTCTTTCCAGCGGGTCGTCAGGATACCAGCGAAGGAAAACGTCTCCGACTGATCCTCGATCGTATCGATCTCCAGCAACTGCAAACCGATCTCCACCTCCAAAGGCCCCTCCGATGGCGGTGGGGTCAGCAAGACCGTCTGACTCAAGGCCGGTGTGGCCGTCGGGCTAGGGGACGTCTGGGCCAGCAAGCCTAGGGACGGTAGGAGACAGAGGAGGAATGCGATAAATCGGACTCCGGGATAGTGGGATGACATGGATAGGGGATATGAAGAAAAGGCTTCAGGGAGCAATCCTTCTTACCGAAGAATTCAAATCCTTCGCCGTGAGCGTAACATAAGAAACGTGCACACCAACTGAACTAAACCCAGTGCGGCAAACCCAACGAAGACCTTCTGGATCGAGGCGAAACTGCCGTAAAGATGCTTTTGCAGAGATCGCTCCGATTCGATCAGAATCACAAGCCGTTCCTTGTTGCTCGGAGATTGGTACATGGTGGCAAGCTGTTCACTGGTGAATTCGTTTGCGCGCTCTCCTTTCCGTTCCGACTCCTGCAGGCGGGGCGATATGCTCAGGCTGCCCACAATCCCCATTCCAGATAGACCGAGGATCAGCAGCGGGATCAGAATGAGAAGTGCATGCCGGAGGGTCTTGGATAGATAGGTGGAGTTCATCATTATTTCCTCGTTCTGAGCGACTTTCTTACTATTGCATTCTTTTGCTAAAGGAAACTTGATGCATGAATCCTCCTTCCAAAAGTACATTTCGCATTCTGGCCATCCTGGGAGTCGCTCTCTACCTATTGAGTGCGGTGATAGCGGGGGCACAAGTGCCTGAAGAGTTTCAGGGAGCGCTGGACTGGCAATACTTCGGTGCGCTTCTGCCCTTGGAAGTGCTTCATTTCCTCTGGAATGCTTATATCGGGCTTTATCTCATTTTCTCCCTATTCTTTGTCGCCTTCTTTTCCTGGGCTCGCTGGGCACTCCTGGCTCTGATGATTCTCGCTCAAGTCCTCATGCTGGTGTCTGGCGTGTATGTCGATTTCCCAATCACCTATGTCATAGCCTCTATTTCATCCTTTTACTTCTGGACGGTTTTCATCCTCTCTTTCTTTAAACCGTGCTCGTCCTATTTTTCGCCCAAGGGACCGTGGTCTCAGACACCAACTTCTGAACCTCCCAAGAGGTGATTTTGAGGATCGCCGACTGCATCACTCAGATTTTGGGCGTCGGTCTTCTTGTGATTCGGATAGAGTTGCATTTTCAGGTGATACCAAAAGCGTGTGATTGACCAAAATCGGCCACGCCTTCTACTTCGAACAACGCCGAGACTTCCCTCCCGATGTGAATCTCTTGGAGGAAGTTGTGGCATTTTAAGCGACGCCTCCTACCTCGCAAGCACCGTAGAATCCTACTATGGAAGGGACGTTTTTGTGCGAATAGATTGAATTTGCGTCAATAGACGATAAGTTTAGTAGATAAACCAATGTCTCTCCCGAGAAAACAGCCTGCATCTTCGCCACTTCCTTTGGGCAATCGGGAGCAATTCCCTACTATAAGAGAAAGTTTTCTTTTGCACTTTGAGGCCGAAGTCGCCAGTTTTTGTGGTTCTCTTTCCGGGGGAATACCCTCATCTCGTATTCATTCCTGAGGGGATTCCTTTTTCTAGTACATGACTGACATTAATCAACGAGTTGGATCGTTCATCAATTTCCTGGAGACCGCCTCCCGGGAGGATCTCGTTTGGATCCATGGCTATTTGAGCGGGAAGCTCGGATTTTCCGGTGGACAGACCGCTTTGCCTGCCGGTGGAGCGGATGTCGCCCCCAAAGTCAGCCGATTCACTCTGGCTTACGGAACGGAAACGGGGAATTCCAAGAAGCTCGCCACCGCTCTGGCCAAGAAGGCGAAGGCTGCTGGTTTTCAGGTCAAGCTGGTGGGTCTCGATCAATATCGGCTGAAGGATCTGTCAAAGGAGAGCCACTTCTTTCTCATCGTCAGCACGCAGGGCGATGGTGAGCCTCCACAGGCTGCTCTGAACTTTTTTGAGGCCATACAGCAGGCGGATCTGGATCTGAGTGCGGTTCACTTCGCCGTCCTGGGGCTGGGGGATACTGCCTATCCGCAATTCTGCCAGGCGGCCATTGATGCCGATAATCACCTGGTGGCGCGCGGTGCGCAGCGTCTCCTGCCGGTGGTCAAATGTGACACCATCTACGAAGAGGAGGCTGACAAATGGCTGGCAGACGTCCTCAAGACTCTGGAAGGCTCTTCCTCGTCTCCTGCGGTCACGCAGGCCGTCCTTCCCTCCCCCGCGCCGAGCAAGGAAGTTTACCTCGGCGAGGTCATTACGAATATCAATCTGAACGATGCGCCCTCCTCCAAGGAGACGCACCACATCGAGATCCGCTGCGAGGGGGATATCGACTACGCGCCGGGGGATGCCGCCGGATTCGTCCCGGCAAACCCAGTCGCCTTGGTCGATCGTGTGCTCGGCCTCCTGGGTTCCGATGGGGAGGAAACGGTCACCGTGCGTGGCCTGACGCAATCCCTGCGCGAAACGCTATCTACGAAGGTCAATATCGCCTTCCTCAGCGAGCGTGTGATCCGCAAATACGCCGAGCTGACCTTCCTCACCATTGAGGGACCGCGCATGAGTTTTGATCAACTGCTGCAGATCCACCCTCCGGGGTCGGTCGATCGGGCGGCCTTGCTGGAGATCCTGGACCCCATTGCTCCCCGGCTCTACTCGATTGCCTCCTCTCCCGCGAGTCATCCGAGCGAACTCCACCTCACCGTGGCCCTGCACAATTTCCCCACGGGCGATGGCTCACTCGGCTCCGGTCTCTGCTCGGCCTACCTGAACCAACTCCCGGAGGGCGCTCCCATCGAGTTTCATATCCACCGGAATCGCTCCTTCAAGCTCCCCACTCCCGAGCGCGACATCATCATGGTCGGACCCGGCACGGGTGTCGCTCCCTTCCGCTCCTTCCTCTTCGAGCGCGACGCGCTGGGTGCCAGTGGTCGGAACTGGCTCTTCTTCGGAGAGCGGAATTTCGTGACAGATTTCCTCTATCAGACCGAGCTTCAGGACTTCCTCAAGACCGGCGTGCTCTATCGTCTCGATGCCGCCTTCTCCCGCGATCAGGAGGAGAAGATTTACGTGCAGGATCGTCTCAGGGAGAACAGTGCGGAACTCTTCCAGTGGCTGGAGGGCGGAGCCTCCTTCTACGTTTGCGGAGCCAAGACACCCATGAGCTTCGATGTGGAGAATACTCTCCTGCAAATCATCCAGAATGAGGGTAAGTTGACCGCAGATCAGGCTCAAAGCTACCTCGATCAGTTGGTCGAAGACGGCCGCTATCTCAAAGACGTCTACTGAGAATCAGAAAACCATGTCCAATAAGCCACCCAGCCCCATTGAAAAGATCAAAACCGATAGCCACGGCTTGCGCGGTACGATCAAGGAGAGCCTGAGCGACACCTATACGGGCGCCGTACGTGACCCGGACCAGGCTCTGGTCAAGTTCCATGGCATGTATCTCCAGGATGATCGTGATCGTCGGGAAGTCCGCGCCGCGAAGAAGCTGGACCGCCTTTACTCCTTCATGGTGCGCCTCCGCATCCCCGGCGGCTTCCTCACGCCCGAGCAGTGGGTCGCCGTTCACCACATCGCCGGACGCTACTCCACCGGCGTGATCAAGATCACCACCCGGCAGACCATCCAGCTCCACGGCATCCTGAAGAAGGACATCAAGCCCACGCTCAAGGACTTCAGCCTCGTTGCCCTCGACTCCATCGCCGCTTGCGGCGATGTGAACCGCAACGTCATCGTCTCCGGCAATCCGGCGGAATCCTCCCTGCACGAGCGCATCTACCAATACGCGCGCGTCATCAGCCAGCACCTCCTGCCGAAGACCCGGGCCTATCACGAGATCTGGCTCGACGAGGAGCACCTGAATCCCGTCAACGAAGAGGACCCCCTCTATCAGGACCGCTATCTGCCACGGAAATTCAAGATCGGCATCGGCATACCGCCGAATAACGACCCCGATGTCTTCGCCAATGACATCGGCCTTGTCGCCATCGTCGAGGGGGAGAAGCTTCTCGGCTTCAACGTCGCCGTCGGTGGCGGACTTTCCGCCACGCATGGCAACGCCGAGACCTATCCCCGCGCCGCGAGCACCATCGGCTACGTCGATGTGCAGGATGGGGACGACAATCTTCTGAAGGTCCTCTACGAGATCGTGACCATCCAGCGCGACTTCGGCAACCGCAGTGACCGCAAGCTGGCCCGCCTCAAGTACACGCTCGACCGCATGGGCATCCCGGAGTTCAAGAAGGAGCTCACCAAGCGCTGTGGCTTCGCCTTGGAGGAGGAGCGTCCCTTCGCCTTCAACCGCCGCGAGGACGTCTATGGCTGGATGAAGGATCATCGCGGACTCTGGCACTTCACCGTCTTTGCCGAGAACGGCCGCGTCCTCGACGACTCCCAGCAGTCGCTCAAGTCTGCCCTGCTGGAACTCGCGGAAGCCCGCCTGTGCAATATCCAGTTCACGGCCAACCAAGGCCTCATCGTCGCCAGTGTCAAACCCGAGGATAAGGATCAAGTCCAAGCCATCCTCGAGAAGCACAATGTCGTGCAGCACCTGGAGCGCAGCTCCGTCCTGCGCCGCAACAGCATCGCCTGCGTCGCCCTGCCCACCTGCCCGCTGGCCCTGGCAGAGGCCCAGCGCTACATGCCGGAGCTGATCGACAAGATCGACGTCCTGATGGACCGCCACGGTCTCCAGAATGAGAACATCATCACCCGCATGACCGGCTGCCCCAATGGCTGCGGCCGCTCCCGTCTCTCGGAAATCGGCTTCGTCGGCACGGCCCCCGGCCGCTACAACCTCTGCATCGGAGGCGACCACGTCGGCACCCGTCTGAACCAAGTCTTCCGCGAGAATATCAACGAGGAAGAGATCCTCTCCGCCCTCGATGACCTCTTCGGCGACTTCACTAAGCACCGCCAGCCAAAGGAACACTTCGGCGACTTCGCCATCCGGCAAGGCTTGGTCACGGCGGCTTAATTCGCTCGCACACGCCCGCCTCGTCATTCCGGCTTCACTTACACGACGCTGCCCATGGCAAAAAGTCCTTGTCAAAGACGGGGACCTGTAGCATGGGTAGCAACGTGAGAAACATCTCGTGCCATATCGCAGGCTTTAGTCCTGTGGTCGTCGTAGTCGTCCGCAAAGCGGGGGACTAGCGAGAATCTCTGAATTTTCCAACCCACCCCGCTGAAGTCACCGGCGGGGTTTTTTATTGCTCTGGTCCGGTGAATAGGGCGGGGAAACCCAACCAAAAAACACTGACATTATGAAAGCAACTGGAGCAGAAATTATCGCGCGATTGATTGAGCGTGAGGGCGTGAATTGTATTTCCGGCATCCCCGGCGGGGCGAATCTCCCGCTCTACGATGCGCTGGCGCGTTCGAGTCTGCGGCATATCCTGGCCCGGCATGAGCAGGGAGCGGGCTTCATTGCCCAAGGCATGGCCCGTGTGACGGGGCGTCCGCAGGTTTGTATTGCGACCTCGGGACCGGGAGCGACGAATCTCCTCACGGCCATCGCGGACGCGCGACTGGATTCCGTGCCCATCGTGTGCATCACGGGTCAGGTGCCGCAGGCTCTCATCGGGACGGACGCCTTTCAGGAAGTGGACATCTATGGCATGTCGATCCCGGTGACGAAGCACAACTTCCTCGTGCGCAGTGCGGCGGAACTGCTGGAGGTGGTGCCGGAGGCTTTTCGCATCGCGGCTTCCGGGCGTCCGGGGCCGGTGCTGATCGATGTGCCGAAGGATGTGCAGATGCAATCCGTGGAATTTGACGAATGGCCGGAACCCTCCCGCCCGGACGAACCCATGTGCCCAAGCGCCGGAGACATACGCCGGGCTGCGGAAATGATCAATCGCGCCGAGCGGCCTCTGCTTTACATCGGAGGAGGCGTGATCGCAGCGGGAGCGGCGAACCACATCCGACAGCTCGCGGAGCGTGGAGCCATCCCGGCGACGATGACGCTCATGGGCCTCGGTGCCATGCCGGCAGATCATGAATTGTCCATCGGCATGCTCGGCATGCATGGGGCGCGGGGAACGAATACCGTGGTGAATGAGTGCGACCTGCTCATCGCGATCGGTGCGCGATTTGACGACCGCGTGACGGGCCGGTTAGCCGAATTTTGCCCTGGCGCCTCGGTGTTGCATATCGACACGGACGCGAGCGAGATCGGCAAGATCCGCAATCCGCAGCTCGGCATCGCGAGTGATGCCCGCGTGGCTCTGGAGGAACTGCTGCCGTTGATCGAAAGTCGCCCCCGGCAGGCATGGCGGGATCGCGTGCAGGAGCTGCTGCGTGATTTTCCACTCCGCTTTCCCGAGGCGGAAACCCCTTCCTCGGCTTACGGCATGATCCTGCACACCGCACGCCTGCTGGGCGATGATGCCATCATCACCACGGACGTGGGGCAGCACCAGATGCGCGTGGCGCAGGCGTATCCCTTCCGCCAGCCGCGGACCTGGCTCACCTCGGGCGGGCTGGGTACGATGGGCTTCGGCCTGCCCGCCGCCATCGGCGCGGCTCTCGTGGCCCCGGAGAAGACCGTGGTGTGCTTCAGCGGCGACGGCAGCCTGCTCATGAATGTGCAGGAGCTTTGCACCGCCGTGGAGAATGACCTCAACGTGAAGATCATCCTGCAAAACAACAACGCCCTCGGCCTGGTGCATCAGCAGCAGGATCTTTTCTATGGCAGCCGGTTCAGTGCGTCGAAGTTTCAGGGAGCCCCGGACTTCGTGCGCATGGCCGAGGCCTTTGGCATGAAGGCGTATGACCTCGATCTCACGGATGACCCCGGAGCCTTGCTGGACGAGGCTTTGCGGGCAAAGGGGCCGGCCCTCATTCATGCCTCCATACCCGTGGAGGAGAAGGTTTTCCCCATGGTGCCTCCCGGTGCCGCCAATCACCAATCCCTCGAAGCCATGCCCATGGCCGCGCAAATCTGAACCGCATTTTACAACGATGAATACCATTCCCAACCAAACCGCCCCGAAGGCCGTGCTGGAACTCCTCGTGAAAAACCACCCCGGAGTCATGTCACACATCTGCGGCCTCTTTGCCCGCCGCGCCTACAATCTCGACGCCATCGTCTGCCTCCCCGTGGGCGACGGCGACGAAAGCCGCATGTGGCTGCGTCTCGACGAGACCGACCGCCTCCCGCAAATCGCCGCCCAAGTCCGCAAGCTCCAGGACGTCCGCGAACTCACCATGCGCCACGAGGATGACTTTGCCCTGTTTGACAAAGTCGCCACCGCCGCCCGACCATTGCAGGTAACATGAAATCATGACTTCGGCTCACCTCTCTGCTCAGTCTGGTGGTCTGAGGTTTCTCTGGCAGAGGTTTCCGTTAAGGGACGGAGTGCTTTTTTATGAACCCGCAGATGATCGCTTAGCCTAAGGGACGAGCTGTTCTTAAAGCCCCCATTTAATGGAAGGCTCACTGTTCAAACACACGGCGATTTTTCCGTTTAAAAAATAATACAAATTACCATTGAAGCTCATCGTCTATTCTGAGAACTCTGAGTCATGCATCCCGCCCGGTGTTTCTCTATTTTCTTGAGTCTCCTTACGATCTTTTCCTTAACCGTTTCCCAGGCTGAGGATGAAAAGAAGTCTCTAACGATTAAGGGAAAAAGGCCCGATGGTCCATTTACCGAGCAAAAGCCCGGCTTCTTGCACTTCCGCGAGGTAATCATAACTCGGGAAAGCTCTCAGAGACTAAAATTTGATATCACGCTGGCGGAGGATATTCCCAATGATCTTAAGGATTCCGTTAGTTTCTATTTTGGCTTTGATATCGATAATGATGCGTCCACTGGCACGGTATTCACTACCGTCCCCAATGCTGGTTTTGACATGGGTTTTCACATTTATCGGACAAAGGGCATGGGCCTTTTCAAATCATGGAGTAATGCCGCGAATCTCAAGGGTCGCAGTCGCGATATCGATATTTCGGGTCTCAAAGTCAAGGGGAACAAGATCGAACTCATGGCCCGCTCTGAACTTTTCCGAATGTACGATTCGTTTAAGTTCTACATGGTTTCCAATATCGACTTTTACGAAAAGGGCAAGAAGGTCAACGAAGTTGACGTGGATAGTATCCCTTCCACAAAGTTCTGATTTCCCAGCAGAGATCGTCTGGGAGACTCTCAGAGCCCCTCACAAGTCGAAACGAGCGGGAAATAAAGCCTGCTCGGTAACGTGGCATCTCCCCAAAATAAAAAAATCCGAGATGCATCACATCTCGGCTCTATCTTGTTCATACCTCTCCCCTTAAGGGAGGCTGGAGATGATTGAAGGGGTGGTCTTTTTAGGCGGATGGACCACTGCGTGAGAGAATTCGTCCTTCAGGATCTCAAGTGCTCTCCTCGCTCAAAGTCTCGCCAAAACCTACCTTTCGACCGGCCCGTTTTAGGCGATGAAAGCTTTATCAGATGCTTTGCACACGCGACTTTGCTCGACGACTGGCAAACCAAAATATGCCCAATGCCAAGGTCAGCAAGGCAAGTCCGTTTGGCTCGGGGACGACTTGGAGCACATAAACTCCTTTGCTGGATTCGTTCATTCCCCCGGGCGGACCAACGGCAATGACGTAACCGTCCTCTGTGATGAAATCCACTTTGTTTAGGTAATCCCAGTCGCCTGGTCCCACGGATCCGGTGACCGATTCATCGAGAATGATGGTGCCGATTTCCGCAGACCACACAAAGGCCCGATAGCCCAGGTCCGTCTCTGCACCGTCAAACAGAGTAAATATCCCGTAAGCTATACCGGAGCTTGTAACTCCTTCAATGTTGGACCATGCGTAGCCATCGCTGGCCCGCACCGAGAGCTCAAAACTGACCTGACTGTTCAAAGTCAGGTCAAAAATCCACGCGGTTTGCCCGAGGTTTTCCGAGGTTCCATTATATCTTCTGGAGTATCCGGTGGCATAACCATTCGTCGTGAACGTATTTGTCTGGCTGAATTGATAGTTGTCATTTCTCGTATGAATGGCATCTGTGAGTCCGGTTCTCATCGTTATTCCTGTGGTGGCATCGGCAACCCAAGTAGCCGTCCCGGCTGCCGCCGTTCCATTGTAACGCGAAGATGTGCCTCGGATGTAGTTGGCCTCGTTCATGCCTAGAGCCGAACTCTCCTGATATGAATCGGATGAGCGCGTGAACTCTGGACCGGAATAAAGTCCGATACGTGTTGTTGTGCCAGTGGCTCCATTCGCCACCCAAGTGGCTGAGCCTGCGGAAGCCGTGCCGTTAAAACGACTCGATGAGCCGAAAGCATAGCCGCTCTCGTTGAGGTTTTGACTGGTGCTGGATTCGTACGAATCGGAGCTGCGTGTGAATTCCGCATTGCCATACAATCCAATACGAACCGTTTCCCCTGTACGCGCATTGGCGATCCAAGCTGCGCTCCCATTGGCGGTGTTTCCATTGTACCGAGTGGAATGTCCTCTCGCATAACCGCTGTTTGTAAGGCTCGCGACCTCACTGCTTCGCGTTGCAAGATCGGTGCTCGTGAATTCGGAGCCGTTGAAAAACCCGACCCGATGTGTAATCCCCGTCGCAGCATCGGCCACCCATGCTCCTTGACCATTTTCATAGCTGTCGCCTGAAAATTCGAAATAGCGTTTTGAGCTTCCCGCCGCAAAACCGCTCTCTGTCAGAAACGTTACGAGACTTCCCTGAAGATTGTTTGCGCTCGTAAACTCAGGAGTACCGTACAGTCCTACTCGATGAGTTACGCCTGTTGCTGCATTGGCAATCCATGCGGCCGATCCCATGGACGAGTTGCCGTTAAACAGATTGGATATCCCCTGCAGATAGCCACTTTCTGTGTAAGCGATGATTTGAGTGTATTGGTAGGAGTTTGTGGTGCGTGTGTATTCTGAACCGGAATACAAACCCACACGGTGAGTGGTGCCAGATGTTGCCGATGCCACCCAGCCAGCCTTGCCGGCATCCGCGCTTCCTGCGTAACGATTGGAAGATCCGACAGTGTAGCCAGACTCAGTGAGTGCGGTGCTTCCAATCGGCAAAAGACTGATCTCGCTCAACTGATAAGAATCGGTTGCCCGTGTAAATTCTGGGCCCGCGAAGAGCCCGATCCGATGAGTGACGCCGGTCGACGCATCGACAGTCCATACGGCAAATCCATTCGCAGTGGATCCGTTATATCGCGTCGAGTATCCATTGATAAACCCACTTTTGGTGAAATTCTGATACGTGGTGTCCTGATAGTCGGCGCTGCTTGTGAATTCCGGTGAAGAAAAGAGCCCGATACGTGTCGGAGTTCCCGTCGATGCATGTGCCGCCCAGACAGCGACCCCGGCATTAGTCGCTCCACTATAACGAGCCGATCCGCCAACCATGTATCCGGATTCGGTGATTCCATAGATCGAACTGGATTGATAGGAGTCCGATGATCTTACGAATTCTGGCGTGGTATAGTATCCCGCCCGTACTATCTCCCCTGTAGTTGCATTCGCCACCCATGCCGCTCTGCCATTCGTCGAGGAGCCGCTGTAGCGGGTGGAGGAGCCGCTGATGTAGCCGCTATTCGTCAGGGATTTTGCTTCGCTGAACTGATATCCATCCGCTCTGGTATAGTCGGAAGAGAAGTAACCAATCCGTGTCGTAATGCCCGTTGAGGCATTGGCCGTCCATGCGGCCTGGCCCCAATCCGCGGAGCCGGTGTAACGATTGGAAGAACCAATCAGATAGCCGCTCTCTTGGAGCGTAACTCGGGTGCTGTTTTGATATCCTGTGCTGCTGGTGAATTCAGGCTCATCGTAAAGTCCCACTCGGTAGGATGTTCCCGAGGAGATTTTCGCAGCCCAGAGGCCTTTTCCCAAGGAACTAGATCCGGCATATCGACTCGATGATCCGGCTACAAACCCACTTTGCCTGTAAATCTCAGGAGTCGATTCCTGATACTCCTCGGGAGTTCTGGTGAAATCCAAGCCATAAATTCCGAGTTTCCCCAAGTACTCTGTCGATCCCTGCGCGATGCCGGTCTTCGGTAGCGCCACCGAGATGACTCCGACCAGGGATAAAAGATAACGGAAACGTGGATTCATGGGTTTGAGACGTCCGCTCTGAGGGAGCTGGGAGAATGCATGCGTTAGCGTATGATCCTGATTTTTTAAAAATAAGTCTAGCTGATATAATGAAATGTAACTCGGCTAAGGAGATCCGGTGTGCCTGCTCAAATCTTGTCAAAGTCGGCCTCTGTGAAATCAAAAGCGGCTTGGGAATGGCCCGATCTCCTGAAAAGCAAAAAGCCGAGAGATAACTCTCGGCTTAGTGATTTGCCTGCAAGTTCCGCCTGCCTCTGTGATGAGGCAGGCAGATGATGAGTCTTACTTCTCGGACAGATTGGCCACGCCGGGGAGGGATTTGCCTTCCAGGAGTTCCAGGCTGGCGCCGCCGCCGGTTGAGGCGTGGGTGACTTTGTCCACGACCTTGAATTTCTTGGCCGCTGTGGCTGTGTCGCCGCCGCCGACGACGGAGATGGCTCCGGCTTCGGTGGCTTTGGCCACGGCTTCCGCCATGGTCTTGGTGCCTTCGGCGAATTTATCGAATTCAAACACGCCGGCCGGTCCGTTCCAGATGATCGTCTTGGCGCGGGCGATGACTTCGGCAAAAGCTGCGTTTGTCTTCGGGCCGCAATCGAGGCCCATCCAGCCAGCGGGGATGCCCTCGGCGGCTGTGGCTGTGCCTGTCTCGGCGTCCTCTGCGAACTTATCCGCAGTGATGAAATCGACAGGGAGGTGAATCTTCACGCCCTTCTCCTTTGCCTTGGCGACCAACTCGGGCACGATCTTTGCGCCTTCGGGATCGAAGAGGCTGTCGCCGATCTCCATGTTGTCGAGCACCTTCAGGAAGGTGTACGCCATGCCGCCGCCCACGATGATCTCGTCGGCTGTATCGAGCAGGTTGTTGATGAGCGGGATCTTGTCGGCCACCTTGGCTCCGCCGAGGATGGCGAGCAGGGGACGCTTTGGGTTGTCGAGCACGGCGGCAAAGGCGTCGAGTTCCTTCTGCATGAGGAAACCGGCCACCTTGTCGGGCAACTCCACACCGACCACGGAAGAGTGGGCGCGGTGCGCGGTGCCGAAGGCGTCATTGGCGTACACGTCGCCGAGCTTTGTCAGCGAAGCGCGGAAGGCCTTGACCTTCTCGGGGTCAGCCTTGGTGGATGTGCCGTCTTCGTTCTTGGCCTTGCCTTCTTCTTCGATGTGAAAGCGCAGATTCTCCAGCAGAATGACTTCGCCCGGTTTCAGGGCGGCGCACTCGGCTTCGACTTCTGGACCGACACAGTCGTTGAGGAACTTCACCGGCTTGCCGAGCAGCTCGGAGAGCTTTTCAGCAACGGGCTTGAGCGTGTACTTCTCGACCTTCTTGCCGTCCGGGCGACCCAGATGGCTCATGAGCACGAGTGAGGCGCCCTGTTCGAGGATGTAATTGATGGTGGGAAGGGCGGCGGTGATGCGAGCCGGATTGGTGATCGCACCTGTGGCCTTGTCCTGCGGAACATTGAAGTCCACACGCATGACCACCCGACGGCCCTTCAGGGAGACGTCAGAAATGGATTTTTTTGCCATGTTTTTAAAAAAGGAAGGCGGCCCGAGGGCCGCCTTCGCAAAGTTTTTATTAAGCGGCGATCTGCTTCAGCAGGTCCACGCAACGGTTGGAGTAACCCCATTCGTTGTCGTACCAGCTCACGAGCTTGAAGAAGTGTGCATTCAGCTCGATGCCACTGCCTGCGTCGAAGATGCTCGAGCGCGTGTCGTGGATGAAGTCCGAGGAAACGACCTCGTCGGCGGTGTAGCCGAGGATGCCCTTCAGGTAGGTCTCGCTGGCCTTCTTCATGGCCTCGCAGATTTCCTTGTAGCTCGTGGCCTTCGTGGTCTTCACGGTCAGGTCAACGACGGAGACCGTCGGAGTCGGGACGCGGAAGGACATGCCGGTGAGCTTGCCTTTCACCTCAGGGCAGACGAGAGCGACAGCCTTGGCGGCGCCGGTCGTGCTCGGGATGATGTTGATCGCGGCGGAGCGGCCACCCTTCCAATCCTTGCGGGAAGGACCGTCCACGGTCTTCTGCGTGGCGGTGTAGCTGTGCACGGTGGTCATGAGACCTTCCTCGATGCCAAAGCCTTCCTTCAGGAGGACGTGGACAACGGGGGCCAGACAGTTCGTCGTGCAGCTCGCGTTGGAGATGATGTTGTGCTGGGTCGCGTCGTACTTCTCGTTGTTGACACCCATCACGACTGTGATGTCTTCGCCCTTTGCGGGAGCGGAAATGATGACCTTCTTGGCACCTGCGTCGAGGTGGCCCTTGGCCTTGGCGGCGTCAGTGAAGAGGCCGGTGGACTCGATGACGATGTCCACGCCGAGGTCTTTCCATGGGAGAGCAGCGGGGCCTTCCTTGACGGCGAGGCACTTGATCTCATGTCCGTTGACCACCAGGGTGTCGTCTTCCTCGAGGGAAGGGTCCGATTTTTTGCTGGAGACTTCGCCTTTGAAGCCGCCCTGGATGGAGTCGTATTTGACGAGGTAGGCGAGGTTATCCGCCGGAACGAGGTCATTTACGGCAACAACTTTGTAGCCCTTTTCCAAGAGCCCCTGTTCGACGATCGCTCTGAAAACCAGTCTGCCGATGCGTCCGAAACCATTAATGCCGATTGTAGCCATTTGAGTGAGTTATGATTTATTGGTTGATGTGCGTACTTAATAAAATCGGGGGCTGGCCATACCGTCAACAATCAAAACGGTGATGGTGCCTCAATGCGTGGTCGAGCAGTCCCTGTGCCACTTCGTCGTGGGTCAAAGAGTCGGAATCGAAGCAAAAATCCGCCGTTTCCTGATAAATCGGCAGTCTGGCGGTGAGCAGGGAGTCGAAAGTCTCGCGCGGATTCTCCGTCTGGAGGAGCGGGCGCTTGCCAGTTCGTGAGGCGCGCTCGAAGAGGATGTCCGGCTGCGCATGCAGCCACGCGACGACGCCGATTTTCCGCATGGTCTGCCGGTTGTTATCCCGCAGCACGGCTCCGCCGCCGGTGGACAGGATGATGCCGCAGACTCCGACGAGGTCCTGGAAGACCTTTTCCTCGACTTCGCGGAAGTAGGTTTCCCCCTCAGCGGCAAAGATTTCCGGGATGGTGCGATTCTCGGTCTGCGTGATCAGATCGTCCGTATCGACAAAACGATGGCCCGTCATAGCCGCCAGGCGACGACCGACCGAGGATTTCCCGCAGCCCATGAATCCTATGAGAACGATGTTTGGCAGCACCCATTCATACTCTCATAACATTCTTGGCGCGCGAACCTTTTTGGTCTTCCTGCAGTTCATATTCGACTTCCTCGCCCTCTTTGAGCGTGCGAAAGCCCGTGGATTGAATGGATGAAAAGTGGACAAAGATGTCCTCTTTCATTTCTGGGGCGATGATAAACCCAAACCCCTTTTTTTCATTGAACCACTTTACTGTTCCTCTCGGCATGATGATTTGATACGTTCTGATCCAGTCCGGCATGGCTGGCTCAAAGTGTTTCTTTTGCCCTCGTGCAAACGTCAACCGGCCCTCGGCAACAATTTCGCCACATTAATTTCATGCAGCCAGATTCGAGTGTTTCTACTCCGCTCGTCGGAGTCATCATGGGGAGTGTTTCCGATTGGGAGACCATGAAGGAAGCCGTCGCCATCCTTGAGAAACTCGGTGTGCCCTACGAGAGCCGTGTCGTCAGCGCCCATCGCACGCCGGATCTCATGCACGAGTATGCCTCCACGGCTCTTGACCGTGGCCTCCGCGCCATCATCGCCGGGGCAGGGGGAGCCGCCCATCTGCCGGGCATGGTCGCTGCGCAGACCCGTGTGCCCGTTCTCGGCGTCCCCGTGCAAAGCAAGGCTCTCTCCGGCATGGACTCCCTGCTCTCCATCGTCCAGATGCCGGCGGGGATTCCCGTAGCCACCTTTGCCATCGGCGTCGCCGGGGCGAAAAACGCGGCCCTTTTCGCCGCCGCTCTCCTCGCTTCCGACCATCCGGCCATCGCGACGGCTCTCGATGAGTTCCGCGCCCGCCAGACCGAGGAAGCTCTCAACAGCACGCCCGCACGGTGAAGACACTCCTGGTCTCCGGACCCGATGGCGTCCGGCAAGCAGCGGCATTGCTCGCTGCCGGTGAACTCGCGGCATTGCCCACCGAGACGGTTTACGGTCTGGGTGCCTCTGCGCTGGACCCCATCGCGTGTGCGCGCATCTTTGAGGCCAAGCAGCGCCCGCTTTCTGATCCGCTCATCGTCCACATTCCCGACGAGTCCTGGCTCTACCGCCTCGCCGATCCCGTGGGCTGCGCTCTCGATCTGGCTCTCACCTTCTGGCCCGGCCCTCTCACGATGGTCCTGCCCCGCTCCGCCGAGGTGCCGGACATCGTCACCTCCGGGCAGGACACGGTTGCTCTCCGGCGCAGTGCCCATCCCGTTTTCCAGCAAGTGGCCACGGCCTTCGGTCAACCGATCGCCGCTCCAAGTGCGAACCGCTTTGGGCGCATCAGCCCCACCTCCGCCGCCCATGTGCTGGAGGAACTGGACGGTGCCATTCCGCTCATTCTCGATGGTGGTCCCTGTTCGCACGGTATCGAGTCCACCATCGTCGCGGTCGAGGAGCACGGCCTCCGCATCCTGCGCCACGGCCCCATCACCGAGGAGCAACTCTCCGCCTTTGCTCCCATCCTGTCCGGTTCATCCGACATCGCGGCTCCCGGAAATCTGAAGAGCCACTACGCCCCGCGTACCCCTCTCACCATCGCAGACCCCTCGACGCCGCCTCCCGGTCGCATCGGCCTGCTGGCCTTCACGGCACCTGTGGACGGTTACGCCGAGGTGGAGTGCCTCAGTCCCGACGGCGATCTCCGCGAAGCCGCCTCCCGCCTCTTTGCCGCCATGCGTCGCCTCGACAATGCCGGCCTCGACGCCATCATCGCCGAGCCGATCCCGGAATCAGGGTTGGGTGTTGCCATCATGGAACGTTTGCGAAAGGCTGCCGCCCGTGAGTGATAAACGTCTGAACACACGCGCCGCCGGCATCGTCGCCATCGCCGTGATGTGCTCCCGTCTCCTCGGCCTCGCCCGGGAGCTCATCTTTGCCTCTCTCTTCGGAGCGGGGCGCGGCATGGATGCCTTCTTCACGGCCTTCAAGGCACCGAACCTCCTGCGTGATCTCTTCGCCGAGGGGGCTCTTTCCACGGCTTTCATCACGGTTTTCTCCAAGAAAATCACCACTGAGGGCGATGGCTCGGCCTGGGCTCTGGCGTCCAAGATGGCCACGCTCGCTGTCGTCTTCATGAGCGCGGTCAGTCTCGCGGGCGTCATTTTTGCCGAGCCGCTTATCTTTGTGCTCGCTCCCGGATTCGATGCGGAAAAGGCGGCTTTCACCATCCTGCTGACCCGCATCATGTATCCCTTCATCCTGCTGGTCTCCTTGGCGGCCCTCGCCATGGGCATGCTGAATGCGAAGAATATCTTCGGCGTTCCCGCCATGGCCTCGAGCTTCTTTAATATCGGCTCCATCGCGGGCGGTGTCTTTTTCGGCTGGTGGATCGATCCCACCTTTGGCGAGAAAGCCCTCATCGGCCTCGCCCTGGGAACCCTCGTCGGCGGCCTGCTCCAGCTTGCCGTCCAGCTTCCGAGTCTGTGGAAAGTCGGCTTCCGCTTCCATCCGGATTTCAAGTGGCGAGACGCGGGCGTGAAGCTCGTCATCGGCCTGATGATCCCCTCCATCATCGCCGCCAGCGCCGTGCAGGTGAATGTGATGGTGAATGCCATCTTCGCCTCCTACCTCCAGGACGGCGCGGTGAGCTGGCTCCAGTACGCCTTCCGCCTTCTTCAACTTCCCATCGGCGTTTTCGGCGTCGCCATCGCTACGGTCACACTGCCTCTCATTTCCCGCCTCGCAGCCACCACGGTCGGACCCGATTTCCGCCAGGCTCTGGGGCGAGCCCTTCGCTTGGCCATTTTTCTCACCCTGCCCGCCGCCGCTGGTCTGGCCATGCTGGCCGTTCCCATCATCGGGCTTATCTACCAGCGTGGTAGCTTCACCGCCGAAGCCACCCTTCGTACAGGCGAGGCTCTCCAGCTCTACGCCATCGGTCTCGTCGGTTATTCCTGCATCAAGGTTCTCTCACCGGCCTTCTACGCCATCGACCGTCGCTGGACTCCGATGCTCGTGAGCTTCGTTTCCATCGCTCTCAATGTGGGTATGAACTACCTCTTCATCTTCAAGCTCGGCATGGGGCATCGCGGGCTTGCGCTTTCAACGGCCATTTCCGCCACCCTGAACTTCCTCGCCCTCTTTCTCCTCATGCGTCGCTTTGCGGGAGGCTTGGAGTCGCTCCATTTCCTCTTTACGGTGATCAAATGCGCCGTGGCCACAGCGGCGCTTGCGGCCGTGTGCTACTTCGGAGGGCAATATGCCCATTCCTGGCTCATCGAGGGGGGCTTGCTCCATCGGGGACTCGCGCTCTTTGCCATCATTGGTGTCGCAGGGTTGACCTATCTCATTGTCTGCTGGATCCTGCGGGTGCAGGAGATCCACGACGCCACGACAGTTGTACGTCGCAAATTTTTGTCCTTGCGCTCGAAGAAATAAGAATAGCTAATACTACCCTATTATGAAAACCGCCGCGCCGTCCTCCGTTCAGGGCCATATTTTGTTGGGAGCTCTCATCGTGGTAGTCGCTCTCTATCGCGTCGTTGCTGCCACGATCTTCCCGGAATTGCCAAATTTCTCGCCCGTCATGGCCATGGCCCTCTGTGGTGGCCTGTTCCTATCCGGTGCGGTGGCGTGGATTCTTCCCGCTTTTGCCCTCATCCTTTCCGACGTCGCCCTGAGCGTGATCCTCGGCTACCCTGTCCTCAGTGCCGGTCAACTCGCCGCCTGGGCCTGTGTGGCTGTCGCCATCGTCTCGGGTCGCCTGCTCGCTTCCCATGGCGGTTTCCGCTGGATGCCTTTTGCCGCTCTCCTCGTGGGGAATGCGCTCTTCTTCTATCTCGTGACGAATACCGTGAGCTGGCTCGTGGAGCCCGCCTATGCCAAGACCGCTGCCGGCTGGTTCCAGTCCGTCTCCGTCGGGCTTCCCGGTTTCCCGCCCACATGGACCTTCTTCCGCAATGCCCTCGCTGGTGATGTCCTCTTCAGCGGCCTCATCCTCGGTGCCAAGCTTCTGGCTGAGGGAACCCTCACCATCCGCGCCAACTCTCCGGCTTTGCAGAGAGTGGCGCAGGGGTGATTTGATTTTCGTTTCTTAAGCCCAGGTCACCGCGCCCTTGGGCTCGCGGATGACGATGGAGCGCAGGAAGGCGACGCCCTTGGCCAGACCTTCTGCTGGCGTCATCAGGCTGTCTTCATGCTCCATGGAGAGCGTGCCATCGTAACCGCAGAGGCGGAGCGTGCTCACGAAGTCGGACCAGAAGTCCGCGCCGTGTCCGTAGCCGACCGTGCGGAAGATCCAGGAGCGGTTCTTCTCGTCGGCGTAGTGCTTGGTGTCGAGGTAACCATTCACCTCGGCATTGATGGGATAGAGTCCCGTGTCCTTCGCATGGACGTGATGGATGGCACCTTCCAGAGCCCGCACGGCCTTGACCGGATCGATGCCCTGCCAGAAGAAGTGGCTGGGGTCAAAGTTCGCACCGATCACCTTGCCGCACTCGTGACGCATGCGCAGCATGGTCTCGGGATTGTAAACGAGGAAGCCAGGGTGGGCTTCGAAGGCAATTTTGACTCCGGCTTCCTTGGCCAGCGCGGCCTGCTTCTTCCAATACGGGATCGCGACCTTGTTCCACTGCCAGTCGAGGACGGTCAGGAAATCCGGTGGCCAGGGGCAGGTCACCCAGTTCGGGAATTTCGCACCGGCATGATCACCGGGACAACCCGAGAAGGTCGTCACCACAGGCACCCCGATCTTCGAGGCCAGCTTCACCGTGTCCTGAAAGGCCTTGTGATGAGCGGTGGCGATTTTCTTGTCGGGGTGCAGCGGATTGCCGTGGCACGAGAGTGAGCTGATTTCCAATCCGCTTTCGCGCACCGTGGAGACAAATTTCTCCAACTTCGGTTTGCTGGCGAGCAGTTCGGCGGGTTTGCAATGGGCATTTCCGGGATAACCTCCGGTGCCGATTTCGACGGTTTCGCATCCGAGGCTGGCGATGTGTTCGAGAGCTTTGCGGAGGGGAACGTCACTAAGAATGGCTGAGAAGACACCAACTTTCATAAGAGGTCAGACATTGGGCCTGCTCGTCTCCCTATGCAAGCCGCATCTGGACTGTTGCGCGGGCGAGGTTTGCGTAAAAATCCGCTCCTATCAGGGCCGGGGCCGCGCCTGCCGTCCCGCTGTCAGGGGCACCACCACCAGCAGACTGGAGATCAGGCACCAAGCCACGCCGACGGCACAGATCACGCCCATTCCCGAGAGCGCCGGATTGCTGGCAAAAAGCAGCGCGCCGAATCCGCTCATCGTCGTCAACCCGCTCAGCGCCACGGCCTTCACCGTGCCAGCCAGGGTCTTGCTGCCTTCCCGGGCCGCGAGGATCAGGTGCGTGCCGTAGTCCACGCCCACGCCGAGGATCAGCGGGAAAGCCAGCACGTTGAGCAGGTTGATCGGCATGTTCAGCATCTTCAGCGTGGCCGCGATGGCACCCGCTGCTGCCGCCAGCGAGAGCAGATGGATGAGCCACTGCCGTACATCCCGATAAACGACGAAGAGAGCGATGGTGATCAACCCCAGTACCGCGCTGCCAAAGAGCATCAATTCTCGATAGGCCCACGGCACGAGGCTCACGATCATCTGGCTCCATCCGGTCAGATAGGTTTCCGGCTGGATCGCGCTGATACGGTTTTCCAGCAAAAGACGTTCTTCCGGCGCAATGCCTTTTTTGGCTTGGAGGGAAGCGGCGATGACGTTGCCGTCCGGGGAGATCACGCGGTCGAGGAGGAACCACCACGGCGATTCCTCGGGGAGTAGTTCCGCCCACGTCTGACCGCTGCCGAGGGTGGGGGAGTGCAGCTTGTTGAGTAGTTCCTTCTGCGGAGTGAGGCTTGCGGGGTTCAGCCCGTTTGCCCGGAAGGCGTCTTCCGCACGTTGCAGGATCTGCGGCAGATCGGCGGCTTCCAGAGCCTTGCGGTTTTCGGTGAGATCAGTCTGCCGCAGGACCAGCGGCGAGGGGACGGAAGTTTGCGTGAGCAGGCCTTCGGCCTTTAACTCCGCAAGTGTCTTCTCCACCGCTTGCAGCCGTTCTGGCGTGGGGTCCTTCATCACCAGCAGCAACGGCTCGAATGAGTCGGGAAATTTCTCCCGCATCAGACCGAGGGCATGCGCTGCGGGAATATCCGTGGGTTCCAGCGAACCCGGCGAGAGATCGAATTTTAAGGCCCGCCACGGGATCACGGCAATCAGCGCAGTCGTGCCAAAGAGCACCGCCGCCACCACCAAGGGTCTCCATGGTTTCCGTGCGCTCAGGAGGGCATAGGCTCCCGCCGGTCCGGTGCGCGCCGAGGAGGCCTGTCTCTTCCCCCCAAGGAAAAGCGGCAGCCCTCCCAGCATCAGGATCGCACAGAGCGCCACACCGCCAGCCACCAGTGCTCCCAATTGTCCGAAGCCTTTCGATCCACTGAAACACAGCGCCAGAAATCCGATCCCGGTCGTGGCGGCCACCCACAGGATCGCCGCCGCATTCCGTCCGACCGCGATTGCGATGGATTCCTCGCGGGATCTGCCGAGCGCCTGTTCGCGGTAAAATCGCTGACAGATCAGCAGGCTGAAGTCGTCGCCGATGCCAAAGAGGATGGAGCAAAATCCGATGGCGATCACATTGAGTTGATGAAAAATGACCGCGCCTCCCGCCGTCGCGACGAGGGCGGAAAGGCTGAGAAGCAACGCGATGCCCAGGAGCGGCATCATCCGGCGAAACCCCAGCCAGAAGATGGCCGTCACACCCAGCAGCGACATCAGCGAGGTGAGTGCGAGATCGCGATTCATGCTCGTGGAGATTTCATCCACATACGCTGCTCTCCCTGTGACCATGATGGTCGGCCCCTCCGGCCCCATCTCTTCCCTCATGGATACCACGAACGCATGCACCTTCTCCATGAGCTTCTGTGAGGCCGTGGGCGAGAGATCTTCCTGCCGTGTGATGGCGGGAATCAGAATCGTCGTCTCATCCGCCGAGACCAGATCGAGCGATTGCTCGGGGGACATTTTTTCCCACAGCGGAGCCATGCTGGTTCCCACGATGCCCAGCGGATCATTCTCCAGTTCCAGCCGCGCTCGGAAGGATCCCTTCTTGGCTTCCGCTGCCAGGGCCGCAATGCGACTCTCCAGCGCGGGCGTCTGCCACTCGGCGATCTTTTGCTTGAGCGTATCGGGCGGAAGATTCAGCAGCAGGGGCAGGGCGAATTCCTGGACGAATTTCGGGGCCTCGGGATTTTCCGCGAGGTCTTCGCCCATGAGTCGCAGGACCCAGGGCTCCCGCTTGAGCGCATCGGCGAATTGCTGCCGGTACTCATCCGCATTGGCCGGGGGCTCCTCCCACGTGAGGGCAAAGGCGAGTTCCCGGTTTTGCGCAAAGCTGTCCTGATAAACCCGCAACCCCTCCACCGCTGCGAGATCGTGCGGCAGGAGATTCAGGATATCCGGGTCGAAATTTGTCCGGAGCAGCAGGATGGCCGTGGACGCACCGCCGAGCAGGAGCAGGGCGAGTGCGACGAGGAGCGGACGCCGTACCGTCCAGCGGGCCAGCCAGCCTGCCGCGAGGCGGATGGCCGGATGGTAATCCGCGTTCTCGGGATCGGCGTCTGGCTTGTTGGGTCGGCCCATTTTCAGGGTGAGCCGGCTTTGCTTAAACGTTGAAGCGGAATTCCATCACGTCGCCGTCCTGCACGACGTATTCCTTGCCTTCGATCCGCAGCTTGCCAGCTTCGCGGGCCTTGGCTTCGGAGCCGAGCGTGACGAGATCGTCAAAGGCGATGGTCTGCGCCGCGATGAATCCGCGTTCGAAATCACTGTGAATCACTCCGGCAGCCGCAGGGGCTTTGTCACCGATGCGAATGGTCCACGCACGGGTCTCTTTCGGTCCCGTGGTCAGGTAGGTGCGCAGGCCGAGCAGATGATACACCGCGCGGATGAGCAGGCTCACGCCACTGTCTTCCACACCGAGTCCGCTGAGGAATTCCCTGGCTTCTTCCGGTGGCAACTCGGACAGCTCGCTCTCGATCTGGGCGCTGATGACCACGGCTTCACTGCCCATATGGGCGGAGGCGTATTCCTTCACGGCCTTGATGTGCGCGTTACCGGCGATCTGCTCGGGGGAGAGGTCGTTCTCGCCGACGTTGCAGGCAAAGATGACGGGCTTGCTGCTCAGGAGGAAAAATTCCTTGAGGACTTTCTTCTCTTCATCACCCAGCTCGGCGGTGAGGGCGGGCTTGCCCTGGTCGAGGTGGGGCAGGATTTTTTCGCAGACGGCGAGTTCGGCCTTGGCGGTTTTGTCGCCGGTACGGGCACCCTTTTGCAGACGCTCGCCACGCTTTTTCACGGAGGCCATGTCGGCGAGGATCAACTCGGTGGTGATGACTTCGATGTCGCGCACGGGATCGACCGAGCCCGATACGTGGTGAATGTCGTCATTCTCGAAGCAACGCACGACCTGCACGATGGCATCGACTTCGCGGATGTGGCTCAGGAACTGATTGCCGAGACCTTCCCCTTCACTGGCGCCACGCACGAGACCGGCGATATCGACGAACTCGATGGCCGCCGGAATGAGCTTCTCCGAGCCTGAGACCTTGGCGAGTTTTTCGAGACGATCATCGGGCACGTTAACGATGCCGACGTTGGGTTCGATGGTACAAAAAGGAAAATTGGCCGCCTGCGCTTTGCGGGTGCGGGTGACGGCGTTGAAGAGAGTGGACTTGCCGACGTTGGGCAAGCCGACGATTCCGGCTTTGAGCATTCCGTCATCTATCAGGCCCACCGCGGAAGAGCCAGTATTTCATTGGGATTCTGCTCGCTCTGGAGTAATGTCCCCCCCGTGAAACTGCCCGATCTAGTCAAGTACCTCAACAGTGTCCTTCGCATCGATGAGATTCGTGATTACCCGAACGCCATGAACGGCTTGCAGGTGGAAAATGAAGGCGAAGTCACCAAGGTCGCCACCGCCGTGGATGCCTGCGAAGCCACCATCGCCATGGCTGTGGAAGCCGGAGCCGATCTTCTCATCGTGCATCACGGTCTCTTCTGGGGCGGACTCGCTCCCGTATCCGGTTCCAGTTACCGCAAACTCCGCATGGCCATCGAGAATGGCCTCGCCATCTACAGCGCCCATCTCCCCCTCGACGCCCATCCTCGCTTGGGAAACAACGTCCTCCTCTGCGACTCGCTGGACCTGAATGGTGACCGCGTTCCCTTCCTTGATCATTTTGGAACGCCCATCGGCTTCCGCGTTGTCGATGAGATCAACCGCGAAGTCCTCCACTCCCGCATCGAGCAACTCGTCGGCGGCCATGTCCACCTCGCCGCAGGTGGTCCCGTCGTCGCCCGCCAGATCGGCGTCGTCAGCGGCGGAGCGGGCTCCGACATTGCAGCAGCCGTGAAGGAAGGCATCGACACCTTCATCACGGGCGAAGGCCCCCACTGGGCCTACACAGCCGCTGAGGAACTCGGCGTGAATCTCTTCCTCGCCGGCCACTACGCCACGGAAACCTTCGGCGTGAAGGCCCTGGGCGAGCACCTCACGGAAGCCTTCGGACTCCCCTGGGAGTTCCTCGACCACCCGACCGGGCTCTGATGCCATATTTTATCCTGCTGCAAAACGGGTATCGTCAACACCTGGACGACAACCTTCAAGTTCGAATGAAGCAGTGAAGTCAGGGATCTATCATTCCAAATATCCGCCGAAACTCCGGTTCAATCCGGCCCGTAATTCCTTTCGTTATCATGGTCAGGAAGTAGTGAACTCTATCAGCACGGATGTTTAATCTCTGACATTCGTCGATCATTCCTACGGTGACTTCGGTTTGAAAAAAATCTGCGCAATAGGCTTTCACTTCTGCCCGCGAAGCATCTGGAGAAAAAGCGAGTTGTCTTAACTTCTGAGTGGACGTCTCCTTTGACTTAAGAAGCAGATTGTATACGAACCCCCATGAGAAATTGAGCCAGAAGTACTCGGCGAGCTCCTGCTTTGAAATTTGCCGCTGGATCGTCTCGACTATGAGAGATTCCCATCGTCGGGGCGAAATGGCTGTTTCTCTGCTATTGGCCGCATCAGGAAATGCTATGCCATTGACGATGAGGAAAGAGAGTGCCGTGCCAAATGCCGTTCTTTTATTCCCATCCACGAAGGGATGATTCCAAGCCAAGTGAGCACAATAGTCTGCGGCGAGATCAAAGATATCAGGTTCTTCGTAAAGGTAGTTATTTTGTGGAGCGAGTAAGGCAGACTCCAGCAAACCAGCATCGCGCAGGCCGGATGCTCCGCCATACAGGTGCAACTGTTGCTCGTGAATCCGTAGAGTTCCCGCCAGATCAATGAAGATAGGTTCACTGAAGTGGGACACGCGACAGAACTATTTGGCGAGACGCTCGAAGGTTTTATCAAAGACTTCAACCGCTCGCGCATGAGCCGCGTCGATCTGCTCGACCGTGGCAAATGTGATCTGGCGCTTCTCTTTGAGCGGGAGGCGATCGGCGGAAAAACGAGCAGACTCCTTCAATTTCGAGATTGCTTTGTCGCTGACGTTTCTCATTTGCTTTGATGATCTGCGGAGAAAACCCGCATGCCCGTTTGATTCTGCTTAATAATTTCCCCTAAAGCAGGGGCGATGCAAGTCCTTACTGAGAAATCCCCTTCTCCCGATAGCCTGTCTTACGAACGATTCTCTTGAATGAGATGGGAGCTTTCGAGGTGTCCATCAACTGGAAATCGCGCAGGCAAAGCATTCGCCGAAACATCTAAATCTGCCCAGTCTGATCTTCCTCGGCAGCAGCTTGTTCCACGAACTCCTCCAGGGAAAGCTGCTCGCTGGGAGCCTCGGGGGCTTTCAGGGATTTGAGGAGAGCCTTGCGGGCACTATCCGCGCACATGCCCATCTTGACGAGACGCTCAAGCATCTCGCCGAAGAGCCTGCGCCGCAATTCCCCGGACTCGGATATATCTCTCCGGTCCATGCAAAAGATCATGATCGTGGACCCGCAGGCACAGTTCCGATACAGGCCGACATGCCGCCCCGTATCTTCAAAGTCGTATCCCATCAACCCGCTCTCTTCCTGGAGCTCGTGCGTATCAAACAGGTACTCGTCAAAGTTCATGTACACCCGACCGCACTTCGGACAGGGCTTGGGAAATTCCGTTTCCCAGATCGCCTTGAGACCTTGATACAGTGACAGTGGGGTGGTGAGCGGAGCAGGGGGGGACTTATCCTCAATCACGTGCAACAGGTAGCGTAAATTAACGAGATTGTCATGAGGAAATTCTCGTTTTTACTCTACAAATCGTCGTCCTCGTCGGTCGCGCCCTTCTTATAGGTCAGGCCACGCAACTTGCCTTCGATGAAGGCATCGATCTCTCCATCCATAACGCCTTGGATATCACTGGTCTGCACTCCGGTGCGCAAATCCTTCACCATCTGGTAGGGCTGGAAGACGTAGGAACGGATCTGACTGCCCCAGGCAATCTCCCCCTTCTCGCCATATTGCCGGTCGAGTTCCGCGCTCTTGCGGTCGGCTTCCATCTGGTAAAGCTTGGCCTTTAGCATCTTGACGGCCAGTTCGCGGTTGCGTCCCTGGCTGCGCTCGGCTTGACAGGCGACCACGATGCCCGTGGGCATGTGCGTGATTCGTACGGCGGTTTCCACCTTGTTGACGTTCTGCCCCCCCTTGCCACCGGCGCGGAAGGTATCGAGCTTGAGGTCGGCCTCATTGATCTCGATGGGCGCATCCTCGATCTCGGGGACCACATCGACACTCGCAAAGGAAGTATGCCGCCGCTTGTTGGAGTCAAAGGGCGAGATACGTACCAACCGATGCACGCCGCGCTCGGTCTGGAGATACCCGTAAGGATAATCCCCGGTGACGCGGAGTGTGACGGACTTGACCCCCGCTTCATCCCCACTCTGGATGTCGATGGTATCAAATTTCATCCCGTTCCGCTCCATCCAACGGCTGTACATGCGCAGGAGCATATCCGCCCAGTCGCACGACTCGGTGCCACCCGCTCCGGCATGGATCGTGATGAAGGCGGGAGTCTGGTCGAACTCGCCGGACAAAAATTGCTGCAACTCAAATTTCTCCAGGTCCTTCAGGATCGCGTCATGCTCCACATGCACTTCCTTGAGGGCCTGCATCCGGTTCTCCTCGGGCTCGCCCATGGCGAGCTCCTGCAGGATCTCGAGATCGGCCGCGCGGCTTTCCAGAGCCATGAAGGGCTGGATCTTGTTCTTCAGTTGCGAGACTTGCTCCACATCTCGCTGGGCCGATTCACGGTTGTTCCAGAAGTCGGGATCGGACATGCGGGACTCGAGTTCCTCGAGTCGGGTTTTCAGGCTCGGCAGGTCAAAGATACCTCCGCATTTCTCCGAGACGTTCGGAGAGGGCGGAGGTATCCAATGTGTCAAAATGGTCAGACATCAGACGGTCGAGGTAACGGCAAAACCCCTCCGCTGTCTATGCCAAAACGGCTCCGTCTTTCAGACCTTGGAGGGATTGCTGATGGCTTCCTCGCTCAGCACGCCGATGAAGGGGAGATTCCGATAGTGCTGCTGGTAATCCAGCCCATACCCCACGACGAACTCATTCGGAATCGCGAAGCCTACATAGTCGGCGTCGAATTCCGCCTTGCGAGGCACATCTTTCTTGAGCAGCACGCACGTGCGCAGCGAGAGAGGCTCCAGCGAGCCGATCTTTTCACACACCACATGCAGAGTGACCCCGGTATCCAGGATGTCGTCCACCAGCAGCACATGCCGCCCCGCCACATTCGGAAGCTCGGACTGACGAAATGCCACGGCTCCGCTGGACTCCAGCCCGCCATGATAACTCGCAATGCTGAGGCAATCGATCTGGAGCGGGATGGGGATGCGTCGCAACAGATCCGCGAGGAAAAGACAGCTCCCATTCAGGATGCCGATCACCGTCAGCGGCTTCTCGCGATAGTCCTGCGTGATCTGGTAGGCGAGCTCATCCAGCCGCGCGAGGATGGTGGATTCGTGAAGCAGGATCTTCGCGATGTCGTCCTGCATGGAACGCATGGGCGATGCCGGATGGGGTGTGGAAGTTTCGTCCATGGCTACTGCATGACGCCGACGGCGGCGAGGCGCCCGTTTTTTAGCGCAAAAATCTCCCGACTCACCGGATAGGTGGAGGAGCGGAACTCTGCAAAGACCAGATCCGAAGCGGCCCCAAGTTGCGGCGCGGCGCGGGGAAAGACGATGATCTTGTTGCGATTGGGAATGACGACCAGAATGTCGGGGCCGAGGGTCTCCTCGAAGAGTTCGTTAAACTCCGGGGCAAAAACCGTGGATGCGGTGTACGGACTCTCGGAGGCGATAATGGCATACTGGATGGAGCCATTCCTATCGCGCACATACTGGGGTTTGATTTTGGCAAGTTCCGTCGAGGCGTTCTTCACGGCGGAGGCCATGATCTCCTCGCGCGAGGTTTCCAGATTGGGAATGTCAGCCCGCTTGAGCAGCGTGACCTCTCCATCGATGGTGCGGGCTGGCACGAGCACGGTCTGCTCGGCTCCGGGAATGGGCCATGCCACGTCATGCCTCATGAACTGCGGCTCGGGCACGAGATACCATGGGCCATCATCCGCCGTAGAGATGGCAAGGCTGCCGAGGAGGAGGACAATGCTGAAAAATACAGTCTTCATGGCAGGATGCGCCGCCAGTCGGGGCGTTGGAAGCGGAAGCCATTCAGGCAGGTGTCCGCAGCGATGTTTTTCCGTAGCGAGAGGTAGCGGAATTGCGTCCCCATCGTCTCGGGATGGAGCAAGGATTTGAGTTGGGAAAGGAAGCGGGCCTGCATCTTGTCGGGTGGGGCACCATCGTCAGAGCGCAGGAGTTTTTCCATCGCGCCGACCAGGAAATGATGCTGATCGGTGAATCCATCGACTTCCAGACCGAGCGCAAGCCCTTCCTCCGCGAGGTCGCTGAAGTTCACATCAGCGGTGATATCTTTGCTGCCCACGTCGGAGAGGGGGTTCGAGTCTCTCTGATGCTTTTGATAGCAGGTGACGGAGCCTTCGTTGCGGTGTGGTGCGAGCAGATCCTCGCGGGCACGTCCGTAGTCGATCACGAGGATCCAGCCCTTGGTCAATTTCTCCGCGACATTCCTCAGCCACTCTCGCGCCTGGGGCCGCACTTCGCACAAATAACCGGCTGGCCTATTGGGCAATACGCTGGCTTCTTTTTGCAGGGCTTCCTCCAGCGGCACCGCCTCGAAGGCAAAGCCATCGGCCGTCAGCGCGACTTTCATCTCTTCCCATCCCTCGCCAGTGGAGCGCAGGATATGCACGGGCAGCGCATCGATCAGTTCATTGGAAAAATGGAGCCCCTGAAACGGCGGCAGACTCTCGATCGATGCGACCCACGCGACTTGTTTGGAGAAATCTTTGAGCCGCTCTTCCTGTATCAGCCGCAGCGCAGGCACTGGCTCGATGATCCGATAGCTTAATGCCGTGGCAAAGGCCCCCGATACCTGGCTGAGGACATCGTAGGCGAGGCTGGCGTCATTGGCCCCCTGCTCGACGATAGTGAAGTCCGTGGGTTGCCCCAAGGCCTCCCAGACATTCTCAAAATGCGCCCCGAGAGCTTTGCCAAAGGCCTGGCCGACACTCACGCTGGTGTAGAAGTCCCCCCCGCGTCCGACCCGTGCGGCGCCGCTGGCGTAGTATCCGGCTTCGGGCTCGTAGAGAGCCATCTCCATGAAACGGGCAAAGGAAAGAGGACCTTTCCTTTCGATTTCGTGCCCGATCTTTTCGCTAAGGCTGGGTGACCTCACGGACATACACATTGACCTCGCCACTCGCTGTCTTGCGGACTTCGGTGATCAGGAACGGACGCCGCGAATCACGGTTGAAAGTGGAGCCGTCCGACGGAGGGCGGACTCCCGAGGGGAAGTCCACGATCACGCGGATATTTGAGGTGCGCCCGCCGATGCCGAGGGTTTCGCTCAAAGCACCCTGCGAACGCAGGACCGCCCGATTCTGGCCGGAGGCGGTGACGACGAAGTTGCCGGACAGATACATGCGCTCGCTGCCGACGCCGCGTGCGGAGAGCTCAGGCATGTCGCCCACATTCATCAGGCGTCCGCGGGGCATCTGCCCGGGTGCATAAGTGGGCCAGGAGCCGCCGGCAGTCGTAGCAATGGAGGAGGGCGTCGGTGTGACCTGTGCGACAGCCGTGGGGCTTGGAGTCGGAGAGGGGGCGGGCGGCGGTGTGGGCTCTACGACAGGCGTGGCCTGTGCGATAGGGAGAGGAGTCGGCTGCGCGACTTCGGGAGTTGGTGCGGCGACGGGTGTCTCGGGTAGGGGATTGACCGGCTCTGGGCGCTCGACGCGTACGAGCTGGTTGGCCATGCGGCGCGCCTCGGCATCGGCATCAGCCGCCCGCCCCCGGTGTCTGTCCCCGGCGCAGATAGGAAGTGTATTTTTGCGTGGCCTCATCGACTTCCTGGGCTGTGACCACGGGAAGTCCCGCGCCGACATTCAGATTTTCCGGCGGCTCCAGCGAGAAGCTGCCTGGCCCGGTGCTGGAGGCATAGCTGCCGTAAACGAGAGGGATCGCAGTGAATTGCAGGCGACCGTCTTTGAGCCGCTTGACATTGATAAGCGCGGAGAGATCGAGTCGGCGGACCAATTGCAGGTCCAGCCCGGTGAGCAGCATCCGGTGCAGGGTGGGGACCACCTTCGGATCAGCGGAGAAGATGTGCTCCAGCAGGACCGTGGGATTCTCGGTGGACTGGGCCAGCGCCACGACGCCGGAGGTCACAAAGTCGTCACTCTTCAACTCGTAGGAGTCGAGGATGTTGAAGTTGCCGACCACGTACTGCACGAGTCCCTTGGAGAGCTTGAAGTTTCTCAGGAAGTTCCTCGTCAGTTCCTCACTGGCTCTATCCAGTTCGCGCGGGGTCATCTTCTGGTACCGTTCGATGAGCTGCTCGGCATTCAGGAATTCGCCGCGCGGTGCCGCCGTCAATTCGAAGCGCTTGATGGGCTCAAGCTTCTTCAGCTTGGTCAGGATGGAATAGCTCACGGCCTTCTCCGGATGCCCGAAGATGTAGAAACTCCCGATCCAGCACGCAAAGGCAAAGGCGATCAGAAGCAGGATGATGATCGTCCAGATAAAAAGATCCCCGCCACCGCCACCGCTGCGCGCGCTTTCGCCTCGGGCTTCGAGTTTTACCGTGCGTCGGGGACGCTGTCCCCGTGGCCTGTCCTGAGAATCGGGTGTCATGCCTTAACTAAACCGCGCTGGAGTCTTTCGAGGCAGGCTCAAAGGATGTGCCGCACCCGCAACTCCGTGTCGCATGCGGATTTATCACTCGAAATCCCGCTCCCGTCAATCCGTCCTCGAAGTCCAGTGTGCACTCTCCGAGATACGTCAGGCTCGTCGCGTCGATCAGGAGTTGCCCCCCGCCGATCGCGATCACCGTGTCGCCTTCTTCATGACTCCCGATTGACATGGCGTACTGCATGCCGGCGCAGCCGCCTTTCTCCACGCCGAGGCGCAATCCTGCCGTCGCGGGGTCCAGTCCTTTTTCCTCGACCAGGGCCTTGATTTCCTGCGCGGCTTTTTCTGTCAATCTCATCACAACCTTTTCTTATGAGTGATTCCATGCGAAGTCAATTGACTCGCTACGTTTTGCCCATGGGAAAAATCCGACTCCTCCCCGAAGAATCCGCCAATCAGGTTGCTGCTGGCGAGGTGGTTGAGCGCCCGGCTAGCTTGGTTAAAGAGTTGGTGGAGAACAGTCTGGACGCAAATGCTACCCGCATTTCGGTCGATTTTACCCGCGCCGGCACCCGTTTTGTCTCGGTCGTGGACGATGGCGACGGCACGGACCGCGAGGACGCGCTCATGTGCCTGGAGCCCCATGCCACCAGCAAGATCCGCTCGGGAGCCGATCTCGTGGGCGTCCGCACCATGGGGTTCCGTGGGGAAGCCATTCCCAGCATAGCCAGCGTTTCGCGCTTCCGTCTCGTCACTCGCCAGCCCTCCGCCGCCACCGCCACGGAGGTCCTCGTAAATGGAGGCAAGATCGAGGCCGTCCGCGAGGCGGGCTCACCCTCGGGTACGTCGGTGGAGGTCCGCGATCTTTTTTACAATGTCCCCGC